>Ga0315291_10006442_pt1 | contig 14574 bp, 5 predicted proteins | sample YL17G12_20_MG_FD_203070 | JGI IMG/M metagenome (GOLD analysis project Ga0315291, IMG submission 203070) | Sediment microbial communities from Yellowstone Lake, YNP, Wyoming, USA - YL17G12_20 | ecosystem: Environmental > Aquatic > Freshwater > Lake > Sediment | place: USA: Wyoming | collected...
AGCCTCAACTTCGAGCTTGCCATACCGTGACTCATAATCCCGAATGACGTTACTCAGCACGAGGGACAGTCGCTTCGCCACGAAGGGGCTTAAAACGATGCGGTCCGAAAGCTGAACCGTTACCTCTTTTTGAGCAGCATCCCAGGATTGATTCATCCCAAAGAAGAGAACGACCTCTTCGCGCGTGCCGGCTACGTTGAATACGTTGGCGTATGCACTCCGCATGTTGGAGCTGTCCCAACGGATTTTCAACTGGGTCGCTTCCTGTGTTGTCCCCCCACCTGCTCCTGCTGCTTCACCACTACGATCTTCTTTCTTTGCCATATGACCTCCTCAAAATTGAATTAGGCTTTACTCTTTTTCCCTTCTATTGGAGACAGTTTAGCTAACTTGTCATCCGCTGTCAAGGATTCGTACTCGTTCGTACTCGTTCTTAGCTAAAGCGTTTTCTTTGCTGTGACTAAGTAAAATGGCGTCTCTAAGCTTATTTTATCAATTGTAATGTCTCGAAAACCTAGCTCCTTGAGCTGCTCTTTATAGATGACCGGTGAACGGAAAGAACGAAAAAAGAGTAAAAATGGGATCATGGAATATGGCAAAGTTGTTTCACTGACTTCGAGGGGACCTCTTTCGAAGATAACCAATGTACCTCCTGGCTCCAAAGATTGACTCGCTTTCACAATGAATTGCTTGGCCTCTTTTTCTGGCCAATCGTGGAGCATGGATTTAAAGGTGATCAGATCAAAGCCTTTGGGCAATTCATCGGTTAAGGCATTCCCTTTGATAAACGTGATTCTATCCGCCTCCGGTTCAGACCGGATATGCTCGTCTGCAATATTGACGCGCGCCTCCAGATGGATGTAGTCCTGTTTAATTTTGTCCTGGCCTACCAAAATTCTCCTCTCGGTAGCATCCTCTGCTCGGATCAGCCATGCCAGATCGGGGTGAGGCTGATCAGCGATCCCCAGCCCTCCGCCATCAACCAGTTTTGCACCTTGCCACGAATTATTTGTACGTCTTTTTCATTTGCACTCATTTCCGACCTCCTCCGTAATTTTTCTTCGTGATTATCTTGTTTCCTATATCGGTCATTTGTTTATTTCATCGGTTCCGTCTTAGAATGACAATCAAGCTCTGTAAAGTCATATCATCTTTTTTTCATAAATATTCAAGGGGGGTCTTTTTCTGAAGCATCGGTTGATGTATTCAGCAAATTCTTTTATATAATCAATATCATAAAACATGGGGAAATAGATGAAGCGTATTATAGCGATCAATCCTCCTGTGTTGTGTGTGAATCAGTGCCAGAGAGAGTGGTATTCATTTGCTCACCCTACCAGTTTATTGAAAATCGTTGCCTATCATAAAGCCTTGGGCAATCGAATGGAATTAATCGACTGCATGGAATACGAGAACGACTGGAACAAACCTCCACAGTTTTATAAACAGATGCCTATCGGCACCCAGGATCTCGACCTTAAGATTGATACCTACATCCTAGGGAAATCTTTCGATTGGCTGATACAGGAACTTGCGCGGCACAAGACGCCGGATGAAATATGGGTTTCTTGCCATATTACCTTTAATTCAGAGTTGGCGCACGCAACCATTTCCACGATCAACAAGGTGCTTCCCGGAATTCCCGTTGTTTTTGGCGGTAATTATCCTACCTTATTCCCCCAAGATGCAGCCAAAAACGGGGCAAAAGTTTATACGGGAAGGCTGCAGGAAGCCTTAACCTGCTTTCCGGACTACTCGGTTTTTGAAACTTCCCCATATTATTTTGTGTTTCAACTCACCCTTGGCTGTGAAAATACATGTTCCCATTGCGTGAATCACATGCTGGGACCCATTGTGAAACTCGACATAGACGCCCTTGTCAAAGATATAAAATCGAAGCGCAAGAAATATGGAACCAGAATATTTGTGAATATTGACCCTAATACAGCCTCTTATGGCTTGGAGCTCTTTCTTGAAACCATCAGCGAGCAAAAAGTCGACGTGGATCTTTATTTTTTTGGGGGAATTCAACCCAACTTTGTCACCAAGCAGCTTGTCACAATAATGAAACGGGCCAACGTAAAAGGCATAAGCTTGCCCCGCGAATTGGACAGTCGTTTGAACGCGAGGCTTAGAAAAAAGTACACCTCAGACGATTTTTACAGGGCTATCAGACTGTTCGAAAATGAGAAATATGACCTTTCTACCTTTCACTGTCCATTTCCCGTCGCATTGCGGGATGACAATCTGACTCTTATTCTGTCAATTATCAAAGAGATAAAGGGATTGGGAGCTGTAGCGGAAATATCGCCCATATCCTATATCCCTGGCACTTCGGAATACGATCATCATTACGACCTGCTTAAAGGAAAAGACCTTGAAGAATTAAATTGGGCTCTGTGGCCAACCCTTGATTCCTTAGAGAAGATACGGACCTACTCCTTAATCTACAACATGGCCCATAACTACCAATTTGTTGACCCTTGGGTTGTTTGAGAGATCTAAGACGGACGGTATAATTGACGGTAATTGGGACCTCTATCAAAATCCCGCTATTCCCCAAAGTATATGGTGAGAAAATCATTCCCTTTTCTGTCTATTCCACCCGCAATGTGTCCGAAGATCTGCGTTTTAATCGGTTCATATAGGTCGTGAAATTTCTCATCAGGAATCGAATAAAGTCGACACATCTCCAGTAAGAAAGGATATATTTCTTCCATCCGAAGGTTTGCCCTGTATATGTTGATGTCGAAGGAATTCCTCGGGTTACTCTCCTCATTGACACTGAGGAAGAGAAATTTGTCATTTCCCACCTTGCTTGCCCCCAAATCGAGAATACCTTTCACGATTTCATAGGGGCTGCTGCCATTCTGTCCGTACAAATCGTTTGATAATCTCTCCAACATGTCTTCGGTAGTGTATGCCGGATAGCAGGTATATCTTGTTACAACGCTTATCGCGTTGTCTGAAACATCCCACTTAAATCCTAAATGCGACAGATATGGATCAGGATCATGTGGCTTGTTTTTCATGGCTCTATAGTACCTGATGCCAAATTCCAGATAGGCCCTCACAGTACAGGTCGTTTCATTTTCACCAAATCCGAAACCCACGATGCTTGCCTCAGGCAAGTTTGCCAGGAAAGCCCCCATAAGTTCTGCCGGCATTCCGATTCGCTCACAGAAATCCAAGATCTTTTCATTCGGACTCGGCCTGATTAAGTCTTTTTCAAAACCTAACAAGAAGCGATTCTTAAGCAATGTTTTTTCTTTGACCTTAAAGGATCTTTCAAATGAAGGTTTTATGTTCAGCCGATCGAGAAGCCGGAAACATAAATCGACCTTTTGTGCAGCTTGTTCCGACCTGAAAGAGGGTGGACGCAAAGGCGGTGTTGGTATAAGTCTTTCACGTAAGGAGACCTCCTTATCCAAAGAGCCGAACCTGGACTCGTATTCCTGGACGCCCTTGTCTAAGAGACTGGCAAATCGTTTGGCTGTAACTGGCCTCAGAACGATCTGGTTGGTCAGCACGGCGCTGAGCTCATTTTGAGGCGGATGTCGTTCCTGGCTCATACCGAAGAGGAGCATAAACTCCCCTCGCGTGGCCTTCACATGAACGACATCGGCGTAACCACTACGGGCATTAGAGTCATTCCAGATGATCTTAAACTGAACGTCCTTCGGTGGCAGCTTTTCACTCACTTTAGTTACAACCCTATTGCGATGTAACTGTCCCCTTTTGTTTCAGGTTTTGGATGATTATGTCACCTTCATCCTGACACGTCAATTGTCTTATGCTACCTGGGCTGCCATTTGAAGTAGCACTAAAAAAAAGGCCGAACTACCAGAATTTACCCTTGGCAGTTCGGCCTCATGTTCTATTTTCCTTCGCCCTCCCCTCCCTCCTCTGGGGAGGGCGGGGGATTCCCAGATTCATTTACGACAAAGTGGAATCCGTAGGACGGCCTGGTTCCACGTCCAGTTTGCCGAATTTAGTTTCATAGTTCTTGACTACATTTTGAAGCAGGATAGACAGCCGTTTTGCCACGAAGGGACTCAACACGATACGGTCTGAAATTTGAACCGTCATTTCCTTCTGGGCAGCATCCCAGGCCTGGTTCATCCCAAAAAAGACAACGATCTCCTCGCGTGTGCCGGCCACGTTGCACACATTGGCATAAACACTTCGCATATTGGCCTGGTCCCAGCGGATTTTCAATTGAGTGCCCTGGCCGGGAGCAGGGGTTCCCATGGTTTCATTTCCTTCACGGTCTCGTTCTTTTGCCATACATCCTCCTTAGAATTGAATTTGTATCTTCCTTGTCTTCACCAAACATCTTTATCTGAATCTCCCTGTTCGGATTATTATAGCTATCTTGAAAACCGTTCACCAAGAAGTCGGCAAGCCATCGTCTCTGAGGTTGTTCCATCAGGGTCGGGATAGCCACTTCGGCTGAATCCATCATCACCAGTTTGGAAGTTCCTGCCTGGTCCTGGCTGTTTGTCTCTCCAACGAGATGGCGTTCCCCTGTGTCGAGCGTTCCGCTCATTAGGAGATTAGTTTCAGGGTTAAGATCCTCGAACCCCATCACATGGCCCAACTCGTGCATCACCACTGTCAGAAGATCCATATCCCCAATGGCCGGACTGGAACCCATAGCCACGAGTTCTCCATCTTTACCCTGAGGGCTGAACTCGGAGTTGTCATACGGAGTAGAATCAATAAACCAGCCATGGCCCGCTGCGTCGGTATCGATGAGGATCCTATTGCCTTCGGCGTAGCCAAGCTCGCCCCGCGCAAGATCGCTAACGCTGACGTGCACATCACCCAGCAATGCAAGCCGCGGATCGCCATTCCCCAGAGTCTCGGCCCACTGCATAATCGCAGCGGTTATGATTGGATCGAGATCAGACGTCGTTACCGTGGCACCTTGGTCCGCCAACGCGAGCGATTCGGTTGTTGAGGCGATCATCGGGCTGCCGGGGGTCGATGCCAGCGCGCGGTCCGTCGTCTTCACCGTCACGTCGTCGAAGCTGGCAGTCCCCACTGAGGCCATCAGGCCAAAGTGGCCGTCCACCGTCACCGCGTTGTAGGCGTAACCGACGACTGCCTGGCCGTTCAAAGTAACGCTCACCGTGGAACCCTTGAGCGACAGCCCCAGGGTGTAATCGACACCCGTGTTAATCACTTTGGAGACTACTGCGTCGTTTACCCACCCCGTCTTCTTCGTGTAATGGCCGATGATCACCTGATCGGTCGCCGCATCAATCGCCACGAACTTGAAGTCATCCGCGGAGTAGCGGTCGAAGACGAAGCCCGCACGGCCCTGGGTATTGACCTTTGCACTCATGTCGAGCAGCGCGTCAACGCTCAGGTGGTCGGGCCCAAGGTCCATCAGACTGACCGATGCCGGGGTGATCGGCGATGCATTATACCGGTCGCCGCTCACACCCCACGTCCCGGTGCTGCCGCCGGTGAACAGGTCAGCCACGCTGTCGCTGAAATCCTCGGTCGATGTGAAGGTTGCTTCCGGCTGGACCACCTGCACACGGATGTTGTCGAACGCACCGCGCGAGTTATCCGAGCCCACAGCCAGCAGGCCCCAGTTCAGTCCGTAGGAGTAGCCGTCGATCACGCGGGGGGAGAAGGTGTAGGTCAGCGAGGTCTTGTTGTCCACGGTGATCGTGGCGTTGAGGCCGTTAACCGAAAGCATGACGTTGTAGAATATATCCGGCTTGACCTGGACGTTCGTCTGCTTGTCCACATGCCAGCCCGTGGCATCCCGGTGGCCCATAACCAGCTTGTTCGTGGACACATCGATGCCGGCGAACTTGAAGTCACTCTTGCTATTGTAGTCAAAGATGATGTAACTGTCTGCCTTCCAGCCGCCCGTGGGCTTGATGACTTTCATCGAGGCCAGAACCTCGAAGTAACTCGGCAGCGCGTCGCCGATCTGGTACACGCTGACCGCATCCGAATTAGGCGAATCGGCCGAAACCTCGAGCACGCCGGCGCTCACCGCCCATTTGCCGCTGTCCGGCGCGAAGCCGCTCAGCGGAGCAGTCGGATCGTCAAAGGATGCGGACCGCAACACGTCGCGCTTGCCGCCGGGCAGGTTGCCTGCCTGGGGATCGCGCGGGCCGCCCGTCTGGTCGTGCCAGGCGAAGTCCTGCTGACGCACTACGCCCAGCTCGCCCCACGGCTCGCCGTTGCGGGCCGAATCGCCGCCGGTATCGGCCGTGCGGGTGAAATCGGCTCCGTCGCTCGCCGAGAGCGCGTACAGGAACTCAGCCAGCTGTGGCTGCAGGGTGCGCGAAACCGTACCAAGGCCGAACGGCGCGAACGGCACGATGAAGCTGTTGAACTCGCCGACCCAGTCGATCAAGCGGTCACCGCCAGTGTTGCCGATCAGCACGTCGCGGCCCGCACCGCCGTACGCGCGATCCTCATAACTCGGATGCGTGTCAGGCCCGTCATTGGTGCCGCCGGTCGTGTCCTGGTTGTCGTCGGCGTTGAGCAGATCATCACCCCAGCCGCCGTACAGGTTATCGCGTCCGGTGCCGCCAACCAGCCAGTCGTTACCCAGATCGCCGAAGATCTTGTCGTCGCCATCGGTGTTGACCGTCCCGTATGTGGCGCTCGTGACCGTCGGGCCTTCGTCCGTGTTGAAGTTGAGCAGGAACCCGGGGATCTTGGTCCGCGGGAGGTATTCGTCGTAGGTTGCGAACTCGCCGGTGGTCGGGTCATAGCCCAGCACATTGCCCAGGTTCACCGGATTAGCGTAGAACTCGGGGAGCGCCTCAGCACCGGAGATCGCATCGTCGCCGGAGCCGCCGTGCAGGAAGTCGCCACCCAACCCACCGTAAATGATGTCGTCCGAGGTGTGTTTCGAGACACCATTGAACTCGTCTGCGGTTGCCTGCCAGTTCGGATCCTGGCTGAACGGCGTCACATTGACCGCTTTTTTCAGCTGGCCAGTGACATTAAGGTCTGCCTGCTGGACGTTGCCTGGAGTGCTGATGAAGGACTGCGTGGTAGCGGAGATACCATATAGCGGCTCCGCTGTGCCGTTCCGGCTGGTGTAGATGCGTCCATCATCACCGATCACGCCGTCCTGGCCTGTGCCTCCGGAAATCCAATCATTACCATAACCACCGATGATGTCGTCGTCTTGACCTTCGCCGAAGAGGATATCATCACCCTTCATGCCATAGATGAAGTCGTCGCCCGACTCGCCGTGGATCTCGTCGGCAGCACCAATGTCGTTGCCGATGGTGCCTGCGTTGGGCAAGTAGTCCGGACCGCCAATGTGGTAATCGAGTAACTCTGCCGCCCGTGGGATAATTTGGGGACCGTTCGTGTAAATATCGTCGTAGTTGAAGGCGGCATAGCTTGTCGTACCATTCGCTGTCACAAGGCGGAGGATGTTTCCATTGTCGCCGAGAACCATATCTGAGTCGCGGCCGTGGCTATCATCCCCTTCGTCGATGACATTGCCCTGCTCATTACGCAGGATTTCCGTGCCTGCTCCGCCAAAGATCCAGTCCGAGCCGTCTGGCCGCAGGGCTCGGTCCTTAACCGCATCAGCCGGGTCTTGCAGACTAAAGAGCTTCGAGCTGCCACCGATAATGTCATCTTGACCGAGGTTTCCGAAAATCACATCCTTCCCGCCGTTGCCCTCGATGTAGTCGTCGCCGTCGGAAGGATCCTCAAACGACGGCCGTACCTGCAGCGTACCCACCATGATTATATCGTTACCGAACAGGCTGCCGTCGCGGGTTGCCGCCACAGGCTTGTCATTTATGACCTTGCTAAAGATTGACCCATCGCCCTGGATGGTGTCGTCACCCATTTGGCCAAAGATCATATCATTGCCCGCTCCGCCGGCCAGGTAGTCGCTGCCGTAAACGTTGAAGCCATACACCATGTCGATATCCCAGTTCGCCCAGACCGGGTTGCCCTTCGGGTTATTGCGAGCCGTGCTGTTGACCATTGGGTTGTCATTTGTATTATAGATCACAGTGCCGTTCAGGGTGCGGAACCTCGGGTTTGTGTAATCCGTATAGTTCGCGCCCCACCGATCGAGCCTCACGTTGTCGCCGAAGATGAGGTCGTTTCCGCTGCCACCGTCAATGTTGTCGCCGACATCTCCGCCGAGCAGAACGTCTTCGCCAGCATCACCGTAAATCGTGTCCCCACTGCCCTGGCCAAGGTTGGTGGTCTCAGCGAATCGGGCCACATTATTCAAGAACCGAATCTCCCCGAAATCACCGAGCACCAGATCGTCTTCTGTTCCACCGTGGATCTCGTCTCCACCTGTCGCTCCAAGGATGATGTCATTGGCGCCGTCCCCGTAGATGACGTCCTTCCCACCACGATCAGTTCTCACCGAGCGAACGATGTCCAGTGTAGTGAGGCCGGGATCGATGGCATCGTCGTAGAGGAACTCGCCGTCATCGCCGACGATGATGTCTGCGCCTTCATTGCCGTGGATGACGTCTGGGCTGCCGTTGACACCGCCCAGGATGAGGTCATTCCCCTGGTTTCCAAAGATGGTGTCGGCACCGCCGGTGGACTCCGTGGTGTCGGTGGTTCGGACTTGAGCAAGGACACCGCCGGAGTAAATCACTTCACCGTTGTCACCGAGGATGAAATCGCCAAGGTCTTCCACGCCGGCGCTGGAGGCATCGTCATCCCCGTAGATGGTGTCCCCGGCCGCTCCACCCATTATGATGTCGGTTCCCGCGTTCCCGGAAATTGTGTCAGACCCGCCCACACCTAGTGCAGTTGTCTGGAGCAGGTCGAGTTTTGTGAATCCGTCGTCACCCGTAATGGGGCTCAAATCGAGACGGCCGCCATCACCTGTGACAATGTCGTTCTCGGTACCACCGTAAATCGTGTCACCGGCTGCGCCGCCAATGATTGTATCGGCACCTTCGTTGCCGTAAATAGTGTCGTCCCCGCCTATCGAGTCGTTAATAGACCAAACGACCCTCGGTCCTCGGAACACACCATCGGTCTGATCTTCAGGGAGCATGGAGACCCGATAGAAGTAAGTATCGTCGGGTGTTATATCCCACTCTCGGTCGATGGTAATCTCTGCAGCAGTATTTGCAATAATAGTCCGGTACTGCACGGTCCCCTCAGGCGAAATCGCCTGCACCGAGAGACCGACAAGACCTTCGTAGGTCGTCGGGAACGATGCCGTGGTATCGGTCAGCGAGGTATTGGTGGCGGAGCTGATCGGCGGATTGACCGGGTTCTGGTCCCAGGTATGGCCGAGGCGAGTCACCACGAAACCGTCTGCATCCACATAGTCAACACGGCCGATGTCACCGAAGAGAATGTCATTGCCGGAGCCGCCGTGGACCTCATCCTCACCAGTCCAACCAAAAACAACGAGTGGTAGCGTCGATCCCTGGCCATAAACCCTGTCATCTCCTGCTTGCGTATTAAGGGAGAATGCGCCATCTTCCCCTTCGGTAAGGTTGACTGTAACTTCATCGTCACCCTCGCCGGTGTTGACCATGGTAAGTGTATAGAACAGCTGCTCCCGCTTCGTGGTATGGTCACTCGAGATCGTCGTGTAGTCTACCGTGAGATTATCATTACCCGAGCCGAGGTTCACCTGCACCACTTCAATGTCTCCATAGGTGATACCGCCCGGTTGCGTGCTTTCGCCAATGTAAGGGTCCGGACCCATGCCGAGACCGGTGATCCGGCCCTTTCGAACAGCCTTATCGCCGGTGCCGAAAACCTCCGATGTCATAAAACCCGTGTCATCGGCGACGCTGTCCTGGTCATATACGAACATGTAATCCACCTGCTCCCGCTCATCCGCAAAGAAGTTGATCGAGAGGTTGGCGATTGCGTAACTCGATGTGCTATTGGGCGCGGTGACCGCAGGTTCGCCCGGATCGACCTGACTCGGGTTTTGGAGAGTGAGCGTGGCATTGGGACCATTTACAACCGCATCCGTGATCAACCAGAAGCGGTCAAAGAAGTAGTCAGGGTTTTCCGGATCGAGCACTACGCCCGTACCCGGCCCTTTCGTCATTTCGAGGGTAAGGTCCTTAAGCTTCTCGGGAATCTGTGCTTCATTGCCCGCCACAAGGTCGAGGTAGGTCATGAGGTCCGCCGTCGCTACCTTCATATGCTCGGTCGCACCTCCGCCACCTCCGGGGTTTGCATCAAAGGAGACGACGTCCCCAACGGTGGGCCGGACATTCTTTTCCCCGGGCAACATGAGCGGGGCCGGCAGGGTCAGGGTTCCGCCGCTGGCAGCGCCCTCTACAAACAACGGTCCGCGGATCCTGTTAGCGGTGGCGAGGCCAGGTACAAAGACCTTGGTGTCGTTCCCGTCGAAATAAGAGTCATCGATGGCGGATACCGTTACCGTCTGGGGGGTATCCCAGTTCAGGGTGGTAAAGGTAAGCGTCATCGCATCGAGGCCGCTGACCAGCACCTGTTTCTCGAAGTATGCGAAGGGTTCGCCCGTTCCCGGGTCAATACCCGTTGTCCTTGTTTCGGTCGGCCTCACGTTGATCGTGACTTCTTGCGTTGGCTCCCTCGTAAGAACGACCTGGTACGTGTCTGTTAGTCCGCCCTCGATCACATCGGTAGAGCCGTCGCTCTCAATGACGAACACGCCCGCAACCTCGTTGTCGCCGATCTGCGCCACAACGCGGTCCGAAATGGGGCCATCATAGCCGGGTTTCAGGTAGTTATAGCGAACCTCGACTCTGCCCGAAATCGGCTCAGGCACCTGCGGAACGCTGTCATCCAGGAAGACCAAGGTATTGCCGATGACCTCGAAACGAGACGAGAGCCGCTCGTCTCCGTCGACATACACATGCACGCTCCCGGCAATAGGCTTGTGCTGAAGCAGGAGTGTATCGAGAGGCATCTCCTCGGGGATGTCATTGACGTCATCCACAGTGGGATCACCGTCGAGCTGGTAAAGAGGCTGCAAAATGGTTTGGTCGACATCGGCGCTTGCCAGGGTGTGATAGACATAGTCCGTGTGGAAGCCTTCTTTCAGGGTATCGTCGAGGGCAGTCACGAATACCAACTGCGCCTGGTTGTAATTGAGCCCATTAAACGCAAGAGTACCTGTTTTCGCAGTGTCGTTCCATGTCAAGCTAAGACCGGAAAGCGTGACTTGGCTGTAGAACGGATCGAGTGTCACTGTCACGTTCGCAGAAGGCGCCCGCGTCAAGACTACCGCATATTCGTCCGTCATCCCACCCTCGATCACCTGGGTCATCCTGCCAGTTGGCGTCACAATCGCTCCTGCCCGGTCGTCGTCATTAATGTGCACCTTGATGCTGCGGACCGGCATCTGATGATATGATCCCGGCGTCCCGCCCGGTTTCAGACTTTCAACCGTATGGTTTATGATTGCAAACTGCTTACCCTCGCTTGCGGTATCAGTTATCGCGCGGAACCTCACCTCCTGGGCGCTCATCCAGTTGTCCTTGTCGAACTTCAGCTGGAGAGCCGCGTCCCACTTCAGGGCAACCGGATCCCAGAACTCAATCGTCTTGAAGCCCTTGGCCTCGTCCTCGGGTGCCGGCTGCTGAGCAAGGACCGAAATGACAACCTCTTCGTCGTCCTTGGGCTCCCGTGTCAAAACAACGGCGTAGGTATCATAGTCCCAGCCCTCTTCGGTGAGACCTGCGGTAGAGGCGGGGATGTCTTCGGTGACGACAGAGACACCGCCCGATTCCCTCACGACGATGTAAGGCACTTCGTTGTCGGCGACATTCGCTGAGATGGCGTCAACAGGAATCCCTTCATACAGGGCGTCCTCGCTTTCAACATCATGGAGGATCACGCCGCTGTAGCCCGTCAGCTCGCGGCTGATGACAGGAATGGGCGCATCGGACGGGCTACCGCCGACGAAGAAGCTATCGCTTCCAAGTCCTCCTGCGATCTCCGTAATGACATCAGCGTCGGTGGAAAGGACGAAGAACCGGTCGTCACCCTCGGCGCCGTCCACTCTGAGCTTCTCGATATTGACATAGGTGACGTTGAGGCCTGCGCCGAAGACGCCGTGGTCGGTCACTACAAAGTCGTCGCTGAACTCCGTTCCGATGATGATGACCGTATCGAGCCCGTCGCCGCCGTCAATGCCCACCGGAGCATTAAGCGCATAGCGGATGGTATCTGCGCCTCCGTCCCCCTTCATGTCGGTACGAGCCCTCTCGCTGTCCGTTGATCCCGCAAGGGCAAAAGCACGGACCGTAAACATGTCGTCACCGTCGCCGCCGTTGAGCGTGAGCACGGCCTTGTTGTGGAACACGGTGAACTCGTCGTCGCCGGCGCCACCATTGATTGTCATGGGGGCGCTGATGCCATTAGACAGCCAGCCACGGGTGATCTCAATCGTCGCAAACACATCGTCCTCGGCAATGTTCGCAGTCTCAGTGTTGTCGTCGCGTTGCGACTTGAACACCTGCCCGATCTGGAACCGGTCGTCACCGACCCCCCCGTTGATGGTGAATACGGCAAGGGCGTCGTCGGCTGCCACATAGTCGTCACCATACAAGGTATTCAGGGTGATCCCCTCGATGCCTCGGTAGTTGAAGCGCTCAACCGCCGTCCCATTCTGATTCAGCTTCGCAACAAACCCGGTATCCGGGGTCGTCTGATCGGGAAGCGCCATCGCGCGGAGCAGGAACACATCGCTCTCAGCAGTCCCCCTGATAATGACCTCATCGACACCGCTCGCGCCGTTGTCGTAAGCCCTTATGGTCTCAGTCGTATTCTCGCCTCGTGTATTGATATAGTAGAGATCGCGGTTCCCCTCGCCATCGAGATCGATGGTGTCGATCTTCCCATCGAGATCGAGGTCCTCGGTTCTGGTATGCATTCTATTGACCGTGATCCGATCTCTCCCCTCGCCGCCGAAAACCTGGGTGTGTCCCCTCAGGGCGTCGTTGGGGTAATCGAGAATGCTAAGGATGACGACATCGTTATCCGCTTCTCCACGGATGTAGATATCAGGGGCATTGACCGCCCCGTTGATCCTGATCGTGCTGCCCACGCCAGGATCAGCATTGCCGGAGTCGCCCAGGATGGTGATCGACGTAGCAGCAATCATGTCGGTGCCGGAGTCCTGCCGGAAGTTGTCGCCAGCCTTGAGCGTCACCGACCCAGCCTTTGCCCATACGGTCGCATCGTTGGTCACGGTGAAATTGTCACCGCCGGCCAGCTTGTCTTCCGCTGTGAGCGTGATGTCGCCGGTGGTGCTCACCACATCTTCTGTCACGGTGTGGGGACTGAAGGCCCGGACCACGATGTCGCCTTTGGCTGACAGGCCGGTCGTAGTCGTCCCCAGAGTTGTTAGGATACCGCCGATCACAAGGCCGCCTGTGTTGTCAATCCAAATACCGCCGGTAGTTGCTGCCGCTTCGAGGTTATCGACTGTCGTCTCAAGCGGGTTGTCCGCCTGCCCGATGCCGATTGCGGCAAACAACAGCGCATCCGACGCATCAATGTCAATGCTGCTATCGGCGTCGTCATCGACGATCGAGGCATTGCGAGCCCAGAGATTGACATCAGCGCTGGTCGATGTCACAAAGCCGATCCGCATGTCGCCAGCGGTCTCCTCAATGAAGATTTGATCCTTGGTGTCCGCGAACACCGATCCGTCTCCGGAGTAAGAGGAGTTGATGTCGAACCTATTCGCAAGTGAGCCGATGAAGGCATTTTGCGAAATCAGATTTACATTGAGGGCATCGATATTGCTGGCTGAAGTGTTCAGGCGATCGATAATCTCATCCTCGGCGTTAACAAGGACCGTACCTACTTCCGCCGTGATCTTATCGACGTAGGCGGCCCCATCAATGTCGAGCGTCACGTCGCCTGAAGTGGATGTCACATCCTTTACGTTCAACGAGCCCTTGCTGTGAACAAAGGTATCGTCTTCTGAGAGCGATGACAGATCGCCCACTCTGATCTCCACGTCGAGGAAGTTCGAAGCCGACCCGATATAACGACCCGCTTCAAGATAAACATCACCCGGATTCGAAGCATCGCCGGTAAAGATGTTGACACCCGGTGCATCGGCATCATCAAAGGCGTCGAGGATGTCCTGGTAAGCGATCAAGTCGACAGAGGTGCTGGAGATCACTTTGCCGACGTACATATCGCGCTCCGTTACCTCGATCTTTACCTCGCCGCCGCCAGTCACACGGGAGATGTGCAAATCATCAATTTCCTGGAAGCTGCCGCGGATGGTTGCATCGTCTGTCACCTGTTCGATATCGATCTCGCCCGGGGCGTCCGCACTCAGATCGCTGGTTCTGGAGAGCTGAATCCTGAACGGGCTGGCACCAACATTCCCTTCAATCGCAACGCCCGAGCTCAAGATCAGATCGCCAGAGGCCGCGATAGCCGCGGTTGAATCTATGTCGAGATCGGTGATTTCGCCACCGGCCAGGAGACGGACATCGCCTCCGGCCTCGACATGGTCAATATGCAAAGTCCCCATTGTTTGAATGGCAATGCTGTCACCGGCATCGGCAGAGAAACTATCCGTAGCTTCAACGTCAATGTCGTCCCACACCT
>Ga0315291_10006446_pt1 | contig 14570 bp, 13 predicted proteins | sample YL17G12_20_MG_FD_203070 | JGI IMG/M metagenome (GOLD analysis project Ga0315291, IMG submission 203070) | Sediment microbial communities from Yellowstone Lake, YNP, Wyoming, USA - YL17G12_20 | ecosystem: Environmental > Aquatic > Freshwater > Lake > Sediment | place: USA: Wyoming | collected...
TGGGAGTGCATCCAGCGGCGCTCCTGCCCTCCCACCCCCGCCACCCGGCACCCCGATGAGCGTCGCCGCCGCCGTCGCTGCGGTCTCCCCGCCCTCCACCGACTGGGCCGCCCAGTTTGCGCACCGCCGCGTCACGCCCGCCCCGCCGCCCGGCCCCCCCGCGCCCGGCGCCTCGCCCCCCACGCCCGGCATCGCGCACCGCCGCGTGTCCCCCCTCCCCTGCCAGGACAACGGGTCCGACTGCGGCGCGTTCGTCCTCGCCTACGCCGACTTCTTCACGCACTGTGCCCCGGACGTCCTGCCCAGCGGCTCCCATACCGACCTGGCCGCCATCGCTGCCCGCCCGGACAGCCCGGGCTTCCTGCAGGGCGACTGGTTCCCCGCCCGCCCGACGACGGGCGCGCTGCGCGCCTCCATGCGGGCGGCCGTCCTCCACGCCCTCCACGCTCAGGCGCCGCACGCGGGCCTGGGACCGGAGGCGGCGCCCGTACTGACGGCGCTGAGCGAGGCGGCTGAGGTGCTGGGCCCGGGCGGCCCCGTCGGCGCGGGCGGCGGGCCCTACCACGGCCCGCGCTGCCACGAATGGCTGGGCCGGGGCCAGTGCGCCCAGGCGCGCAAGGCGGCCACGCTCAGCCTGGCCGGGGACGGTACCCTCCAGACCCTGCGCACGCGGCCCACCGCCCGCCTGCCGCCTCCCTCGGCCGCGGCGGCTGCAGCGGCGGAGCTGCGGGCGGACCGGGCCGCCCAGGCGCGGCGGCGGAGCAGGGGCGGCGACGGTGGCGGGCAGTGCGGGGTCCGCGTCGCCGCCCTCGACCCGCCGGCGCCAGCGCCGCAGCCGCTGCGCCCCCTGACTCGGGGCGGGGCCGCGGTGTCGGGCGCCCGGGCGACGGCGGCGGGGCCGGTCGCGGTCAGCCCCCCACCCTCCCCGTCCCCTCCCCGGGGTGGTGGCCGCGGCGGCGGCGGCGGCGGCGGCGAGACGGGCGCCGTGAGGGAGGCGCCGCCTTCTTCTTCGCCCTCGTACGAAGATGGCACCCCTCCCCTGCTGCGGGCGGCGGTGGTGCCTCCCGCGCGCCGGCCGCACGACGCCGCCGGCGGGCCCAGCCTGCTGCCCCGCTCCGCCCCGCGGGCGCCCGACTTTCAGAGGCTTGTGCAGAGCAACGAATGGGTGGTGCGGCCGGATCTGGGCGAGGGAAGGGGTGGCGGTGGCGGGCAGGCGGGCGGCGGTCCGCAGGAGGAGGGGCCGCCGCCGCTGCAGCGGCCGCGGACGTTTGCGGACCGGCCGCCAAAGGCATGGCAATGGCGGCAGTAGAAGAGGAAGCTAAGAAGATCTGTAGAGAGAAATATATGTGTTCACCCAAAGGGACGCACGCCCGCCGGCGGAGAGAGGCCAACAACCCACGGAGCGTTGGGAAAAGGGGAGGTTGAAAAAAAAAAAAGTGAGGAGCGCAGCGCAGGCATAGACACCCCATCGGCGCGCTCCCCGCCTCCTCCTCCCCTCCGCACCCATGCCCATCCAATACCTCCTGGTCGCCCGCCACGCGGCGGGCAGCCCCCCCGTCATCCTGGCCGAACACGCAGCGCAGGCGAGCACGAGCACCGCGTCCACCAGCGCGGCGGGCTTCCGCGCGGCCGCATCGGCGGGGCTCGAGCGGTGCCCACCGGCCAACGCCAAGTGAGACGATGGAGGAGGGTGTGCGCCCACACGCCAGATGTGTGTCGCTCAGAGGCATGGTGCTGAGCATGCGCCGGGAAAGGCGTGCGTGGCTGCACGCTGGCGAGAGGCGTTGGCCCGCGCCTGCGCCCGCGCGCGCCGCGCGCCCCTTCCTCTCTGTCCCTCCCCAGGCGCGCGCTCTTTGTTTGATCGCCTCCTCCTCCTCCCCCCACATACAGGTTCACCTTCTCCGGCGACGGCCACACCTACAGCGTCCTGGTCGACTCTGGCTTCGCCTACGTCGCCGTCGCGGAGGACGGGTGAGTAAAGAGAATGCGGGGAGAGGCACAAGGCGGCCTCCTTTTTTTCCTGAACCCCTCCACCTCTCAACCTCTCGTCACTTTTCTCTCCCTCTCCCTTTTCACGCAGCTACGGCCGCCAGATCCCTTTCGCCGCCTTAGAAGCCGCCCGCACCGAGTTTGTGGCCAACCATGCCGCCAAGGCGTCCACCGTGCCACCCAACTCGCTGGACCGGACGTTCGGGCCCCGCCTGGCCGCGGCTGCCGCGCATGCTGCCGCCAACCCAGAGGCTTCCTCCCGCGTCGCCGGCTTGCAGCGCCAGGTGGACGAGGTGAAAAATGTCATGGTGGACAACATCGAGCAGGTCCTCGCCCGGGGCGAACGTCTGGAGGCCCTGGTCGACAAGACGGACGACCTGCGCTCCCAGGCCGACCGCTTCCAGCGGACGGGCGCGGCCCTCCGCCGGCGCATGTGGTGGAACAACATCAAGGTGTGGGCGCTCATCATCGCCCTGGTCCTGGGCCTCATCCTGGTCATCGCCCTGACGGCCTGCTTCTCCAGCGGCAAAAACTGTTTCAAGAAGAAGCAGTGAGGAGGGGGCGGATGGGGTGGGGTGGATGGGTGGATGGATGGGTGAGAGAAGCGACAGTGGTTGGTGAGGGCGGTCTTTCTTTTTCTTTTTCATTCTTGTAGTGTTTGTGTGTGTGTGTCTATTTCCGACAGCGTTGCCGAACGACAGGCTAGCGAGGGTGGGCATGCGTCACAGAGGAATAGGAAGATTGCACACGCGCGCACGGCGAGACTCTCTCCTCCTCTCTACACAACTCTCCACCATTGCCGCCTCATTATGTTTTCATTTTCCTGCTCCCTCCTTCTCCAGGCTGGCCAGCGCCGCCGCCCGCATCACCCCGGCCGGCGCGTCCACGCCCGTGAACAGCTTGAACTGCACCGCCGCCTGCCCACAAAACATGTCCAGGCCGTCCACGGGCACGCAACCCGCGGCGGCGGCCTCCGCCAGCAGGCGTGTCCGGAGCGGCGTGTAGACCGCGTCAAAGACGACCCGGAACCCGCCCAACGCGCGCGCCGGCACGGGCGAGGCGTCCGCGTGCGGGGCCATGCCGACGGAGGTCGTGTTGGCGAGGACGTCGGCGGGCGCCCGGCCGGCCGCGACGTCCTCGAGCGGGACGGCAGAGGCGGGGCCGCCGGGGAGGGCAGCCGCACTCACGTCCGCAGCCAGCGCCTGGGCGCGCGCCAGGCCCCGGTTGGCGACCGTCACGCGCGCGCCCCGGGCGGCCGCACCGAAGGCGACGGCCCGCCCCGCCCCGCCCGCGCCCAAGACCAGGACGGTCGCGCCGTGGAGGGGGTCGGCCGGCGACGACGACGACGCCCCGCCCCCGCTCGCCGTGCGCAACCCGTCGGCAATCGAGTCGACCGCCGCGTCTGCGTCCGTGTTGTAGGCCTTGTACCCGCCGCCCGGCAGCCGCACCAGCGTGTTGGCCGCCCCGATCAACGCCGCCGTCGGGTCGGCCTCACTGGCCGCCGCCAGGGCGGCCGCCTTGTGCGGGATGGTCACGGAAAAGCCGGCGTAGGAGGGGTCGTCGAACGCCGCAAGGAAGGCCGGCAGGTCGTCCACGAGGAAGGGCAGGTACACGCCGTCGACGCCCGCCGCCTCCAGGGCGGCATTGTGGATGGCGGGCGAGCGGGAATGCGAGACCGGGTTGCCCAGCACGCCGAACACGGCCGTCGCCGCGGTCTGGGCGCCCAGGCGGTAGAGGGCGACCAGGTCGGCCAGGGAGGGCTGGCCGGGGGCGGACGCGCGGCCCGCGCTCAGGGCGCCAAACGTCAGGGCCGCCCCGTACTTGGGGGCCAGCACCCGGGACGCCAGGCCGGCCTCGCCCATGGCCAAGGCAATGGTGGGCCCGGGCGCCGCCGCGGCGGCGGACAGGACGCGCGCCGCGTCGGGCGGGCCGCCGGCCGCGGTCGTCGCGATCTTTGCCACGTCCGCGCCCGCCTCGAAAAAGGCGGCCGCCATGGCGACCAGCTCCTGGGGCGGGGGCGTTTTTACGTAGTCATGGTGCGACAGGATGACGCGCGTGCTGGGCGGCACCTCCCCCGCCCCCGCGAAGAAGGCGCCCGCCGCGGCGGCCTCCACATCCACGAACGCCGCGCCAAGCAAGGCCGCCAGTTTCAGGGTGGCCAGGCGACGGGGCTCCGGGCCGGCGTACTGGCCGCCCTCCCAGGCCGGCCGGAAGGTGACGATGGCGGGCAGGCCCGCCCTGGACGCGGCGGCTAGGAGCGTGCGCAGGGCGGGGGCCGGGTCGCCGCCGCTGTCGCCTCCGTCCATGAGGTCGGTCAGAAAGTCGAGGCGGAGTTCAACGGCCGTCGCGCCGGCGCCGCCCGCCTCGGCGATTTCAGCGACCGCGCCGCGCACGGTGGTCGCCGTCACAGACGTGCATATCAGGGTCGGCCCGGCCGCCTTCTTGGCGGCCCTGACGGCGGAGGGGACGACGGTGGCGGTCGGCAAAGGGCCGGAGGGAGCAGCGCCGGCAGCGGCGGCGGGCGCCGGCCGGCCCGTCACCTGCATTGCGGTGCGAGGGCGAGCGTGGAGGCGGGACACACCAAGCGCCCGCTTCGGCGTGGGACTGATCCGCGTGCCTGCACTCGTGGATGGGCAGGTGGTGGAGGCGAGGGGTGGGGCCATCGCAACAAAACAAAACAAGGGCGGGGTTTTGATGGAAGCGAGAGACAAAGGAGTGACCGGCCCCCCTACCCAAGCCTAAATGCTTTTTTTTTCGGTTCTGCTTTTGTGGCCCTCCAAGCCCACACACGCGCGCCCACCTCATTGCCTGGCTCCAGCTTAAGCCCGTCCGACTCTGCTGTCACCCCTCCCTGCCGCACAGCTCAGGCGCAAACAGGCGGCGCGTGTTCGAAGCGCAGCCTCAAATGTCGGCCGCGCTCGGCGGCCTCCGCCGCCCGGCCAGCCTGTGTGCTCGGCCGCAGCAGCCTTCGGGCCTGCCGCCCGGTATCCACCCGCTCAACCCGTCGGCCTTGCCACCCCGGGGCGCGGGCCGGGCTGAGTCTTCTGGGTGCCGGGATGGGTGAGTTGAGAATGTGTGGCCGAGGACGCGGGGTGGGACGCAGAGCGACCCCGCGCCGGCGATGGGAAAAAAAAAAAAAAAAAAAAAAGAGGCCGTGGTGGCGCTCCCCCTCTTCTCAACCCTCTCATCACCCTCTCATCCCCTTGCACACAACAGCCCCGCCTCCCCGTCCGGCCGGCCCGCCCTGGCGGCGCCCGCCGGCACCAGGTGGACTGCCACCCCCCGCCGGCCCTCCTCTCGCATTGCCTCCATGCCGCCTCCGCCCTCGGACGCTGAGTCTGCGGCCGCCGCGGCTGCCGCGTCTGCCCTGCCCGCCCTGCCCCTCATTGCCTCCTCCGGCGTCGCCCGCCGCCTGTGGGTGGTCGGCGCCTGCTTTGTGGCGTTCATGCTATGCAACATGGACCGGGTCAACATGTCGATTGGTGAGCACGGGAGTGTGTGAGAGAGGGAGAGAGGCGGGGCGTGTGTCCGTGAGGAGAGAGAGAGGGTGGTCATGAAGAGAGGGCGTGCCGTTTTGTTCCTCATCGCTCTCCCTCCCCTCCCTCCCACCTCCTTTTTTATCCTAGCCATCCTCCCCATGGCCACCCAGTACGGGTGGGACACCCAGACCATTGGCCTGGTTCAGTCCTCCTTCTTCTGGGGCTACCTCCTCACCCAGGTCCTGGGCGGCGTGTGGGCGGACCGGTACGGCGGGGCCCGCGTGCTCGGGGCGGGCGTCCTCTGGTGGTCCGTCGCCACCGCCCTCACCCCGCTCGCCGCGTCCGCGGGCTTGCCCGCCCTGCTCGCCGCCCGGGCGGCCATGGGCGTGGGCGAGGGCGTGGCCATGCCGGCCATGAACACGCTGCTTTCCCGGTGGGTCCCCGTCCAGGAGCGGTCGCGCGCGCTGGCGCTCGTCTACTCGGGCATGTACGCGGGCTCCGTCGCCGGCCTGGGCGCCTCCCCGCACATCATCCACGCCGCGGGCTGGCCCTCCGTGTTCTACATTTTCGGGGCCCTTGGCATCGTCTGGTACCTGGCCTGGATCTCCGGCGCGGCCGCCTCGCCGGGGGAAGACCCAAAATGTTCCGAGGAGGAGCGCCGCTACATCACGGCGTCTGCCGTCGCCGCCCGCCCGGCCTCCTCCATCCCGTGGAAGGAGATCCTGTCCAAGCCGGCGGTGTGGGCGCTGATTGGTGAGTGGAGGGGAGGAGAGAGAGCGGGGCGGTGGGCCGGGGTTCTTTTCCTTTCCATTTCCACCCCATCCTCATTTTTTTTTTTCTATCCTCTCTTCATTCTCATGCAGTCGCCCACTTCTGCCACAATTGGGGCACCTTCATCCTGCTGACCTGGATGCCGACGTACTACAACCAGGCGCTGGGTCTGGACATCGTCAAGTCGGGTGAGTTGATGGATAGCTGAGAATGGGTTTCTCTTTCTTCTCCCCCATTTTTTGTTTTTTTCTCATTTTCTTCACCTCTCTCTATTTTTTCCAGGCGTGCTGTCTATCCTGCCCTGGCTGACCATGGCATTCGCCGCCAACATCGGCGGCTACATCGCCGACTCCGCCGTCGCGCGCGGCGTGTCCGTCACCCTGGTGCGCAAGGTTGCCCAGTCCATCGGCTTCCTGGGGCCCGCCTTTTTCCTGACCCGCCTGGGCGACGCGACCACGCCGGTCGCGGCCGTGGCGTGCATGATGGCCTCCCAAGGCCTGGACGCCCTGGGCTCCAATTCCGGGCTGTACAGCAACCACCAGGACATCGCGCCGCGCTACGCGGGCGTCCTGCTGGGCCTGAGCAACAGCGCGGGCGTGCTGGCGGGGGTGCTGGGGACGGCGGCCACGGGCTTCATTCTGACAAACGGCGGGTGGAACGATGTGTGGGCGGTCGCGGTCGGGCTCTACATTTTTGGCACGGTCGTCTTCAACCTATTTGCCACGGGGGAGCGCATCATTGATTGATTGATCCATGTCCAAGAAGATACGAGTGATGGGGCTGGCAGCGGCGGTGAAAGAGGATTTGATGGGGGATGGGATGTGATGGGACGGAGAGAGAGTGGGGGGGTCACTTTTTCGCGTGCGCCATTTTTCGTTCCTTCCTTTCATTTTCTTTTTACTTGACCAGCGTGGGAAAGATCAGGTTGCGAGGAGGTGTGTGCGTGCGGGGTGGGGCGTGGAGAGAGCGAGAGAAGCGGTGTCATCTTGTGGTCAAGCTACGCCACAAACACACTTTCGCGTCTCTCTTGCGGGGTCCGCCACGCACTGTCCGCCCTCACGTCACGCATTTCCAGGGCTTACCAAGAGCCGTCGGCTACTCTCGCTCTCCTCTCTCACAGCCGGCTGGACTGAGCTAGCTCGCCAGCTCCTGTACCCATTCAGATGCGTGGAGCGACGACGCCCATTTTGGTGGCCAGCGCCGGCCGCGCCGGCGCCTCGTGCTCCTCTCCCTGCCCGCCGCTGACGCGCCCGGGCCGCCACGCACGGCCGGCGCCAAGCAGTGTCACCATTCATCCTGCTCGTCACGCGCTCATCTCGCGCCGCGGTGCCGCCTCCACCGCCGCTGCCGCTGCCTCGCCCGCGTCGATTGCCCGCCCGCCACCGCCCGTGCCCTCCTTCACGGGCGGGCCGCTGCCGGCGTACGATCCGTCCTCTGGCGCGGTGGACCTGGTCGTCGCGGGTGGAGGACCGTCCGGGCTGTCCGTTGCTGCCCGGGTGGCGCGTGCAGGTAAACGAGGAGGTGACGGAGAGAGAGAGAGAGGGAGGGGGGGGCCCACGCCTGGCTTGGCTCTCGCTCTTGCTTTCTTTTCAACCTCTCACTTTTTCTCTACCTTGTCTGTCAGGCTTCCGCGTCGCCATCGTCGACCCGGCCCCGCTCGCGCCCTGGCCCAACAATTACGGTGTCTGGGTGGATGAGTTCGAGGCCATGGGCTTAGAAGGGTACCTGGACACGGTGTGGCCGCGTGCGGCGGTGCGGCTGACGGACGGGCCCGCCGGCGAGCGGTCCCTGGACCGGCCATACGGCCGGGTCAACCGGGCGGCGCTGAAAGCCCGCCTCCTGTCGGACTGCGTGGAGGCGGGGGTGACCTTTGTGCGGGGTGCCGCTGCGGGGGTGGACCACGACAGCACGGGCTCCACCCTGCGGGTCGACCCGCCCAGGGAACGGGCACCGGAGGGGGCGGCGGCGGCCGCGGCCACGCCCGCCGCCGACCCGGGCCTCCCCTCCCCACCTCCCCCTTCCATCCGGGCCGCCCTCGTCCTGGACGCGACCGGCCACGCCCGCCGCCTCGTCACGTACGACGCGCCCTTTGACCCGGGCTACCAGGGCGCGTACGGGGTGGTCATCGAGGTGGAGCCGGGCGACGGCCACCCCTTCCCCGTCGAGGAAATGCTCTTCATGGACTGGCGGGCGGGCCACCTCGTCCCCTTCCCCGCCCTGGCCGCCTCCAACGCGGCCACGCCCACCTTCCTGTACGCCATGCCCTTCTCGCCGACCCTGGTGTTTGTGGAGGAGACCTCCCTGGTCGCCCGCCCCGCGCTGCCCTTCCCCGAGCTCAAGGCCCGCCTGGAGGCCCGGCTGGCCTGGCTGGGCATCCGCGTGAAGGCGGTCCACGAGGAGGAGTACTGTCTGATCCCCATGGGCGGCGTCCTGCCGGCGCTGCCCCAGCGCACCCTGGGCCTGGGCGGCACGGCCGGCCAGGTCCACCCGTCGACGGGCTACATGGTTGCCCGCATGCTGGGCGCGGCGCCCGTGCTGGCGGACGCGGTCGTGGACGCGCTGGCGGCCGGGCTGGCAGGGCGGGGGGCGGCGGGGGCGGCCGCGGCCGCGGCTGCCAGTGGCGCCCCACCCCCACCCCCACCCCCCGGGCTGGACGTGGATGAGGCGTCAGCCCGGGCGTGGGCGGCCCTGTGGCCGGCGGAACGCAAGCGCCAGCGCGCCTTCTTCTGCTTCGGGATGGACGTGCTGCTCCGCCTCAACCTGGCTGAAACGCGCCAGTTCTTTGCGGCCTTCTTCGCGCTGCCGGCCCCGCTGTGGCAGGGCTTCCTGTCCGCCCGCCTCGGCTTCGGCCAGCTCATCGCGTTCGGGCTGTCCCTGTTTGCCCGGTCCTCCAACGCGGCCCGGGCGGACCTGTTGGTGAAAGGGTTGCCTGGGCTGGTGCGCATGCTAGGGGAGCTGGCGGCCGGGTTGAGGGAGGGGGAGCCCGTGAGGAAGGCTTGATGTGGGATGGTGGGTGGGTGGGGTCGTGCGTCTGCAGGGGAGAGGGAGAGAGCTGGAGAGCGGCGCGCATGTGGGCTTCTCGGCTAGCTTCACATCAAGTTTCATTTCCTCCGCCTACGGAGGGTTTTTTACTCGCCTCTCCCCGAAAAACCCTACGCTATGGGCGCCGCCGCCTCCTCCGCCACCGCCACTAAGGCCTCCCGGTTCTGGGAATCCCGCTCACAACAGCTCCTGACGGCGGGTTTCGTTGCGGCGGGAGCGACCATGCTGTTCCTCAAATCCGGCGATGCCCCTGCGCGGCGCGACCCGCTGGCAGAGCTGCACGCGCCACCCCCAGCCGATCCCCAGTCTCACCCTACCGCCCGAATTGCCGCCATGGTCGGGGCCGACCCGACCGACCCGGAAAAGGACACAGTTTTCGACAACAAGCGCAACGCGGCCGGCCCGGTCGGCGATCTGCTGCCCGCCGGGCGGCGGGCGCGGGCGCGGGAGGCCGCCGAGAGCGCGGGTGTGGACATTGGAAAGGACGAGGAGAGCTCCGTCAAGGAGCGCGGGTGAACAATGGACCGGGGCCCCGCGCAGGCCCGGGGCGACAGAGGACGAGGAGAGCCCCATCAAGAAGCTAGCTGTTTTTTTGTTTTTTTGTGTTTTGATTTTCCAACGACACGCACGCCCCGTCTCTCTCTCTCTCTCTCCCGCGAGCGCGCACGCACATTTAGGCACATACAGAAAAATGATATAGAGAGGTACCAGCACGCACATTTTTCAACGTTCTTCCATCATTATCAAAAAATTGCCATCCATCCCTCAAAGAAGGGGGGCAGCATCAAAAGAAGGGGGGCAGCATCAAAAGAAGGGGGGCAGCATGACCCACCGCTTCGGGTACGCCTCCGCCCCGTCCCGGCCGTTGAAGATGCGGCGCAGGCGGGCGTGCTTGGCTTTCGCCCACACCGCCATCTGCAGGGCGCCCGCCGTGATGAAGACGCCGGCCGCGAGGGAGCGGACGGCCGCCGTGAAGAGGACCCACCCCCAGATTTCGGCGGTGTAGTTTGCGCACGTGACGCGCAGCCCGTCAAAGGGGAAGCCCCGGGGGATGGCGTACCCGCCCGCCGCCCCGCCCGCCGGTCGCAAGCCCGCCAGGATGACGTGCGCCCGCGCGTTGGCGGCCTGGCAGAGGAGGGCCGCCGCCAGCAGGCCCGCGGCCAGGGCGGTCGGCGGCGGCGTGTACGCCGGGTGGTTGACGAAGTAGGAGACGTACGCCGCAAACCCCCAGTAGTAGGCGCAATTCTTGAACAGGTTGGTCAGGGGCATGGTCCCGTGCGAGAACTTGTGGACGAAGAACGTCTCGGCCAGGCGCTTGGCGTAGTGGAAGGTCCAGTAAGCCAGCGCCATGGCCTGGACGGGGTGCTTGGCCGGGGTGGTGGAGTGCGAGCCCCACTTGCCCGCCGACGCGGCCCAGGGGTAGACAGCGCCCGGGAAAAAGTAGACCAGCGCGTACGCGACCATGGGCCCGAAGTACTCCCAGAAGAAGACGGTGGAGTACCCGATCTGGGGGCCGAGGTCCTTGAAGACGAGGGGCGTCCCGTCGACGACCCCGTAGTCGGCCAGCTTCTTGTTGGTGGCCAGGGAGGGCGGCCGCTTCTCGCCGGCAGGGGTGGTCGTCAGGGTGAAGCGCTGGCGAGAGGGGTAGAACTTGGGCTTGGCCGACGCGAAGGCGGCCTGGAGGTCGGCGACGGTGGCCTGGATGGAGAGCGCGGATGGAGGGTGATGGTGGTCTTGAGAGCGCGCAGTGTCGATCGGCCACGCCTTCGCTTGCGCGCGGAGACGCGCAACCCGGGTAGCCTCCCAATTTCCAGCCCGCTGGATGATGCGTCTATTTCGCTTGCCCTACGGCAGGCCATGCAGCATCCGGCTGGGCCGGCGCAAGGCGTGGCCCTGTGGCGAGAAGCCGGCCAAAAGCATCCCGCTGCATCCCGCTCTCTTGTGCCGCGTCTTTCCCCGCGGGCGTCCGCAATGACTGCGCGTCCGAGGACTCTGCCCGTGGATGCACGCCATTGAGGGCTCACTGCAGCCCCCGGCAGCGCGCGCCAATACCACGGCCAACGACCGCGCCAGAGGCCTGCTCTGAATTTTGACTCAGAGCGTCTCGTGCGCGCATTTGTCTCCTCCTCTCTCATCATTCAAACTCACCCCCTCCACCCGCAGCTTGTCCACGATGGTCGCGCCCGACCGGGACTGGATGGTGACGGTGGTGACCATGGTTCTGGCGTGTGCAGCGTGTGTGTGGCGTGTGTGTGTGGTGCTCCAAGTGTGTGTGGGCGCAGGAGGGCAGCCCGGTGAATGAACTGAGCACTTTCTCGTTTCATACTCCCGATGGCAGCTCTCGTGCATGCCCACCCGCGGCCCGCCCGGTGCCTCGCAGGCAGGCGGCGGATGTCCGTCCGCCCCTCTGTCCGAGTCGCAGCAGCCCCAGCCCCCCTCGACGTGCCCGCCCTCAAGGCTGCAGTCCTACGGGCGGCCGCGGGCACCGACCGAGGCAAGACCGCCGACCCCAACGCCCGGGTCGCCATCCTGCGTGCCGTCGCTGCCTTGGAGGCTGCCGCCCCTGCGACCGACGCGGCCCTGAACGCGGGCGGCCTGTCCGGCGAGTGGGGATTGATCTACAGCGGCCCGGGCGAGGAGGGCGAGGCGGCCGCGGCCGACAGGTCGGCCTATGAGAAGCGGACGGGCGGGCTGGAAGGCCCCATCATTCAGGCTTTGCGCCCGGTGGGCAAGTGGTTTGTCACCTCCACCGGCACGGCCCAGCGCATCGACGCGGCCGCGGGCACCGTCAGCAACGTCGCGGCCTTCCGCCTGGTCGGCGGCCTGGATGGCGAGCTGGATGTGGAGGGCACGGCTTGCCCCGCGCCACCCGGGGCAGTGACGCCGGCCGTCGGCCGGGCGTGCGGCCGGGCGCGGACGGACGTCAAGTTCACGCGCCTGGCGTTGAGGTTGGGGAGCGGCGGCGGCGGCGGCGGCGGCGGCGGTGGCGGCGGCGGCGGGCGGACCCTGCTGTCGTTGCCCCTGACCGCCTTCAACCCGAACGGCTGGATTGAGACCACGTACCTCGACGGCGATTTGAGGGTGAGCCGAGGGGACAAAGGCTCCGTGTTTGTGGCGGCGAAGAGGAAGAAGAAGTGAGGCGAGGCGCGAACGAGGAGGGAGGGAGGCGCTAATGAGGGCGAGAGAGACGTGTGTTTCGTTATCGTTGCCCGTGTTTTGTTTTCGTTAGCCCATCTTCCTTCTTCTTCCTGATCTCTACTCTCTCTCTGCCTCGATCAACCAAAGCTCCCACCTCTACCACAACCGCTTGCGCATGAGCGACCGCCGGTCCTGCGCCAGCACCAGCGCCAGCAGCGCCGGGTCCCGCCCGCTCGCCCGGTACCCGGCCCGCGCGTACAGCCGCCCCCCCGGGCCGTCCCCATCCCGGTCGCGCAGGTGGAGGTAGACCTCGCGCGCGCCGCCCACGACGGCCGCGTCCTCGGCCGCCGCGAGCAGGCCCGCGCCCACGCCGCACCCCCGGGCGGCGGGCGCGACGGCCATGTTGCAGAGGTAGGCGCCATCGGTGGGCGGGTTCAGGGTGAGGCCCCGCACGCGGGTGGTCTCGGAAAAGGACAGCTCGCCCACCCCGATGAGGGGAAACGCGGCCTCGGCAGGGGAGAGCGCAGCCGCGAGGGGGTCGGCCTTGGCGGCGGCCGCGGCCTCCTCCTCAAAGTCACCCTCCTCAAAGTCACCCGCCTCTCCATTCTCTCCTCCGACCACCGCCACCGGCACCAGCCGCGCCCCCAGCAACAGGGCCCGGGGCACCATGCGCACGTGGTCGCCCACGTAAGCCTCGATGTGCGCGGCCAGCGACCCCCGCGCCCAGGCGGGCGTGCGCATGGCGTCGGCAAAGGAGTCCACCAGGATGGCCGCGGCGGTGGGCGCGTCGTCCAGGGACAGCGACGTGACGAGGACGCACAGGTCTGGCGAGTTGTTGGAGGTGGGGAAGACGCGGCGCACGCCCCGCAGGCGGGCGGAGACGGCGTCCGCGGGGGAAAAGGCAGTGAAACGGCGTGGGGGCGGTGGTGGGGCGGCGAGGGCCGGGGTGGTCGGAGGGTCCTCGGAGACTGCTGCTCCCTCGTCGCCGCCCCCTCCCCCCGCCACCACGTCCAACGCAGCGTCCCGCCCCGTGACGGGCAGGGCCTGGCATCGTGTGGTGGCAGCACACGCGCGTCCCGAGGTGGAGGCGGGCGCGGCGAGGCGCGACCACGGCCCGGCTGCAACCAGCGCCGGCGCGGGCTCGCGGTGCACCGCAAGCGTGCCCGCCGGCGGCCCGCGGGCGCCAGCGGGCCGGGGCGGGCGGGCCCGGCTGGCGGCGCCTGTCGGCCGGCCAGGCGACGGGCCTGGGCGGCGCATGGATGTGCGTGCCGTGGGAGAGAGAGAGACGCCGATTTGAGACAGCAGATGAGTGTGTGTGTGAAAGCAGCGTGGCGCGCTCCTCTTAGCTCTCATCTTCCAATCTTACCACTCCATCTCCACGTCCTCCACCCCGCCCTCCACATACTTGGCCCCATGCTTGGCATCGTACGCCTCGTACCGGGCCACCTCCTCCGGCGCGACGGAGGGGCGCTGCACGCGGGCGGCGGCCGCAAAGTCGCGCAGGGTGACAGGGCGCAGGTCGGCCGGGGTGAGGCCGGCGAGGGCAGGGGGGGGCGGGCGCGCGCCGGGCGCGCCGCCGCCGCCGCTGCCGCCGCCCTCTCCAGCCGTCGTCGCCGGCCGGCGCAGGGCGTCCCGGACCGGCCCCTGGCAGGCCTCCTGGATGAGGGCCCGCATGTCGGAGCCCGAGTAGCCGGCGGTCCTGGCGACCACCACCCCCACGTCCGCCGGGCTGAGCGCGTGGGTCACCCCCGCCCCCCCACCCCCACCCCCACCCCCGCCCGCGTCCGCGCGCGGTTGCAGGGCCCGGTCCAGCATGGCCGCCCGGGCGGCCCCGCACGGCAGCGGCACGTACAGCTGTTTGGGCATGCGGCGGCGGGCGGCCTCGTCCAGCTCCTCCGGGCGGTTGGTCGCGCCGATGACGAGCACGCCGCCGCCGCCGGTGCCCCCCCCCCCCCCCGGCGGCCCCCCGGCCGCGGCCCCGGGCGGCGGCGCCGCGGGCGCGGGGGGGGGGGCGCCCCCCCCCCCCGCCGGCCGCCGCGGCGCGCGCGCGGGCGGGCGGCCCGGGCGGGGGGGGGGGGGGCGGGGGGGGGGGGGGGGGCCCGCGCCGCGGCCGGGGGCGCGGGCAGAGAGAGTGCGGGCGGGAGAGGCGGG
>Ga0315291_10006449_pt1 | contig 14565 bp, 16 predicted proteins | sample YL17G12_20_MG_FD_203070 | JGI IMG/M metagenome (GOLD analysis project Ga0315291, IMG submission 203070) | Sediment microbial communities from Yellowstone Lake, YNP, Wyoming, USA - YL17G12_20 | ecosystem: Environmental > Aquatic > Freshwater > Lake > Sediment | place: USA: Wyoming | collected...
CGAGATCTCGCGCAAGGGAGCCGGCGGCCCGACCTGCCTGACTCGCCCCCTCCTCCGCTCCGCCTGACACTGCCTTTATTAACCGGGACCGAGGGGATCATCAAAGTGAGCATAAACGGTGATTTAGCCGTCATGGGCTGGGGCAGGCCCATGACGACGTGAAAAATAAACCCATTCGATTTTCCGGCCTTAAGCCCGGGGGTATGCGCAGGGTTAATACTGAGCGGCGCTTGGCGCCGGCGAACGTATCACCGCAGCGAGCGAGGATGATCCCCGAGGGCCCTCCGGGGGCGAGGGGATTGTCGAGCGAGCAACTATGGGCCGAGGTTCAGGGGTGCTTCCCGGAGGAGGCTGCGGAATAAAGGGGCTGAGGGGATCGTCGGAGCGGCGGGGAGCGGATTCCGAGGAGCGACCGGCAGAATTGTGGCAGAGTACTCGACGCCGCAATTCTGGGAATTATCTGAAATGAGTCCTAAAAAAAGGGGACACGTAGCGGAGGTACATGTCCCCGGATCCGGGCCGTGATGACGTAAAAAATCACCGCAGCGAACGAGGATGATCCCCGAGGGCCTTCCGAGGGCGAGGGGATTGTCGAGGGAACAACTATGGACCGAGGTTCAGGGGAGTTGCCTTGACGCCACCTGGAGCGTGATGGGGACCATCCAGAGCCCCCGTAGCGGAAGGGGACCCATCGGTTAGCCGATGGGGGAACCGCCGGGACTGGTTCCCGGGGGCCCGGGGGAAATGGATGGTCCCCATCACGGTCCGAGAGAGTGGCGTCGCGGCGCGCCCCGAGCCTAGAAGTCCTTATGGCGAACGAGGACAATCCCTGAGCCCGAAATTGACTAATTCAGCGGGGAATTCTATACTGAGGGGCTGAAATCTTCCAGAAGGACGTGACCATGGACCTCTTCGAAAAATGCATCGGCTTTTATTCCGACCCCAAGGTGGCCCAGAAATACGGTTATCCTCTCAATCCCCGGACGGCCCAAGCCATGGGGATGTTCCCCTACTTCATCCCCATCGAGCAGCCCGAGGGGACCGAAGTCTACATCCACGGCAAGAAGTTCATCATGATCGGCTCGAACAACTACGTCGGGCTGACCAACCACCCCAAGGTCAAGGAAGCCGCCATCGAGGCCATCAGGAAGTACGGCACGAGCTGCACCGGCTCGCGCTTCCTCAACGGGACGCTCGACCTCCATCTCGAGCTCGAAGAACGCCTGGCCAAGTACGTCGACATGGAGGCGGCCCTGGTCTTCAGCACGGGCTTCCAGGTCAACCTCGGCACCATCCCGGCCGTCATGGACCGCGACGACATCGTCATCACCGACCAGGAGGTCCACGCCAGCATCATCGACGGCGTCCGGATGGCCAAGGTCTTGAAAAACGTCCAGACCCGCCATTACCGGCACAACGACATGGCCGACCTGGAAAAGGTCATGAAATCCCTGCCGCCCGACCCGGCGAAACTCGTCATCGTCGACGGCGTCTTCAGCATGGGCGGCGACATCGCCAAGCTGCCCGAGATCATCCCCATCTGCAAGAAATTCGGCGCCCGGCTCATGGTCGACGACGCCCACTCCCTGGGGGTCCTCGGCGGCGGCCGGGGCACCGGGCATCACTTCGGCTGCCAGAAAGACGTGGACCTGGTCATGGGCACGTTCAGCAAATCCCTGGCCTCGGTCGGCGGTTTCATCGCCGGCCCCAAGGAGGCCGTCCACTGGATCCAAATGTTCGCCCGGCCGTTCATCTTCAGCGCCAGCCTGCCCCCGTCCAACGTGGCCACGGTCATCGCCTGCCTGGACATCCTGGAGCAGGAGCCGGAGCGCATCGAGCGGGTCAACAAGATCGGCGAACGGGTGAGGACCGAGCTCAAGGCCATGGGCTACGACATCGGCGAGACCGAAACGCCCATCATCCCCATCATCATCGGCGACATGATGAAGACGATTCAGGCCTGGAAGGTCCTGTGCGAGGCCGGGATCTACACTAACGTGGCCCTGCCCCCGGCCGTCCCGCCCGAGTTGGCCCTTCTCCGCACGAGCTACATGGCCACCCACACGGACGAACAGATCGACCGGGTTCTCGAGGTCTTCCGCAAAGTCAAGGACGAAGTCCACATCGGCTGACGGGGGTCATCCGCAATGGCCGACCATCACTTCTGGAACGTCAGGGCCAAGAATTACGACAAGCTCTTCTGGACGAAAGATGCCGGCTACATCAAGAAAATCATCAAGGCTTCCGAGTTCTCGAAGAGCGATCTCGTCCTGGACATCGGCACGGGGACGGGGGCCATGGCCAGGTCCATCCACCCGCACGTCAAGCACGTCGTCGGGATGGACTTCTCCGATTCGATGCTCAAGCAGGGCAGGTGGGAAGGCATTTCCATGGTGAAATGGGACCTCAACGACAGCCTGTTCCACAACCGGCTGTTCGACAAGATCGTGGGCCGCATGGTCTTCCATCACATCCTGGACAACCTGGACCGGGCTTTCCTCCGATGCTACGACTTGCTGAAAAGCCGGGGCAAGCTGATCATCGCCGAAGGAATCCCGCCGAGCGAAGACCAGGACATCATCGACTGGTACACCGAAATGTTCAAGCACAAGGAAGTGCGCCGTACTTTCACGAGGAGCCTCCTCGTGAACTATTTCGTCAAGAACGGCTTCCGGGACGTCAAGGTCCGCAAGTACAAGATGAAGCGGTTCAATATCAACAACTGGCTCGTCAACTCCGGGCTCGACAAGGCCAAACAGAAGCTTATTTTAAACATGCATCTCAGCGCGAGCGGGAAGGTCAAGGCGGCCTATCACATGAAGGTCGAGAACGGGGTGTGCCTGGTCGACACGGATAACCTGATCATCGTCGGCAATAAAGACTAAGAGCGCGAGCTCCGTTAACATTTTCGCCCGGGCCGGGGTATAACCATGCGGATGAATGAAACGGAGAAGGAGCTCGTCGAAATGATTCTCTCCGGCCATACCGAGGCGTTCGAGCCGCTGGTCACCCCGTACCGGCAGCCCCTCCTCGCCCTGGCCTACAGGCTTACCCGCAACCGGGAGGAGGCCCTGGAAGTCACCCAAGAAGCCCTTCTCCGCGCCTTCCGCTCTCTCGCCCGCTATGACGTCTCCCGGAGCTTCAGGAACTGGCTGTTCCAGATCGCGGCCAACGAGGCCCGAGACCGGCACAGGAAAAGAGCGCGGGAGAGAGCGGCGGTCGAGGACGCGGCCTGGGACAAGCCGCCGTTTGCCGGCCCGGAGGCCGGCCGGGAGCGCCGGGAGATCCGGTCCGACATCCTGCAATGCCTCGCCGTTCTCAGTCCGCGCGAGCGGGAGGTCTTTGTCCTGAGGGACCTCGAGGAGCTCGACATCAAGGAAACGGCCCGCACCTTGGGCTGTTCGAGCATCTCGGTGCGCGTGAACTTGTCTTCGGCCCGGCGGAAGCTCCGCGAAGCGATCCGGAACGATTTCCCCTATTTAGAGGACGGACGATGACTTGCCGAAAAGCGAAGAAGCTCATGCCCCTCTGCGCCAGCGACGACCTTCGGCCGCGGCTCCTGGCGGCGGTCCGGGCCCATATCGACGCCTGCCTTTCTTGCCGGAAAGAACTCGGAGAATACCGGCAGGCTTTGACGAGGCTCAAGGCGGCGGCGAAGGCCGAGAGCGTTCCCGACTGGAGCGAGGGCGACTGGCGGGCCCTGATGGCCCGGCTCCGGCCGGATGCGTCCGCAGCTAGGCGCCCCACGTTTCTCGCTCGGCCGCGCTGGGCCGCCGCGTCGGTCCTTGGTGTTTTTCTCGGCCTGGCCGTGCTGACCATGCTCTTCAAGGACGGAAACTTGGGGCAACGGGAAACGTCCGCCGCGGGCGAACCTTCCGTCGTTTCACTCACCCTGGTGTCTCAGCAGACCGGGCTCAAGATCGTCTGGTTCCTCGACAAGAATTTCGAATGGAAAGGAGACGAAAATTGAAACAAAGAATTCTTGCGATCGTGATGCTGGCCTTCACCCTGGCCGTTGTCCTGCCGGCCTTGGCCAAGGACCCTGCCGCAATCGCCGCGCAGAACGAGAAGGCCGAGACGAAAGCCCTGCGCAAGGAGATCGTCCGGCTGAAGTATGTCCGGGCCCAAGACATCCAGAACCTCCTCTATGCTTACGTCAGCCGGGATGGCCACATCCAGTCCAATTCCAACATGCCGACGGTCCTGTCGGTCAGCGACACGCCCGAGAACGTCGAGAAGATCCTGGCCGCCGTCCGCGAGATCGACACCAAGCCGGCCGACGTCCTCTTCACCGTCCAGCTCATCCTGGGCTCGGAGACCGACGCGCAGACCGACGCCGAGCTCCAAAGCGATCCCATCATCAAGGAGATCCGCAAGCTCCTCCGTTACAAAGGCTATACGCTCCTCGACTCCACGCTCGTCCGGGTCATTAATAGAGAGCGGGCGTCGGTCATCCTCGGCCCGAAGGGCGAATTCGTTTTCGCGCTCCAGCCTGACGTAGCTGGCGACGCCAAGCCGCCGGTCATCAAAACCGAGGTCCTGCTGCGGCAGATCACGCAGCAAAAGGCGCTCGAGAGCAAGGAGGGAACCGCTCAGGCTGTCCCCAACGCTACAACCCTCATCGAGAGCACTCTAAATATCAAGTCCGGCGACCGCACGGTCGTAGGCGTCTCCAAGCTCGACGGCGGCGGCAAGGGGCTGATCCTCATCATCTCCGGCAAGATCGTCGACTGAGCCTCGCAACATGAAGAGAGGCCGCCCTTCAGGGCGGCCTCTCTTTTTTCTGGGGGTTCCCTGTCAGCTTTCCGAGAAAATCCTGATCTCGCGTTTTTGGGGCTAAAAACACCTAAATAAGCCCGTTTCGAAGCCCTCTTTTAGTGCCAACTCACTCTATCTAATTGACTTGCTGTGGTCCGACCCCAATCTCTTCCCTTGACTTCTCCCGGATTAAAAGAACAAACAGATTTTTAAAAGCGGGGGTCTTTTGGTAAAATGGGCCCGAACCAAAAAAGCGCCGGAGAGGAGGCTCTGTGAAACGATCCGTTCTGTCCATCGTTCTCGTATTTGCCGTCGTCTTTTTCCTCGGCCTGACCGCCGCCCAGGCGCCCAAGGCCGGGGACGCCGCGCTCGGGACGCGCAAGTACGCCGATTACCAAACACCCCAGTTCTGCGGCACATCCTGCCACACCGACATCTACCGGCAGTGGCAGCAGGCCATGATGTCCCAGGCCTACACGCACCACTGGGACGAGATCGAATACTTCAAGCTGGCCGTCCCCCACGCCGAAAAAGACAGCATGGTGGCCGGGGTCAAGGCCGGCTGCAACGGCTGTCACGCGCCGATCGCCTTCCTGGCCGGCGACGTCCCGCCGCCCCTCCCCGTAAAAAACAGCCGGGCCAACGAATCCGTCTCCTGCGAGGTCTGCCACACGGTCACCGGATTCGCCGGCGACACGCCCCATAACTTCAACTGGATCTCGGAGCCGGGCAAGACCAAGTACGGCCCTCGCGGGGGCGACAACTCCCCCGAGCACAGCATGGTCAAGTCGGAGTTCCTGGGGACGGGGGATTTCTGCGGCACCTGCCACAACGAGATGAGCCCCTACGGCGTCTGGGTCAAATCCACCCATCTCGAGTGGAAGGAAGGCCCCTACGCCAAGCAGGGCGTCAAGTGCCACGACTGCCACATGACCTCCGCCCCCGGGAAGACCGCGGCCATGGGCGACTCGTATCCAGACGCCCGCCAGCATCTCTTTCACGGCGCCCATGACCCGGGCAAAGTCCGCGGCACGATCGAGCTCCGCATCCATCCCGACGTCCGCGAGGCCGTGCCCGGCGACCCTGTCAAGTTCACCATCGCCCTCTTCAACCAGAAGACAGGCCACAAGTTCCCCTCCGGCTCCGTCGAGGACCGCATCGTCTGGATGCACGTCGAGGCCGTCGATTCCAAGGGCAAGGTCTACCATCTGCCCGTGGACAAGAAGGGCTTCGCCGGAGAGGAGTACACGATCGGCGCGGACGTCCTGGCCTACCAGGACATGGGCATCGCCTTGAACGACCCCGCTTTCAAAGGAGTCCAGCGCGACGGCATCCCGGCCGGCGACCGCATCTTCCGCATGGCCTACTTCGACCCCCAGGGCCGGATGACCATCCAGCAGTGGAACACGAAATCCCTCGGCACGGACTACCGGCTCGGGCCCCGCGAGACGAAACTCGAGACCTGCACCTTCCGCCTCCCCGACGGCGTCGCCCTCGGCGACCTGACGGTCACCGCCGTCCTCAACTACCAGAAGCTGGTCAAGCCGGTCGCCGACTTCCTGGGTGTACCCGCCGACGAAACAGAGATCATCGAGGTCAACCGGCATTCGACGACGATCAAGATCGTCGATTGACGGCGCTTGAGAAAGGAGAGCCGACCATGAAGAATATCCTCAAGACCGGATTCGCCGTCACCCTGCTCGCGGCGGTCTCGCTCGGGAGCCTCCAGGCCATGCCGGCCTTCGCCCGCAAGTACAGCCTGAGCTGCAAGACCTGCCACGCGCCGTTCCCCAAACTCAAGCCCTACGGCGAGGAGTTCGCGGCGAACGGCTTCGTCATCAAGGACAAAGACACCCCGCGCTATTTCGTCGATACCGGCGACAGCGCGCTCTCGCTTCTCCGGGAGCTGCCGATCGCCCTCCGTCTCGAGGGCTTCCTGGCCTATAACAACGCCAACACCCGCCAGGTCGACTTCACCGCCCCCTACCTCCTGAAATTCCTATCCGGCGGGGCCATCACCAAGAACATCGCCTACTACTTCTACTTCTTCTTCAGCGAACGGGGCGAGATCGCCGGCATCGAGGACGCCTTCGTCATGTTCAACGACCTCTTCGGCTCCGATCTCGACCTCTTCGTCGGACAGTTCCAGATCTCCGACCCGCTCTTCAAGCGGGAGATCCGCCTGCCCTTCGAGGACTACCAGATCTACCGGGCGACGCCGGGCGACTCCCGGATCAACCTGACCTACGACCGCGGCGTCATGCTCACCTACGGCTTTCCCACCGGCACGGACGTCACATTCGAAGTCCTCAACGGCACGGGCATCGGCGAGGCCAACGTCTTCCGGAACTTCGATGACGACCCTTACAAGAACGTCATGCTCCGCGTCTCCCAACAGGTCGCCCCGGCCTTCCGGCTGGGCGCCTTCGGCTACTCGGGCAAGGAGCGGCCGGACGAGGTCGTGAACTCGGTCTGGATGGCCGGCGGCGACGCCACCCTGTCCTTCAAACCGTTCGAGCTCAACTTGCAGTACGTCGAGCGCCGCGACAGCAATCCCTATTTCTCCTTCATCCGGCCTATCGAGAAGGTCATGACGCGAGGGGCGTTCGCCGAGCTCATCTACCTCCCGAAAGGGGACGACAACCGCTGGTACGGGGCCGGGCTCTTCAACTGGGTGGATTCCGACCAGCCGGACCTCCGGTACACCTCCGCAACCCTCCACTACGGGTATTTGCTGCGGCGGAACATCCGTCTGACGGTCGAGACGACTTACGTGTTCCAGGGACCTTACGAAAAGCACATAAGGTTGGGGGCGGGGCTCGTCCTGGGGTTCTGAGGAGTCGCCCCGGCTCAGACGGCGGACTCTTTCTCCAAGCTCTCGAGCCGGGTCGAAATGTTCCGGTAAACCGGATTCCACTCGTGGATTTGCTTGAACAGGGCGATGGCCTTCTCCCTGTCGTCGGATTCCTCGTGGATCTCGGCGAGTTCATAGAGGAGGGCGTAATACTGGTCCGTGCCCGGCTTGGCTGCGGCGAGGGCCATCTTCAGCCATTTCCCCGCTTCATCGTGATTCCGCTTCTGTCTGTAGCACTGACTGATCAAACAGTAGCTGTCGATGGCGAGTTTCTTGTCCTTCGCAGCCTGGGTGAGCTCCTCAACGGCCTCTCCGGTGAGGCCCTGCCCCATGAAGGCCAGGCCGAGCTGGTAGTGGGTCTCGGCGGCGTCTCCTTCCACCTTGGCCCGGAGGTCCTTCCGGAATTCGGCGACGATCCCGGAAAGCTCCCGCTCGTACTGGGACATGTCCCCTTGGAGCTGCTGGGCGTGCGCGGCGGCGAGCAGCCGGAGTTCCTCGACCGCCAGCGCCTTGAGGTCGTAATATTTTTTCTCGCCGGTTTCGGAGTTGACGAAGGGCAGAATGTCCGTTTCGGCGAAGATGTCGGCCGTGCTGACCTTCTCGCCTTCGAGGACCGCATCCGTAAACGGGCCCGCGGTCTTCTTGCGGTCCACGGTCTTCCTGTCTTCGGCCTTATTTTCCGCGGTCTTTTCCTTGAACTTGGCATCGAGGACGCCGGTCTTCTCGACGCGCCGACGGATCTCCTCTTCGTCCATGTGGGTCCCGACCTCGTCGAGGACGGCGATCTTCCTCAGGATCTGGGGCGCCTCGGGATAACGGAAACGGAGGTTTTCGAGGAGCCGACGGGAGATCCGGACGAGGCCCTGCTGCATATAGAGGTCCGCCTGGGCCATGCCCTCCTGGAGCGCTTCGAGGTCCTTTTTCGAAAGCTCGGGCGTTTCCTCGCGAACCTTTTCCTCGGGCAGGCCTTTCTCGAGCCGGAGGTCCCGCGCTTCGCGGGCGATGTCGGCGTCGTCGGGCCGGAGCTCCAGGAGCTCCGAGTAGACGGCGACCATTCTGCCCTTGTCTCCCTGCTTCCGGAGCTCGTCCAGGATGGCCCGGTCCACGACCTCGAGCTTCTTCATTTCCTTGTTCGACCGGCAGATCAGGGCCAGGCGTTCCAGGGCGGGCAGGTGAGGCTTCTGGCTCTCCAGGATGAGTCCCAAGAGGCCGCTGGCCTTCTCGTCCCGGGGCTTCTTGACGAGGTTGTTGATCGGGGGCTCGGAGAGCTCGTAGGCCTGGTCGAGCTTGATGATCTTCTCGAAGATGGCGATGGCGTCCGGGATCTTTTCCGCCTCGACGAGGCGGCCGGCGATGGCCATGTAGACGTTCTTGGCGTCGGCCAGGAAACCCTGCTGGCCGTAGAGGTCGCCGAGCTTGAGGGCGTAATCCACGTTTTCGGAGTTGAGTTTGTGGATCTTCTTATAGGTGGCTAGGGCCAGGGAGAAGAGGCCCCGCCGTTCGTATTCCTCGGCGACCTTGAGGAAGAACCCGATGGCCCGGTCGTTATGGCCGAGCCGGATATAGAGGTCGCCGACAATGTTGAGGGTCCCGACGTCCTGGGGGTCGCTGAGCGCGAGCTTCTCGTACTCGGCGAGGGCGTCCTTGACCCGGCCGGCCCGGACATGCTTCTCGGCCTGCTCGATGACCTTGACCCGGTCGCTGCGCGCGCTCATGGCGTTCCGTCCTTATCCGAGCTTGAAGGAGGTCCGGTGAAGTCCGGTCGGCCCCTTGTCCTTCAGCGAACGGATGTGCTCCTCGGTCCCATAGCCCTTGTTCCTGTCTAGGCCGTAGCCTTCGTAGAGGCCGGCAAAAACCCGCATCAGGCCGTCTCGGAAGACCTTGGCCACGATGGAGGCTGCGGCGATCGACCGGCTCTTCTGGTCTCCTTGCGGGATGCCCATCTGGCGATACTTTACATCTTTTATCGGGAACCCGTCAACCAGGAGCATGTCGGGGGCGCCGGGCAGGCTTTCGACCGCCCGGACCATGGCCAAGTGCGTCGCCCGGTAGATGTTCAGGGAGTCGATTTCGGCCGCTGAGGCCAGGCCGACCCCCACGCCCGAGGCCTCGCGGAGGATGGAGACCGCGAGTTCCGCGCGCCGGGCCGGGGAAAGGAGCTTCGAGTCGTCGATGGCGCCGGCCCAGGACGGGGGGCGCCGCAGAAGCCACTCCGGAGGGAGGATGACGGCGGCGGCTGCGACCGGGCCGAACAGGGAACCGCGGCCGACCTCGTCGACCCCAGCGACGAGCCGGAAGCCACGCCGGAAGAGCTCCTTCTCGAGCCTGAGGGTGGCCACGGCCTCCGACGTTACCCCTGGTCCTCTTTGAGCCGGGCGGCTTTGCCTTTGAGATCGCGGAGATAGTACAGCTTGGCCCTTCGGACGTTGGCCTTGCGGGCGACCTCGATCTTGCGGATCATCTTGGAATGCACGGGAAAGACGCGCTCGACGCCGATACCGAAAGAGACCTTGCGGACCGTAAAGGAGGCCTTCATGCCGGCGCCGCGCTTGCCGATGACGACGCCCTGGAAGATCTGGGTGCGTTCCTTGTCGCCTTCCCGGATGATGACGTGGACCTTGATGGTGTCGCCGACGTTGAAGGGATCGAGGTCCTTCCTCAACTGTTTATCCTCAACCATGTCGACCAGGTTCATTCGCTCTTCCTTTCGTTCTGAATTTCCTCCAGAAGACGCCGGTCCTCCGGGGCAAGTGTTTTATGCGTGACCAGGTCCGGCCGCTGCCGGGCCGTCTTTTCGAGGGCCTTTTTCCGCCGCCAGCGTTCGATCCTCTTGTGGTCGCCCGAGAACAGGACCTGGGGGACCTTCAGTCCCCGGAATTCCCGCGGCCTCGTGTACTGGGGAAAATCGAGGATCCCCCCGGCGAAGGAATCGTTCTCCACCGACCCTTCCTTGCCCACGACGCCCGGAACGAAGCGGGCCGCCGCGTCGACGACGACGGCCGCGGCCAATTCTCCGCCCGACAAGACGTAATCGCCGATCGAGATCTCCCCGTCGGCCAGGTGCTCGACGACCCGCTCGTCCACGCCTTCGTAGCGTCCACAGATGAGGATGACCTGAGCATACGAGGCCAGCTCCCGGGCCAGCGCCGTGTCCAAGGGCCGGCCCTGGGGGGAAAGAAGGTAGACCCGGCTCGCGGCGTCCTCGCGGACGGCCTCGACGGCGCGGAAGATCGGCTCGGGCTTCAAGACCATTCCTTCCAGGCCCCCGTAGGGCCGGTCGTCGACCTGCCTGTGCTTGTCCTCGGTGAAATCCCGGAGGTCGTGCACGGCGATCCGGACCGTCTCCCTCTCCAGGGCCCTCTTGACGACCCCCCCCGAAAAGACGCTGGCGAACATCTCGGGGAAGATCGTGATTATATCAAATCTCATTCAACTCCAAAAGGCCATCCGGAGGATCGATGAGGATCTCCTTCGCCTCCGGGTCTACGTTCACGCAGATCGTCTCCGTGAAGGGAACGTAAACCTCCCCTTCCCCCCGCCTCACGACGAGGAGGATCGGACCGCCCGCGGGGAGGATCCCCGCAACTTCTCCGACCTCGGCCCCGTCCCGCGTGACCACCCGGCACCCGATGACTTCGAAGTCGTAAAAAAGGCCCTCGTCGAGGCGCCGGAAGTCGGCTTCGGCGACAAAAACTTCTAGCCCGGCCAAGGCGTCCGCCCCGGCCAGCGTATCGATTCCCTTGAGTTTCAGAAAGTACGCGCTCCGGTCGAGCGTCAAGGATTCGACCGCGAAGGCCTCGAACCCGTCCGCCCGCCGGAGATATATCGTGGCGCAGTCAGACCCGGGAAACCCTTTTTCGTTGAGCCGGAGCTTGAGTTGTCCGTCGCGCCCCTGACTCCTGAGGATCTTCCCCAGAGCGACGAGGTCCTTATTTTTCAATGATCTCGAGGTTGTATCTCCTCTTGAGCTTCATCCCCGCGGCGCCGAGGAGGATGCGGATCGCGCGCGCCGTCCGTCCCTGTTTTCCGATCACTTTACCGAGGTCCTCAGGGGCCACCTTGAGCTCCAGGATGGTGGTCTGCTCCCCCTCGAGCACGGAGACCTGCACTCTTTCCGGTTGGTCCACCAATGCCTTGGCAATCAATTCCACCAGTTCTTTCACCGTGACCTCCTTTAAGATTTCGCGTATTGGGCGGGTTTCGTAGACGTGGCAACTCTATCCAGAAGGGATTGAACGGTCCTCGATGGCCGAACGCCTTTCGAAAGCCACTGGTTCGCCTTTTCGAGGTCGATCTTGACGCCGGCCGGGTCGGCCAGCGGGGTATAGGTGCCCAGCGTGTCCAGGGCCTGGCTCTGGCGGGCTCTTTTCGAGTCCATCACCACGATCCGGTAGGTCGGTTTTTTCTTGGTGCCAAATCTCATCAAGCGCATGGTAATCATTGTGGTTTCACTTCCGTGGTAGATGTAATTGCTGAAAAATCATACCGGAAATTAGGGGGCAAGTCAACCCCCGGGCACGGGAAAAACCCCTTCCTCTCCGGGGCCTTCTCTGTTATCATGTCCCCGTCAGAAGGAGTCATTGACATGGCAAAAATCTATTACGTGGGAGATTGGGCCGTCCTGATGGGGCCGGTCTTCGCCGAAACGCCTTTTTACCATTCCCCTAAAGGGCTCGACATTTTCAACTACGGGAAATGGCTGAAGGACGCTCTGGAATCCACCGGGAAGCACACGGTCGAGTCCGTCCCCGCCTGGGATTTCTACAATAAGCTCGGCCCGGGCGACTACGAGGACATCCTGTCCTCCCACGACGTGCTCATCTTCAGCGACGTCGACGCCAAGCTCTTCCAGCTCGCCCCGAACTTCTTCGACCGGAAGAAATTCGGGACGGCCGTCCTAACCTATCCGGACAGGATCCGCTTGACGGTCGAGGCCATCAAGGGCGGCAAGGCGGCCCTCTTTCTCGGCGGCTGGTATTCCTTCACGGGTGAGCAGGGCAAGGGAGGCTGGGGCAGGACCCGGCTCCGTGAGGTCCTCCCCGTCCGCTGTCTCGACTACGAGGACCTCGTCGAGAGCACGGAAGGGTTCGACGCCGAGCTGACGGCGTCCGGCGAGCGCTTCTTCAAGGCGATCAACATGAGGACCATGCCGCCCATCCTGGGGTACAACAAGACGCTGTCCATCCCCGAGGGAAGGGTCCTTCTCGAGGTCAAGGATTCGGGCGACCCGCTCCTGGCCGTCAGGGCCTGCGGCCGAGGACGGGTCCTGGCCTATATGTCCGACCCCGCCCCCCATTGGGGATGCAACTTCATCTTCTGGGAAGACTACGCCGCATTCTGGCTCGAATGCGTCGCCCACGTCCTGGAAGGGAAATAGCGGCGGGGACTACTTCAGACCGCCGAGCAGTTTCTGGACGGCCGACCTCTTCATCATCTTCTGCATTTCCTGGAACTGCCTGACCAGCTGGTTGACCTCGTTGACCGGCCTGCCGCTGCCACGGGCGATCCGGGCCCGACGGCTGCCGTTGAGCACCCTCGGGTTCTCCCTCTCCTCGGGTGTCATGGAATCGATGATGGCCGCAAAGTGGACGATCTTCCGGTCGTCGACCTGGGCCGTGGCCAGGTTCTTGAACGGGCCCACCTGGGGAAGATGGCCCAGGAGGTCCGAGAGCGACCCCATTTTCTTCATCTGGACGATCTGTTTCTTGAAATCCTCGAGGGTGAACTCCTGCTTGCGGAGCTTGCGGGCCATCTCTTCGGCTTCGGCGACATCGGCCTCACCCTGAGCCTTTTCGATGAGCGAGAGCATGTCGCCCAGACCCAGGATGCGCAAGGCCATGCGCTCGGGGTGGAAGACCTCGAGCTTGTCGGGCTTTTCGCCCACGCCGATGAACTTGATGGGCCGGCCGGTCACGGCAACGATGGACAGGGCCGCTCCTCCCCGGGCATCGCCGTCGAGCTTGGTCAGGATGACCGAGGAGAGGCCGATCTTCTCCTCGAAGGCCTGGGCGCTCCGCACCGCATCCTGGCCGGTCATCGCGTCGCCGACGTAGACGACTTCGGTCGGGTCGAGGATCGCCCGGACGAGGCGGAGTTCCGCCATGAGCTCGTCGTCGACGTGGAGACGGCCGGCCGTGTCGACGATGAGAGGGTCAAAGCCCCTGTTCACCGTGTGGACGAGGAGCTCCTTGAGGGCCTCCTTCGGGGAGGCCATCCGGGCGGAGGTCATCTCGTAGAACGGAAAGCCCAGGGACGCGGCGATCGTCTTCAACTGCTCCTGGGCCGCCGGCCGCTTCAGGTCGAACGACACGAGGAGGGGGCTCTTCCCAATGCCAGCGACCCAGCGGGCGAGCTTGCCGCAGGTCGTCGTCTTGCCGCTTCCCTGGAGGCCGACCAGCATGATGACCGACGGCGGCCGGTTCGAGAACACGAGGGGTTTCTGCTGGCCCCCCAGGATGCCGGCGAGCTCGTCGCGGACGATCTTGATGACCTGCTGGGCGGGGTTGAGGCTCCGCAGGACCTCCTCGCCCAGAGCCTTTTCCTTGATCCGGGCCTCGAAATCCCTGACGACCTTGTAGTTGACGTCCGCCTCGAGGAAGGCCAGGCGCATCATCTTCAAGGCCTCGGCCATGTTCTTGTCCGTGACCGTGACCTCGCCCCGGAGGAACTTCATCATCCTCTCGAGGCGTTCGGAAAGCTGGTCGAACATCGCGTCTTATCCCTTGGAAATGGCGGTCATCGGCCATCATAGGAGAACCGTGGGGGCCCGTCAAATCCGGCACCCGAGGCTGAAGTTTCAAGCGAGCCCACACGAAACGCGCAGGGCTGTTCCTAGACGAGGCGGTTGAGGGCTGAGCGGGCACAGATCAAGAAGGGGGCAAGAAGGGGGACACGCCCTAAAGGGCCTTTGCCGGGCCCTTTAGGACATGTCCCCTAGCCAGGGACCAATGGGG
>Ga0315291_10006450_pt1 | contig 14564 bp, 2 predicted proteins | sample YL17G12_20_MG_FD_203070 | JGI IMG/M metagenome (GOLD analysis project Ga0315291, IMG submission 203070) | Sediment microbial communities from Yellowstone Lake, YNP, Wyoming, USA - YL17G12_20 | ecosystem: Environmental > Aquatic > Freshwater > Lake > Sediment | place: USA: Wyoming | collected...
TGTGAGGGTAATAGTGGTAGGCTCAATAATCGCCCCACCGGAAACTCTTCGCACCTTGGCTCTTGCGAAAATTTCTACCCCATCCTTCGGCAGCCAGGTGTCATAGTTTACCAAGACACCATTTTCATACATTTCACCAAAAACGATTTCATAAGGTGAATCCGGGGTAGCAGGGTTGCAATCGTTATCAATACCATCACCCGGTTCTTCAGTAGCCCCGGGATGGACATCCTTGTTGGAATCGTTGCAATCACCGCTGGTTGCAGTCAGCTCGTTGGCTGCTTTATAAGCCCAGCCGGTGCCGTCCTTATTCAAGTCTGTAGGCCGTAAGCACTCCGTGCGGGTAGATCCATCGGAATATCCATCCCCGTCATAATCCCTGTACCACACGGGAATTCTTTGGTCAGCATTAGCTACGGTGGGGCAGTTGTCGCAGGCATCGCCTACACCGTCTTGATCGGTATCGAGTTGGGTGGCATTTGCAACACTTGGGCAGTTATCCAGGGTATCGCACAATCCATCCATATCGCTGTCGGTGCAGATGCTCCCTGAAGGAGGTTTTGGCGCGGGGGAACCGCAATCATTACCAGTAGTCGACCCCGGATAGACATTGGCATCCATATCGTTGCAGTCATCGCCACCATAGAAAATAGATATGTATCCGTCTCCGTCAGCGTCGCGGTCACATACATCGCCGATGTCATCTCCATCCAGGTCTGCTTGATCGGGATTGTAAGCATTCGGGCAATTGTCGCAGGCATCGCCTATGCCATCTCCATCAGAATCTTCCTGGTTTGGGTTGGAGATAGTTGGGCAATTATCGACAGCGTCGGCGATTCCATCTCCGTCGGTATCCACTGCAAACGTACCATAGATAGTATGACTACCTGTTACACTGGTGAAAGTATAAGAGGTTGTGGCTCCCTGCGATATGCCATCCACGGTCACCTCGAAAATGCCATATCCAAAAAATGGGGTAATCGTACATATTGACCCCCCACCGTAATTTACTGTGGTTGGAACACATGTTATAGTCCCATCGGACACTGGTAATACAGTGATGGTGTAAGGCCCATTTGCTTGGTTTGGATTGGTTCCGAGCTGAAACTCTTGCTGGTTCGTTAAACCATCGCCGTCATAATCTTCCGATGCTCCATGGCTTAAATTTCCGAAGTTGGCTATTTCCCAACTATCTGCAAGGCCGTCTAAGTCTGTATCCATCTCAGTGATCACTACATTGTCAAACGCTGCAGCTACATAACCCCACTCATTAGAGTTACTTATCTCGCTCACACGGGTACCAATGCCCTTACGGCCTTTGGGAGACCCGTCACCTGATACAATCGGGGCAAGGGAAGTTGGGTTATAAGAGATTGCAGAGCCATCGCAACCAAAAGTAATATTCACTCCATTCCAGGAAAGAGAGAATCTGTATATTTCATCAAGTGCAACACTTTTGAAGATTCCCGACGTAAGAATCTCATATTCGCCTGGTAAGTTACAGTCAGGTGCAGTGCATTTGGAAACAGCGTAGAATGCCTGGGGGCCGCTGCCCTGTTCTAAAATCCCAACGATGCCGAAGACATCACCTGTTATATCACCCGGTGTACTGCTTCCTGAACCATCGTTATAAAAAGAGCCATAAAGTCTGGCTTGTGGACGAGCGCCACTACTCTGGATGTCGACCACCTTTACATCTGCCTGAAGTCCCATGATAGGCTGGGAGTTGATTAAGCCCATATTGTTGCTGCCGTTTGAGCCATACCTGGCAAGCTCAGATTCAAGGACTCCAGTTTTAACCTGTCTCGTAAACTCCCAGGTATTCCACTTAGTCTCATCAATCAAGCCTGCTGGGTCGTTGAAATCATCATATACTGGGAGTACTCCGTTTTTATACACATTATCGAAGGTCGCTGAGATATATCCTGATTCGGTGGGACCTTGGAGCCAAACCCGCGTCCGGAGGCCTTTAAATGAAGTATTAGCATTTCCAGCCCTAACTGGAAGGCCATCCCCAGCACCGAAAGTTTTTGTTTCATCCCCAATCTTGAAGGTAAATTGATTCACACCAGAATCGTAGCTTATATATAAAGTGTAGCTTTCTCCAAACGTCACAGCCACAGAAGGTCCAAAATTCCCATCTTTGATAAGTTCCCAGGTGGTGCCTTGGGGATTCGTGAACCTAAAAACTTCCCATCTCGCTTGAAGCCCTCCCGCAGGCGTTGCTCCAAGAAGAACAGCTGCCCAGATGTCTCCTCCTCCCTCCGTACCGTCGTTATACCAACGACCCGTCAGCGCTGCTCTCGTGCCTCCGTTTGGATTGGTATGGATAATTCGGAGAACAGAAACCTCGGCTTGAATCGAATTAACTTCTTCTGGTTCAGGGAAATTGAGGGAATTGTTAGCCCACCGGTAAGTAGAGCCTATGGAGTCATTGGTGTTTGGAGCTCTGACCTCAGACACCAATTTTTCGTTTACTATCTCTCTGACGAACTCCAGATCCGCCCACTTGGTTCGGTCGATCATATCCCCAGAAAAATCGTCAACCATGTATGCTGGCCTGCTGGTTGGATCAAGAGGATCTGTTCCCGCTGCGACCTCGACCCCATCATTAATGCCATCTCCATCGGTATCGGGGTTGTTGGGATTGGTTCCTCTCGCGATTTCGTCATTGTCAGTTAAACCATCCTTATCGGTATCAGGATTTATGGGATTGGTGCCTTGTTGATATTCCTGCAGGTTCGTTAAACCATCGCCGTCTGGATCAGCATTTGGATTAATGCCTGTCGTACCGAAATAGAAATCCTCCCAGTTATCTGGAATGCCATTGCCATCGGAATCCGCACCTGCAAGAGTAAATGTTGCGGTTACGTTAACGTTAGCAGTCATTGTCACGGTGCATGGGCCTGTTCCTGAGCACGCCCCAGACCAACCCGTAAAGAAAGAACCCACACTCGGTGTTGCTGTCAAAGTGAGTGTCACAGGCGGTGTCCCGTTGATATAGCTCTCCTCACAATCAGCACCGCAGCTGATCCCTCCTGGGGAACTCGTCACCGTCCCGGTCCCTGTGCCTGTTTTGGTTACCGTAAGGGTACGGGAGCTCAGGTTAAAGGGATTGTAGAAGAAGGTCCGCCTAAGGCTCTGGCGCATGGTATTGTCCACTGGATCATAAACACGGACAAACCACTGATAGGTCTCGCCATGCTCAAGACCCCTGAGATCAAAGAAAGAGACCCAAACGTTATTCCAATCCACCAAACGAGGTGAACTGTAATACTCCTTTGTCCCATCCAGACTCCTTATCCTGACCACGTAGTGCTGGTTACTCACTCCTGGTAAACCCCAACTAAAGCTAATCGCACCAGTTGGACGAATCGAATAGGTCATCGTGCCCACATTCACCGGCGTGAGAGGAACATTGGCAAAGTTCTTTGTCAGCGTATCGACGTGGCCATCTGAGAAGACAATGTCAAACCTATAATCCCCATACTCAAAGGGCGGATCAAACCACTTCCCCCAGATCTTGTTAAAGCGGGTCTCCGTGGAGATGTCATAAAAGTCCGAAGAAAGATCAAAGGAATAGGAGAAACTATTTGGCCCTGTGACCGTGGCTCCCGTAACCTCCCCCCTTGACCCCGGTCGTACATCAAAGAACAGACCCAACCTCCCATCCCAATCCGTCACCGAATAATAAGTGGCCCGCTGATCTGGAAGAGATGGATTATAAGTCAAAAGAATGGAACTTGTTGCCACAGCGTTATATGTGGGTATCCCCTCATTGTAAACCTCAGGAGCATCATAGGCCCGGACCTGCCACTGATAGCTCTGATCCCTCTCCAGACAACTGAGGTTTTGTGCCGAGATATTGAGACTGTTTGCATCAAGCATGGTAGGAGACCTAAAATACTCCGTCGTGCTCCCATCCGCACTCCTCACAATAATCGCATAGTACTGACCCGTGACAGGCGGTGTCCAAGTCACATTGGCACCCCCATCATCCAACACCGTAACGGTAATGCTCTGCGGATTTACAGGAATCACTGTCGCCGGCTGAAGATCCTTCGTATAGGTTTCAGTGACACCATCATAGAATTGAAGGGTCAGAGTGTAGGGACCATAGCTAAAGGCTGAACCAAAGGACTTTCGCCACCCCACTAAATATCTGCACTCCGATAACCACTCCATCCTGTTAGCCTGAAGATCAAATGACTCAGAAGACCCACCCGGCTTCGTTAACGTCGCACTTTGCAGAAGATCCCTGAATCCAGGAAACACATAGAAGGCCCCAAAGAGCTCCCCATTGTAAACAGAGAGAGGGAAGAACTGTAATCTCCGGTAAGCAAAACTGGCAATGACGTTCTTACCGGAGGTCATGGCCACCGTACACTGATTCCCCGATACTGAATCACATCCCGTCCAATTAACGAGTTTCGAAATCGCATCTGAATTCGCCGTTAAGGTCACAGTCGTCCCTGAATTATAGACCTCGTAACAATCCGGTCCACAATTTACTCCTGCGGGGGAGCTTGTAATCATACCATTGCCTGTACCTGATTTGGCTATTGTTAGGGTATAACCAAAAGTCAAGGGATTTGGGTCTGCCCCATCCGGTATCCCATCACCATCTGTATCAGGATTATTGGGGTTGGTTCCTGCCTGGTACTCCTGGAGGTTCGTTAAACCATCGCCATCTGGATCGCCCGAAGCACTTTGGTCTAAGTTACTGAAATTGGCCATCTCCCAGGTATCTGGTAGGCCATCTGCGTCTGAATCTGCTCCGAAGGCCGCGGTCACGGTTTTGGAGGCATCCACTGTAACGGTGCATGGGCCTGTTCCTGAGCACGCCCCAGACCAACCTGTAAAGAGAGAACCCGCACTCGGTGTCGCCGTCAAAGTGATTGTCACAGGCGGTGTCCCGTTGATATAGCTCTCCTCACAATCAAAACCACAGTTGATGACACCAGCCGGCGCGCTTGTTACTGTCCCCGTACCCTCCTTAGTGACTGTCAGGGTATGATACGGCAGATTAAACGGATTGTAGAAGAAAGTCTGGCTGGCGCTTTGCCTTGCTGTGTTATAGGCAGCAACTGGAGGAGGTCCGCCGGTTGGGAGGTCATAAGCCCTGACAAACCATTGATAGGTTTTAGCATGGTCCAGACCCCTCAAATCCCAGAAGGAGAGGTTCATCGCATTCCAATTAACGAGATACGAGACTGGTGCGTAATACTCTTTTGTGCCATCTAAGCTTCGAATTCTTATTTCATAAACCTGGTCAGGTGGGAAAGTAGGGATGGTCCAGGAGAAATTTATTCCTCCGTCGGGGCGTATGGTTTGATTCATCGTCCCTGAGTTTACGCCAGTTACAGGCGCAATCTGGAGAGTCTTGATATAAGTTTCGATTTTATCCGAAAACGTAACATTTAATTTATAGCCAGAACCACCATAAACAGGTGAACCTAATAATTTCCGCCAGCCTCTTAAGAATCTGGTTTCTGTTGAGAGATCAAACGCATCCGTTGTCAAGTCAAACGATTGGGTAGTATTGTTTGGATCCGTGATAGTACCTTCAACTACCTCATTCCGGGATCCAGGACGAACCATGAAAACAACCTCTAAGGCACCGTTGAAATCTCTGGCAGTGTAATAAGAGACCCGGCCAAGAGCCGAAGGATTGTAGGTAAAATCAGCAAAGCGTGATTCGGCCGCGTTGTACCTGGGAATCCCCTCGATGTACACTTCGGGAGTATTATAGTAGGCCCTGATCATCCATTGATAATTTTGCCCTCGCTCCAGGCATCTAAGGTCACTTGCAGAAAGAACTAAGGACGTTCCGTCTTGCATGGCAGGCGACCTAAAGTACTCTGTTAGACCATCTGAGCTTCTCACGATTACCTGGTAGTACTGACCGAAGACACCGCCGGGCAAGGACCAGCCGACATTGGCGCTCCCGTCGTCGTTGACAATTACAGAAATACCTGTCGCAGGACTCACTGCAACGGGTTGAATATCCTTGGTGTAAGTCTCGATCACTCCGTCATAAAAGACCAAGGAGAGAGTATACTGACCATTGCTAAAGGTCGAACCAAAGGACTTTAGCCACCCTTCCATGTACCGACACTCATTCAACCAATCATATGTATCGGCTTGAAGGTCAAAGGTGTAAGAGAGTCCTGGACCGGTTAAAGTGGCGCTTTGCAGAAGGTCCTTAAATCCCGGCCATAAATAGAAGACCCCAACGAGATTCCCATTGTACACACTGGTCGGAAAAACATTTAACCTTCGGTAAGAGAAGTTTGCTGTGACAGGTTTGTCGGAGGTCATGCTCACTGTGCATTGATTACCCGATACCGAATCACATCCTTCCCAATTAACGAATCTCGAAGTCGCGTCCGAATTCGCTGTTAAAGTTACACTGGTTCCTAAACTATAGCCTTCGTAGCAATCTGACCCACAATTAATGCCGGCAGGCGAGCTTGTAATGGTACCATTGCCAGTTCCTGATTTCGTAACCGTCAGTGGTCCATAGGACATGTTCAGTACAACCACGTTATCGAAGTTTGCAGCTACATAGCCCCACTCATTAGAGGTATCTATCCCGCTTACACGGGTACCGATGCCCTTACGGCCTTTGGGAGGTCCTGCATTTGGGCCAGCAGGAGTATAAGTAACTATAGAACCGTCGCAACCAAGGGTAATGTCCGATCCATTCCAGGAAATAGAAAATCTGTGAGTTTCATTCAGCCCAACATTCTTGATGATTCCTGATTGGAAAACCGTATATTCGTTTGGTAAGTTGCAGTTGGGTGCGGTGCATCGAGCCACACCGTAGAATGCTTGGGGAATGCCGCCTTGCCCTGAAATCCCAATTGAAACGGTGATATCGCCTGTCAAATCACCGGGTGTACTGCTTCCTGTACCATCGTTATATAAATTGGCATAAAGTCTGGCCATTGGACCAGCCCCACTTGTCTGCATATCCACTACATTTAGGTCTGCCTGAAATCCCGTAATAGCCTGGGAGTTAATTAAACTCATGTTGTTGCTGCCGTTTGAGCCATACCTGGCAAGCGTAGATTTAAGCACTCCGCCTTCGGTGCGCCTTACAAACTTCCAGGTATTCCACCTCGTCTCGTCAATCATACCTGATGCGTCGCTGAAATCATCATAGAGCACCCCATCTCGATAAACATTATCAAAGGTTGCCGAAATATGTCCGCCGCTCGTAGGTGTTTCTTGATGGCTAATGCGCGTCTCAAATCCTCTGTAGGCAATCGGGAGGGGGCTTAAATATGCTGGCCCGCTCACAGTGACAGGGTTACCCCCTTCGAACTCAAAGGTAAACTGATTACCACCATTCCAGGAGATAGAAAGAGTCTTTTTCTCGTTCAAGGCAACAATCCAGTCGCTCGGCTCCACCCAAGCAATGGTAACAGCACTCCCGGTCCCATAGCATTGCTGGTCCAAACATTGCACTATCGCGTAATATCCCTTTAGTTGTCCGTACTGATGCTTGATTCCCATTTGTGCAGTAATGAGGAGGGAAGCTGTATCGTTGTAGTAATTGCCCGAGAGCCTGGCACGCACCATTGAGCCATTATTAACAACCTCTTTTACAGTGACGTCGGCTTGAATTGTGTTAGGAGGGTTAGGGGCTAAATTCATCGCCAGATTATTTGTGATCGGGGTAGGACCATAGTAGGTGAGTTCAGACTCCAAGACACCATTTTCTATGCGCCTGACAAATTCCAGATCCGCCCATATGGTTCGATCAATCATGTCAGCCGAGAAATCATCTACCCTGTATTGTGGTTTGCTTGAGGCATTATTAGGATCTGTGCCCGCTGCAACCTCAACCCCATCGTTAATACCATCGCCATCGGTATCTCGATTGGTGGGATTGGTCCCTAACTGATATTCTTGAAGGTTCGTTAAACCATCGCCGTCATAATCTTCCGATGCTCCCTGGCTTAAATTCCCAAAGTTGGCCATTTCCCAACTATCTGCAAGGCCGTCTAAGTCTGTATCCATCTCAGTGATCACTACATTGTCAAACGCTGCTGAAACATAAGCCCATTCATTAGAGTTACTTATCTCGCTCACACGGGTACCAATGCCTTTACGGCCCTTGGGAGGCCCTGCAACGGGGGCAAGGGATGTAGGGTTGTAAGATATAGCAGAGCCATCGCAACCAAGAGTAATATCCACTCCATTCCAGGAGAGAGAAAATCTGTGAATTTCATTTAGTTGAACATTTTTGAAGATTCCCGACGTAAGAATCTCATATTCGCCTGGTAAGTTGCAGTTGGGTGCGGTGCATTTGAAAACAGCGTAGAATGCCTGCGGGCCGCTGCCTTGGCCATTGTCTAAAATCCCAACTGCGCCGGTGACATCGCCTTTCAAATCACCTGGTGTACTGCTTCCTGTACCATCGTTATACAAAGCAGCATAAAGTCTGCCCTGCGGACGAGCTCCACTGTTCTGAAATTCAAGAACTTTCAAATCCGCCTCAAATCCCAAAATATGCTGGGAGTCAACAAAACTCGTATTGTTGGAGCCGTTGACTCCGCGTTGGGTCAATGCTGATATCAGTTCGCTGTCGGAAACTGCCCGGACAAATTCCCAGCTTCTCCATTGTAGAGGATCGATCTTTTCAGTGAGATCATTGGAATCGAAATCGTCATACAGTTCACCATTGACAACCACATTATCAAAGGTAGCAGAGATAAATCCCCCCTCCCCAGAACCAGTTGTAATATCGCTAATACGGGTACCGATGCCTTTAGTTTCCACTTTTGGTGAAGCAACTTTATTTGGAAGAAGTGTGCAAGTTAATTTATCAACATCAATACTCGTGGTCCCAAAGCCGAAGGTGAATGTGAAACTTGAATCATTTTCCACCCAGGAAAAAGATAATGGATAAGTTGTGTTCAATACAGCAGGTCCTAAGCTTCCCCAGCAAAGGCGTTCCATCTCGTTTGGCAAGTTGCAGTTAGGCTGAGTGCATTTAACAACAGCATAGTAACCTTCGAGCTCTTCTCCATTATGTCTAATCCCAACAACCCCTATTACATCACCGGTCTGTCCATCTCCTAGAGTTCCATCGTTATAAACAGCACCATATTGTATTGCATGAGGGGTACCGCCATTATTTTCATAGGCTTTTACGGTCACGTCTGCCTGGAAATCATTTACTGCACCGGAATCCCTAAAAACCAAATAGTTGTAACCGTTTAACCCATAGCGTCTGATTTCCGATTCGAGAACTCCATTGTTTATCAGTTTGACAACCTCCAGGTCCGCCCATACCGTGCGGTCAATGAATTCTCCTGAAAACTCGTCGCCTGAGGTGGGGAGTGAGTAGTCACTATAGACGGTGTTCTGGTTGTTTGCATGAGAATTAGTAAATGTGCGAAGTTTGAAGTCATAGAGTATACCGGGTGTCAGGCTGCCGACCGTGTAAGTATTGACGCTTTTGTTGGGTGTGGTGTACGCAAGACTCCAGACCGTTCCTCCTGACCCGGGCGTCCCCTTCCAGATCTCATAGCTCCCGGTGTCACCTATGTAGGCGATGGGAGTCCAGGTCAACTGAACTGAAGTGCTCGAAAGCGCTGTAGCAGTCAGGTTGGTTGGTGCTACTGTCTGCGTGCTTTCCCAGTCGCCCCCAAATTGTTTTTTGTTAAGGAACGTACGTAACGTGCCATCCGTCGTGTAAAGGGAATTCCAACGAAGGTCACTTCCATCACCAATTAACTTCGTAAGGCCCGTGAGAGAAACAGGTATTGCACCTGTCAGCTTGTTTGATCTTAGGCTGAAATATTCAAGGTTCGTCAGGTTTCCAAGTGAGGCCGGAATACTCCCTGTAAGCTGGTTGTTGGCCAGAAATAGATACTGGAGTTTGGTCAGGTTACCAAGCTCCGGTGGGATGCTTTCCGTGAGTTGGTTGTTGAAAAGCACTAGAGACTGGAGGTTTGTCAGGCTGCCAATCCAGGCTGCAATGCTCCCTGTAAGCTGGTTGTAACCAAGGTTTAGATCCTGGAGGTTCTTCAAACTTCCAAGCTGAGGCGGGATGCTCCCCGTAAGCTGGTTGCCGTGCAACCATAGATACTGGAGGTTCGTCAGGCTACCAAGCTCTGGCGGGATGCTTTCCGTAAGCTTGTTGTTGTCCAGAAATAGATACTGGAGGTTCGTCAGACTACCAAGCGAGGCCGGGATGCTCCCCGTAAGCTGGTTGGAGTACAGAGCCAGATGCTGGAGGTTCGTCAGACTACCAAGCTCGGCCGGAATATTCCCTGTAAGCTGGTTGCTGCGCAGAAATAGATGCTGGAGATTCGTCAAACTTCCAAGCTGAGGCGGGATGCTCCCCGTAAGCTGGTTGCCGTGCAACCATAGATACTGGAGGTTCGTCAGGTTTCCAAGCTCCGGCGGGATGCTTTCCGTAAGCTTGTTGTTGTCCAGAAATAGATACTGGAGGTTCGTCAGACTACCAAGCGAGGCCGGGATGCTTCCCGTAAGCTGATTGGTGTACAGAGATAGATACTGGAGGTTCATTAGGTTACTAATAGAGATAGGGATTGTACCGATAAGCCTATTGTTACCCAGGTCTATTTGGGTGACATGATTGCCGGTACATGTTACGCCGTACCAGTTACACTCGCTTATAGTCGTACTTAGCCAGTTACTATTGTTGGTCCAGCCATCTCCATTCGTGCTGTTGTAAAGGTCGATGAGCGCAGCCCGTTCAGTGTCCGGGACATATGTGGCAGGAAAAGATTCGGCGTTGGTGGGGTCGGTTCCGAGGGCCACCTCTCTTGCGTCACTGTAACCGTCACCGTCTGAATCCGTGTTCTTGATCTTAGGATTGGTGCCTAACTGATATTCTTGGAGGTTCGTTAAACCATCACCATCAAAATCGCCCGAAGGCCCTTGGCTTAAATTCCCGAAGTTGGCTATCTCCCAAGCATCTGGAAGGCCATCTCCGTCTGAATCCCCCAAGGCTACAAACTTCTGAACCCTATAATTAAGGGTGTCAGCTACATAAATATTCCCTGATGAATCGGCAGCAACTCCCTGAGGATAGTAAAACTGGCCGTTTCCGGAACCGTAGAAGCCCCATTTAGCAAGGAAATTGCCATTAGAATCAAACGTCTGAACCCGTTCCTGCCCCGCATCAGCCACATAAATATTCCCTAATGAATCGGCAGCAATCCCGTAAGGAGAATTGAATTGTCCGTCCGCGGAACCGTAGGAGCCCCATTTAGTAAGGAAAGTCCCACTGGAATCAAACTTTTGAACCCGATGCTGCCAATTATCAACCACATAGATATTTCCAGATGAATCTGCCGCAATTCCCACAGGAAAGCTAAACTGACCGTCTCCGGTACCTTGGAAGCCCCACTGAGTAAGATAATCGCCACTGGAATTAAACACCTGAATGCGATGATTTCTGGTATCAGCCACATAAATATTCCCTGATGAATCGGCAGCAACTCCCGAAGGATAGTCAAACTGACCGTTTCCGGAACCTTGGGAGCCCCACTGAATAAGATAACCGCCACTGGGATTAAACTTCTGAATGCGATGATTTTCGCGATCCACCACGTAGATATTCCCGGATGAATCGGCAGCAACCCCTGAAGGCAAATAAAATTGGCCTTCTCCAAAGCCAAAAGTACCCCACTGACCAGAGTAAGCTCCTGAGGATGTAAATTTTTGAATCCGATAATTAAATGTATCGGCCACGTAAATATTCCCTGAGGAATCCGTGGCTATTCCGCGAGGAAGGTTGAAATGGCCTTGCCCCGAAGCATCGGAACCCCATTGTATTTGGAAAGTGCCATTCGAATCAAACTTCTGGATCCGTAAATTATAGGTATCGGCCACATAGATGTTCCCAGATGAATCGATCGCAATCCCTATAGGCCAATTAAACTGACCGTTGCTGATACCTTGGGAGCCCCATTTAGTTAAAAAATCGCCACTGGGATTAAACTTCTGAATCCGATGATTGCTATAATCCGTCACATAGATATTCCCTAACCCATCGGTAGCAATCCCTTCAGGGAAAATAAACTGGCCGTCTCCGGTACCTTGGAAGCCCCACTGAGTAAGATAATCGCCACTGGAATTAAACACCTGAATGCGAAAATTGTTGGTATCAGCCACATAGATATTATCTGATAAATCGACAGCAACTCCCGAAGGATAGTCAAACTGGCCGTCTCCGGTACCTTGGAAGCCCCACTGAGTAAGATAATCGCCACTGGAATTAAACACCTGAATGCGATGATTTCTGGTATCAGCCACATAAATATTCCCTGATGAATCGGCAGCAACTCCCGAAGGATAGTCAAACTGACCGTTTCCGGAACCGTGGCCACCCCACTCATTAATACAATTCCCGTCGGGATCATACACATAAATCCGATCAGTGCCAAAATCCGTCACATAGAGATATTCAGATGCGGCGGCAATCCGGTTAGGATTAACTCCCGCCCATTGTTTAAGATAACCGCCACTGGAATTAAACACCTGAATCCGATAATTGTATGAATCAGCCACGTAGACATTCCCTGATGAATCGACAGCAACCCCCATAGGGTAATTAAAATGGCCGTTGCTCGTCGTGTCAGTGCCCCATTGAGTGACAAATGCCTGTCCATAAGAAATAGAGCTCGTAGTGACAATAATAAAGAGGACAAGCAGTGCCAGTCCGATGGCGTTGAATAGATCTCTCTTGCGACTTTTCAATGTATTTTTTATCTTACACATTTTTAAATCCTCCCGTTTGCCCTGGAAGGGCATTGTGAATAGGGTGTAGAGTGTAGCGTGTCGAGTGTTAGGTGTTGAGTGAAAATTATTTAATTTAGTAATCAGTTACCAGCTTTGCTTAGAGAATTGGTTCCGTCTGACGGTAAGGGTTAGCCTGCCTGCCGGTAGGCAGGGACGCCCGTATCGTTAAATCGAACTTGACGTTTGTCGTTGTCGAAGCTGGTATCGAGATTCGTCCATTGATACTGGATGCTCGAGCTTCTTGCTTCGATACCAGCATCGTCACCTATAACCGATTGACGATAACCGAACCGGGCTTCGTAACCGTTGCCCTTACCCAAGAACTCCAAAAGTTGACTCTATCTATATCACAGCGAGGTAACCAAAAGGTAACCAAAATGGTGGGGTGGGAATTTTCTAAAACCGTGTTATGTTATTGATAATAATAAGAAATCAAAGAATGGAAGAAGTTTGCCACTAATTTTTTTATTTTTTATTTTTGGGGTCCAAATTGAAGGTGTCAAATCAGGTAAAATCATGACAATATCTAAATGCAAAGAGCATGGGGCATGGAGCAAAGAGAAAGATAGGGAGATAGGGAGATAGGGAGATGGGGTGATGGAAATGAAGCATTTTTTAAACGTCATTGGCTTATCGAACTCACCGTATAAACAAAGCGAAGTCCCTAACGAATAACTTGAACGTAAAGCGTAAGGCACAAGGCGTAAAGCGAATCCTCAAATTCACGCAAAGAGCCCGCCTACGTTCAAAAGGCTAATCTTCAGCGGGCAGGCATAGAGTATCCTCCTACGCAGTTTCTTCTGCTGCGGAGGACAGGTACCGCAAAGCGTAAAATAAGTTGGAAACAGATATCAGTCTTTAAACGTTGCTTGCAACTGCAAAAGGCATCTGATATGATTCTTTTGAGGTGATTGGCATTGAGAATAGAATATGACAAAGAAGCCGATGCCTTGTATATCCAGTTGAGGGAAGCATCTGTGGAGGACAATATTGACATTGAGGAGGGAGTCACAGTCGATCTCGACGAAAAGAGACACATCGTGGGTATCGAAATCCTCGATGCCAGCAAAAAATTATCTCTTGAAGATCTTGTAAACATAACCATTCAAAATCTTCCCGTTTTCAAAATCACGCAAAGCGCATAGCACTAAGCGCATGGCGAGTGACTTGGACGTTATTAAGAGTCTCAAAATTGAATGGACATTTTTCACAAAATCTCCCCTTGCCCCTCTTTGCTAAAGAGGGGTGATTCCCCTCCCTTTGGCAAACCAGGCAGGCGTTAGTTGACTTTTTCTTAAATATCCATTAAGTTTTTTATAGAAACCGTTACTTTGATACCCCAATGATCCGTTGGAGACAGCGATGGACAAAGATGATCTTTGGATTGTTGAACATTTTAGTGAGCTTGTAACCAAGTATTCGGGCAAATATGTCGCCGTTGTGAATGAAAAATTGGTTGCTGTTGGTGATACTGGTAAAGAAGTGGAGGATAAGGCTCGCGAAATTGAACCCCATAAGATCCCGTCTGTACTCCGGGTCCCTCGCGAAGAAGATATGGCATGCCTCTTATAGAATTCCCGTACACCTTTCACAAAGGTTATCTCTTGCCAATCATTCCCATTACAGTTCTTGGCCATCGGGTCTGGGTCTTCGTTGATTCTGGAGCGGCCTTTACCATTCTGAGCGTAGATGATGCACACCGCATCGGAATAGATTGGCAAAAGGGGAGGCAACAAATGATTGTCGTTGGCGACGGAAGCTTTATACCTACATAT
>Ga0315291_10006451_pt1 | contig 14564 bp, 18 predicted proteins | sample YL17G12_20_MG_FD_203070 | JGI IMG/M metagenome (GOLD analysis project Ga0315291, IMG submission 203070) | Sediment microbial communities from Yellowstone Lake, YNP, Wyoming, USA - YL17G12_20 | ecosystem: Environmental > Aquatic > Freshwater > Lake > Sediment | place: USA: Wyoming | collected...
GGGACCTAAGGTGGTGCTGGTGACTGGGGTGAAGTCGTAACAAGGTAGCCGTACCGGAAGGTGTGGCTGGATCACCTCCTTTCTAAGGAGCACTTCTCCTAGGTCGATCTCGCATCGTCTCCTGCCTGATTTTGAAAGAAGAAGACTAATTGACATTCATCTTCCTTTCTGTTTAAATGCCTCCATGCTCTTCCTGATCCCAATCCCATTAATATTGGTTACTGTCGCCTTGCTGATTTGGTCCGTAATAATAAATAACACCAAAGGAATATACTTCTTCAAGCCCCTCTCAACCATTTTGATCATTTTGCTCTGTTTGTTATCACTAACCAGATCGGGAGCAAACGTTTTCTATACCATGATTATTACCGCCGGATTGCTTTTTTCCCTGGGGGGCGACATAGCCTTGATGTTCACATCGGAACGATCGTTTTTAGCCGGCCTGGTGTTATTTCTCATTGCCCACATCCTTTACAGTATTGGATTTACCTGGTTTAACGGCATTCTCTGGCAGGATTTCATATTTGTCTTGCCGGTCCTGGTGATCGGCTCAGCCGCTATTTATGCTTTCCTTTACCCGGGATTAGGAAAGATGAAAATTCCAGTAAGCCTTTACGTCCTGGTTATTACTTTTATGGTCTGGCGAGCAGTTTCAACTTTATTCGGCACCACTTTCTCTCCTCTTCAGGCAATTTTGATAACCGATGGAGCTATTCTTTTTTACCTCTCCGATGTTATTTTAGCCTTTGGCGAATTCAAGCCTCCATTTTACTGCGCCCGCACTTTGAATCTCCTAACTTACTATGCCGCCCAATTATTGATCGCGCTTTCTACCTTTTACTTCTAACTTTTACTTCTAACCTGAAAAATAACCCTTGACAAGTAAACGCCTGTTTACTATACTGCTTGATCTGGAGGTGCGCTATGGAAGAATTAACTGATCGGCAAAAAGAAATTTATGACTTCGTGACCAATTATTTTAAAGAGAAAGGATTTTCTCCCTCGATCCGGGAAATATGCAAAGCTTTCCGTATTGCTTCAACCCGAGGCGTTCACCGCCATCTGGAAACGCTTGAGAAGAAAGGTTATCTGCAAAGAGAATCAACCGCGCGTTCAATCAAGATACTTCACGAACAGATCGAAGCCTTCGCCCGAACAGTTGCCCTGCCCTTCTTCGGCTACATCGCTGCGGGGTCTCCGATTGAAGTAATTGAATCCGCCAGAGGCGGAGAAACCATGGAGGTTCCGGCTACTTTGGTTGGAAGAAAACCCTGTTACATTCTCCAGGTTAAAGGAAACAGCATGATCGAGGATCATATCTTAAACGGGGATTTCATTGTGGTTGAAAAATGCGAAACGGCGGATGATGGTGAAGTGGTGGTCGCTCTCATCAATAAGGAAGCAGCTACCCTGAAAAGACTTTATCGCGAAAAAGATCGCATACGACTTGAACCGGCCAATTCAAGCATGAAGCCGATCTACGTCAAAGATGTCGCCATTCAGGGAAAAGTCCGTGGATTGTTTAGAAAGTTCTGAAACGATCAAAGTCGGCGCCGTCTTCTCCGCCAAAGGCGACCAGATCGTTCCGAAATGGTTCGTCTGGGAAGGAAGAAAGTACGCCGTCAAGGAAGTCAACTACATCTGGCACGACCGGCAGGGGGCGGAAGACCTGTACTGCTTCTCGGTGACCGACGGGACCAACAACTACGAGATCTCCTTTAATACCAAAAGAATGGTCTGGAAATTGAACAAAATTTCTGAATGAATCGCACCATCCTTCACGTCGACATGAACGCCTACTTCGCGTCAGTCGAGCAGGCTGCCAACCCCTTCCTGCGCGGCAAGCCGATCGCGGTCGGCGGCGGCGCGAGCGGGAAAAGAACGGTGGTCGCTGCCTGTTCTTACGAAGCCAAAGCCAAGGGTGTATCGAATGCCATGCCCGCCTGGGAGGCGAAAAAGATCTGTCCCGATCTCATCCTGGTGGCCGGCGACATGAGCAAATATATCTATACCTCTTCCGAGATCATCAAAATGTTGAAAGAATACACCGACCTGGTTGAAGTTTTTTCCATCGATGAATCTTTTCTGGACGTAACCGATACCAAAGATAGATTTGGCGGAGAAGTCTCAATCGCCAAGGATATAAAAAGAAGGATCAGGGAAAGGTTCCACTTAACCTGCAATATCGGCATTGGCCCTAACAAATTACTCGCCAAGCTGGCAGGTGAATTAAAGAAGCCGGACGCTCTGATCATTCTCCGGCCGGAAGATATCCCTAACAAAGTTGCGGAGGTTAAAGTTTCCAAACTCTGCGGCGTAGGGAGAAAGCTTGAGCAATATCTCGCCGAGATGGGGATAAAGACCTTTGGCGATCTCCACCACTATCCGAGAGAAAAACTGATCAAACGTTTTGGCATCGTTTCCGGAGAACATCTCTGGCACATGGGACAAGGGAGAGATGATTCCCCGGTTGCCCCTTCCTACTTTGAAGAGACCGCCAAATCGATGGGCCACTCCTACACTCTTCCCAAATTCACCGCCGACATGAACGAAGTCAAAGGCTATCTCCTCCGCCTGGCCGAACAGGTCGGACGAAGACTGCGGCGAGATCATTACCGGGGTAACATTATTCATGTTTCACTGGGTTTCGGAAGTTTTCAGTTTTGGGGCAAGCAGAAGAAGATCGAGGACTATATTGATGACGGATACGAGATCTATCGGACTGCCGCAAAGATCATCGACTCGCGACCCGAGACCCGAGACCGGCAACAGATCCGCTTCGTCGGCGTCTCCGTTTCAGGTTTGATCCGCAACCTTGATCAGGTAAGCCTGCTCCCCCAACGGGAATCGAATAAAATGCTTCTCAATGCGGTGGATGAAGTCAACGACCGCTATGGAGAATTCACGGTGGAGCGCGCGGCTATCATGAATACCGTTCTGCAAAAGAAAACCGGGATGGTCTCTTCAAGGAGCTATAACTATCAATGTTAGATACCGAACAAAACCCGAGACCGGTGACACGAGACAGGAGTGGAGCCGGGGAGAGTTGAACTCCCGACCTCCTGAATGCAAATCAGGCGTTCTCCTCCCGCTTCCTTATTATTTTATATAATGTTTTGCGGGATCCCGAGCACATCGGAAATGGAGCTGAGCGGAGTTGAACCGCTGACCTCCTGAATGCAAATCAGGCGTTCTCCCAACTGAACTACAGCCCCACAATAAATCATTTCCGATGTGCATCGGGACAACTGAACTACGGCCCCATGATAACTATGGGCGGTAGTGGGATCGAACCACTCACCTTGCGGTTATCAGCCGCATGCTCTACCAAATGAGCTAACCGCCCATGATTGAAAGAATTAAACTATGAGCCCTCAACCGGTTTTATTTTAACACAATCTAACCGAAGGTAAAAGGAGGTTTAAAACCATAAGGAAGCTTTAACCTTTTTTATGCCAATTTCGCAACCTCGTCAAACACCGTTTCAACTTCCTGCAGGGCAAATGGCTTTTTTAGGACGGTTTTTATGCCGTCTTTATAAGCGCGTTTGATCAGCTCTTCCACTGAATAGCCGGTCATCATGATGACCGGGATCTTCTTGCCGAGCTCCTTTAGCTTTTCGTAAGCTTGCACACCGTGGATCTCGGGCAGCACTATATCCATGAAGATCAGGTCGTAATGGTTCTTGCCCGCCTCCTCCACCGCCCCTTTGCCTGAGCTCACGAACTCCACCTCCGCATTTTTCTTTTTGAGGAACTCTCTAAAAAATTCACGCACGGATTTCTCGTCGTCAACCACCAGGACCTTCATTTTCTTCTCATTCATAAAGATACCTCCTTCGCAAACAAAAAGGGCGCTTACTCGTGTTCGCACAAGTAAACACCCTTCTGTTGCCCAGTCCGGGCTGGTACGAACACATTATAAACCCACCCTTTGATTTGTCAAGTGAAAATTCGTAAAACACCCCTTGACAAACCTGGTTAAAGCGGTATAGGATTAAAGCATCCAGCCCGTGCTGGAAAACAGAAGGGCTTCGCGTTTCAGGTATAAAGCGCGAGGCCCTTTTTACATCTAAAGGGAGGCAAAAAATGAGAAGAAAATCGTTTCTGGTTTTGGCCTGTTCAATGACATTGATATTGGCAATTTACATTACGGGGTGCGGCCAGCAGGAAACGACCTCAACCACCACCACCCTCCCAGCCGCGCAAATGATCACCTTGTCCGGAGCCCTCGCATCCGGAACGATCAGCAGCGCCGGGGTGAGATGCTCTGCCGCCGCCCCGGATTACCAGGTGATCGCAATTAACAGTGAAACCGGCCAGACCTACTATGCTTCCACAGACAGCTCCGGCAATTTTTCCATCGCTGTCCCCCCGGGTGATTCATACGAGATCAGCCTGATAGACAGCAATTCTAACTACTTTGGCCCGGTGGTCATGCTAGGCGACGCCTCCAGTTCGGAAGTGGTGATGGGGGTGACGCCTTCGGGAGATACCGATTTCGGACAGATAGTTTTAGACAGCTCAAAATCCATGGCCAAGCCCACTTCTGAACCGGCCGCCATCGCAGATCCATCGGATACCGCTCTGGCAAGCAATGGTATTCCCAAAGGAGCCGGCAACTATGGCAAGACCCAGCTCACCGGTATTTCCACCCGCGAAGGAAGCGAGATGGACAAGGACGGCATCCCCAATCTCTTTGACGCGGATGAAGATAACGATGGCATCAGAAATGGGATTGCCTCCACCCCCACTGCATCCACTGTTCTCAGCAACACGGTGGAAGCAGTCATGTTGAGCAGTAATATCTGGGCTAACCACGGCACCACGGAACACGCCCAGGATATAATCGCCATGCGCCTGCATGTTATCCCGCTATTGGGGCATGAAAGCGAAATCGCCAGCGTGGAAGCCATCACTGTCCCTGCCACTATCAAGGACGTGGCGACCATAAGACACGCCGACTCGCTGGGATCGCCTCTGAATTATCCCGCCGAGGGAAGCTTATGGAAAAATGATGGGTATCAGCTCTATAAAACAACCACTCTCCCCAAAGAACAATGGATAGTATCCGTGGCACCTCATGCTATCATGAGCGTGGGAGACATATTTACGATCAGGGTTCATTACACAGGCGGTGGATATCAGGACTTTTTCATTACAACCAGCTATGTGTTGACGGATTGGTCAAAGATCGTCACCTACAACAGCACTTCCATGCCCACCAACGAAGGCACGAGTCAAAATCCGGTAACCTTCTCTGCTTCAAGCTTGAATATTGAATTCAGCAAACCCCTGGATGAGGACGGCAATATTCTTAACGGGCTGAGCTATTCAATCAGATGTGCCACTTCCCAGTATGACGCGGGCGCCGGCCGCTACCTGGTCCCCAGCAACGTAACCGAAACGCGCGTCGCTGATCCCGGAAGCGGGACTCTCACCTTTACCATCAGCACCATAACCGCCGAAACTTACTACGTTACGCCGGTAGCGGAAAGCGCGGACGGACAGCGCAACGGCGAAGAGGTCTGGTTCAAGAAGATCTAAAAATCGCTTGACAGGGCATTGGCCCCCAGTTATACTCGTTTCAGAAAAGCACTAATAGTGTGTCTTATCTGAAACGGGTGAATATATGAGATGGATCGAAATAATGGAAAAACTGGAGAAGAAAAAGTGTTTTTTCTTCTCGGTTGATGAATTCAGGGCAATTGTCGGGGGGAGGAAGCTCACGGCCAAAAGGCTCCTGCAGAGGTATGCGAAGCGCGGGCTGGTAGCGCGCGTCAAAAAAGGCCAATATCTAGTGCCAGCGAAAAAACCGCCGGATATGTTTATCGCCAATAAGCTGTATTCCCCTTCTTACGTTTCTTTTTCTTACGCTTTATCTTATTACCACATGATCCCGGAGGTGGTTTATACGATAACTTCGGCGACCGCCATGCCGACGCGCGAATTTGACGTTTTGGGACGCCTTTTCTCTTATTCAAAGATCAAGGCCAATGCCTATACCGGATATACACCGGTCAAAATTGACAACTACACGATTTTAATAGCCACACCGGAAAAGGCCCTGGCTGATTATCTTTATTTTATTGTTTTGAAGAAAAGGACGCTGAATGAAAGGCTCGAATTCATGAACATTAAAATTAGCCGTTTTTTAAAGTATATCAGACTCTTTGAAAATGATAAATTGACCGGATTGGCGAAGGAATTAATATGCTCTCAAAAGAAGAAATAATAAAATTAGCTGTTCAGACGCAAACCACGGAAGAAAATATCGCACGGGAATATGTTCAAAATGTTTTCCTTTCGATTTTGGGTAAGTTGGAGGGCGCTTCAAAATTGCTGTTCAAGGGAGGGACAGCTTTGCGCCTTATATATAAAAGCCCGCGCTACTCGGAAGATTTGGATTTTACGGGGATCGGCATCAGCGTCAAGGAAATCGAGGATATTCTTCAGGATATCTTTATCGGCATGGAAAGATCGGGCTTTAAAATTCACCTGGAGGATGCTACGGTTACAACTGGAGGATATCTTGGTAAGATATTCGCCGAATATTACACCCATCGCGTATTAGTAAAACTGGAAATATCGTCCAGGGAAAAGAAGAAAACAGAAGCCGAAACCGCTTTTGTGGAAAATGATTATATCCCTAATTATCTGGTTTATTATCTCCCGCAGAAGATACTTGTTAATGAAAAGATCAATGCCCTGCTTGGTCGGGGCAAGCCGAGGGATTATTTTGACGCCTATTTTATTTTAAGGAACAATCTGCTGGCCGCCGAAAAAAAGGAACGATTGCGGGAAGTATTGGATAATATAGAGAAATTAAAGATTGATTTTAAAGACGAGCTGGGGGAGTTCTTGCCGCGGAGCCTTCATCCAATGATCAAGAAGTTCAAATTCACTCTTGAACAAGAAATTCGAAGACATATAGGATAATAACTATGGCTTTTTATGGAACATAGGGCCGTTTCAGCAACTCTACAAAAAGGTCAAGATAATGAAATCCCCTCCCCCCAAAGTCTTGTATCTTTGATATCTCAAGCGGTATAATATCAAGGTAAGGAACAACCTCGCTTAAATTCACCCTGCCGAAAGGCAGCGGAGGTGTCTGCAAATGGCTCGACATTTTGGCACCCTACTCCAAGGCTGCGCTGAAGAACGGGAGAGAGTTGACGCGGGAATATCAATATGGTATAAAACTACCATAAACATGGTGAAATAATGATATCGTTTAGATCAAAAATAACCGTAAAACTGCTCGATTATTACTTCCTTAATCCCGGCGCCAGGCGTTATATTAATGAGCTGGCCAGGTTGCTTGATCTCGATCCTAAAAACCTCGACCGAAAACTGAAGGAACTGGAAAAGGCCGGGCTTTTCCAGAGCGAGGTCAGGGGGAAAGAGCGGTATTTCTTCATTAACCGGAAGTTCCCTTTACTCAACCAATATCGCCAAATATTTTTAAAGACCTATGGATTGGAGAAGAAATTAAAAGAGATCATAGCCGGCACGGCCGGAGTAAAAGAGGCCTATATTTTCGGCTCTTATACAAGCGATAAAATGGATTCCGCGAGCGATCTTGACTTGTTAGTTGTCGGCACCCATTCAGCTCTCGACCTGCAAAGGCCGATAACCGCCCTGCAAAAAGCGACCGGCAGGGAGATCAATGTTGTAAACTTAAGCACACGGGAAATGATTGCAAAGCGCAAAGCCAAAGATTCTTTTATTAGCAATGTTTTTAAGGGGAAGATCATCAAATTGATATGAACCATTTTGAGGCGGAATATTTCCAAAAATTGAAATTCACTCCCGATAAGATCGCGCAGTTCATCGCTTCGGCCGAGCGGGATGTCGCCATCGCCGTGGAATCAGGAGTGCCGGAGGTTGTTTTTAAGTTCGCTTATGATGCGCTGATCAAGATCGGCATGGCCCTGATCGCCGGCAGGGGGTATAAAGTGCGCAGCCGGGTCGGCCATCATGTGAAGATAATTGAAAAGATAGCGGAAATCCTTAATGACCCTGATGTGGTGGTCTTGGGGAACAAAATGAGGCAGGACCGAAATGTCGATCTTTACGAGGGGGACGGTCATGTGAGCGAGAAAGACAGCCAAGCCTGCCTGGCTTTTGTTAAAGTGACTTTAGGGAAGGCAAAGCAAGCTCTAAAGCCGTAGATAATAGACCATAGACCTGCCGGCAGGCAGGTGTTGTCTGTGGTTTATAGTCTGTTGTTTGAGGAGGACAAAGTGGCTGAAGGATCCGATCCGAAAAGGAAAACCGGGATAAATATATTAGGTGACGCTCCCTGGGGGACGCATTTCTGCCAGTTCTATCAGACCAAGGAAGACCTGCTCGATATTCTTGTCCCCTACTTCAAAGCCGGGCTGGAAAACAACGAATTCTGCATGTGGGTAACCTCCGATCCCCTCAGCAAAGAAGAAGCCGAAAATGCATTGAGAAAAGCCGTTCCCGATCTTGACCAATATTTAAAAAGAAAACAAATGGAGATTATTCCGCACACCATGTGGTATGTAAAAGATGGCTCTTTAAACCTTAAAATGGTCCTCAATTCCTGGATAGACAAGCATGATCAAGCCTTAGCAAAGGGGTACGAAGGTCTCAGGGTAACGGGTAACATCGCCTGGCTCGAAAGGAAAGACTGGAAAATCTTTGCAGATTACGAAGCTGAAGTAAACAATGCGATTGGCAAATTTAAAATGCTTGCCATCTGCTCCTATTCGCTTGATAAATGTGAAGCGGCTGAGATGCTTGACGTAGTTAGCACGCACCAGTTCGCCCTCATAAAACGCGACGGCAAATGGATAATCATTGAAAGCACCGAGCGCAAGCAGGTGGGGGAGACCTTGAAGCTTCACGGTGAAATCATGCAAAACATGTCCGAGGGTATTATTCTTATCCGTACTCGCGATGGAATAATTGTTTACACTAATCCAAAATTTGATTTGATGTTTGGCTACGGTCTTTGTGAATTGGTCGGGAAAAACATATCCACAGTCAATGCTCCAAGAGATGACAAAAGCCCTGAAGAAATAGCAAAGGAAATCCAAAGCTCTTTAAATAAAACAGGCACATGGTCAGGGGAAGTTTATAATATCAAAAAAGATGGTACGCCTTTCTGGTGTTATGCGAACGTTTCAACTTTTGAACATTCAGAGCATGGAAAAGTCTGGGTTGCAGCCCACGCAGACATCACCGAGCGCAAGCGGGCGGAGGAAAAGATAAAGGAAGACGAGGAAAAGTATAGAACCCTGGTTGAAAACCTGCCGCAGAAAATATTTTATAAAGATAGAAATTCAGTTTATATATCCTGCAACCAAAACTATGCGCTGGATCTAAAGATTAAGGCTGATGAAATTACAGGAAAGACCGATTATGACTTTTATACCAAAGAACTGGCTGAGAAATATAGAGCGGATGACAAAAGAATTATGATGGCCGGTAAAGTAGAAGATATCGAAGAGAAATATATTCGGGAAGGGAAGGAAAGATTTGTCCATACGGTCAAAACCCCGGTCAAAGATGATAATGGCAATGTGGTTGGAATTCTGGGTATTTTCTGGGATATCACCGAGCGCAAGCGGACTGAAGAATCCCTCAAGCAAAGCCAGGAGCAACTGGTATTATCCGAAAGGCTGGCTTCCCTGGGACGGATCGCCGCTGGCGTCGCGCATGAACTTAACAATCCCTTAACCGGCGTCCTGGGCATGTCCCAGCTTATGCTGGAGGAAATAAAAAAGGACGACCCCAAACGGGAGGAGATCGAGATCATCGAGGATAGCGCCCTGCGCTGCAAGCAGATCATCCAGAGCCTGCTCAGTTTCGCCCAAAAAACCATACCCGAGTTCAAAAAGATAAACCTGAAAGAAAGCCTTGACCAGTCCCTGCGGCTCGCAAAAAAGCAGCTTACCCTCAAGGACATCCGGTTAAAAATCGATATTTTCTCCGCCCCGCCGGAAATCGAAGCTGACAGAGGGCAGCTTACCCAGGTCTTCTTGAATCTGCTGTACAATTCGATCGAAGCCGTGAAACAAAAAGGGATCATCAAAATCGACGCTCAAGAAGATAAAGGGAATAACCACTTGATCTTGACCTTTGAGGACAACGGCGCGGGGATCGACACTGAATACCTGCCGCATATCTTTGAGCCCTTCTTCACCACCAAGAAAAAAGAAAAAGGGACCGGATTGGGACTCTCCATAACCTATGGTATAATCCAGGCACATAACGGCTCGATCGAATGCCAGAGCCAGAAAGGAAAAGGGACAACCTTTACTCTAATGCTCCCGGTCAAACAAGCTGCGATAAAAGGGAGATAATTGCCTAAAGGACCTGGAAGTCAAAGAATCCAAGCGCAAATGGATGTTTGGAGGATTTTCCCTGAGATATTCATAAAATGGTTTTTTACCCTTATCCATCGATATCATTTTTTTTATTTGTTAACGGCATAATCTGCTTTATATTCGGCGCGATAATTTTTCTTCGGTCCGGAAGAAGATATGATAACATTTCTTTTTGCGTTTTTTCGCTTTTGCTGTTTCTTTGGAGTATTTTGATGGGGATTGGAAGTCTTGGAATTTCCCCGGAAACATCGGCCATGTGCGCAAGACTGATTTTGGGATTAAGCTTATTGATACCATATTCGATCTTGATCTTTAGCTACAGTTTCCCAAGTGGCACGCCTTTTTCAAAGCCAATTTTTTTCCTTTTGGCCATGCCAATAATTTTTCTAGCGTACTTTTTATTTGGAGAATTGGTCATAAGAACTGTTTCGTATGGCAAAGGGTTTATGTTAACTTTTGGGCCTTTAAATAGTATATTTACTTATTATTACTTGATTTATTCTTCCATTGCAGGGATTACTCTTTTTTTTAAATATATAAAATCCACCCATGCAGAAAAAATGAGATACAAATATTTCGTTCTGGGTTTATTTATTGCCTTTTCTGTAGCCCTGTTTTTTAACGTGATTCTTTTTTCTGTTTTCGGATTAAATCAATTTGTTTATTTTGGTCCGTTCGCTTCAATCCTTGTAATTGTTCCCACTGCATATGCCATCCTCAAATACCGCCTCATGGACATATCGCTGGTTATCAAGAAAACCACCGCTTATAGTCTGATGACGACAGCTATCACATTTATTTATGTGGTGGTGGTTTTGACTTTTGAATTTTTATTTCGCTCCGCCTGGGGCTACTATTCTTACTGGGCGGCGGTGCCGGCGGCGCTGGTGATTGCGGTTACCTTCACTCCGATGAGAAATTACCTGCAGGGCGTAACCGATCGAGTCTTCTTCCGCCGGATGCTTGAATATCAGACCATCATTAAAGACGTGACCCGCACCATCTCTTCGGTGACCGACCTTGAAACCCTCTTCCGCCTGATCGACCGCACCGTCGTCCGCGCCATGTGCGTCCGGGATGTCGCCGTCCTCCTGCTGGAGAAGAAGGAAAACTACTTTCTGGTCGAAAAAACCAACGGCCTGGCCGATGAAGTAATGTACAGGCAGTTTTCTCTTGACAATCCTCTGGCCGCCTATCTCAGGGAAAAGAAAGACGCCGTGGTTATGGACGAATTGATAGCCCAGATGGCCAGCGGCGTCATTTCACCGCCTGAAAAAAAAGAACTGGATATGGTTTGCTCCGAGCTCAAGAGTTTAACTGCCAGCGTCGCCATTCCCTCATTTATTAAAGATAAATTGGTCGGCATCCTCTGCCTGGGAGAGAAGCTTTCCGGAGAGCCCTACAGCTCGGATGATTTGGAGCTTCTGCTGACTATGGCTTCGGAAGCGGGGATTGCGATTGAAAACGCCAAGCTTTACCGGGACATCACCGCAACCCGGGATTACCTCAACAATCTGATTCAGAACAGCGAGGACGCCATTGTGACCCTCGACCTCGACGGTAAAGTTCTTACCTGGAACGAAGGCGCCCGAAAAATCTTTGGCTACGAAGCTTCCGAGATCATCGGCAAAACCCCTCCCGATATCGCGGAAGATGAGTTTCGTGAAAACCTGAACCGGATCCTGAACGGCGAATCGCTCAAAGCGTTTGAGACCCGCGCGAAAAACAAAAACGGGAGCGAAGTCCCTCTTCTGCTGACCGCCTCCCCCGCCCACGATTCACAGGGGAAAATCATCGGTATTTTTACAATTATGAAGGACCTTACCGAGCGCAAGCGGACTGAAGAAGCCCTCAAGCAAAGCCAGGAGCAACTGGTATTATCCGAAAGGCTGGCCTCCCTCGGCCGCATTGCCGCTGGCGTCGCGCATGAGTTAAACAATCCCTTAACCGGCGTCCTGGGCATGTCACAGCTTATGCTGGAAGAGACAAAAAAAGGCGCACCCCTGAGGGAAGAACTTGAGATCATCGAAGAAAGCGCTCTGCGCTGCAAGCAGATCATCCAGAGCCTGCTCAGTTTCGCCCAAAAAACCATGCCCGAGTTCAAAAAGATCAATTTAAAAGACTCTCTCGATCAATCCTTGCGGCTAATTAAAAAACAGCTTACTTTGAAGGAGATCCAGCTAAAAACGGACCTGCCCCCCCTCACCGAGATCGATGCCGATAGCGGTCAGCTTACCCAGGTCTTCTTAAATCTGCTGTACAATTCGATCGAAGCCGTGAAACAAAAAGGGTGCATCAAAATTCAAGCTCAAGAAGATAAAGGGAATAACCATTTGATCTTGACTTTTGAGGACAACGGCGCCGGGATCGATGCTGAATACCTGCCGCATATTTTCGAGCCCTTCTTTACCACAAAACAGAAGGAAAAAGGAACTGGTTTGGGGCTCTCAATTTCTTATGGTATAATTAAAGCGCATAACGGCTCGATCGAATGCCAGAGCCGGAAAGGAAAAGGGACAACCTTTACTTTGACGCTCCCTATCAGGCAGAGTGGAAAGAAAAAAGCTCTTGATCGTGGATGATGAACCAGCGGTACTCAAGGTCTGCCAGATGGCGCTCTCAAAGCTCTCTCTGGAGATCGAGACCGCGCCGGGCGAGACCAGGGCCATCAAGCTGCTCAAAGCAAAACCCTTTGACATAGCACTGGTCGACTTCAAGCTCAAGGAACGTGACGGCCTCAAGATCATAAAAAAAGCCCGCACGCTCCACCCGCGGATCAAAACCATCCTCATGACCGGCACCCTCAAATCCGAGGAATTGGAAAAGAAAGTCAAGAAGATTAAAATCGACAAAATCCTCTTTAAGCCTTTCACCATCGACCAGCTGCGCGATGCCGTGGGGGGCTGCCTTTTTGGCCCACCCCCCATTTCCTGACAAACTAACAGACTTTAGCCGATCAGTTCCTTAACCGACTCCCGGAGATCCTTGGGCTCAAACGGCTTTCCCATAAATATATCTGCGCCGGCTTCCTTGGCCTGCTCCAATGCATCACGGGTGGTCTCTGAAGTGAGGATGATTATCGGAGCATGCTTGGTTTCATCATGAGCTTTCAATTTCCGGCAGAGCTCGATTCCGCCCCCTCCCTTAAGGATCAGTTCCTGCACGATCAGGTCCGGTTTATGCTTGACAGCTTTTTTATAAGCTTCGCTGCCGTCGGTCGCTTCAATATATTCGTAATCACCCACTCTTTTAAGAATAACCTTGACCAATTTCCTGATATTCTCCGAATCGTCAACGATCAATATCCTTTTCTTGTCTTTCATTTTACTCGCCCTCCTTTATTACTCAATCACCTAACCACCCAACCACCTAACCACCTTTAAAGCTTATTAAACAGAAACGCACCCAGGACGCCGATACCGGCTTCAACCAGATCAATTTGGCCGCCGAACAGCGCCGCGTCAAAAAATATCTCTTTGGCCAAAGACCCTGCTGTAACCAGCAGCAGGCTCTGCCCTTCAGTAGCGCCGTGCTTATGCATCAAACCAGCGATTGACGCCCCGGCAAAGAAATGGATGTACCAATCATCAGGGATCGCCGCCAATATGCTTCCCCGTGTGAGCGCCTGGGCGGGAACACTGAGCAACAAAACTGATACTAAAAAAGCTGCGATTAAAACTCTAAAGGTTCTCATGACTTTTTCACCCCCTTGCCCTGAGCGACTCCGAGCTTGTCGAGGAGGAGTCGAAGGGCTACCCCATTAAGAGCAAGGGGATTGCCAGAGCATTATTTGCCGGCATTAAGCCAAATATTAAAAATCGGGGAAATTGACAGTGTACGATAGTGAGACGGTGAATTAATTATTTCGCGAAGGGCTAACCTAAATCGAGGGATGGATCGAAGTGAGTCAAATGTATTATTTTATGAGCTCTTTTATTTTGGCCAGCAATTCTTCCGACTTAAAAGGTTTTGTCAAATAAGCATCCGCCCCCATTTCTTTGCCGCGCGCGACATCCATTTCCTGCGTCCTGGCGGTCAGCATGATAATGGGGGTGTTTTTATAGTTTTCATCGAATTTCAACATTCTGCACACGGTGAACCCATCCATTTTGGGAAGCATGATATCCATGACGATCAAGTCCGGCTTTTCCGAGCGTGCCTGGCTCAGGCCCTCGGCGCCGTCTGAGGCGGAAATGACCTCGTA
>Ga0315291_10006453_pt1 | contig 14563 bp, 12 predicted proteins | sample YL17G12_20_MG_FD_203070 | JGI IMG/M metagenome (GOLD analysis project Ga0315291, IMG submission 203070) | Sediment microbial communities from Yellowstone Lake, YNP, Wyoming, USA - YL17G12_20 | ecosystem: Environmental > Aquatic > Freshwater > Lake > Sediment | place: USA: Wyoming | collected...
TAGTCATTATTTATTTACTTTGTTTGATTCCTTATTTTGGCTGGATTATAAAATTGATTGTAGTTTTGTGGGGATTAGGCGTTTTAATGGGAATTATAAAAAAAGATTTAAAATTAGAAAACACTTAAATTTTTTATGCCATTGGCCATTAGCTATTGGCCATAGGCTATATGAATATAATTTTATGGAATTAAATCAAAATATCTTTAAAGCTTATGATGTGCGGGGTATTTATCCCGAAGAAATAAATGAAGAGGCAGTTTATAAAATTAGCCAGGCTTATCTTAAAGTTTTTAAGCCTAAAGGTCAGATTGTTTTAGGCAAAGATGTGCGCTTATCTTCACCGGCTTTATGGCGCTCAGCAGCCAAAGGCATTACCAATGCTGGTTTTGATGTGATTGATATTGGCACAATTTCTACTGATATGTTGTATTTTGCAGTGGCTAATTATGGCTATGCAGGCGGCATTACTATTTCTGCTTCACATAACCCCAAAGAGTATAATGGAATGAAATTTGTCAGAGAAAAGGCGATTGCAATTTCTTCCGATACTGGTTTAGAAGATATTAAGAAAGAAGTTTTAAAGGAAGAAGAAATAATGGAGCCGGAAAAGGGCGAGATTATAGCCAAAGAAATTATGATAGATTATGTTAAGCATTGCTTATCCTTTATTAATCCAAAAGTTATTAAGCCAATGAAAATCGTGGCTGATGCAAATTTTGGCATGGCTGGAGTGGCTTTGAATAAAATTTTAGAATTTTTACCAGTAGAAATTGTGCCTTTAAATTTTAAGCCAGATGGCCATTTTCCCAAAGGGAGACCTGACCCCTTGATTCCAGAGCGAAGAAAAGAAGTTTCAGATTTGGTAAGAAGTGAGAAAGTAGATTTAGGCGTGGCTTGGGATGGAGATGCAGACCGCTGCTTTATTTTTGATGAAAATGGGGAATTTGTTGAAGGCTATTTTTTAACTGCAATTTTGGCAGAATATTTATTAAAGAAAAATCCAAAGGAAAAAGTTATTTCTGGGCCGCGTTTAACTTGGGCTGTTGAGGATGGAGTAAAAAAAATGGGAGGCAAGCTTTTATTAAATAGACCAGGGCATGCTTTTTTTAAAGATCGGATGAGAAAAGAAAAAGCTTTTTTTGCCGGTGAAATGTCAGGCCATTATTATTTCCGTGATAATTTTTACGCTGACAATGGAATGATCCCTTTACTTTTGGTTTTAGAAGAATTAAGTAAAGAGGGGGTTAAGATGTCTGATTTAGCCAAACCATATCGCGAGAAATATTTTATTTCCGGTGAAATTAATCAGACAGTCAATGACCCAGATGTGGTTTTAAAAAATGCTGAAGAAAAATATTCTAAAGGAAAAATTGAACATATTGACGGCGTTTCAGTGGAATTTGATGATTGGCGCTTTAATTTAAGAAAATCGAATACTGAACCCTTAATTCGTTTGAATGTAGAAGCAAAGTCGCAAAAAATGGTTGATGAAAAGGTTAAGGAACTAATGGAATTGATAAAATAATTCTGAAATTTATGGGCGAAAATGGCCATTATTAAAATAATGTAGGGGTGGGTTTTAAACCCGCCCTTACGGCGTTTTACGCCGGCCATTTTCCCCTAGTTTTTGGTTATTTGATATTTATTTATATTTAAGTTAAAATTATAATAAGATAATAAATAAATTTTTTGAATATGTTTTTAATAACAGTAGCTATTTTTTTAATTATTCTGGGGATTTTAGTTTTTGTCCATGAGTTTGGCCACTTTATTTCAGCCAGAAAACTTGGCATGAAAGTGGAAGAATTCGGCTTTGGTTTTCCGCCGAAAATTTGGAGCAAGAAAGGCAAAGATGGCGTGGTTTATTCTATAAATACGATTCCTTTAGGTGGTTTTTGTAGAATAAAAGGTGAAGACGGAGAAAATAGAAATGAACCCGACAGTTTTGGGAGTAAAAAACCCTGGCGCCGTGCCATTGTTTTATCTTCGGGCGTAGCTATGAATTTTTTATTATGTGCGATTTTACTCTCAATTGGTTATATGGTTGGTCTGCCCCAAGCTATTGACCAGCAAGCTTTGGATCAGGGCATTGTCAAAAATTATAAAATTCAGGTAGTTTCTATTCTGGATGATAAACCTGCCAAGGAAGCAGGTGTAGAAATAGGCGATATAATTCAAGCCGTTGATGGCCAGGAAATAAAAGGTATAAAAAATTTAATTTCTTATACAACTAGTAAAATTGGTCAAAAGGTTACTTATAAAATACTTCATAATAAAGAAGAAATAACTAAAGAAATTGAAATAGTTGATATTGGCCAGGGTAAAGGAGGTATTGGCGTTGGATTGGTAGAAACAGGTGTTGTCTCTTATCCAATACATCAGGCTGTCTGGCATGGTTTTAAATTAACCGGGTTTTTAACTAAAGAATTTATTTTTGCTTTTGGCGGAATCATTAAGAATTTGGTTATTGGCAAGCCGGTTGGTGTTCAGGTTTCAGGTCCAGTAGGCATTGCGGTTTTAACAGGCCAGGTCGCGAAATTAGGCTTTATTTATCTATTGCAATTTACCGCATTGTTATCATTGAATTTAGCAATTATAAATTTTGTTCCTTTCCCAGCTTTGGACGGCGGTCGGCTTTTATTTTTAGCCATTGAGAAAATCAGGCGCAAGCCAGTCAGCCAAAAGATTGAATCAGCCATTCATGCTATTGGTTTTACGCTTTTAATGATTCTTATTATTATTGTCACTTTTCAGGATGTTTTGCGTTATGTTAATTTTGGCAAAATTTTTAGCGGTTTTTTTCAATAATTAATTTTTATGGAGTTAAACCTTAAAAAACTAAAAGATTCCGCCTTCGCTTCTGCCTACGCTAAAGCTTCGGCAGACAGGAAAGCTTCGGCGGACTAGTTAAAATAAGTTATGGAGTTAAACCTTAAAAAACTTAAAGAGCAAGCCTTGAAAGAAATTGCAGGCATTAGGAATTCAGAAGAATGGCAGAAAATTGAGAATAAATATTTTTCCCGCAAAAGCGGAGAATTAGCCAAGCTTTTGAAAGATATTAAGGACGTATCTGAAGATATGCGGCCCAAACTCGGGGCTTTAGCTAATGAAGTTAAAGAAGAAATTAATAAAGCTCTGCAGAAAAAGCAGGCTGATTTGGGTATGGAATCAAATCAAGATTTAGAAAGGGATTTTATCGATGTAACTTTAGAAATAGAAAAATTTAAACTCGGGCATCTGCATCCTTTAACCCAAGTACAGATGGAATTAGAGGATATTTTTAAATCCATGGGTTTTATGATTTTAGATGGGCCAGAATTAGAATCTGATTATTATAATTTTGAAGCTTTAAACATACCAGCTTGGCATCCGGCGCGTGATATTCAAGATACTTTTTATATAGAGAGCAAAGATAATTTACTTTTAAGAACTCATACTTCGCCTGTGCAGATTAGAGCGATGCAAAAATATGGTGCGCCTTTGCGTTGTGTGGTGCCAGGGCGGGTTTTCCGCAATGAGGCAACTGATGCTTCTCATGACCATACTTTCTATCAGTTGGAAGGTTTAATGATTGATAAAGATATTGCCATAACTCATTTGGTTGCTGTGATGAAGGAAATGCTGTCAGCGATTTTTAAAAAGGAAGTCAAAGTTAGATTGCGCCCGGGTTATTTTCCTTTTGTAGAACCAGGTTTTGAATTGGATTTTGGCTGTTTAATTTGTCATGGCAAAGGCTGTTCTATTTGCAAAAATACTGGCTGGATAGAATTCGTTGGTTCGGGTTTGGTTCATCCCAATGTTTTGAAAGCTGGTGGAATTGATCCCAAAAAATGGTCTGGTTTTGCGTTTGGCTTAGGTTTGACTCGTTTAGTCATGATGAAATATAAGATTGATGATATACGTTTATTGCAGAGTGGCGATTTGAGATTTTTAAATCAGTTTTAATATGTTAATTTCCCGCAATTGGTTAAAAGATTTTGTGAAAATTCCTGACTCTTTAAGTGCTAAAGAGCTGGGTTTGAAATTGACCATGGCCATGGCAGAAGTGGAGGGTTTTACTGACCAAAAAGAAAGTTTAAAAGGCGTTGTGGTTGGTGAGATTTTGGAAGTAAAAAAACACCCCAATGCTGATAAATTGCAATTAGCTATTGTTGATATTGGTTCTAAGAAATTACATGTTGTCTGTGGCGCGCCTAATATTGCCAAAGGACAAAAAGTGCCGGTTGCAACTCTGGGAACAATATTGCCTAATGGCATGAAGATTGAAAAAGTTAAAGTGCGCGGCGAGGAATCGGAGGGCATGCTCTGCGCTGAAGATGAATTAGGTTTAGGTAAAAATCATTCTGGGATTTTAATTTTGGATAAAAAAAGTAAAGTCGGTGAGAGTTTAGCCAGGGTTTTGGGCTTAGACGATGTTATTTACGAAATAGATAATAAATCCTTAACCCATCGTCCTGATTTGTGGTCGCAATATGGGGTGGCTAGGGAAGTGGCGACAATTTTGGGGGAGAAATTGAAAGAATATAAAGTCACCCTTCGACAGGCTCAGGGTGACAATCGCCTTGATATTAAAGTTGAGGATTATAAATTATGTCCAAGGTATATGGGTGTAGTTTTGGAAGGGATTGAGATCGCAGAATCTCCGGAATGGTTAAAAAAGAGAGTCAGCGCCATTGGTATGAGGCCGATTAATAATATTGTTGATATTACTAATTATGTGATGATGGAAATCGGCCAGCCCTTACATGCTTTTGATTATGATAAATTAGAGGGGCATAGAATTATTGTCAGAACTGCTAAAGCTGGTGAAAAGATCAAAACTTTAGATGATCAGGACAGGAAATTAGAGCCAGAAACTTTGGTAATCGCTGATGCAAAAAGACCCGTGGCGATTGCCGGAGTAATGGGCGGAGCAAATACTGAGATTGATAATAAAACTAAGAAAGTCATTATTGAATCAGCTAACTTTGATCATGTTTCTATCCGTAAAACTGAAGTGAAGTTAAATTTAAGAAGTGAAGCTTCTATTCGCTTTGAAAAATCATTGGATCCCAATATTGCTGAATTAGGCATTAAAAAAGCCATAGAATTAATTTTACAGATTTGTCCCAAAGCCAAAGTTGTTTCTAAAATTGAAGATGTTAAGAAGTTTAATTTAAATCAAGGGCCAATTAAAGTCAGTTTTGATTTTTTAAATAGAAGAATTGGGCAGGGGATTGAACAACTGAAAGTTGTTAAGATATTAGAGAGTCTTGGTTTTGAAGTAAAAAAACAAAAAGATGGGATTTCTGTTTTAGTGCCAACTTGGCGGGCAACTAAAGATGTTTCCATTCCCGAAGACATTGTAGAAGAAGTAGCACGCATTTACGGTTATGATAATTTAAAGATCAATATGCCCATGGTTGCCATGGAGCGGCCTGAAATAAATAAGGGAAGAGAATTGGAACGAAAAATTAAAAATATTTTAGCTTATGGTCTGGCCATGACTGAAGTTTACAATTATTCATTTAATAGCGAAGCACAAATAAAAAAGGTTGGTCTACTTTTAGCTGAGCATATAAAAGTTGCCAATCCTCTTTCTTCCCAGACAGAATTTATGAGGACTTCTTTATTGCCCAATCTCTTAGAGAATGTTGTTACCAATGAAAGATTTTTTGAAGATATCAAAATATTTGAAGCCGGTTCAGTCTTTTTACCTGATGAAGAGGGAGAAAAAATTTCTGATCAAGGCAGCAAGCGTTTGCCTTTGCAGGAGAAGCATATTAACGGCATTATTTGCGCCAAGGGTAATGATCTCCCTTTCTATGCTGCTAAAAATATTGCTGAGATAATTTTAAAGCAATTAAGATTTGATTATAAATTGGAAAAATCTCAAATGGTTATGTCTTGGGGATATTTAAAAAGATCGTTAAAAATTTTAATCGCTAATAAAATCGTGGGAATAATAACTGAATTAAATCCCAGTATTGCTAAGAATTTTGATTTAAAAAATAAAGTGGGAATTTTTTCTTTCAATTTAAGCGAACTTGTTAATTTTTACAGTGAAGAAATGAGTTATCAGTCAATTCCCAGATTCCCCAGCATTGAACTGGATATTTCTGCCGTTATTAGTAAAAGTATTTTATGGGAACAGGTTAAACAGGCGGTGAGAGGAGTAGAAAAAGATTTAATTAAAGATGTTAGAATCTTTGATGTCTTTGAGGGCAAGGGTATTCCTGAAGGTAAGAAATCAATTGCTTTTAGAATAGGATATCGCTGCGATGACAAAACATTGACCATGGCAGAGGTGCAGATAATTCAGCAAAAAGTTTTAAAAACTCTGGAAGAAAAATTCAAGGCTCAGATACGTAAATAATTTATGAAAAATTTAGGAAAAATATTTTTACTCATTTTGCTGGTAGGCTTGTTTTTAAATTTAAGGCCAGTAAATGCAGTCACAAGTTTGAATAATGTTACTTTGAATATTGACCCAAAAAATGCCAGTAGTTTAGCTACCTGGACTATTAGTTTTGCTATGCCCGAAACTTTAGAGGTTGGGCATATTTTAGTTTCTTTAGGCGGTTATGTGCCGGATCTAAGCCAGGCTAGTTTGTCTGTAGCTGGTTTGCCAGCTGGCACAGCTTTAGTCGGGAAAAGTAACCCGAGTTGTGTTTCTAATTGTGATGATGTCCGTTACTATTTTAAAGAGCCATTGCAAGTAAAATCTGGGACAAAAATTATCCTTTCTTTATCTAAGGTGAAAAATCCAGCTCAGGCAGGACCAAGCGGTATAAATTTTATCAATGTATTTAGTTCCAAATATCCAAATATGACCTTGGCTTTTAATTCAGGCGAACAATTAATTAATTTAAGCCCTGCTCTTAATTTGCCAGAAGAAGAATTGATTCCTCCGACTGCGACTGTAGAAAACGAAGAGCAAACAGCAAATAAAACTATTCAGCAGGTTTTAATAAATGAATTATTTTATCAGCCTGGTGCGAAAACAACAAAATTAAACGGAATAAAAGATGCAACAAAAGTTAACGATTTCACTTTAGATTTATTAGGCAAAGTGAAAGTAATATTTAATGGCCAAATTGATTTGTCAAAGCCTGAAGCTATTTTATTCATAGAAAAATTATCAGATTATCTTACTTTTGATCATTTATCTTTTGAAATTAAGAAAGATTTCATGGAATATTTTAATGTACCTTTGGAATTAACTTTTTATGATATTCCTTTTGTCTGGGAAGCCGATATTTTAAAAGATGAAAGAAATGTTATTTCTAAAGATACAATTGGTGACTTTCGTTCTTATACTATTGATAATCAGGCGCAAATTTCTTTTGTGATAAAGGAGGCCGGCAGTTATAAGCTAATTCCGCATTTTGAACTTTATATTGCTGATAATCAGGAAATAAAAAAAGACAGCAATTTAACAACATTCAGCGGCAGAATTTCTGATCCCAAAGCCGCTATTGTGATTTTTTTAAATGGCCAGGAATTAAAAAATTTAAAACCAGCTATTGATCCGCTACGCGGAGAATTCACATTTGCAGTTGAATTATTGGATGGGCCTAATTTAATTGAAGCTAAGGCGAATAGCGAATATGGCAAAATAGACAAAATATCCAAAATTGTTCAATATATACCGCCGACAAATGCCCAGCCTGTTGAACAAAAGGGAATAAGCTATTTCAATATTGCGGCGATTATTTTAGCAATTTTGGCAATTATTTTGATTGTTGTCACTCGCTACTTGGTGAAAAAAAGAAAAAAGTGATATAATTAACTAAGTAGAAAGTTTGAAAGTTTATCAAGCCTGCCTGCCGGTAGGCAGATAAAAAAGATTAAACTTTATAAACTTTACAGACTTTTAACTTTATAACTACATTTATGATTAGCACATCTAAAGACATCTTATATATCATGCTTTCTTTATGCATTCTTTTGTTTACAGTTTTTATTTGCTGGGCAATTTATTTTATGGCCATGATTTTGCGTGAGTTTAAAAAAATAATTGCTGATGTGAGAAAAAAGATAGAATTAGTGGAAAGTTTAATCATTGCCTTGAAAGAAAAATTAGAACACACTTCCAGCCATATGAAACTTTTAGTGGAAACAGTGGCTAATGTGGCAGAGTTTATTAAAGAAAGGCGTGGAGAAAAGAAAAGCAAGAAAAAGAAATAATTTTTTTATAATATTTTGTTATTTGCACCCCGCGACGCGGGGTGTTTTTTTGGGGCTTGACTTTTTCGCGTAATTAGTATAAATTGTATTATAATTTCAAACAAGGAGGATTGTAAATGAAAAAAATCGGTTTTTGCCTATTGGCCTGTATGGTCTTGGTAGCAAGCGGCTGCCCGTTTAAAAAGATCAATAAGCGACTGACACTTATGGAAGGTAAAATGGATCAGTATCATCAGGAAGAAATGGGCGCCTTGCAACAGAACCATAAGGAAGCCATGGCTGCCATCACTGCTTTGAACGAGGCAATCAGTAAAAACAGCCGCAACGTGGAAGAATTGGGCAAAAAGCTGGATGTCCTGATTCAAAAAGGAGTCGAGGTTTCCGGTCAGATGTATGCTCATACCACAGTTCATGTGCGCGAAGGACCTTCAGTGAGATTCAAAAGCCTTGGCTACTTGAAAGGCGGCGAGGTGGTCAAAATTGACCGCATTGAGAGAAAATGGGTGAGGATCAGAGAAGGTCAGTGGCAGGGCAAGTGGTGCGCAATGCTTTACATGCAATTAAGCGTGGAGCCGATTGCCGAGCCGCAGTAATTCATTTTAAAACCAAAAAAAATAAGCAGAAGGATAAATTCCTTCTGCTTTTTTATTGTTGACAAAATCATTAATTTGTGATAGGTTTAAGTATTCGGACTTTGAAAACCTAAATTAAATATAATCCTCCTACGCTAAAGCTACGGAGGACGAAGGGAGGTGATTGAAATGAAAGGAAAATGGCTGGAAGAATATGCCATGGTACCCAAAGTAATTTTGGTTATTCTGTTCTTCTTTTGGCTTGGTGGAGCAATTATTTTTATAGTGTCTACAGAAGTTGATACTTATAATTCAAAACTAGATTCAGTCATGCGGCCGCCTGAATACGAGGGGGCAAAATTCGAAGATTGGCAGCAGCGCAAAATTCTTGCCCAAAAAGAGATTGAGATAATTTATCAGGAGGCAAAGGCGCAAGGCACAAATTATAACATTGTTTCATATTTTACTGATTTGAATCGGCTCATGGATTTAGAAGATAAATATCATCTGAATCTAACCACTGGAATGCCTAATGCCATAACAAATCTGCAAAATTATTTTTACAAAAGTCCAGCAAATACTGAAATTCCGAGATCTCAGAAAGATTTTGTTAGCCAAGTGCAAGCAAGATTTGGCCAAAGAACTGGGACAGAAAAAAGCGGGCCAATTAACTGGTCTGTTGTTTTGCCCCAAATTTTTAACTGGCTGATCTTGGCTTATCTTAAGCTCATTTTTTTCTGGCTGCTGATTTATTTGATTCGTTTTGAGGAAGACGACAAATATCAGGGACTTTCTATAAAAGACGAGCTAATAATCTGCCCAAGCCGTTTCCTCTTAAGAATTTTTTTCTGGCCAAGATGGTGTTTTGCTTATCCGTATCACGAAAATACCGCAGAAGCAATGCGCTATTTAAAACTTAAGGCAAGATTTTTGCAAAGTAAACCATTTGGCTATCAGATTTCCCCTTATGAAGAAAAGTGGTTAAGGCAGCAAGCTCGTGCGCCAATCAAAGAGTTTGAAAAAGCCATAAAAGATTTGCGCGAGTTTGAAGCACCCCAGCTGATTAAAAAGTCGCTAGCTACTGCTTACCTTTCTTTGTTCTTTGGCGTTTTGCTCCAACCGGCAATTGTTTTGGCCTGCAAATATTCAGAAAAAGTTAATGATCATTTCTATAGTCCAGTTCAAATTGTTTCAATTTCTCATGCAGAACAGAGTTTGTCTTCGCCAAAAGGTATTGGGCCGCCAAATTTCAATCATCAGGGTCAGCAATCAGCAATATCTCCTCCTTTGCCCGATTTGTGGTTCTTGTTTAATTGGGCGAGAGTGAATTGGGGAAAATTGCAGATAAAATTACCCCTGATTGTATTTAAAATCGAACATATTCCTCTTACTCGGTTGTTTCTCGGCGCGGCAAAAGTTTTTAAACCGCTAACCGTTTAACAACCGGGAGACCAAGTTCTCCTGGTTTACACAAGGAGAACTAAATGAACAGGATAACTTGTTTGTTTGCAGTCATAGTGCTGGCAGTTGTCATGACTGCCAGTTTGGCTAAGGCGGATGACAGTTCCGAGTTGGCCATTGGTTTAAATGGCAGCAAGGAGCTGAATTCCAGGGTTGATCTGAATTTCCATGTGAGCTTTGGCAATCTGGAAACGTCTTATCAGCCGTATGGTTATCTGGGCACGAACTTTAAGTTCAGCAAAAACTTCAATACTGAATTGATGCTGGGCTATGGGTTTGAACAGCTGGAAGAAAAACGGGGCTTCATATATGTCATAGCGCCGTGGGTAAAACTGGGAAAATTTACCCTTGAAGGCGACTACGAGTATATGGAAGGCCTGAAATGTATTTTCGTCTACAATGACATCACCTATCCGCTTGGTCCAGTCAAGATCGGCCTTGATAACCGCAACTTCTTTTACCCTGAGTCCAGAGAAAGCCAGGCCTATCAAGTCGGTCCCAGCTTGAGAATACCGTTTTCCGAGCGTGCGACACTGGCCTTCATTTACTTCTTCTCTTTCCCAGAAGAAGGCGCGAGAGAAAACATCTTTCGCGTTAAATTGTCCTTAAAGTTCTAAATAAACAAAGGGCGAGGAGAAATCCTTGCCCTTTTCTTATTGACAAAATAACTTATTTCTGCTAAGTTAAATTAATCTTTGGAATCTAAAGGAGGTGAAAGACAGACGTGATTACAAGCTTTGTGTTACTGGTAGGCGGTTTAATATGTTTTGCTGTAATTGCTAAAAAAACTGGTCTAAAAAGAGATAGGCAGGATTCTGAAATTGCTGGGGTATGCTCGGGAATAGCCAAAAAATTTGGAGTTAAACCCCTGGTGGTCAGAGCTGGTTTTGTGCTTTCAGTTTTGCTTTTTGGCTTTGGGATTCTTCCTTATATAATTCTCTGGATCGTGTTGGAGGAAGAAAAATAAAATCAAAAAACGGTCGCAAGACCGTTTTTTTAATATTTAAAAAAGAATTGCCCTCGCTAGATCCTTCGACAAGCTCAGGATGACAGCTCAGGCTAAAATGGCCAGCTGATAGTTAGGCCAATAATCATGCAAATAGTGCCCACTAAGCCAATAATTACTGTTAAGCAAAGAAATATCATTTTGGATTTGGGCTTGCGCATGATCAAGCTGATAGCGCCGACAACCAGACAAATTTGTAAAAATAAACTGGCCAAATCCATTTTAGCGCCGGCTTTGTCTAAGTTTTTAGTTTCTGCTTCCCATTCCTTAGCACCTTTAACTTTACCTAATTCTCCAGCAACGTCCTGAATCCATTGGGATTTATCCAAAGCCGCTGAGCCAACAAGAATTTCATTTTTTTCCGCAGAATATTTATTGATTTTTTCCTGCAGTTTGGTTAAGTATGCTTCCACTTCTTTTTTTGATTCGGCTTTGACCACGCCAGTGGCAATTAAGCTGTCTAAAATGTCTTTTTGGCCTTCAGTCACAGTTTGTTTAATACCTTTGGTATTGTACCAATCATAAGCATCGGCCTTTTCCGTATTGCCTAAAAGAATACTCTGGCTATAAGAATCACCGGCTAAGCCGGAAATAGCGAGAATAGCAGTAAATAAAGCTATAATTATACCGGCAATCATTTCAAATTTGGAATTGTCTTCAATATTAACTTGGGTATTAATTTCTTCAATCTGTATGCGGGGAGATTGATTTTCCTGATCCATGCTTTTTTTTGAAATTAATATTTTAGAGCTTTAATGATTAGAAATGGTGGGGGATCTTTTTCAGCAGTGATTTTTCGTACCTCTTCAATTTGAAACCCCGCATTTTCTAAAGGTTTTAAATAATCTTTCGTTTCCCAATAATAATCTTGAAATTTTATTTCTCCTATTTTAGTTTTCATCTTGACATTTATTTTTTGCCCGCTTTGTCGCGCAAATACTTTTGGGAAATTGCTAGAAAATGATTGGTAAGTGTTGCCCCAACTTTCAGGATTAACGGTGAGAATTATAAATTTCCCCCCAATTTTTAAAATTCTAAATACTTCATTGGCAACCAATTCCATTTCATTGGTACTCGCCATTTCAAGTTGGACAAAAGTTGATATTGCTAGATCAAAAGTGTCGTTTGAGAAAGGAGTTTTTGCATTCTCAATTAATTTAAAGACTATATCCGGATATTGTTTTTTGGCTGACGCAATCATATCAGAGCGAATATCTACGCCCATAACTTCAGCGCCTAATTCTTTAATAAATTTAGTAGATCTACCAGTGCCACAGCCATAATCCACTACCTTTTTCGTTTGAATTGTACCTAAAATTTTGGCCAAGGCAGTAAAACCATATTGAATTGTCCCTTTAATTGCAGCGTTTGTGTAATGTACTAGTTTTTTAGATTTTAAATCTCGAACCATGTTTTTCTATTTGTTGGTTACTGTATTTTTCAAACTTACTTGTGATTTCCAAAAAAAGTACCCAACTGTTACGAAAGTTATAATTGGAGAAAGCCAGCTGGGAATTTCAATGCCAAAACTATCCAAAATCATAATGCAGCCTAAAAATAGGATAGAGTACATGGCGCCGTTTTTTAAATAAATATATTTTCTGATTTTTTCCACATTTTTAACAGTTAATTCCCTGACCACATACGCACCCAAGCCATTGCCAATAATTATTAAGGGGACAGAAAGGGTAAAGGCAAAGGCGCCTAAAACACCGTCAATAGAGAAAGTGGCATCAATAACTTCCAGATATAGAATTTTACTGATGTCTGATAGATTGCCTTTTTGCAGTAAGCTTTTTTCCGCTTTGGCAGCATTTTCTTTGAAACCATGAGTAATAAAAAAAGCTGTTGAGCCCACAACAGCGCCAAAGGCAATTAAAGGATTTATCTTTAAAGAATACCAAACAAGCATAGAAAGGATGATAGAAACAACGGCAAAAAACCAAATACCCTGTGAAAAGATAAATTTTTCACCAATTAAACCAAATTGTTTTTCTTCTAAAAATAACCAATGAAAGAAAATAAAAATTAAAAAAGTGCCGCCGCCCATCAGCAGAATCGGAGCAGAAAGCTCAACTGCTGCTAAAACTCTTGGATCGCTGGAAAAAGCGGCTGTAAAAGATCCGATAATACCTAAACCAGGATTGGCAACATAAACAATCAACCATGGCAAAAGGCCCCTAACGACAAAAACAGCAAAAAGCAGGCCCCAAAATAAGAACCATTTTCGCGCCCTGCTGCCCATGGTAGTCAAAACATCAGCATTGATAACAGCATTATCAATACTGGAGATGGTTTCAAATAAGCAGAGGCCGACGACAATTAAAATAATGGAAAATATTGACATAAGTTATATTGGTTATTTATATTACTTTAATTTTAACAAATAAGTTTAACTTTAGCAAAAATATGGGTGGTTTCACTTGATTTTTTAAGTATAAAATGATATTTTAAAGGAGTATAAAGTTTATAAAGTTTAAAGTTATAAAGAGCTTGATAACTTTATGAACTTTTTAACTTTTAACTAACATCATGAGCGAAAAAGCCAGAATTTTCATGATAATCAAAGGCCGGGTTCAAGGCGTTTTTTTTCGTTATAAAACACAGCAAGAAGCGCAGAAATTAGGCTTGAATGGTTGGGTTAAGAATAATGGCGATGGTTCAGTAGAAATTTTGGCTGAGGGAGATAAGGATAAACTCGAGGAATTAATTGAATGGTGTAAAGAAGGGCCCCGGTCAGCACAGGTTGAGAAGGTAGAAGTTAAATGGCAGAAATATGTTGGAGAAGTTGAGGGATTTGAAATAAGATGAGAAGGGAAAGATGGGTAAGAAGAGTAAAAAGGGTAAGAAGGGATAAAAAATTTGCGGTATTCGCATTAATCAATAATTCGCATTTACATGCATTTAGATAAATTTACACCAGCAGAACGAAAAAAATATAGAAGACTCGAATATATCCCAGGTTTAATGATCTGGGTTACTTTTATTGGTTCCATTGCCTTATCTTTTATTAAACCGTTATGGGTAATTTATATTATTATTCTTTATTGTTTGTATTGGGTTTTACGTCTTTTTTATTTTATCTTTTATTCGATTCTGTCTGCTTATATGTTTAATAAACATATTAAAATGGACTGGCAGGCCAAAAGAGAATCTTTAACTAATTGGCAGGATTATTATCATTTATTTATTATTCCAACTTACTCTGAATCGTATGAGGTTTTAGAATCTTCTTTAAAGGGTATTTTAAAGTGCGGATATCCAAAAGATAAAATTATAATCGCGATTTCCTGGGAAGAGCGTAAAAAAGATGTTTATGACGATGTTGAACCAAAAATACGGGCCAATTTTG
>Ga0315291_10006454_pt1 | contig 14562 bp, 16 predicted proteins | sample YL17G12_20_MG_FD_203070 | JGI IMG/M metagenome (GOLD analysis project Ga0315291, IMG submission 203070) | Sediment microbial communities from Yellowstone Lake, YNP, Wyoming, USA - YL17G12_20 | ecosystem: Environmental > Aquatic > Freshwater > Lake > Sediment | place: USA: Wyoming | collected...
TGAACGAAGCTGGCATGCAGGCAGTTGGTCAGGTTGCGGAGCAGATTGCCCGGCATGTGGACCGACTGCTGGATGGCAAGTGGGATCGCCGGAGCGGTCAGCCGCTCGCGAGTTCCCTGCCCCAAGAAGAGTCAAGAACTCGACAGGCCGCGTGCTCCTGTGGTGTCGGCGTCCCGGTGCAGACGCTGCAGGTCGCGGGGCGGGAGGTCACGTTCATTGCGCTGCCGCTCATCTTCGCCCAGTTTCGCGAGGCGGGGAAGCTTCCGAGCGACTCCACGAAGACCGAATTGATGCAGGCAGTGAAAATCTACAATCCCGTCCCGCCTGAAGAAGAGGCCGCTTACGCGCAGGCCGTTATGCAGGAGTACGCCGCGTTCTGCCGGGCAGGACCTGTTGCGGGCGGAATAGACAATGTACTGAATTGAAGACCTCGTTTTCTTGTAACAAATTAAGGAGGCAAACATGGAAACACAATTTGTTCCGCCCGAATGGGCTTTCGAGTTCCACGGACACAGGTGCCCCTTCATGCCCCTGGGGTATCGCATGGGCTTGCTGGCCCTTGAGAAGCTGGGCATCGAACGGGAGAAGGACCACACGCTCCATGCCTTCCTTGAGATCGGCGAGGGCCATCCCCAGACGTGCTTGGGTGATGGCATTCAGGTCGCCACCGGCGCCACCTTCGCCAAGGGGCTCATGGAGAAGACGGACTGGGGGAAGCTCGCCGCGACCTTCTGGTATCCCGGCAAGACCCCCGTTCGCTTCGCGCTGAAGGCGTCCTTCCTTGAAAAGTTTGGCGGCTTCGAGTTCTTCGCCCTTCGAAAGAAGGGAATCGAGCCCTCACAAATCCCGCCCGCCGTCACCCAGGAGGTCATCAACTGGACCCTGAGCCAGCCCGATGAAGAGGTCTATGCCGTGACGGAGCGGCCCGATTTCCAGTACCAGCCGCCAAAAGGCTCCTTCAACAAGGCAATCTGCGCGTCCTGCGGCGAGGTGGTCTTCGAGCGTTACGTGCGCTTGAAGGACGGCAAGCCCCATTGCATCCCCTGCTCGGGCTACAAAGGGTAATGCGGGTTTGGGACGTCGGATTCCAAGAAGCGCTGCTAGTAAGAGCATTCTTCGGAGAGCGACGGCGCTTTAGGTCATAAAGTGCCGGCCTCCGGAGACGTATCGTGGTGAGGAACACGCTGGAGAGGCAAAAAACATGAGCGTCTCGTTTCTGATCATCGCCTTCGTGACGATCCTGGTAATCTCGGGCGTCTTCTCCATGTTCGGGAAAGGGGGCGGTTCGCTTTACACGCCGGTACTGGTGATGCTTGGCATGGCCGTGGGTCCTGCCATCTCCACGGCCCTCTTTCTGAATCTCGTGACGGCGCTGGTAGCCACCATCGTCTTCCAGCGGAACAAGCTGGTGGATTACCGCTTCTGTCTCATATTCCTGCCGGGAACCATCGTGGGGTCTTTCCTGGGGGCGGTGCTCTCAAGCATGGCTCCTAAGAACCTCCTGCTCGGTATTTTCTCGGTTTTCCTCTACGCCGTGGGCCTGCTCATGATCTCCTCGGCCAAGGAGAAGGCCGGCCAGCAGGTTAAGAAGCCGACCACAGGGATCGTCGTGCTGATCACCGCCTTCTCCTTCGGTGTTGGGGTGCTGTCGAGCCTCATCGGCGTCGGCGGTGGTTTGATCATCTTTCCGTTTCTGGTGCTCTACATGAAATACGGGGCGCAGATGGCGGCGGGGGCCAACTCCTTCATCGTGACCGTCAGCTCCTTCGTGGGCACTATCGGCCACTTCGCACTTGGCCATGTGGATGTTCGATTCTTGGCGGCCGCCACGGGGGCCTGCATCCTCGGTTCGGCCGTGGGTTCCCACGTAACGGTGAAAGCGAGCCCGGCCTTCGTCAAGATCGCCTTCGCATGCATCATGTGGTTCTTCGCCACCCAGATCGCCCTGAAATTGGCCGGTGTAATCTGATGGCGGGGAAGGCTCTGGCGGCGGCAGAAGTCGTTGGGGAATGTGCGAAGCTGGGCCACCCCGTCGTGTGGATGCCGCCGGGATGTTGGTCACATGCCGCGCTCGACGCTTGCCATCGGTACCACTTGCGTTTTACCTTGGACCGTTGCCCGGTGGGTGAATTGAAAAGCCGTCGAAAAAGAGAGGCCGCCTGACGAACGAAGATCTGAAGCAATAGGAGATCAACATGCCTAAGGATTTCAGCCAAACGCGATGGCACGGCGTTCCGCGGCAGGATGTCCCTTGGTTTCCGTCCGTGGACGCCGGCAAATGCATCGGCTGCGAGTTATGTTACGTGACGTGCGGCCGGGAGGTCTTCGAAATGACGTCCGGTCCCCGGCCGAAGGCGGCCGTTGAACACCCTTTCAATTGCATGGTGGGATGCTCGACTTGTGCGATGGTGTGTCCAACGCAGGCGATTTCGTTTCCGGGCCGTGACCTTGTTTGGGAAGTGGAGCGAGAGCACAAGATCTTCAGCGTCGTCCGCAAGGAAGCCGCAGAGAAGCGAACCAAGACCCGGATTGTGCAAGCCCGGCAGCAAGCCGAAAAGCAATTAAGCAAGGTGCAAACTCGCGCCCACATCGAAATCGCGGGTGACTTCGGCGAGAAGGCGTTCTTGCTGAAGCTCGAAGCCCTCGTGAAAGACCAACCCTGCGACATTGTTAACCTGAAACTCGAAGTGCCCACGCTGAAAGGATTGCTCGAGAGGACGCCTGCTTATATGAGCTTTGAGGTCACCACCACGGACCAGCAGGACGTAGCTGGGTTCGTCAACCGAGTGCGCGAACTGACACTCCAAAGCGGCCTCGTCTGGGTGCGTGAGACGTTCGCTTAGCAGTCATCGTGGTGTGTGGACGTAGACAAGGAGACTGTGAACGGTGAGGATGAACAGGGACACTAGCCAATCTCTCCAAAGGCGATTGGCACTGGCAGGTGGGCTCAACGCAGCGATTTTCCTGCTGGAGCTTGCCGGTGGTTTTCTGACGAACAGCCTCGGGCTCGTTTCTGATGCCATGCACAATCTGAGCGACCTTCTGGGACTGGGGGTAAGTTATACCGCGTCCAAGGTCGCGGTCCGGCAATCCAATTCACAAAAGTCCTACGGCTATTTGCGGGCCGAAATTATTGCCGCGTTCATCAACGCGCTGACCCTGGTTCTGGTGGGAATTTACATCATCTATGAGGGCATCGTCCGGTTTCGGAATCCACGAGTGGTGACGGGCCTCTGGATGACGGTTATCGCCCTCGTGGCGCTTGCCGCCAACACCGCTGCAACGTTGCTACTGCGCAGAGACGCGCGGCATGATCTCAGCGTCCGCAGCGCCTTTCTTCACCTGCTGGGCGACGCGATTCAATCGCTTGCCGTGATCGTGGCAGGTGCCCTGATCTATTGGAAGAATCTATACTTTCTGGATTCGGTGGTATCCATTGCGATTGGTGTCTTCCTGATTGTGAGTGCGCGAGGAATCATCCAGGAGGCTGTGAATATTCTTGCGGAGGGCGCCCCTGAATCGTTAGACGTAAACGCCGTGGCCAGTTTTCTCCGTCAGTTTCCGGAGGTGGAAGGCATTCATCATCTTCACATTTGGAGCCTGTCGTCCAGATTTCACGCCCTCAGCGCCCATATTGTCGTGAGGGATCAAATGTTGAGCGACGGAGTCAGGCTCGCAAAGGTGATGGAAAAAGCCCTGAAGCATCGGTTTCAGATTGATCACTCAACCTTGCAATTGGAAACCGAACCTTGCGACGGCCAGACCGCGATCGTGAGTCCGAACGATCTTCAAGGATAGCAGACGGAAAATCAATCGAGACTACCTGATTTGACCAACACTCTGTCGGAATTCAGAAGCGAGAGTAAGCGGTGCTAAAGCGGAGAATTTGTCCTCTCCATGGACTCGGAAATTAATTGTCACCAATTCGCTGTTTTTGCACTTCTTAAATTGAGGAAGCAACGAATTGTTCATGAAGAAGGGAGAGCGCAGTGAGCAACGATGGAATGCCAAGCATCGAGGAGATCTTCGGCATGATGCGAAAGAGCATGGGCACGATACCAGACGCAATTCAGAAAGCTGCCGTCGTAGACGAAGGCCTGGTTTACGAGCACCTGCGCTCGCGTGGATATGCCATGCCCAGTGAGAAACCCGCGCTGGATGAAGAGACCCGGACTCTCATCTACCTGGCCGCGGCGTTGGGTGCCTGGCTGATGAGCGACAAGCTGAAGGGGCGGCAAGTGAAGGTTCTAATCGGCGTCGTGCTTCTGGCGATCGCCGCCAAGATGGTGTGGGGGCTGCTTTGAGGCGGTGGAGGTTACCGCGTGCGCTGGCCGGTCTTGCCATCGCCGCGATTGTCTGTGCAGGCAGTCCTGCAGCCTACTTGGCCGAAGAGTCGCAGGCTGGGACTTCGGAGCAAAGTTCTCAGCGTCAGCCGTCGTCCCACGTGAAGGGAAAGCACGCCGGGCCGCTGACGTTCGATTTCGGCGGACAGGTGCGCTTCCGCTACGAGTACGACGATGGGTTTAGCGTCAAGGGCTACGACCCAGGTGGGCACGACCAGCTCCTACTGGAAAGGGTCCGACTCAATCTGTCAACCAAGTTTTGGGGAAAACCACGGCTGTTCCTGCAGCTTCAGGATGCGCACGCCTTCCTCACGCGTCTCGGACCTTCCGACTTCCCGCAGAGCAATCCGATCGAGGACACGCTCGACATCCGACAGCTCCACCTCGAGTGGCTAAAGATTCGCGGTAGTCCCTTCGGATTCCGCATAGGACGGCAGGAGATATCCTACGGCGACCAGCGAGTTTTCGGTCCGGGCAACTGGGGGAATACCGGCCGCTTTGCCTGGGATGCGGCGATGCTGAAAATCGACACGGAAGCATTCGCGAGCGACCTGTGGGTCGGCAAGTACCTTCGCTACCAATCGGGCGAATGGCCCGACCGGGACGTGGATCACTTTACGACCTTCGTCAACTACACGCAGATCAAGAACCTGCCCTGCCGGCTCGATCTCTTCTACACGCTCAAGTACGACAACAGCGGCAAAGTCGTCGGTGAGAGGGGGAGAGGCAACCTTCTCTCCCACACGGTAGGGTTCCAGGCTGACGGTCAGGCGTTCGACGATGTGCTCGACGGCGGCGTCACGTTTGCGGCGCAGTTCGGCCGATACGGTGCCGACAGGCTGCGCGCCTTCGGGGCGAGCGGGAAGCTAGGCGCCACCGCGCCCCTGGCCTGGAAGCCCCGCCTGGGCGGGCAGTTCACTTGGGGCTCAGGGGACAAGGATCCGGACGATGGCGTCCATGGGACCTTCGACGGTGTCTTCGGTGGCCGAGACATTTCCTTCTACGGGTATCTGAACCTGTTTTTCTGGGCGAACCTGCGGGACTACGAGGTTGACTTCAGCGTTCGCCCGCGTCGGACTCTCGTGCTGTACGTTGAATACCATCACTTCACTCTCGATAAGTCACGGGACGCTTGGTACACAACGGGGCTGAAACCGTACCGGCGGGATGCGATGGGGCACTCCGGAACGACGCTCGGCGACGAGCTTGACCTGCGCGCGGTCTGGAGCCTGCGGAACCACCTCGAGTTGATGGGGGGCTACGGACGGTTTTTTCCGGGGCCATTTGTCAAGAACACCGGCGCCGCAATCCCGGCGAATTGGTATTTCTCCCAGATCGCTTACTCTTGGTGACAGGAGCTTCTAATGCATGTAGCAGAGGGTCAAAAGGCTGCCAGGATGACGAGAAATCTGCTCCTGATCCTCGTCATCATGGGGTTTGCCACCAGTTGTGGCAGGAACCTCAATCCGGTAAGCGTTCCTAACCCTCAGAAAACAGCGTCAGGGAAGGCGCTCGGCGTGTGTCCGCCGTTTCCCCTCCGAGATGAGGCAGGCAAGGTAATCGACCCAAGCAAAGGGGTAAACGACACTGTGCCGTATTCGCCCAGACAGACCTGCGGCGCGAGCGGTTGCCACGACTATGCCAAGATCACCGAGGGTTTCCACTTCACACAGGGCAAAGGCGAAGTGCCTTCCGAGAAGTTCGCCGCCCGCTACAACTGGGTCACGTCGCCTGGCAATTACGGCGGGAACTGGTGCTCACCCGCGCCGCTATACCGCCAGCTTGCGCCGAAGAAGAACCCGAGCGCGCGAACCATTGATATGACCTCTTTTGAGTTCGTCACCGCGACCTGCGGCAACTGTCATCCGGGTGGCGGCCCGCTTGAGTTCGATCGGGAGGGCAAGCGGTACGATACCTGGATGCGGGACCCGGCGTCCGGCTTGACCTCCGGTGGCGAGAACAACCTGGACGGCGACTACTACAGGGCGCGCTGGTCGGAGACGGGCGTGATCGAGGCCGACTGCCTCCTTTGTCACATGCCGGAGTACGACCTGAAGAGGCGCAACGCAGAGCTGGCGAACCTCAACTTCCGCTGGGCCGCGACGACAGGCGCAGGTTTCGGCCAAGTGCAGGGGAAGGTGCAGGCGGGGGAGCAGCCGACGATCAGGTACGACAAGAGCAAGTTCGACGCCGAGGGCAACGTCCTCGTCCACCTCGCGACCGAGCCGCGCAACGAGACCTGCCTCGGATGCCACTTCAAGCCCGACTGGAAGAAACGCGGCGCGGCCTATTCGGCGCGCACCGACGTGCATATGGTCGCCGGCTTGCGCTGCGTGGACTGCCACGCGGCCGGGAGCCGCGCCGATGATCCGCGCATCCGGGGTCGGGAGGTCCACCAGTTCGGCAAGGGCGACGACCCTTCGGGCTGGGTTCGCAACGATCTCGACAACACGGTGCGGAACTGCGAAAACTGCCACCTCGAGGGCTGGCGCAATGCCCCCCGTGCGACGCATGCCTGGCTCCCCCCGCTCCACATGGAGAAAATCGCCTGCCAGACTTGCCACATCCCGGCTCGCACGGTGAAAAGCGCGCTCGTGCAGGCGAGTGACGTTTACAACCCCGCGCCCCGCATCACACCGCCGCCGAAGCACATCTGGACCTTCTACGACCAGGAAGTGGCGTTCTGGAACCACTACGGCGAGCTGGACCTTTTCACTGCAAAAGACGAACCGACCAACGTCACCCGCCCAACGCTCATCCACTACAAAGGCAAACTCTATCCGGCGAACCGGGTTCACAGCGCGTGGGTTGGCTTCGAGGAGCAGGGCAAGCCGGGGTTAAACCAGCTCTTCATGAAAGACTTCTTCCAGATGTGGACCCAGCACCGGGCTGACCCTAAGAACAAATATCGCGAATTGGCCAAGATCGCCGACGACAACAAAGACGGCGTCGTTGAGGTCAACCGGGCCGAGGAAATAGATGCGCTCTTGATGGCGACCAAGGCGTACCTCGCAGCCACGGGATTCCCGTTCGACGGGCGGCGGCTCGTGTGGGTGTCGGACAGCAAGGCCTACTACTCATCGACGGAGTCGATGGACTTGCCACGTGAGGAATGGGAGGCGACGGCTTATGCCTCGGTCTACAAGTTCTCCCACGACGTCTCGCCCGCGCGGGCCGCGCTTGGCTCCGGAGGTTGCACGGACTGCCACGGGTCAGGTTCGCCGTTCTTCCAGGGGGCGGTGCTGGATGCGGTGTTCACCGGCGATGACGCACGGCCGCGGTGGGTTCCGAATCATACCCTTCTCGGTGTTTCTCCTTTCTGGGTGCGATTGGGCGCTATTCGTGAGCAGTGGCTGAAGCCACTGGTATATTGCCTTGGGACTATCGCTATTCTTCTGCTCACCAGTCTTGGTCTAGGCCGATTGCTCCGCATGCGCTTGCGTCTGAGCTCACGCGCAACCAACCTTGCAACGGCCTTCATCTCACTTTTCGGGATCCTTGCCCTTGCCAGCTTGATAACGACGCCCGACTGGCTCAGCTACATACTAGTTCGGCGGTTCACCCTCGATGCCAATCACTCGTTGATCTCGCTCTTGGCCTTCTCCTTGGCTGTGGGAATAACGTTTGTTCCAACGAACAGCAGAGGTCGTTTTAGTTACGTTTTACGCATGACTAATGCTCTAACTTGGACGGGTCTTGCTTTGACCTCGATCTCAGCTGCCTTCATGTTCGTCAGGATTGGAGATCTTCCGACGATTACCCGCTTCTCCTACACAGGGCTTGAATTCGGATTGGCCATCGCCTTATTTGCAGGGGTGATGGCATTGGCGCTACGCGTTATCAACGGCTGCAGCTCAAGCAACTTCACCGGAACAACTGACGGTGCGCTGTCAGCGCCATGCGCAAAAACGCCGCCGTATCCTACGGAACCACGAGGATAAGATGACTAAGGAACTGGTGATCATTGGTGGCATGCGCGGGCCCGGCAAAACCAGCGCAATCGTTTCCTTCGCCGCGCTGGCAACCAACAACGACTGCGACGTGGATGCCACCGCTTACGCGCGGGCGGTTACCGAGGAATACACTGCATTTTGTCGTGGGGGATATTGATGTCGCGAACGGCCACGTATCACACGCGGGTCACTTGGAAAGGCGAGCACTGGGGCCACCTCCAGATGGGCAACGGGCCGGAGATGGACTTCTCGGCTCCCCCGGACGCGCACGGACATGCAGGCGTCTTAACCCCGGAAGACGCCTTCGTGGCCGCCGTCAACACTTGCGTCATGATGATGTTTCTCTGGGCCGTCGAGCGGTTCAAGCTGGACCTGATCTCCTACGACTGTGCCGCGGAGGGCACGAAGCTTATCGAACTGGATCGGACGGAAATCTTCACTACGGTCACGCTCCGTCCCAAGATCGTCTTGCGCGCCAAGGACGAGGAGAGGTCGGCCACGGAGAAGCGGGTGCGGCGGGCGCTGGAATCGGCGCAAAAATACAGTCTGGTTGCCAATTCGGTCAAATCAGAAATCCGAGTCGATCCGGTAATCGAGATCATTTCGTAGTGAAAGAGACCTTAACTGCACGACCGCATAGGGAGGCTTGAATGCTATCGATCAAAGTGCTGGGCCCGGGTTGCGCGAACTGCGTCAAGGTGGCGCAACTTGCCCAACAAGCAGTAGCTACTTTGGGCGTGGAAGCTCAGATTGAGAAGGTGACTGAATTCCCAGAGATTCAGAAGTATCGGCTTCTGGCAACGCCCGGACTGGTGATCAACGAGAAGGTGGTATGCGCGGGGCGCATTCCCACGGCCGCGGAAGTCACCACGTGGGTCACGAACGCGCTGGTGTGAACTGCAGGGGGTAATTTCGCGCGCTGAACTTGCTGCGTCTGATTGAGATGACGGTGACGTGGAATGGAGGAAGCTGGTCATGATTCGGATCCTGTTTGCCTGCGTTCACAACGCGGGGCGCTCGCAAATGGCGACCGCCCTTTTCAATCAGGTTGCCGACCCCTCTTTGGCGCAAGCCGTTTCCGCGGGCACCGAGCCAGCAACGCACATTCATCCTGAAGTCCTGAGCGTCATGCGCGAACTGGGAATCGAGTTGGAAGGCGTGACCCCTCAATTTCTCAGCGCGGACCTGGCATCGCAGGCCAATATCCTTGTAACCATGGGTTGCGGAGAATCGTGCCCTGTTGTTCCTGGAGCAAAGCGGGAAGATTGGAACTTACCCGACCCCAAGGGGCAATCGCTCGAACGCGTTCGCCAGATTCGGGATATAATCAGAAAAAGGGTTCACGAGATGGTGAAAGCAAACGGCTGGGGCAGAGCCGGATGACACGCACGACCGCTGCTTGAAGGCCAGCGGGGCGACTAGTTCTTGGAGCGACTTCCCAAAGCCGAATGTTGAATAAAGGAGACTGTCACGGTGAATCCTTCGCTACCCCGGGAGAAGATCCCCTGGTTTTCATCGATAAACTACGACCTGTGCAAGGGCGCGAAGGAGTGCCTTGGGCGAGACGGGCAACCGCATTCCAAAGGGCCTGGAAGCTGGCTGCCCGTCTGCCATTGCTGAAATCTGCCGGGAGTACCTGAGCGCCAAACAGGAATCCTCGGATACCTAACGAGAGGCAATCATCATGGAAACAGGTGAGGCACAGGTCAGGTCGCTGTCAGCTACCCTTCGCGCCCGTTCGCTGGGGAGAATGTCGCAGAAGCGCAGACGGTGGCTTGCGGGCCTGGCTGGAACTCTGCTGGTCCTCATCATTGTGGCTCTTGTCCTCCCACCCCGCGTGCCCATAACCCACCTTGCGACCACCACGGTGCGAGATGAAGCGATTGGCACAGGCTTCGTGCGCGCCAAGGTGACAATCGGCGTGGGCGCAAAGATTAACGGCATCGTTCTTAAGATATACGTTGATCAGGGTGACGCAGTAAGAAAGGGCCAGATCATGGCCGAACTACAGAACCAGGATGTACAAAGCCAGATCGGACAAGCCGTAAACCTGGCACAGGCCCAGCAGGCGGCTCTCAGTTCGGCGCGCGCAAATCTGGCTGCAAGCGGTGCACGTCTCCAGGCCAGCGCAACAGCAGTGGGAAAGTCACAAGCCGGATTGCGGCTCGCGGAGATCAATTACCAACGCGCCAAAGCCCTGTATGAGAGCGGTGTATGGTCGAAGGAGGCCTTAGATTCCGCCGAGGCTGCATACTTACAAGCACAGGAGGATGTGCGCAGCTCGCAGGCGTTACAGGTTTCTGCGCAGGAGCAGGTTCGAGCGGCCGAAGCTGAAGTCGCCGCCGCCGAGAAAACAGCAGCCGGCTCGGAGGCTGGTATTCGTTTGCAGCATGCGAATTTGCAGTACACGATCGTCACCAGTCCAGTGGATGGTTATGTGGTCACCCGCGACCTCGAAGAAGGGGCCACGGTTGTGCCCGGTCTCTCTATCTTCACCGTTGCTCAATCGAATCCGATCTGGGCCTCAGCCAACATTGACGAGCGGGAAATGGATGGCCTCAAGGTTGGCCAGCCCGCAATCATCACCTTGCGCTCCGCGCCCGATCGCAAACTTCCGGGCGTAGTAGCGCGAATCGCCAAAGAAGCCAATCCCGTTACGGAAGAGGTGGTTGTGGATGTCGCCTTCACCCCGCAACCGCCGGATCTGAAGCTGAATGAGACCGCCGAGGTGTACATAATCAAAACAGAGAAGGCCGGGGCGAAGGTGCTGCCGGGGACTGCCATTGTTGAAGGCGACCGCGGTCCGACGGTATGGGTAGTGGCGAACGGTCGGCTACAGTCTCGCCCGGTGTCGCTTGGCATACGGGACAAGCGCGGACTTGTTGAAGTGCTGAACGGACTTTCTGATTCTGACAGCGTACTTGTTCAGCCCAACGCAATCGGCGTTCCTATATCACAGGGCAAGCGCGTCCGCACGAGTCTTGTGCAGACTGGCGTTGGGGAATAAGAGGCAGGCCATGAATCTCGCTCTTCGCGACATCCGCCGTCACATGCTCCGATTCCTTCTCACCTGTATCGGCCTGGGACTGCTGCTGACTGTTGTAATGGCCATGAGCGGAATCTACCGCGGTCTTATCGGCGACGCCACCAAGGTCGTTGAGGTGACTCCTGCTCACATCTGGGTAGTTCAGAAGGATACCCGCGGACCGTTCGCTGAAGCCTCGCGACTGCCGGAGGATATTGAATACGCGATTTCCGCGGTGGAAGGTGTGCGCCGTGCCTCTCCCGTGTCGTTTGAGTACGTTCAGATTCAGCGCGGCGACAAGTCTGCCCGTCTATTCCTCATCGGCTACAAGCTAGGTGGCATCGGCGAGCCGAAAGTCATTGTCGCCGGGCGCAGCATCACGAAAAAGCACTACGAAACCGTAGTGGACCAAAAGTCTGGATATTCGGTTGGCGACACGATCCACCTCGGACTCGAAGACTACAAGGTAGTTGGTCTGACCCGTGGAATGACCTCGCCGTCCGGAGATCCAGCGGCGTACGTGTCGCTCGCCGACGCCCAGGTGATTCAGTTTCAATTGGATAATGAGGCTATCCGTAACAATCGCGAGCGCGTGATCGCGACCTACGCACAGTTGAACAGCGTGAACCCGTTCATGCGGGATAAGGCCACAAGGCAGGCTTTGGCGGCAGCTGAGAACCCGCATTTCGCGAATGCAATTGTTGCCGAGTTGGACAGCCCATCCATGGCGGCTGAGGTTGCCAGTTCCATCCGGCGCTGGAACCACTATCAGGTGTTCACCGCCGATCAGGAACGCGAGCTGCTGTTAAGGGGATTCATCGAGAAATCTCAGAAGCAGCTTTGGCTGTTCCGGACGATTCTGGTGATTGTTTCCGGCGTGATCATCGCGCTTATCATTTACACGCTCACTATGGACAAGCTGCGCGAGATCGCGACGCTCAAGATTATTGGCGCTGCGGACCGCACTATCGTGAACATGATTCTTCAACAGTCGTTGCTGCTGGGAGCGATCGGGTTCGCAGTAGGGTACGCGCTGATCACACGGACCTACACCATGTATCCGCGCACGCTGCTTCTGCAAACTGTGGACTTCGTCGTGCTATTTGGCATCGTAGTAGTCATCTGCGTACTAGCGAGCATTCTGGGAATCTGGCGTGCGCTCGAAGTCGATCCGGCAACGGCACTGAGCGGGGGATAAGCACATGGAAGTTGTACGTGTTGAGAACTTAACGAAGATTTACGGCCACGGAAACGCACAAACAGTCGCGCTGGTGGATGCCAATCTCAGCGTGCAAAAGGGCGAACTGCTTGCCATACTGGGGCCCAGCGGGTCGGGCAAAACGACCCTGCTGACCTCGATCTGCGGCATCAACGAGCCTACTCGGGGACGGATTGAACTCGACGGAGTTTGCATATACGACAACGGCTGGACGGGCGTGGATGTTCGCGCCGCGCGCCGGCAGCAAATGGGCGTTCTCTTTCAGGCCTTCAATCTGATTCCGTTCCTCACTGTACTAGAAAATGTCGAGCTTATTCTTGTGCTCAACCAGGTTGAGCGCGAGGAAGCGCAGACGCGTGCCATCGAGGTCCTCGACTATCTGGAAATCGGACACCGCTGGCATCACTACCCAAGTGAGATTTCCGGTGGCGAGCAACAGCGAGTAGCAATTGCACGCGCCCTGGCGAACAATCCCACGATTCTCCTGGCAGACGAACCGACGGCTGCCCTCGATACCGAACGCGGCAAGATCGTGATGGGCTTACTGCGGAAGCTCAGCCGGGAGAAGGACGCTGCCGTCGTAGTGGTCACTCATGACGTGCGGATGGTCGAAGGCTTCGACCGGGTGTATCGAATAGCGGACGGGAGAATTCAAAACTGACAACATGGAGACAGCGCGCATCCGACAGCGTCAGGGCCAGTTTCAGTGCTTGCAGGCCGGCGGGGCGACTAGTTCTTGGAGCGACGTCCCAAAGCCGAATGTTGAATAAAGGAGACTGTCACGGTGAATCCTTCGCTACCCCGGGAGAAGATCCCCTGGTTTCCATCCATAAACTACGACCTGTGCAAGGGCGCGAAGGAGTGCCTTGCCTTCTGCCCCAACCACGTTTTCGTCTGGGATGAGGTTGGAGCACGCACCATCGTGGCCAACCCGTACAACTGTATGGTGGGTTGCGACAATTGTGTCCAGATATGTCCAAATCATGCCATCACGTTTCGGGACATGGAGGAATTGGCGGCTAAGTTGCAGCGCTTGCGCTCTGAAGACTCGGTAGGTGGCTAGGGGTGGGTAGACAGGCCGGGGGATGGCATGTGGGCGATGAGCGAAATTTCAGGTGAAGAACCACCACCAACGGAGGAGGATTTTCAATGACGAGAAGGTTGATGCTCAAGACCGCGCTCGCCGTGTTCGCCGTAGTGGCCCTCGCCGCGCTCCTCACGTGGGAGCGGCGCGGCGACGTATCGGTTGCCTCGGGTGCGCAGGCCAGGCCCCAGGCGGCGTCCCCCAAAGTCATCGCGTACTACTTTCATACGACCTATCGCTGCATGACCTGTCGCAGGATCGAGGCCTACTCACGAGAGGCCATCGAGCAAGAGTTCGCCCAAGCGTTGAAGGACGGGAAGCTGGATTTTCGTCTGGTGAATGTGGAGGACTCAGCGAACCAGCACTTCATCCAAGACTACCAGCTTTTCACTAAGTCGCTCATCTTGGTGAAGATGAAGGACGGCAAGCAGGCGGAGTGGAAGAACCTGAAAAGGGTCTGGGAGTTGACGGGCAAGAAAGACGCGTTCCTCCAATACGTGCAGGATGAGATCCGCGCTTACATGGAGGCCTCGTGAGCGAGGGATTCATTCTCGCGGCGGCGACGGCGTTGTGGCTGGGCGTCCTCACTTCCATCAGTCCCTGCCCGCTGGCCACGAATATTGCGGCGATCTCCTTCGTCGCGCGCGGCGTGGGGAGCACTCGCCGCGTCCTCGCCACGGGAATTCTGTACACGATTGGCCGAACCCTCACTTACCTCATCCTCGGCGCGCTGCTGGTGGCCAGCCTGCTTTCCATTCCGGAAGTCGCAATGTTCCTTCAGATTTACATGAGCAAGGCGCTTGGCCCGTTACTCCTCGTTGTGGGACTCATCCTGTTGGATGTGATCCCGCTCCGCTTTTCGACTTCCTGCGGCGGGGCAAGGGTACAGAAGTGGGCGCAATCGGCGGGCATTTGGGGCAGCCTGCCGCTCGGGATGA
>Ga0315291_10006457_pt1 | contig 14561 bp, 17 predicted proteins | sample YL17G12_20_MG_FD_203070 | JGI IMG/M metagenome (GOLD analysis project Ga0315291, IMG submission 203070) | Sediment microbial communities from Yellowstone Lake, YNP, Wyoming, USA - YL17G12_20 | ecosystem: Environmental > Aquatic > Freshwater > Lake > Sediment | place: USA: Wyoming | collected...
TCACGGCCTACGTTGAGGCCTGGGAATGGGACCGGGCGGGCAATCGCGTGGTCCGAAAAATAAAGTATCCTGTAGTTCGGTACATCAGAGAGGTGCCGGACTATCAAGGATATTATTGGGATATGTATCTTGGGCTCTGGGAGCTTGGTGTACATTACTGGTGGGGCTTCGGCGGCGGGTATTATGGTCTTCCGCCATTGTCTCCCCGCTGATAGCTGATAATAGAGAGGAGAAAGTTCTTCAGAAATTTGTGAGCCGAGTGCGGACTGCAAAAAAACAGTCCCCTCGGCTCTTTTTGTTATTTTGTCCAAAGATTTGGAGTCCCGCCGTGCGGGACGAACAAATTTTGGCAACAAAATAACAACCCTGCGCCAATTTTGCCAAGATTTGCAGATAATTTATCTGACATTAAAAATAAGAAAAAGTTTTGCGAAGCGCGCGCAGCGAATAGCTGCCTCCTTTTGCGGGCGAAGCGCTTCGCCGCGGCAGACGCGCAAAATTGGCGCAGGGTTTACGGGGTCGGCGTTTATTTTGAATTATCCTCTTTCAAAGTTATAATAGAATTATGGAATTTATTACTTATACCGCCCAAGAGACGCAAAAATTGGCGGCGAAATTGATCGGAGATTTAACCCGAAGAAAAACCAAGGGCGCGGCGGTTTTGGCCTTGCAGGGTGAGCTGGGAGCGGGTAAAACAACTTTTGTCCAGGGATTGGCCAAAGCGCTCAAAATTAAGGAGCGGGTTTTGAGTCCGACGTTTGTGATAATGAAAAGATTTAAGATTTATGATTTAAGATTTATGAATCTGCACCACATTGACTGTTATCGTATCAAAAATTCAAAAGAACTGATGCAGTTGGGTTTTAAGGAAATAATTAAAGAACCAAAAAATTTAGTCGTGATTGAGTGGGCCGAAAAAGTAAAAAAGATTTTGCCCAAAGAGGCAGTTTGGATTAAATTTGAGCAGGCGGGAGAAGACGAGAGGAAAATACAAATTATCAATTATCAATGATCAATTTTCAATCAATATTCAATTTTATAATTTTCAATTGATAATTTGATTATTGATAATTCATTGATAATTGGTTATTGAAAATTGAAAATTAAAATGATGGGGAAACAACTATGGTTAATAAAAAAGAGAAAACACTTGTATTGATTGATAGTCATGCTCTCATCCACCGCGCCTACCACGCCCTGCCGCCGCTCAATACCGGCAAAGGAGAGCTGGTCAACGCGGTTTACGGGTTCTGTTTGATTTTACTGAAAGTGATAAAGGAGCTGCAGCCAGATTATGTCGCGGCCGCTTTTGATTTAGCCAAACCGACTTTTCGCCATCGGGAATTCGAGGCCTACAAAGCCACGCGCGCGAAAGCCCCCGATGAGCTCTACGCGCAGGTCGGCCGTGTGAAGGAGGTTCTCGCGGCTTTCAATATCCCGGTTTTTGAAAAAGAGGGCTACGAGGCCGACGACATCATCGGTACCATTGCTAAAACAGTTAACAGCCAACAGCCAACAGTTAACAGTATAATCGTGACGGGCGACTTAGACACTTTACAGTTAGTTAATAAAAAAACCAGTGTTTTCACTTTAAAGAAAGGCGTCAAAGACACGATGATATATGATAATGAAGCGGTGGTTGGGCGGTACGGGTTGAAGCCCGAACAGATGAACGATTTTAAAGGACTGAAAGGCGACCCGTCCGACAATATTCCCGGCGTGCCGGGGGTGGGCGAAAAGACGGCGATTGAGTTGTTGAAACAGTACGGTAGTATTGAAAATTTATATAAAGAAGCAGAAAAATTCAAAACTCAAAGCGCAAAACTTAAAACCAAAACTAAAAACTCAAAACTTTTTGAAAAATTATTAGAAAACAAAGAGCAAGCGTTTTTTAGCAAGTATTTGGCGACGATTAAAACCGACGTGCCCCTAAAATTCAAACTGGCTGAGGCCTTGGCGCACGATTATGATAAAGAAAAAGTCGTTAAGCTTTTTAAGGAGCTGGGTTTTTACAGCTTAATAGACCGTCTGGCGCCAGCGGATAGTTCGGCGGCAGGAAAATCGGAGGAAGCTGAAAAAACAGCAGGAGCGGATGATGTTTACCCCGCACCATTTCCGTCTTTGTCCTCGGTTATTACAGCGAAGAAAGGCGAAGCCGCTTCGCTCTCCTCTGTTGAAACAGCTGAGACTTGTCTTAAGAAATGGTGCGGGGTCTACGAAAAAATAGAAGAAGCTTACCGGCAGGGCGTTCTATCGCCAAAAATTTATGAGCTGGAAAAAGCGCTGGTGCCGGTGATTAAATCAATGGAGCAAAACGGCATCAAAATTGATTTGTTTTATTTAAAAAAGTTGGGCGAGAAATTTGGTGAGCAATTAACCGGTTTGGAAGAAAAAATTTACAAAGCCGCCGGGGTTAAATTCAACATCAATTCGCCCCAGCAACTGGCGGAAATTTTATTTGAGCGGCTGGGTTTAACCACCAAAGGTCTGAAAAAGACACCCGGCAAAGTAATCTCCACCGCCGCTTCGGAACTGGAAAAAATGCGCGGCCAGCATCAGATTGTTGATTTAATAATGGAATATCGGGAACTGGCTAAATTGAAAAATACCTATATTGATACTTTGCCCAAATTGGCGGCTTCTGACGGTCGGCTGCATACCAGTTTTGACCAGCTGGGCACCACCACCGGCCGGCTGTCTTCCAAAAATCCGAACTTGCAAAATATCCCTATCAAAACCGAAATCGGCCGAGAAATTCGCCGGGCGTTCGTGGCGGAAAAGGGCTCTAAATTGCTGGCGGCGGATTATTCTCAAATTGAGCTGCGGGTGGTCGCCACCATTGCCCAGGATAAAAATATGATTCGCGCTTTCCAGGAAGGTAAAGATATTCATACTTTGACCGCCGCCGAAGTTTTTGGCGTGGCGTCAGCCAATGTGACAAAAGAAATGCGTCAAGCGGCCAAAGTTTTAAATTTCGGGGTGATTTATGGTATGAGTATGCATGGTTTTGCCCGGGCGGCCAAGGTGGAATTGTCACAGGCCAAAGATTTCATTGAAAAATATTTTCAGGAATTTTCCGGCGTGGCGCGCTATGTGGAAAAGACCAAAAAGGAGGCGGCTCAAAACGGCTGCGTGGAAACGCTTTTTGGCCGCAAGCGCTTTATTCCGGAAATTAACTCTTCGGCCTGGAATTTGCGAGCCGCCGCTGAGCGCATGGCTATTAACATGCCCATTCAGGGCACGGCGGCTGATTTAATGAAAATGGCGATGGTGGAGATAAACTTAAAACTTAAAACTTGTAACTTAAAACTTTTGCTGCAAGTGCACGACGAGCTGATTTTTGAAATGCCGGCGGGTGAGGTCAGGGAAGCGGCCAGGGAAATTAAAGGGATAATGGAAAGCGTTTATCAATTGGCCGTGCCGCTGAAAGTGGAGATTGAGGCGGGAGATAATTGGGGTGCTTTAGAGAGATTAGATGTTTAAATAATGTTTTGTCTCCTACCAATTACGAATTTTACACTAATTACGAATACATGTTTGTCATTAGTAGGAAAAATAAGAAATTAGGTAATATGAAAAAAAGAAATTTCGTTCCATTAGTTTTTTTGGTCGTAGCGTTAGCTATCGGCTCCTATTTGCTTTGGCACATTCAGGGCAAAAAAATTGAAATCAGCGGCGGTAGCGGATTTCTGCCGTCCAGTTCCGAATTAGCCATTCCCAGTCCGACGTCTGCTTGGGATAAAAGCCCGATTAGCGGCTTGGCTTGTCTTGACGCCCAGCGCCGGCCGCTGGCGGTGATGTTGAGCAGCGACGCGGCGGCGCGGCCCTTGTCGGGTTTGAGCGAGGCGGATTTAGTTTTTGAAATGCCGGTTATCACCGACAGCATCACTCGTTTAATGGCTGTTTTTGTTTGCGGTAATCCCCCGGAGATCGGCTCGGTTCGCTCGGCCCGCCATGATTATATTCCTTTGGCGCGGGGACTGGACGCCATTTATGCTCACTGGGGCGGCTCGCATTTTGCCTTGGATAAATTGGACGCGGGTATTATGAATAATATTGACGCCTTGAAAAATCCGTTTAACGCGTTTTGGCGCAAGTCAGGCGTCGCCTCGCCGCACAACGGTTTCACTTCGCTGCGTCGGCTCCTGGAGGCAACGCAAAAATTGGGCTATCGGCTGGAAGGGAAATTTAGCGGCTACCCGCATTTGTCAGACGAGGAAATTTCCGCCAGCGGGAAAACGGCCAAGAGCTTAAATATTGGTTTTGGTGGCGCTTTCCAGGTGCGTTATGACTATGACCCGGCAGCCGATTCTTATTTAAGATATCGGGGCGGCAGCAAAGAAATTGATAAAAATAATAGTCAGCCGATAGTTGCTAAAAATGTGGTGATTATGCGGGCGCCCTCGCGGCAGATTGAGGGACAATATAATGATGTGGTTGTTGAGGGGGAGGGGAAGGCGATGGTTTATCGCCATGGCGAGGAAATTGCCGCCACTTGGAAGAAAAATGCCAAAGACCAAACCAGTAAGCTTTATTTTTACGATAATTCCGGTCAGGAAATTAAATTTTCGCCCGGGCAGATTTGGATTGAGGTGGTGGAGCCGAGCCAGAGCGTAATTTGGAAATAAAAGTTTGCCGCTTTTTATTTAAAATTAATTTTTAAAAATAAATAAAAATATGCAAGAAGAAAATAAATCAAAACCATCGTTTATGGAACAGCTTACGGGGATACCTGATGAAGATCAGCCAATGTATAAAGAACAAATTGAAAAAGAAGACATTAGTATCGAGAAAAGAAATGATCCATCTTCGGGAGCACATACTTTTATGAAAAGTGATCACCCGATTTTAATAAAATTTATTTATCCATTAATAGTAATTATTGCGGTATTATTAGCTATCTTTTTTCTAGGTAAAATTGGTGGTTATAACTCTTGTCCATCAGGAGAACATGAGGATAATCCCTATGGCAGATTTGGCGATTCTGTATGCGTTCCTGATTAAAAAACCGCCCTGAGCGTAGTCGAGAGGCGGTTTTTTTGTCCAAAATTTTACGGCTTTGGCGGGTTTTGGGGTATAGTAAAATACGAATCTGTGGATAACCATTTTCACCACCAATTTGCCATAAAAATATCATTGTGATAGTATGATTGTATGGTCTATCATTCTGCGAGGGAAATTTATAAAAAATTGGGGTATAGCCGTTGGCAAAAATTTGAAGGGTTAATCCAAAGATCTTTAAATTTGATTAAAAATAATTTAAAGGAAGGTTATATAAAAAAGACTAGAATAGAAGTTTTTATAGGTAGTGGGGCTAAGAGAAAAATAACAGATTATTTATTAGACGAAAAGGCATTTAACCTTGTATGTGAAATGGCTAAAAGCTATAAATTGAATAAGTCTCATTTATTACGGAACGAAACACTTATTTTATCTCAATTAAAAAAATATTGTAATTTAAAAAAAATAAAATTTGAATTTCAATATCAATTAGGACAATATTTTTTTGATTGCAAGATGGGAAATATCTTGATTGAATTTGACGAGCCACACCATAAAGAAAAGACTGTTTTAATTAATGACAAAAAAAAGAATGAAATAGCAAAAGAAAATAATTATCATCTTTTAAGATTTACCTTAAAAGATGATATTGTTGATATTATTTATAAGATATCAGTTAATTTAAAAAATAAGTAAAAATATGCAAAAAATTAGTCTTTCAGACGAAAAGTTGTTCGAGGCAGCTAATCAGGCTGGCGTAACGAAGTTCGGATTATTTAATGACGCCGGATATAAAGGTCTTTATGGCGCGCCCTTAACAGATATTGAGCAAAGGAAAGGAATAAAAAAGGGCGAGTTATTAGACAGGGCGGGCTCTACCGAATTAGCTGCTAATTTATTTCGCATCACTCAAACAGACGAAAAGCTTAAAAAAGATAAAATTCAAGATGAGCGCGCGGCAACGAATACTCATTTTATGGTGGGAGGAAAAGTGCGCCAAACGATAAAAGATATCGGCGGAGAGTTGCCGGAAAATCTGCCTTCCGAAAAACACATAAAAGAAGTAAAAAAAGAGTTGAGACAGTTTAAGAAGATAGATGTCAAAAAATTAAAAAGCCCGTAATTTTATTATATGGTATTTTTTTTCTACGGCGCCGATTCTTTTCGGATTCGCCAAAAAGTGAATGAGATAATAGTCAAATATAAAGCCAAGCATCAAAGCGGTTTGAATTTCGGCCGTTTTGACTTTAGCGAAGAAGAAAGTTTTGAGAAATTCAAAAATTTTATTGAGGCCTATTCCATGTTTGCCGAAAAAAAATTGGCGATAGTGGAAAATTTATTTGAGGCGTTGGCTGGGCTGAAGGAAGAATTTTTGGCGTTTATTGAACAAGGCGATATCTTGAAAACCGAAGAAAGATTCATTGTAGTGGCGCAATCAATGGAGTTAAACGATGACAGAAAGAAAAAAGAAAAGTATATTTTAAAAGACGATTTGACCAGAAAACTTTTTAAGAAATTAATCAGTCGGCCGATTAGCCAGGAAGAATTTAATTTTTTGTCAGGCGCCAAATTGGAAAACTGGGTTAAAATGGAAGTTCAAAAAAACGGCGGCAAAATGGCGCCACTCGCCATTAAAAAATTAGCTGTTTTTGTGGGCGCCGATTTATGGCAGATGCGAAACGAAGTTAGTAAGTTAGTAAGTTATAAAGTTGATAAGTTGATAACGGAACAAGACATTGATACCTTGGTGAAATCAAAAATTGAAAGCGATATTTTCAAAATGGTTGACGCTTTGGCCAATCGTCAGAAAACAGCCGCTTTCAAATTTTTGCATCAGAACTTGGCGCTGGGCGAATCGGAAATCGCGCTGCTCTCAAAGATGGTTTATCAATTCCGCAATTTACTGCTGGTCAAAAGCCAAATTGAGCAGGGCGTGCCGTTTTATACTTTGGAAAAAAAACTTGGACTTCACCCTTTTGTTTTGCGCAAGACCTTTGAGCAGTCAAAGAATTTTTCCTTGGGAGCGCTGAAAAAAATCTATGAGCGCCTGTCGGAAATTGATTTGGCCATCAAAAGCGGGCAGATAGAGCCGCGCGTGGCGCTGGATTTAGTGGTGGGGGAGATTACGGGATAGGATTACGATTTACGATTTAAGAATCAAGAACGAAACTTAAGCAAAAAATCCGACGTGCGTCGGATTTTTTGCTTTTCGTAAATCTTAAATCTTTATTCTTAAATCTAGGATTTGTTTAATAGTTTTGTCAACCGCGATTTTTTCCTCGCGGCCGTATTCTTTTTAATTACCCCGCGCTTGGCGGCTTTATCAATGGCTTGATAAGCCGCCGGAATCAATTTTTTAGCTTCGTCTTCTCGGCCGGCCAAAACCAGTTTTTCCACCTTTTTAAGCGCACCTTTCATCGTTTTTTGTCGCTGCAAATTCCAAACCCGGCGCTTGAGCGCTTTGCGTAATTCTTTTTTGGCTGAGGCTTTGATGGGCATATTATTTAGTTTGTTAGTTTATCAGTTTATCAGTTGGTTAGTTCAATAAAATAAACATAGCAGAAAAATTATTTTTTGGCAAATTTTAGATTAGTTTACCGGTCTTCCAGGCGATTTCGAAGATGGGTTTAATGGAGTTGACCAAACTTTCGGATTCAATAAGTACCAGAAATGGCTCATCTTCAAGCGAGGTAATAGCCAATTTATTTTCGTAGATTGTAAAGTCCATATCAAACTGTTTAACGCCTTGAAGAATTTTTACTTTTTGCTTCGCCTTCTTAAATGTCTTCCCTAATTTTATTTCTTCTGGATTATCTGGGATAAGATGTCTGCCAACGACCTTAAAAACCCCGCGATTAAAATCTCTAATCCATTGATGCACAGCGTTGGGAAAATGCTTTTCAATTTGTAAATACGAAGTGATAAAAAAAGCTTTTTTGGCGGCGTTTATTTGCTCGTAGATTTTCCAGATGCCATCAAGAGTTTCGATGTAGTGAATCTTAGGTCGCCCTTCGCCCTTATTATGCAAGGTCTGAAGATAGGGAAGCATTTCGGAAAAATTTTTCAAAGCGCTCTTTTGACTCGTGATGATTATGGCTGGATCTAGAGCCTGGTACTCGTTAATTTTTTTATCAGGCAGTTGGCTGACATAGCCCTTTTTAATTAAATCAGCCAGAATCACATAAATAATAGACCTTTTTAGCTCGGCTAATTTAGCTATCTGTGTTACATTACCATGTTTCAACTCTAATAAAGCCAAATAAACCCTGGCCTCTTTGGGTTTTAAGCCGATCGATTCTAATAGTGGTAATAAGTCATTGTCCATATTTTCATTGTACACCCGCTCCTCAAATTTGTCAATATTTTTGATGAAAATTATAATTGACAATATATTAAGTTTTTGCTGAAATGGGGCATTAGATTGTTGTTTAAAAAATTGGAAGGAGGAATCTATGAAGTGGTCGGATATTGCTTGTCGTTTATGGTATAGAGAAACCTTTGAGGTAATTAATTTCGCGTTTTATCTCGTATTCTGTCTATTTTGGTTTCTTTCTTTGCCCTGGAGCTGGGGCTACCCAAAATTATGGGATATGGGGATCCCAATCTTATTGATTGTGTACTGCGTTTTTTTGATTATTTCTTTTTTTCGCAAATTCTCTTACGAAAAAAGCCAAATTGAAAACAAGAAAAAGAATAAGGAAGAATGAGAAACTCGGTCGGGGCCATTTTGTTTGTAAAATGAAATTAACTTTCCCCGCGCCTCCGTGCGCGGGGGCATTCCGAATTGTTTGGTGAGTGGATCGTTTGGTTAATTTCCATCATAATCGGATAGCGCGATAGAGTCGGTTGGGAAATCCCCGCCGCTCCGTCGGCGGGGTAGTTTAATATGTCAGTAAAAGACTTTTAAAAGGAGGTCAAAGATGATTTGTCCAAAATGCAAAAGCGCGGATGAGGTGCGGAATTTTTGCGGAAATTGCGGGGAAGAGTTAAAGGAAAAATGCCCGGAGTGCGGGCAGATGGAGTGGATCGGAAGAAAAATTTGTGAATCCAGGATTTCAAAGATTAAGAACGAGAAAGAGTCTTTTATAGACAAAGCCATGCTTCCGGCGAAAATCGTGTTTTCTATTAGCGTTCTTATGATAATCTTCATGCCATACGTCGCCATGGAATTTATAAGCCAAGTTCTTCTGGGCTTAAAGGGATATTCTCGTTTATCTCTCGAATTATCTATGGCGCCCGGGGTCTGCACCGCCATCTCTGCCGGTTTTTGGTGGGTTAGAAGAGAAAAGAAGGCGAAAGAAAAATTTTCTCAACTTCATCCCGATTACGACGAATTGCTGAAAAAGGCTGAGGAGGAAAAATAACTAAAACAAAAAGCGATGGGCGAAAAAGTCCGTCGCTTTACTTTTTAGCCTTCGACCCGCTCCGTCGAAGCTTTAGCGAGGAGACAAGCTTCGGCAGTAAAAATCTGTAAAAAATCCTCCCCAGCCCTCCTTTTTAAAGGAGGGCATTTTATTTTTTGTTTTTTTGCACTTGTTTTAACATATCTATTTCTGTTTGAATCCTCATCGCCTCGTCAAACTGCAAATTACGGTTGGCCAGGTCCATTTTGAATTGGAGTTCTTTGATATATTCTTTGAGGTATTCCTTTTCTGTTTTGGCGATTTTGGCTTCCTGTTTAATTTCTACGATGCTGGGCCGGACTTCTTTTTTAATCGGTTGGGGGCTGATATTATGTTTTTTATTATATTTTTCTTGAATTTTCCGGCGGCGGTTGGTTTCGTCTATGGCGCGTTTCATAGAGCGAGTGATTTTGTCGGCGTACATAATGGCGAGCCCTTCGGGGTGGCGTGAAACGCGGCCGATGGTTTGAATCAGCGTGGTTTCGTTGCGCAGAAAACCCTCTTTGTCCGCGTCCAAAATCACCACCAGCGAAACTTCCGGCAAATCAAGCCCCTCTCTTAAAAGATTTACGCCCACCACCACATCATATTTTCCCAGTCTCAAGGCGCGCAGAATTTCCGGCCGTTCCAGGGTTTTGATTTCGGAATGCAGATAATGGGTTTTGATTTTTTCTTCAGCCAAATAATCAGTCAAGTCTTCGGCCATGCGTTTGGTGAGCGTGGTAACCAGGACGCGTTGTTTTTGGGCCACACGATTTTTAATTTCCTTGATTAAGTTAGGAATTTGATTTTGGGTCGGCCGAACTTCAATTTCCGGGTCAAGCAGGCCGGTGGGCCGGACGAGCTGTTGGATGATGAATAGATTTGACCTCACTCCGACCCTCTCCTTATTAAGGAGAGGGAGCTGGAGCGGTAATTTTTCTTTTTTTGTCATCCCGTGCTTGACACGGGATCCAGTATTCTGGATTTCCGCTTTCGCGGGAATGACAGATTGGAGCGATTCGCGATTTGCGACCTGCGATTTGCCAAGTTCGTATTTCCCCGGCGTGGCCGAAACATAAATAACTTGATTTATTTTTTTCTCAAATTCTTGAAATTTTAACGGTCGGTTATCTAAAGCCGAAGGCAGGCGAAAACCAAATTCAATCAGAGTTTTTTTGCGCGAGCGGTCGCCAAAATACATGCCGCCAATTTGCGGGATACTCATATGAGATTCGTCAATTATGGTTAAGAAACCATTTGGCGAATTATGCGAATTGGTTGCGAATTTATGCGAATGCGAATTAGAAAAATAATCTAACAATGTGAATGGCGCGTCACCTGGTTCGCGAAATTCTAAATGCCGCGAATAATTTTCCACGCCGTGGCAGTAGCCGGTTTCCTTTAGCATTTCCAAATCAAAATTGGTGCGGCGGCGCAATCTTTCGGCTTCCAGCGGCTTGCTTAATTTTTTCAGCTTGGCGGTCTGCTCTTCCATTTCGGCTTTGATATTGGCCAGCGCCAAATTGATTTTTTCTTGCGGCGAAACCCAGAATTTGGCCGGATAAATTCTGAGGCTATTTTCTGGTTTTCCTTTGGCAATAAAAAAATCACGCCTGGCCACAATCTGTCGCGAAGTAATTTTAACAATTTTACTACCTTCAAATTCAACGCGAATAATTTGCTCGCCCGTCGCCAGCCAGATTTCCAGTGATTCACCCCGCACGCGATAAGAACCGCGTTTAAAATCAATATCCGAGCGCAGATATTGCAGCGCGGCCAGCTGGCGCAAAAATGTCTGGCGCGAAATGTTTTGCCCTTTTTTTATTTCCACGCTTAAGTTTCGGTATTCTTCCGGCGAGCCGATGTTATAAATGCAAGAAACCGAAGCCACGATAATCACGTCGTCACGCGACAGCAGCGACTGAGTAGCCGCATGCCGTAGCCGGTCCAGTTCCTCGTTGATTTTGGCATCTTTCTCAATGTAGGTATCGGTTTGGGGAATGTAGGCCTCGGGCTGGTAGTAATCATAGTAGGAAACAAAGTAATGCACTGCATTGGCCGGAAAAAATTCTTTGAATTCCTGATATAATTGCGCGGCCAAAGTTTTATTATGCGAAATTACTAGCGTGGGCTTTTGGATTTTTTCTATGACATTCGCCATCGTGAAAGTTTTGCCACTGCCGGTCACGCCCAAAAGCACCTGGTGTTTGACGCTGGCTTGAATATTTTTTGCCAGCGACTCTATGGCCTGGGGTTGGTCACCGGCGGGGTTAAATTTTGAGACAAGCTTGAACCTTGACATATCCTTATTTAATCATATATAATATAAAATCGTTGGAAATCAAAGAAAAGAGGAGGGAGAAATGAAAAACGTTCTTTTGACGGCCTTTGCGTTAGTGATTCTGTCTCTGACGGGTTGCTCGGTTGATATTGATAAGGCAACCACGTTCAAGAATAGCCACCTTTTTTAATCTTTTCCTTCGGCGACCGAAGTTTTGGTCATTGAAGTCGACGGAGGATCTCTTTTTGTGTGGTTGCCGAGTGACAGGCTTGAAGAGTTCTTTGCCAAGATAAATCCTGGCGACCGAATTTTTCTGAAGGCGCAGGAGGAAGAAGGGTCGGAAGACCTTTTTTCGTCATTAAGGGCTGTGAAAATGAAATTCCATGTTATTCGTGAGGTAATCAAGCTATCTGACGGAAGCAGATATAAGTTTATGTAATAGGCACAAACGAGGAATCATAGCCAACAAAATTTTCCACGGGGTCCGTTCATTCGGACCCTTTTTTATTTGAATTTCATTCGGGCGCGGGGTATACTGAAAGCAGGAAAATTGATTTTATTCCCCTCTTTTGTAAAGAGGGGCGAGGGGAGATTTAGCGGAATTATTGAGTTCGCTAAATCCCTCCTACCCTCCCTTTACGAAAGGGAGGAGCAGAAAACATGATTTCATCTTTAGAAGGCAAAATTTTATTAAAGTCAGAAAAATACTTTATCCTGGAAGCTAATGGTCTTGGTTTTAAAGTTTTTTGTTCCGAAAAAACTCTATCTAAAATACCACAAATCGGCCAGTCTGTAAAACTATTCACTTATTTATCGGTCAAAGAAACCGGCTGGGATTTGTTTGGATTTTTGACTTTTGATGAGCTGGAAATGTTTGAGTTACTGATTACAATTTCCGGCATCGGGCCAAAGACAGCCGCTAATATTTTATCGGTTGCTTCAGTGGACGATCTACAGGAGGCGATTGTTTTGGGTGATGAGACAATTTTGAGCCGCGTTTCTGGCATCGGCAAAAAAGTGGCGCAGAAAATCGTCATTGAGCTTAAATCAAAAATCAAAAAATTAGCCAAAGGCGCTGGCGACAAATTTAGAGTGGCCGATGAAATTGAAATTATTGACGCGCTGGTGGCGCTGGGATACAAAGTTTATGAGGCACGCGAAGTGTTAAAACAATTGCCGCCCGAAGTCAAAGGTATTGAAAATCGGGTGAGGGAAACTTTGAAGAGGTTGGGGAAGAGATAAATTTCTAATTATTCTAATTTCTCTCCCTACGGGAGATCTCCCGTAGGGATGATAATTGACCTAATCAATACCCAATGTCTAATGTCTAATTTTTAGAAATTGGGGCTTAGAAATTGGGATTTGATTAGAAATTAGGTTAATTAGGTTAATTAGAAATTTTGTAAAGATATTTTATGGAAATCAATAAGGAAAGCTGGAATAAGTTTGTTTTAGAGCAAAGTGGGTCATTCCTGCAGTCCTTTGAATGGGGCGAGTTTCAGGAAAGCGTCGGCAGGCGCGTTTTCCGGTTTGCTGTCCCGCCTTCGTCCGCTGGCGCTGACTTTGGCCCGCTTCGCCATAGCTCCAGCGAGGCGAGCGAGGCGATGCAGGCGCAATTTATTGAAAACACCATTCCGGTTATAAAGAAAAAATACTGGTACTGCCCCAAAGGGCCAACGATGAGTCGGGCGATTAGGGGACAAGAATTCCGAGATAGGATTAAGGATTTAATTGATGAGGTTAAAAAAAATTCACCACCAAATGTAATTTTTTTTCGGCTGGGACCAGAATGGGAAATCGGACAGGGGATTGAAAAGAATTTAGAGAATTTAGGTTTCAAAAAACTCCACTACGACATTGAGCCATCCCAGACCTTGATTTTGGACATAACCAAAAGTGAAGAAGAACTGCTGGCGCAGATGCACGAAAAATGGCGCTATAATATCCGTTTGGCGCAAAAGAAGGGAGTGCAGGTGAAAATTATTAAAAACACGGACGCGGATTTTGAAAAATACTTTGAGGAATTTTATAAGTTAGTTGACGAAGGTACTTCAGCGAGAAAAGAGATTAAACATCACCCGAAAGAATATTACAGAAAACAATTGGAAATAAATAACCCCCCAACCCCCCTTTTAAAGGGGGGCGCAGGGGGGTTAAAGATTGAATTGTTTACCGCCGAATACGAAAATAAAGTAATCGCCGCCAATATTGTAGTTTTTTTCGGCCATCGCCCCGCCTTCGCTGAAGCTTCAGCGGGCAAGGCCACTTATTTGCATGGCGCCACCAGCAGCGAGCACCGCGAAGCCATGGCGCCACATCTGCTGCAGTGGGAACAAATTAAAGAAGCTAAAAGACAGGGCTGCAGCCAATACGATTTTTGGGGCATTGTAAACGAGCATACTTTGGACAAGCGCGGCAAATCCTGGGAGGGCTTTACCCGCTTCAAAAAGGGCTTCGGCGGGCAGGAAGTCAATTATATCGGCTATTGGGATTATCCAATGGATAAAAAGTGGTATTCATTATACAGATTAGTGCAAAAGTTTAGAAGATAATTTCAAAAGTTATGGAAAAAATGAAAACAAAAACAATAAAAAATTCAGAATTAATTAAAAAATTATTGACGAAAAAACAAAAGAAGGAAATAGAAGAATTTGTAAAGAAGTTTGTTAAAGAATATAGTGGAGCGTTAAAAGTTATTAGCAATCGTTAGCTCGGTCTTCTAAGAGTGTTAGTAATAGCTAAGGGAAAAAATTTATTCTTATATTCTCAAGAACATTAGAATAGAAGTACTTTCCCCGCGCCTCCGTGCGCGGGGCTAAGCGGGAAGAAAAATGGGAATGTGGTAGACTGAGAATATGTCTACAAATAGATTCAGGACAGCGGCACATTCTTGG
>Ga0315291_10006458_pt1 | contig 14560 bp, 16 predicted proteins | sample YL17G12_20_MG_FD_203070 | JGI IMG/M metagenome (GOLD analysis project Ga0315291, IMG submission 203070) | Sediment microbial communities from Yellowstone Lake, YNP, Wyoming, USA - YL17G12_20 | ecosystem: Environmental > Aquatic > Freshwater > Lake > Sediment | place: USA: Wyoming | collected...
GTAGTTTTACTGATTATTCGAGTTGTGATAGGATTGTTTATGCAGTTTTTAACAAATATAACAAACAATGGGAGGAAAAACCTCTGTGGAAGAAAAAAGAAATTACACAAAATTCTTGACGCTACCTATAAAACTGCATACGAAATATTACATACTGTTTTTCGTATCCTTGACGCTCGGTAAAATCTAAATATAGATGGTTTATTTAGTCTTTACCACTTTTAGTAACGACTTATTTTTACCTTCTTTTACCGATATGAAATAGACCCCATCCGGCAGGTCAGAAATATCTATTTGTGATGATGGTTTTGTTATTATAGCTTCTTTGACGACTTTCCCTGCCATATCAAATATTTTTATCGGTGAGCGGTCAACGGTCTGCGATAAGCGGACAGTGAAAAATGATTTTACTGGATTAGGATACAAACTAAAACCTTCAATTTCTAATTTACAATTTTCAATAACCTCTTTAATACCGGTTCCTGATGTTAGACTAATCACCGTGAAATCAGTACCAGTGCCAGTGCCCCAACTATATCCTGCGATATAGATATTTCCATCCGAACCATAGACTAAAGAATATGCAGCACCATCATTATTCTGATAGAACCATCTTTGAGTGCCAGTTGAAGTTAGGCTAATAACCGTGAAATCGGGAAAAGCGGTACTGTCAGTAATCCCTCCAGCGACATAGATATTTCCATCCGAACCATAGACTAAAGAAAAGGCCCCACCAGAACCATTTCCTGAACCATTATACTGACGGATCCATCTATTGTTTCCGGTTGAAGTTAGGCTCATCACCGTGAAATCAGCAGCAGTGCCACTGCCCATACTACTTCCTGCGATATAGATATTTCCATCCGAACCATAGACTAAAGAATTTGCCCCATTTCCTGGTCCATTAACCCCATTGACCCATCGTTCCGTTCCAGTTGAAGTTAGACTAATCACCGTGAAATTACCAGTGCCACTGCCAAAACTACTTCCTGCGATATAGATATTTCCATCCGAACCATAGACTAAAGAATTTGCATAATCATAAACACTTCCTGGATGCCGATAGACCCATCGTTGAGTTCCGGCTGATGTCAGACTAATCACCGTGAAATCAGAATAAGTGCCAATGCCAGTACTACTTCCTGCGATATAGATATTTCCATCCGAACCATAGACTAAAGAATATGCCCCATCAGAACCATTTCCTGGACCATTATACCGATAGACCCATCGTTGAGTTCCGGCTGATGTCAGACTAATCACCGTGAAATCAGAATAAGTGCCAATGCCAGTGGTATATCCTGCGATATAGATATTACCATCTGCACCATAGACTAAAGAATATGCCTCACCCCACTCATTTGCCTGTCCATTGTACCGGTATTCCCATCTTCGATTGCAGGTTGAAATTAGACTGATAACTGTAAAATCATAAGAAGTGTCAATGTCACAACTCATTCCTGCGATATAGATATTACCATCTGCACCATAGACTAAAGAATTTGCCCGATCCGCATCATTTCCTGGACCATCATCCCGATAGATCCATCTTAGAATGCCAGTTGAAAATAGACTAATAACCGTGAAATCATAAGAAGTGATACTGTCAGTACTCATTCCTGCGATATAGACATTTCCATCCGCACCATAGACTAAAGAAGATGCCTCATCCCAACTATTTCCTGGTCCGTTATACCAATATACCCATCGTTGAGTTTGGCTTGTGCCGATACTAAAAACACCTAATATTATAATTACTACTAACCAAGAACTACTTTTTACCATAATTCCTCCTGATATCTTTCTTGTAAAGATTAAACTCAAAATCTATTGATTGTCAAGGTTTTTATATAAAACTGCATACAAAATATTATATACTGTTTTTCGTATCCTTGACGCTCGGTAAAATCTAAATATAATAACTAAATGGCGAATTCCAAAGGAAACGCGAAGCGTAGCGTAGCGAAAATTAAACTGAATCAGAAATGGTGTAAAGGTTGCGGTCTTTGTATCGAAATCTGTCCGAAAAATGTTTATGACCGAGAATCAAAAGTCTCTGCCAAAGGATTCCGAGAAATAATAATCAAAAATCCTGATGACTGTAATCAATGCCAATTATGTGAACTACTATGCCCTGATTTAGCGATTACAATAGAAGCAAAAATAAAACCACGGATTCACACAGATGAACACAGACGAAAGTAAAGAACATGGAAACTGATTTATCTCAAATCGCAAATCTCAAAACTCAAAACCAAACCTTTAATTTAAAATCTAAAATTTGACATTTGAGATGAAAACTATTGAAAAGAGTCTCTTAGCTCCTAGGAAGTACTTTATGCAGGGTAATATCGCCTGTGCCGAAGGTGCTTTAGCGGCTGGTTGTCGTTATTATGCCGGTTATCCGATAACACCATCATCCGAAATAATGGAACATCTCTCTAACCGATTACCAGAAATGAATGGCGTTTTTATGCAGATGGAAGATGAAATCGCTTCGATTTGCTCAATGATTGGCGCTTCCTGGGCAGGAGCAAAAGCAATGACCGCTACATCTGGACCTGGCTTCAGCTTAATGCTCGAAGGTCTTGGTTACGCTTTGATGACTGAAACACCCTGCGTAATTATCAATGTTCAGCGAGCTGGTCCGGCAACCGGACAGGCAACCCGACCTGGTCAGGGCGATATAATGCAAGCACGCTGGGGCGCGCATGGTGACTATCGCATAATCGGTCTCTCACCCTGGTCAGTTCAAGAGATGTATGATTTAACAATCGAAGCATTTAATCTTGCTGAAGAGTATCGTGTACCAGTAATATTATTAGCCGATGAAGTTGTCGGACATCTCAAGGAAAGTTTTACGATAAAACGAGAAGTAGAGATTTTTAACCGAAATACAACAATAAGTAACAAACCTTTTGGCACAAATGAAGAAGATGGAGTTCCACCAATGCCGATTTTCGGACAAGGAGCAAAGTTATTAGTAACCGGCTCAACTCATGATGAATTTGGAATCCGCAAGGTTGCTGACCCGAGTGTTCAAGATAAGTTAGTAAAACGGCTTTGTAATAAAATTGATAATCATAAAAAAGAGATATGTAAAACCGAATTATATTTTACTGATGATGCAGAATATCTTTTTGTATCGTTCGGCATCTCTGCCCGCAGTTCTTATGCAGTAGTGAAGCAATTACGAGCGGAAGGGACAAAAGCAGGACTTTTAAGGCTTAAGACAATTTGGCCATTTGCGGAAGATGCTCTTAAATCACATGCCGAAAATTGTAAAGCAGTATTCGTACCAGAAATGAACCGAGGGCAACTGGTCTGGGAAGTAGAACGAATTCTCTGCAATAAAAAAGTAGTATCAATACCAAAGACCAAAGGCGAAGCGATCTATCCATCGGAAATATATCAGGAATGTAAAAAGTACATTAAATGAGTGAACATCTTTATAAATATCTAAGAACCGAAGCATTCCCATCACCATTCTGTGCTGGTTGCGGGCACGGCATTTTAATGGGTGCTTTATTGCGCGCGATCGATGAATTACAATTAGATTTTAATAAAATGGTTTTTGTTTCTGGTATTGGTTGTGGTGCCTGGATACCAAGTCCCCATTTTGCCGCGGATACTTTACACACTTTACACGGAAGACCGGTTGCATATGCGACCGGAGTTAAAATGTTTAACCCCGAATTAAAAGTTGTTGTCATATCTGGTGATGGAGATTTAGCAGCAATCGGCGGTAATCATCTAATCCATGCGGCAAGAAGAAATATCGAGATGACAGTTATCTGTGCTAATAACAGCATTTATGGCATGACCGGTGGTCAAGTCTCGCCAACCACACCTAAATATGCCAAGACGACGACCACTTCGAAAGGCAATCCGGAAGAACCATTTGATTTATGTAAGTTGACTGTTGCCTGCGGTGCCCGATATGTTTCACGTTATACGGTTTTTCATGTTAAATCATTAATTAACTCGATAAAAAAAGCTTTAACTACAAAGGGGTTTGCGTTTATTGATGTGGTTTCACCGTGTCCAACTCAATTCGGCCGTCGGAATAAACAACCGACTTTGCATGAAATGCTAACTGATTTAAAAACACGCTCAGTTCGTTATGAAACTGCAAAAGGTCTAAACAAAGATGACCTGATTGGTAAAGTTATCATCGGAGAGTTTAATGAGTAAAATTAAGATTACTGGCTTTGGCGGGCAGGGTGTTATCTTGGCTGGCGAGTTACTTGCTGATGCCGCGGTAATGGACGGTAAAGAAGGTAGTGCAATTGGTTCATATGGTTCAGCCGCACGCGGTGGTTTGACCAGTTCGGAAATAGTAATCAGTAACGAATTTATCGACGCACCATTCAGTGAAAATCCTGATGTGCTTATCGCATTGTCGCAAGACGGTTATGACAGGTACTTTAATACAGTTAATCCAAACGGTATAATCATTGTAGATTCTGGAATGGTAACGCTAAAGTTGCACTCAAAGCAATACGAGCTGCAAGCAACTAATATCGCCACTTTAGAGATAAAATCACCGGTTGTTGCGAATATGGTGATGTTGGGCGCTTTATCTGCTATTGCCCAAGTTATTTCTAAAAATGCACTAATTAACGCAGTAAAAGAAACTGTATCAGAAAAATTTATAGAGTTAAATCTTAAAGGAATAGAAATTGGATTTAGCAAAGGATTAGAGATTAAAAAGTAAAGGAGCGATAATGTTAAAGACAAATATTAACAAGATTATTACAATTTCGGTAATCGGACAAATTGCTTCGCCAACACGACGACAAAACTATCGATTAACTCATGACGGTCAAGCAACCGTATTCCCTGGCACCGGTGGTATAACTTATAACGTTGAAGTCGGTGACCTGGTTTTTGGATGGATTGGTGACCATATCGAACCTGGCGTTTCGGTGAAAAATCGAGACGAAAACGAAAACCGTGCGCTTAACGTATACACCTGTATCGGAAACACTGCTTATATAGTCAAAAGTGAAGACAAAGAAGTAAAAGGAAAAACAGGAATTGTTACTGGAAAACATGGTGGCATTGAACATGTTTTGGTTTGGTTTCCAAAAGCAATTATTGAAAAACTATCAATCGGTGATAAAATCCAGGTTAGAGCACAAGGACAAGGATTACAAGTATTCGATTTACCTGATGTGAAATTCTTTAATATCGACCCGAATCTATTCTTAAAGATTAATCCTAAAGTAAAAAATGGTGTAATTGAATTTCCAGTAACGCACATCATTCCACCAACTATTATGGGTTCTGGATTAGGAAGTGAAACTGCTGCGTCCGGTGATTACGATATTACAACTCAGGACCCAACTGCTATCAAACAGTTAAAACTTGATACTTTACGATTTGGGGATATAGTTTATCTCCAAGATACGGATAATACTTTTGGTCGATGTTATAAAAAGGGTGCTGGTTCAGTTGGCGTTGTGGTTCATGCTAATTGTGTTATTGCTGGGCACGGACCAGGTGTCACTACTATTGCAACATCTGTAAAGGGTAAGATAAAACCAACCCTAAATAAAAATGCTAATATTGTAGACTATTTAGGAATTAAATAACTCCGAATTGACCGGTAAAGAGATTGTGATTAAACTAAAACTGTAAAAAATGGCGCCATCGTCTAGTCTGGCCCAGGACATCTGGTTCTCAGCCAGAAGACCGGGGTTCGAATCCCCGTGGCGCTATAACTAAATCGAAATAAAAGGGCTGGTATTTTTACCAGCCCTTGTTTTTATTAGAAATAATTATTATTATTTCGGTGGTTTGGGAATAAAGCCTTGTTTCATTAAAGCTTTTGACATATTGCGTGCATTTTTAATCCGTTCTGCTGCTTTCTTATAGAGTTGTTCTTTCGTCATTATAATTCGCGCAACGCCTTGTTCTATCGCTTTCATACCAACTGCAACTGCTTCTCTCGGGAATACTTCCCAATCATCCATTGTCGGAATCAAGTAGTCTTCTCTTAATCCGCGGTCTTCCGCAACTTTGGCGAGTTCAATAGCAGCCGCAATACACATCTCATCAGTAATGGTTCGGGCATTGACATCAAGCGTACCCCGGAAAATACCAGGAAATCCCAACGAGTTATTAACCTGATTCGGGAAGTCGCTTCTACCCGTTGCAACAATCTTGGCACCGGCTTCTTTTGCTTCCCAGGGCCAAATCTCAGGAATCGGATTAGCGCAGACAAAGACGATTGCATCTTTTGCCATTCTCGAAATCCATTCTTTCTTAATCGTATCAGGTCCTGGTTTAGAGTAGCCGACGATAACATCCATTCCTTCCATTGTCTTAGGAATTGCATCTTCAATTCTTTCGCTTTTTCTACCTTCCGCATTGGTCTTGACAATTAAATCTTTAGTATAAGCAAAGTGCTTTTCAAATTCAGGGCGATCTTTGTATACAATTCCGTACATATCGGTCATCACGACTTTTGCTGGGTCAAAACCATAAGCAACCATTACTCTCAAACAGGCGATACCAGCTGCGCCAGCACCAATCATTCCGACTCTGACATTTTTTGCTTGCTTTCCAACAATCTTCAGTGCATTAATCAAACCAGCAACTGTGACTGCAGCAGTTCCTTGCTGGTCATCGTGCCAGACCGGAATATTCATTTCTTTGCGTAGCCGGTCAAGAATATAGAAACACTTAGGCTGCTCGATATCTTCAAGGTTATATCCACCAAAACTTGGTTCAAGTAATTTTGCGCATTTGATAAATTCTTCCGGATCTTTAGTTCGAATTGCGATAGGAAATGCATCAACTCCGCCAAGATACTTAAAGAGAAGACTTTTCCCTTCCATTACTGGTAAGGAAGCTTCCGGCCCAATATCACCTAAACCTAAAACGCGAGTACCATCAGTAAAGACCGCAATGGTATTAGCACGGTTCGTATGTTCCCAGACTTTTTCCGGATTAGCCTTAATATCTTTGCACGGTTCGGCAACACCTGGTGTATACCAGATTGCAAAGTCTTTAACGTCTCGAATTACGCATTTAGGTGCGATTTGAATTTTACCTTTAAAAAACGGGTGCAACTTCATCGCATCCTGACCGGGTTTCTTTGCTAATGCAATTCGTTCTTCGACCGTTAATTCTCGTTTGACCGGTTTTGCTTTCTTTCTGATAATTTTTTTAGCCTTTTTTACAGGCTTTTTCTTTTTTTTCATTTACTCCTCTATTCATTTTTTACTGCACCAATTGGTAAAATTTCTTTTCCATAAACTTCATTCCACACTTGAGCGATAGCTGCATAGATGGCACTAAGACCGCAAATAATGCCTTCAATTCCGGTAATAGTCCTTATTACAACCGAACCAGTAGCCTCTGTTATAACAAGTAACCAAAAAAGAATTGCTAAACTTAAAAATACAAATTGTAGAGCCCGATTTAATTTCAAAGTGCCGATATACATTAAGAATGTGAAAAGTCCCCAGAAGAAAAAGTATGCCATCATTGCGCTTTTTACATTCGTAACATCCCACCAACCCATTTTTGGCATAACAAGCAAGAAAACTAATGTCAACCAGAAAAGTCCATAAGAGCAAAATGCGGTTGTTCCAAATGTATTTCCTTTTCTGAATTCCATAATACCGGCAAAAATCTGGGCAAGCCCGCCATAGAAGATACCCATCGCCAGTATCATTGTTCCTAATCGGAATAACCCAGCATTATGTAAATTAAGTAGGACTGTTGTCATACCAAATCCAAGCAATCCCAATGGTGCGGGATTAGCTAATTTATCGTTCATTTTTCCTCCTATCTATTCTTCTAATGTTGAAATATCGCCGACTGGTTTACCTAAAGCTTCGGCTTTTAAGAGTCGCCGCATGATTTTACCCGAACGTGTCTTGGGTAAATTATCACGGAATTCAATCTCTTCCGGTCGAGCAATCGGACCGATTTCTTTCGAGACCCAATCTTTGAGTTCTTTCTTAAGTTCTTCGGATGCTTTAAAACCAACTTTAAGTGTTACATAAGCTTTAGGCACATCTCCTTTAACTTCGTGAGGCACACCAATTACTGCTGCTTCTGCTACCGCAGGGTGGGCAACTAAAGCACTTTCGACTTCGGCTGTTCCCAATCTGTGTCCTGCAACGTTTAGGACTTCATCCGCACGACCTCTAAACCAGAAGTATCCATCCTCATCAATTGTGCAGGAATCGCCAGTTAGATATACACCTGGGAAGCGTGTCCAATACACTTCCTTATAACGCTGTGGGTCTTTATAAAGAGTTCGTAGCATTGCTGGCCAGGGACCAAGCAATACCGCAAAGCCATTATGTCCAGGCGTAATTTTTTTGCCATCATGGTCATAAACATCAGCTAAAATTCCAGGTAATGGCTTGGTTGCCGAACCAGGCTTTAATGGTGTAATCGGTAATGGTGAAATCATAAATGTGCCAGTTTCGGTCTGCCACCATGTATCCATAATTTGGCACTTCTCAGCACCGATATATTTGTAATACCAGCGCCATGCTTCAGGATTAATTGGTTCACCAACTGTGCCTAAGAGTCTTAAACTTGAAAGATTATACTTCTTAGCCCACTGTTCGCCATATTTCATATGCATTCTGATTGCAGTAGGTGAAGTATAAAGAATTGTTACTTTTTCTCGTTCAATCATCTTCCACCATCGTCCTGCATCTGGATAGTCAGGTGCACCTTCGTAAAGAATTGAAGTAGCACCGCACATTAGTGGTGCATAGACAATGTAGGAATGTCCGGTTACCCAGCCAATATCAGCGGCGCACCACCAGATATCGTTTTCTTTAATATCAAATACGAATTTTAATGTCGAATAGGTTCCCACTCCATAACCGCCATGAACATGGACAATACCTTTCGGTTTACCAGTTGTTCCAGAAGTATAAAGTGTATAAAGAGTATCTTCCGCATCTAATTGTTCAGTCGGACACTGGTCTGATTCATTTTGTGTAATTTCATGCCACCAAAGGTCTCTTCCGCTCGTCATGTTAACTTTGGTATTAGCACGATTGAAGATAATCACATTTTTAATGCTTGGACAATCTTTTACTGCCTCATCGGCATTCTTTTTTAGCTCAACTGGCTTACCACGTCGATAAGCTGCATCCGCTGTTATCAAAATCTTTGCTTCCGCATCATTGATTCGGTCTTTTAATGACGAGAAAAAACCTGAAAACACAACTGAATGAATTGCGCCGATTTTAGCACAGGCAAGCATAGCGATTGGTAATTGTGGTATCATCGGTAAGTAGATTGTAATTCTATCGCCTTTTTTAACGCCTAATTTCTTTAACGCATTAGCAAATTTACAGATTTCTCGGTTTAAATCAGCATAGGTCCAACGTTCGATTTCGCCCGGTTCTGATTCGTAAATATAGGCAACTTTATTCGCGGTCTTGGTCTTCATATGACGGTCAATCGCATTATGACAAATATTGAATTTACCGCCGACATACCATTTAGCAAACGGGTTATTCCATTCTAAGACTTTATCAAATGGTTTATACCAGTCCACTTCTTTAGCCATCTCTCCCCAATACCATTCCTGATTTTCCGCGCGTTTTAAGAGTTCATCTAAAGTTTTAATGCCATGTTTATCCATGAACTTTTTGACATTACTATTTTTAACCAGTTCCTCTGAAGGATAGTAGATTTCTTTATTTTCAGCCATTATAATGCCTCCTGTTAATTAGCCAATAGCAAATAGCCGTTAGCCAATAGTTATTAAAATTTGTAAATTTAATTTTCATTTGTATAAAAAGTTAGTATACTTAAAAAGATAAACTTGTCAATAAAAGATAGATGCTATGCCAAGGCGAGACCTTGACGATTTGACTGGGCAAATTATAAACTAATTATGACGATAAAAGCAGAAGTATACCATGATGTGTGGTGTGGTGCGCACGCGGTGTTGAGTATGACATTTTCACCTGCGCCAAGAGTCTTGATAAACTTGTCAAAGGAATCCAAGAGGCTACCTGCTGTCATTTTTCCGGAAAAGTCAAAAAAGGAACAAAAATTAAGATAATAATTCACACTGAAACCGATGCACACAGTATCGCTAAAACTGCCCAAATAAGCGGTAAAACCTTACATAAGCTCTTAACAAAATTAGGTTACGAAACCATTCATCAGCGGGGCAGTCATATCCAAATGCGTAAGCAGACCAAATATGGTGAACACCGTATAACATATATGGGTAATTCCGTCTGAACATATAACTGGGTCAAGTAGAAATAATATAAAAATAGGTAGTATGAATGTAAGTGGCCATAACAAAGGGAAATGGCATATTATGTTAACAGGGCAAAAAGAGAAAAAACCATACCCCTTAGAAAAATACAAGCACTATGAGAACGCTTTTGAAAAATATATAGGGAAACCCACGAACAAATTATAGATCAATTTATTTCACTATATAACTTTGATCATTGTTTTTCCTTTGTCTTTGTGAATTTAGTCTATTATTCAGAATCTTTTCCACGCAATATCCTGATAATTATGGTGTACCAGCTATGGTATGGTGTGGTACGGCTCGGTTATAAGGAGTACGGTTAGGTAGATTATGAACACGATTCTGCTTCAGAGATATATAGTGAGTGAGGGGGTGGGGTAGTATTGATTGATTCCATAGTTAAGTGTTTGGTAAGTTGATTTGCACCCCCTGCCCCACCTCACAATATAATTCCCGCTATATTCTAACAGCCTGACTACCGCGGATTGACTCAATACCCCTATAACTGCCTACTTAGGGTCCTTCTGCTGCTCAAAATGTGGTATAAATATAATGAGGGAAGTCCTTCATTTTAATAGTCCCCTAGTAACTATCATTGTTTTAATTTTCTCAACTTAAGGGAGGTGATGGTATGAATATTAAATCCAGATGGAAAGCAATCATTTCGATACGCTTCAACTTAAACTATCTTTATGGATTTCTGGACAGCCTTGTCATTATCCTTTTTGATACGGTCAAAGTCGGCTGCTACTATTTTTTTACCCTTTACACCAGGAAAATCCTTGGGGATTCCGATAATAATAAAACCAAAAAAAGAAAAAACAGGAGAAAGGACTAAAGGATGATTTATGTCAAAACTTAATATAACTGAATTGAATCAAAAATTAGCCGGTTTTACCGGTACGATTAATTGGTACCGTCATTGGACCAATTTATTAGCCTACACCGATGGTGTTAATGCAATGGCTGAGGCAGCCGGTTCCTTTTGGTTGATCGATGCGATCGCTTCCTGGCAAATCAAACCAAAAGTAGCCCGGTGTGGTTTTCAGGCCTGGGCATTAACGGTCAAGGATGACCGGACCGCAACTTTAGAGATGCGTGAAGATTCAGATCAGCCAGTGATAGTCACCCAGCAAATCGTTTATACCGACTTCCCTGCTGGCAAATTCAGCTTATGGGTTGAAGGCAGTGGCCGTGAGCGGGTATTATTACTACCTTCAGAGCATTAAACATATAAGGAGCAGTTATGTCAGAAAGAATGGAGATTCCCAACACCAAAATTACCTTATATGGATCAAAGCAAGAGATAAAAAGTGCTATGAATTGTTTCAATAAAGCTAATATCCACCAAAAGCTATCTGGTGATGAATATTCAGACCGGCTTGTATTAATGAATGAATTTGTACCGCATATTAAATGCAGTATCTCCTATAATGGCAATACGGTCTGGAACAAAGAAAAGTTAATCCGCGACTTCAATAAAATACTCAAGCACGGCATGGAATCGTTAAGTGGTTATTTATACGAGTTTTTTCATCTCTGCTGCGGCAGTATTGCCCATTACGATAAACAGGGATGGATTGCGACATACCCGACCATTGCGTCATTACGCAAGTTCTTCGAACGAAATGAATACGGTCAATCAGTGGTAGCACATATGCCAAGCTGGAAAGCAGATGCGGTTGAGATTGCTCAGGAAATGGATCGGTTACTTAAAACACTGCAAATTAAACAGGTGCGCTGCAATATCTGCCGCCAACTAGTTGGCGACACCCCGCACGATTATAATGACCATATATTCGAGAATCATTCAGAAGCACTGATATTGAAAATACGGGAATTGTTTTATACCGATTAGGCTAATTTGTATTAATCAATAATAGACAAACCTTTTAAATCATTAAACAAAGGAGAAAGTATGGAAATCGAGATAAATTCAAATAAAGGTAAGGCAAGCTTAGAAGTACCGGATGAAGAGGTAAAAAAGACCGGTGAGCAAATTGCCGGATACCTACAAAAGAAGCTGGGTCTTAAAAAAGCCAAAGATCTAATAAAACCTAAACCCAACACCCCTACCAAGTAGCTTTATAGCTTTTCCTCATTAATAATTCAAGAAGGAGCAATATATGCATGCATTATTATATGTCTTATGTCCTAAACACGGACTAGATGATAGTACATCAGCCAGAAATCACGTATTCAACTGGTTAACCGATAACGGTTTTACCGGAAATGGCGGTTTCTTTCAAAACTATATTGCCGACTGGTTCGTAATTGGCGGCCGGTGGTCTGGTGATTTAGTTGCCTCACAAATGGATCAGGACAAATTACAGGCTTTAACCAAAGAATTCGAAGCAAAGTATGGGTTCTGGATTAGCAAGGATATCACGGAAGAGCTGCGCCAAACACAATACGCTGAGTTACTGAAACAATATTTCCCGGATTATCAGGGAATACCCTGGGCATTCCGTGATTCGTACAAGACCGATGGTTTAGAAGATGATGCCCAAATCGTGAATCAGAAGCTCTACGATGCAGTAATCAAAGATAATCTCGTGGACCGGCTCGATGTCGAGTTAATCTGGAATGGGGGCAGTGTAATCGCCACGGATATGATAAATAATCACCATCCAATTACTCCTGATAGGTTTATTGGGAAATATTGGATAGTAGTAATAGACTTTCACTATTAAAAGACAGGAGGAAGACATGGATATTGCAGTCCAAGAAATAGCAATCAAGAATACATTACCGGTACCGGTTTTTCCATTAGTAGCAGAGCTAAAGCCGGTAAATCTTATTGACCGCATCATCGATGCAATCAATAAGAAACAACATTACCTATCCTATCACCTGATGCGTAAGTTATCGGTAAATGAATTTATGAATCTGCCCGACATATCACTACCGCAACAGTCCGGTGACTATGCCTGGGAAATAAAGCTTACCAACTTAATCTTACAACGTAATGTATTCACAAGTGGGATCGTCTTAAGCATGGATAATAAACAGGAAGACCCGGTATTGTTTGGATTTGAGGATAAACCAACCTATGTGTTACAATCAATCAAAAGCTATAAGCCGGTTGATATCATTAGAAACTACTTCTATGCTAAAGAGCGTGATAGGTGTAACTTTGGAAGACCTTATTCAGGCGGACATTGTTGTATTCCAGGCGATATTGTACAAATTGGTTATTTTGTAATTTACACTCTCTAAGGTTGAGCACAACTCCAAAAGTGCAAGTTAGATTTTAACCAATTTGTCTAATATGTGCTGAAACAGAACACTGTGGCTAATAATAATTGACATTTTGTCTTATCTTTATTAAAGTGATTATATGAAAATTTCTGCTGAAGCATATAAAAAAGCTGGTGTTAATATTAGTCAGACCACAAAAATTAAATCTAATATTAAGTCTTTAGTCAGGAAGACTTTTTCTTCTGCGGTATTATCTGAAATTGGTTTATTTGGCGGACTATATCAATTAGATAAAAAGACTGTCTTAGTTTCAAGTTGTGATAGTGTAGGAACAAAAGTACTAATCGCAAAGATGATGAATAAACATTACACGGTTGGTGAAGACATCGTCAATCACTGCGTCAATGATATTTTAACTTTGGGTGCGAAACCATTATTTTTCTTAGATTATATCGGATATAGTAATCTCGACTCTTCAATCGCTAATGATGTAATAATTGGTTTAGCCAATGGCTGCAAAAAGAATAACTGCGCATTAATCGGCGGTGAAACCGCTATGATGCCAGGTATGTATCAGAAAGGTGAATTTGACCTGGTCGGATTTATTGTCGGAATTGTTGATAAAGATAAAATCATTGACGGAAAAAAAATTCGAGTTGGTGATAAACTTATCGGCATCCCTTCATCCGGACTTCACACCAATGGTTATTCTTTAGCAAGGAAAGTATTCTTCTCTGATAATAATTTTACCGTAAAAACTAAACTACCAGGATTAAAACAGAACTTGGGAAACGAACTATTACGCACTCATCGCTCATATCTTAAAGAAGTTTATCCGCTTCTCCCCCATGTTTCTGCTATAGCACATATTACGGGTGGAGCTTTTTATAAAAATACCATTCGACTATTACCTAAAAATCTTTCTTGTATTATTTATAAAAACAAGTGGCAGGTGCTAAATATTTTCAAAGCAATCCAAAAATACGGCAAAATTTCCGAAGCAGAAATGTACTCAGTGTTTAATATGGGAATCGGAATAGTTCTATTCACACCGTCTAAGTATGTAGATAAAATTATGAATCAAGTTCCTCAGGC
>Ga0315291_10006459_pt1 | contig 14559 bp, 13 predicted proteins | sample YL17G12_20_MG_FD_203070 | JGI IMG/M metagenome (GOLD analysis project Ga0315291, IMG submission 203070) | Sediment microbial communities from Yellowstone Lake, YNP, Wyoming, USA - YL17G12_20 | ecosystem: Environmental > Aquatic > Freshwater > Lake > Sediment | place: USA: Wyoming | collected...
CAGCGAAGCGATCTTTGATAAAACTTTCTGGAAGAAAGTTTTGCGGGGGGCCGGATTTGAACCGGCGGCTCCCTGCGGAACGGGATCTTAAGTCCCGCGCCTGTACCAGGCTCGGCCACCCCCGCATTAATGTTTGTATGGCATCGTTCCAATCGCTATTCGCTTTTGGCGCGGACCGCCTGCGGGGGGCCCGAGCACCCGGCGAGGCGGCATGGCCGGCGCGCCGGCGACCGTCGCAGCCCTGCGACGGTCGCCCGCGGAAGCTATTTTTGATGGAATTTTTTGGAAAAAAGTTCCTCGGCCACCCCCGCGTCGCGGACGGGAATTGAGAATATCGGTATTAGTATTTGTTCAAGTCAAGCATTATATATGATAAGCAATAATAGCGGCTATCAGTCCAGACGGGGAAAACTACCATGCGACCTGCATACGCCCTGATGCTCGGCGGAGCGCTTTTCAAGAAGAAGGTAAAGGAGGACGGGCACGACGGCAGTGACTCCAAATCCCGCGAGAAGGCCATCCGCGAGAAGGTCGTGGACGACCTCCGCGGCAGAGAGGATTCCCTGCGGGAAAGGGAGGCGGCGCTCGCCTCCCGTGAAGAGGAGCACGGAAAGAAGAACGCCGAGCTGGCGCTCAGGCTGCAGGAGCTCGCGGTGCGCGAAAGAGAGCTCAAAGCGAAATACAGCGAAGGCGGGGTCCCGGCAAAGGCCGAGGGACACCCGTCCCTGCCGGCAGATTCGGACCACGTCGACGAGCAGGAGAAGCTCGTGAAGGTCCTGGAGCACCGGCTTGCCGGCGCCCGGGCAAAGCACGAGGAGCTGCGCCGGGCCACGGGCGCGCGGGGCCGGCACGCCGACACCATCGCCGCCTACCGCTCCAGCGGCTACGTCGTGGCCCGCCTGGAGAAGCTGGAGGGCCTCGCCGCCTCGGAGCTCGAGAAGGCGCTCGGCCAGTTCGAGAAGGACTCCGCGGCGCTGGCGCCTCTGGCGGCCCGCTGCGACGCCCTGGACCGGGCCGTGGCCAAGGAGGCCGACGCCCTCCGGGCCCGATGCAACGACCCGGACGCGATACCGGAGATCGAGCAGGGCATCCGGGAGCTGGAGGCGCGGGTGGAGGCCCGGCGGGCACAACTGCGCAAGCGGGTGGAGCGGTGGAAGGACGAGGGATTCTCGGTGGCCCGCTTTGACAAGCTGCCCAACGCCGGCCTGGACGCGATGGAGGATGCCACCACCAAGTTCGAGGAGGACCTCGAGGTCCTGCGCCTGTTCACCGAGAAGCTCGATGCCCTGGACGCCACGGCGCGCAAGGGCGCGGCCCGGCTGGCCCCGCTCCTCAAGGACCCGGACAACATCCCCGCGCTGGAAAAGGAGTTCTTGGCACTGGAACGGGAGGCAGGCATCCGGAGACAGGAGTTCCTGGAGCTCCTCGAGAAATGGCAGGCCGAGGGATTCCGCACCGAGCCGCTGGAGAAGGTCCTTTCGGCCGATTTTCCGACGATGCGGGCGGCGTTCCTCAAGTTCGACGAGGACGTGCATCGGCTGAAGTCGCTTGCCGACCGCGCTTCAAAGCTGGACGTGAGCTTCGCCACCCAGGTGGCGGCCCTCAACCGCGACCTTCACGACCCGGAGCAGCTGCACAAGCTGGAGCATACGGTGAGGAACCTCGAGGAGGAGGCCGAGAAGAAGAAGGCGACCTCGCCCAAGCGTCCGCACGTGCCGCCCCCCAAGGTGGTATCGGCCGCAGGGGCCCAGCCGGCGCCCGGGCCAAAGGCGCCCGCTGCGGACAAGGAGCCCGTCCACGCGCCCCGGCACAAGGCGCCCGCGGTGGAAACGGCACCGCCCGCCCCGGTACCCGAGCCAAAGCCGGCCACGGCCGAAACGCCCGTCAAACCGCACGTCGCCCCTGCAAGCGCGCCGAGGACGACGGAGGCAGCACCGGCACCGGCCGGAGGCCCCGAGGCTGAGCTGGCCGCCGAGATAGCGGCCTCCGAGGGCCTTATAAAGGAGCTGGAGGCCAAAAATATCGATCCTTCGGCCGCCTCCAATTTGCTCAAGCTCGCCAAGTCCTTCAACCGGAGCAAGAACCTCGCCAAGGCGCTCGTGTACGCCAAGAAAGCGCACGATACGGCCGCGGCGATGAAGAAATAACGGGAAACGGGCGAGCCGGGGAGCCGGTAAGCTGGTGAGCCGGTGGGTAAGCCGGATAACCGGGGAACCGGCGAGCCGGGACCTTTTCGTTGGTTACCGGTTTCCCAGCTCACCGGCTTTCCGGCCCACCCCCCGGCTTCTCGGAGGACCTCTGTCCCGTCGTTCCACGGTCCTCCTTGCCTAGGCGACTGCGGTCGCCTGCGGTCCGGCTCACCGGCTCACCGGCTCACCGGTTCCCCGTTTGTGTTTCGAACATCTCCGCCGGCGCCCCCGCCAGTTCCATGAGAGCCTCGGCCTCCATGAAGTGGAGCCTTCCGGGCACGACTATGCTGTGGTGAGGCGGACCGAAGTCCTCCTTTGCAAGAGAGGCCAGCTTCCCGGCGCGCACGACCGGGCGCTCCGAGCCGGCGCGCGCCACCACGCCCACCAATGCGTCCGGGCCCAGTATTCCGCCCCGCTTCCGCCCCTCCAGCTCGGAGAGTATGCCCAGCCCCTCGTTGGCCGTCATCAGCCGTCCCCGGTCGGCCTGGATGTCCAAAAGCACCAGCGTGTGGAGCCCCCGGGAATGGTTCTCGACTATAATGTCGTAGGGGCTTTCGGGGAAGTAGCCCTTCTCGGGGAAGGGCAGGGTCGTGGTCCTCCCGAACTTGTAGTGCTGGAGGCCCAGAAGACCGGGCACGGCGGTCAGCGCCGAGGCGCCGTGGACCACCGTGACAGGTATGCCCAGCTTTCTGGCGCGGATACGCAGTTCGACATGCGTCGTGGCCGAGAAGGGGTCCCCGACCACCAGGAGGCAGGCATCTTTCGTTCTGGCCGCATCCAGGATCCGGTCGCCCTTTTCGACCTCGACGCGGTCGAGGACCGAGAGCTTCTTTCCGAGGACCGATTCCAGTTTACTGACGGATGCACCGGCCGGGACGGCCGTGTAGAACTCCGCGAAAACGCAGTCGCAGGAGCGGGCCTCCTCTATCGCCCGCAGGCTCAGGTCCCTCTCGTCGTGGAGGCCCAGGCCGATGAACTTCAGTCCCGTTCCATCACCGGCCCGGAATCGCCTTCCGGGTAGCTAATGGTTGTGTAAAAAGCAATATATCCGGCTCCTGCGAATATCGTCCCGATGGTGAGGTCGCGGTGCCTTGCGGTCCCCAAAGGACGCGCCCAGGATGCAAAGACCATTTTGTCGGCGCTGGGGCTCCTGCGCAAGGACCTGCGGCCGGCGCATGATTCCGAAAAGGTCTACCTGCCCATGAAGGGCGGGCAATACGCCGGCGAGGGCCGGGTGTGCCAGCACGATTTTGCTGAATCGGCCAAAAGGGCGACGAGCTACCGCGATATCGCGCAGGTGCCGCCCGCTGTCAAGAATGAACTGCCGCGCGCTTACGATGTCATCGGCAAGGTCATCGTGATAAAGATACCCGATGGGCTGGCGCAATATAGGGAGGAGATCGGAAGGGCGCTGCTTTCGGCGCGCCCCGAGGCGCGCTCCGTGGCCGAGGACCGGGGCGTCCAGGGCGGCCAGCGGATACGGGAGCTGGAGGTCATCGCCGGGGAGCCGGACCTCGAGACGGTGCACATCGAGCACGGGCTGCGATTTTGCCTGGACCCGTCCAAGGTCTACTTCTCGCCGCGCCTAGCGACCGAGCGGCTGAGGATTGCAGGCCTGGTGGGCAGGGGCGAGGCGGTGCTGGACATGTTCGCCGGCGTGGGGCCGTTCTCCATCCACATAGCCAAAAAGGCCGGGCCGGCCACGGTCCTTGCCGTCGACATCAACCCCGCGGCGATCGGGTACCTGAAGAAAAATATCAGGCTGAACAAGGTCGCCAACGTCGAGCCTCTTCTCGCCGACGCGCGCGAGCTTGGAGGAAAGCTTTCGCCCGTCGATCGCATAATAATGAACCTGCCCCACAGCGCATTCGGGTTCCTGCCGGTGGCGCTCGGGCTTCTGAAGCCCGGAGGCACGATCCACCTCTACGACATCATACCGGGCGAGCGGCGGCAGGCGCGCAAGGAGGAGGTCGAGCTGGCCGTGAAGGCGGCCGGGCGGAGGCTTTCGCGCCAATGCCTCCGGCTGGTCCGGGGCTACTCGGCGGCCGAGTCCCACTACGTGTTCGACCTTTCGGTCGAATGACGGTTCACTGTATCGCGATCCTCGCGTCGAGCACCTTGAAAGGTCTGCCCTTCTCGAACACCACGAGCGGGTTGATGTCCATCTCCCTTATCTCGGGCAAATCGAGAATCATCTGGGACATGCGCTGGAGGTGCTCCGAGAGCCGCTCGATGTCGACGGGCTTTTCGCCGCGGGCCCCGTTGAGGATGGGGAAGCCCTTGATGGCGTGCACCATCTCGTTTGCGTCGACATCGTTGAGAGGCGCCACGCGGAAGGCCACGTCCTTGAGCACCTCGACGTAGACGCCGCCCAGCCCGAACATGATCACCGGCCCGAAGCTTTGGTCGGTGGTCATGCCCAGTATGGTCTCCTTGCCGCCCTTGACCATCTCCTGCACGAGCATGCCGTCCATGGCGAAGGACGGGTTCTGGGCCTTGAGCCCGGCGAACGCCTCGGCAATGTGGGAGAAGGCGGCCCGGAGCTCTGCATCGTTGCGTATGTCGGGCCTCACGCCGCCGACGTCGGACTTGTGGAGCACGTCACGAGAGGCGAGCTTCAGCACGACCGGGTAGCCTATCTCGTTTGCGGCGGTGACGGCCTTTTCAACGTCGACGCAGAGGGCCGAGCGGGGCATCTCGAAGCCGTAAGCAGAAAGCACGGCCTCCACCTCGGGCTGGGAGAGCCACTTGCGCCCCTCGGCCCGGGCCCTCATTACCACGGATTCGGCCGCTTCCGCCTTCACGTCGAACCGGTGTATCTTTCCCTCGGGGCGGTGCTTGATGAGGCTGTAGCGGTACATGGCCGCCAGGGCCCTGGCAGCGGATTCCGGGAACATGTATACCGGAAGGGTGCAGCCCTCCGACCGGGCGCGCCGCTGTTCCCGCGTGCTCATGAAAACGCCCAGGACGGGTTTTTCGTGACGGGCGCAGGCGCGGTGGATGGCGACGTTCACGGCTGCGGCGTCGGTCATGAGCGGGTGGACGAAGATGACGATGACGGAATCGACGTTCTTGTCCTGGAGAACGGCGTCGAGGACCACCTCGTACATCTGGGCGTTTCCCTCGGCGAGCATGTCCACCGGGTTGTTGATGGCCGCCGCCGGGGATAGATGCTCCTTCAGGGTGCGCCGGGTGCGCTCCTCCAGCTGGGCCATATCGAGGCCGTGCGAGACGCAGGCGTCGGTGGCCATGATGCCCGGGCCGCCGGCGTTGGTCACCACCGCCACGCGCTTTCCGGCCGGGAGCGGCTGGCCGGTGAACGCCTTGGCGTAGTCGAGCAGGTCCTCGATGGATTCCACTCGCAGCACTCCGCACTGGTGGAATATGGCGTCCGTGAGCACGTCGCCCTCGGCGAGGCTTCCGGTGTGGGACGAGATGGCCCTTGCACCCGCGAGCGTACGGCCCGACTTGACGGCGACCACGGGCTTCTTCCTCGAAAGGCTGCGGGCTATGCGGGTGAACTTGCGGGGGTTCCCGAAGCTCTCGATGTACATCAGCACGAGCTTCACGGAGTCGTCTGCCTCCCAGGCCTCCAGAAGGTCGTTGGCCGAGATGTCCATCTTGTTCCCCATGCTCACGAACTTGGAAAACCCTATCTCCGCTTCCTTGGCGTAGTCCAGGAGCGTCCCGCAGAGCGCCCCCGACTGGGACATCAGGCCTATCGAGCCGTCGAGGGGCATGGTGATGGCGAAGGTGGCGTTCATGCGCACGTCCGCCTCCGTGTTTATCGCGCCCATGCAGTTGGGGCCGACCACGCGTATGCCGTATTTCTTGGCGATGGCCGCCACCTCCTGCTCCAGCTGGGCGCCCTTTTCGCCCACCTCCTTGAAGCCGGCCGAGATTATTATCGCACCGCGCACGCCCTTCTTGCCGCACTCCTCCATTATCTGCGGCACTATGCGCGCCGGGACGACGATGAGGGCCAGATCGACCGGGTCGGGTATGGCGGCCAGGCTGGGAAAGCACTTCATGCTCAGCACGGTGTTGGCGCGCGGGTTGACAGGGTAGACGGATCCTTTGAACTCGTAGGTCACGAGGTTGCCCAAAATCTCGCGCCCCACGCCCCCGCGCTCGCGGGAGGCGCCTATGACGGCTATGGACTGGGGCCTGAATATCGCGTCGAGGCTCTTGGTCATGTACTGCACCTTCCGGAGGTCATGTCAATATGGGATTATTAGCGTTTGTCACGGGTAAGCTGGGGAGCCGGGGAACCGGCAAGGCGGGGGGAAAGCCGGTAAACCGGCAAGCTGGGAAGCCGGTATCTCGGCGTCAGTTGCCGGCTCGCCGGCTCACCGGCTTGCCGGCTCGCCGGTTCGCCCTTTTGAAATCGTTCCTCGCGCGCATATATATTATATAATCCGGACGACATTTACGTGTCGGGGTGGGTGGGTTGAGCAGGGTAGCAATAGTCGGTGTTGGACAGACCGCTTTGAAGCCTTTTTCGCCCGAGGTCTCGTACAAGGAGCTCATGTTCGAGGCTGCGGTGAAGGCGTACGAGGATGCCGGGGTGCAGCCGCGCAAGGATGTCGAATCTTTCATCGGCGTGTCCGAGGATTTCTGGGAAGGCACTTCCATCTTCGACGAGTATCTGCCCGACCAGCTCGGCGGGGCGCTGCGCCCGGTGTGCACCATTGGCAACGAGGGGCTCGCCGGGATCGCCAACGCCGCAATGCAGATAATGACCGGGCAGATAGGGGTGGCGGCCGTCGAAAGTCACAGCAAGTTCTCCGAGGTGGACCGGCCCCTCAAGGTCATGCAGATGGCCTTCGACCCGATACTTAACCGGCCGCTGGACTTCAACCCGCACCTGGTGGCGGGGCTGGAGATGGCGCGCTTTTTGGAAGTGTCGGGGCTTCCGCGCAACGACTGCGCCAAGGTCGTGGTGAAGAACCGAAAATGCGCGATAGGCAACCCGCTGGCTGCCTATCCGGCGAAGGTCTCCTCCGAGCTGGTCTTGAAATCGGAGGAAACCTTCGCTCCGCTTCGGGAGCTCGAGATGAGCGCCGCCGCCGACGCTGCGACGGTGGTGGTTTTGGCCTCCGAGGAAAAGGCCGGAAAGCTTTCGGACAACCCGGTCTGGATAGACGGGATGGGCTGGGCCAACGATACGCCCACGCTGGAAAGCCGCGACTGGGCCCGGGCCCGCTATGCCGAATGGTCGGTCAAACAGGCATCGAAGATGGCCGGCTATTCTGCAAAGAAAGTCGACCTTTACGAGATAGATGACACCTACGCTTACAAGGAAATACAACATGCGGCTGCCCTGGGCATCTGCAGGCCGGCCGATTATTCAAAGTACATCCGGGGAGGCAATCCACCCATAAATCCATCGGGCGGGAGCCTCGGCTGCGGCCACACCCTGGATGCGACGGGCCTGTTCCGGCTCGGCGAGGCCGTGGAGCAGCTGCGCGGCCTTGCGGGAAGGCGCCAGGTCAAGGGCGCCAAGAGGGCGCTCGTGCAGTCGTGGCGCGGGGTCCCGACCACCGCGGGAGCGGTCATGCTGCTTTCCAGCAACGATGCGGCTTTGGCTCCGGCCGGTAAGGGGGCGGTCCAATGAGGCGGGTCTGTGTCATAGGCGCCGGGATGACCAAGTTCGTGCGCCGTGCAAAGGAAACGGGCAAGGAGCTCTCCTTCGAAGCGGCGCGCATGGCATTGGATTCCTGCGGCATGGAGTTCAAGGATGTCCAGTGCGTGGCGCAGGGAACCGCGCCCGACGCGTTCGACGGGATGCACATGAAGGCCGAGTACCTGAGCGACGGCAGCGGCGCCTACGGAAAACCGTACAGCCGCTCCTATGTCGGCGGAGGGACCGGGGTGTTCACGGGCTGCCACGGCTGGTGGCACGTCGCCTCGGGCATGTTCGACACCTGCCTGGTCATCGGCGAGGAGAAGATGTCGTCGTGCTTCCCACACCCTCAGGGCGCCTTCGTCACGATATTCGACAATTTCACCGAAAGGCAGCTGGGCCCCAATCTGGTCTGGATCTTCGCACTCGAGATGAACCGCTACATGACGACCCACAAGATCAAAAAAGAGGATATTGCGCTCGTTTCGGTGAAGAACCACGGCAACGCCCTGGACCATCCCTCGGCCCAGCTGGGGATGAAGATAACCGTCGAGGACGTGCTCAACTCCGAAGTTCTCGCATACCCGGTCCAGAGGCTGGACATCAGCCCGACCAGCGACGGCGCCGCGGCGCTTATATTCTGCACCGAGGAGGTGGCCCGCAAGTACACGGACAACCCCGTGTTCGTCGACGGCGTCGGCTGGCACCTGGACACGTCGTACTGGACGGACCGGGACCTGTATTATCCGAAATATGTGGAAAAGGCCGCCAAGATGGCGTACAAAATGGCCAAGATAGACAACCCGCGCAAGCAGATAGACTTCGCCGAGCCCTACGACCCGTTCGACTACAAGGAATTGCACCACATGGAAGGGCTGCAGCTCTGCGGCAAGGGCGAGGCGCCCATCCTGACGAGGGACGGGGTAACGCAGCGGGACGGCGCCCTGCCGACCTGCCCGTCCGGAGGGGCTTTGGGCGTCGGGAATCCGATTGCCGCCACGGGCGTCATGAAGCTTTGCGAGCTCTTCTGGCAGCTTAGGGGTGAGGCGGGCAAGCGCCAGATCAAGAACAACCCGCAGACCGGCGTGGCCCAGGCATGGGGAGATCTGATGCAGGTGGGCACGGTCGTGGTCATGCGTTCCGGGGGTGCCAGGCCATGAACGGTTCGCCAAAGGACCCTGTCCCTCAGCCCGAGGGGCAGGAGGCCAAAAAGACGGAAACGCCCGAGCCCCAGCCCGCGAGTGTCCGCAAGGCGAAACCGGACGGAAAGCTGGCGGGGACCGCTCTCAAAGAGGAGGACCTCAAGGACAAAAAGCTCCTGAAGGAAATATGGAACGAGCCCGGCCTCAGCTACACCTGGAGCGCGGGCGTGGCCATCGGGACCTACCTGGAAGGATTGAAGAAGGGGAAGCTCATGGGCGTGCGCTGCCGCTCCTGCAACCGGATAATGGTCCCGCCCCGGATGTTCTGCGAGGAGTGCTTCAAGACCGTCGACGAGTTCGTCCCGGTGCAGGATACCGGCACCATCAACACATTTGCGATATGCTACATCCGGACCGACGCCTCCCGCCAGAAGAGGCCCCAGATCCCGGCGGTCGTCGAGATCGACGGCGCCAGCAAGGGCATGGGCATCCTGCACCTTTTGGGCGAGGTGAGGCCGGCTGACGTGAAAATTGGCATGAAGGTCCGGGCCGTGTGGAAGCCGTCCCGCGAGAGGAAGGGCGACATCACCGACATCCGCTATTTCAGGCCGATGGGGCCCGACGAGCTCCTGCCGGCGGCGCCAACGGCCGTGAAGAGGGCGGGGGGGCCAACGGCCGTGAAGAGGAAGGCGGCGCCGAAGGCGGCCGGCAAGACGAAACAGAAGGCAGCGGCCGCAAAGCCGAAACCGAAAACGAGACCGAAGCGCAAGGGAGCGTGAGGAGGGAGCACCATGGGAATCGTGAGAAAGGTGGAGAAGGCGGAAAAGGTCAAGCTGGTCAAGGGCGACTTCCCCGTGAAGTACAAGTACACGATGCCCCCGCACCACGAGAAGTTCTTCCAGGCGCTGAAGGAGAAGGGAGCGTTCACAGGGGCAAAGTGCGAAAAGTGCGGTACGGTCTACGTTCCCCCGGTCTGGTTCTGCGAAAAATGCTTCGTCCGGGTGGACAAGGCCGTGGACCTGAAGGACGCCGGCACTTTGCAGGCGTTCACGGTGGCGCACGAGGGCCCGGAAGGACTGCCGCTCCCCGCGCCTGTAGTCTACGGGATCGTCAGGCTGCGAGGCGCATCCACGGTCATCCTGCACAAGGTGCTCGCCGATCCGAAGAAATTGAAAGCGGGCGCGAAGGTGAAGGCGCAGCTCAAGCCCCCGAACAAGCGCAAGGGCTCGATCACGGACATAGAGGGATTCGTGTTAGTGTGAGCATGCCCCCGAAAATGCCACCGAAGCCGCTGTGCCTCAAGCGCCGGCATGTCATAACCGCGGTAGATTCGAAATACATTCGGGGCCGCGTCGAGATCAAAAAGCCCGGCGAGGAGACCGGGGCCCACGTGACCGAGGGCAAGGAAGAGGTTATCATCGTCCTCGAGGGCACCGCCACCGTGTACTACGCGGAGGCGAAGCTCAAGGTCCGGGCGGGATACTCCCTTTTTGTGGCCGAGAACGTCAACCACAACGTGTGCAACGAGGGGCGCGGGCCGCTGCGATATGTTTACGTGCGGTCGCGCGCCAAGGACGAGGAGCGCCATCATCACCACCACCCCGTGCAAAGTTCATAATCCCCCCGGGCCATACGAGACGGCGAGCGGGGTGGTGAAAAATGAAGCGCATCGGTATTCTCACATCAGGCGGCGATTCTCCGGGCATGAACGCGGCCATCCGTTCTGCAACGCGCGTTGCCATCTCCCACGGCCTGGAGATGGTGGGCATAATGCGCGGCTACCAGGGGATGATCGAGGGCGACTTCGTCCCGTTGGACCGCAAGGCGGTCGGCGGAATAATAAATCGCGGCGGGACCATCCTCAAGACGGCCCGCTCCAAGGACTTCATGAAGCCGGCGGGGCGCGCTCAGGCCTACGAAAAGGTCAAGGAGGCGGGCATCGAGGGGATAGTGGCCATAGGCGGCGACGGCACCTTCCGGGGCGCCTACAAGTTCTCCTCGGAGTTCGACATCCCGGTGATAGGCGTTCCCGGGTCCATCGACAACGATTCCGTCGGGACCGATTCCACGATTGGCTTCGACACGGCGGTGAACATCGCCCTCGATGCCATAGACAGGATACGTGACACGGCCAGCTCCCACGACCGGGTCTTCTACATCGAGGTGATGGGGCGCGCAAGCGGGTTCATCGCCCTCCATTCGGGCATCTGCGGCGGGGCGGAGGCCATACTCATACCGGAGGTGACGGGAGAGGTCAACGAGCTGGCGGCGCTTTTGAAGGAGAACCGCAAAAACGGAAAGCTCTGCAACATCGTCGTGGTGGCCGAGGGCGACGAATCCGGCGGGGCCTTCACAATAGCCAACATGATAAAGACCCTGACCGGAATAGATTACCGGGTGACGATTCTGGGCCACATCCAGCGCGGGGGGGCTCCGACGGCCGCGGACCGCCTTCTGGCGACGCGCCTTGCCGCCGCGGCCGTCGAGGCCCTCATTGCCGGAAAGCGCAACATGATGGCCGGCGTGTCGGGCAACGATGTCCTGCTCACGCCGTTTGAGCAGGTCTGGGACTGCAAGAAGGAGCCGGACCTTGGGCTTCTGAAGCTGGCCAAGCTTCTTTCGTGACGGTGACCGGATGCAGGGGATGGATCCATGGAGCGCGTAAGGAAGACAAAGATAGTGTGCACGCTGGGGCCGGCCACGACCGATGAGGGAACGCTGCGACGGCTCGTGGCCGCCGGGATGGACGTGGCCCGCATAAATCTGTCCCACGGAACGCACGACGAGCACCGAGGGCGCATCCGGGCAGTGCGCGCCGCCGCCGCGGCGGAGGGAAAGATCGTGGCGGTGCTGGGGGACCTGGGCGGCCCGAAAATACGGCTGGGCGAGGTCGCCGGCCAGGCGGAGCTCCGGGCTGGGGAAAGATTCGTCCTGACCACGCGATCGGTGGCGGGCGATTCCGGGACCGTCTCGGTCAACTACGCCGGCCTTCCCTCCGAGGTCCGCCCGGGCGAAACGATACTGCTGGCCGATGGCGCGCTGGAGCTGAAGGTGATCGAGAGGTCCAAGACGGACGTGATATGCGAGGTCGTGGTGGGCGGAGTGATAAGCTCCCGGAAAGGGGTCAACCTGCCATCCACGCGCCTGAAGATATCGGCCGTGACCGAAAAAGACAGAGAGGATATCGCGTTCGCCGTCAAGGAAAAGCTGGACTACCTGGCCGTCTCGTTCGTGCGGAGGGCGCAGGACGTCAAGGACGCCCGGGCGGCGCTGGAGGGGCACGCCGCCAGCATCCCGATAATCTCCAAGATCGAAAAACCGGAGGCGCTCTCGGCGCTGGCCAACATCATCGACGTGTCCGACGGCATCATGGTGGCCCGGGGAGACCTGGGCGTCGAGATACCGCTGGAGCGGGTTCCGGTGGTCCAGAAGGAGATAATCCGAAAGACGCGGATGCTGGGAAAGCCCGTCATCACCGCCACGCAGATGCTCCGGTCCATGGTCGAATCGCCCAAGCCGACGCGGGCCGAGACCACGGATGTCGCAAACGCCATCATCGATGGCACGGACGCGGTGATGCTCTCGGAGGAGACTGCTGTCGGCAAGTACCCGGTGGAGGCGGTCCGCACGATGCACAACATCGCGCTGGAGGCCGAATCGGCCATGGTCCAGGACTGGTTCCCCCGCGCCCAGGAGCCCGTGCACCGATCCGATTTGCAAAGCGCCATAGCGCACGCGGTACTGGACGCATCGAAGCACCCCGACGTTTCCGTCATCGTGACGCCCTCGGCGCGGGGCACCACGCCGATGCTGGTCTCGCGACTTCGGCCCGACAAGCCGGTGCTGATGCTCACCGAGAGCGAGCGGGTGGCCCGGCGGTTCGCCCTGATATGGGGCGTGACGCCGGTGCAGGTGAAGATGCCCCGGGAGCTGGACGACGTGTTCGTGCATGCCGGGCGGGAGGCCCGTAAAAGGGGCATGCTCGAGCCCGGAGGGTTGGCCATCGTCACCGCCGGATTCCCTATCTTCGGCACGCCGACCAACCTCATCTACGTCCACAAGCTGGAAAGGGAGAAATGATGGGCCTTCCTGTCCGGGTGACATATGTCGGCCACGCCACCACCGTGGTGGAATGGTCCGGCACCAAGTTCATCACCGACCCTCTGCTCTTCAAGAGGATCGCTCGCATCGGCCCGAAACGCAAGGTGGAGCTCCGGCTGGACGACCGGCTGCTGGAAGGGGTCCGGTTCGCCACCATCTCGCACGGGCACTTCGACCACCTCGACAAACGCTCTCTGTGCCGGCTTCCGCCGGAGGCGCCGGCGGTGTGCTGCCCCAGTCTCAGCGGCATCGTGGGCCGGTCCTGCGGGAGGAAGGCCATCGGCATAGGTTGGTGGGAGACCGCCGACATTGGAGACGTGAAGGTGACGGCCGTGCCGGCGTTCCACTTCTCGGCCCGCCCTCCGTTCCACTGGACGAAGGATTACCAGGGCTACGTCGTCGAGATGGCCTCCCACGGGGAACGCCGGGCGGTCTACCACGCCGGAGACTGCGGCAGGAGCGAGTTCTTCGGGCAGATAGGCAAAAAATTTGAAATCGACATCGCGATGCTGCCCATCGGCGCCTACGACCCGCCGTCGTTTCGGAAGCACCACCTGTCGCCCGAGGACGCCCTCGACGCCTTCGAGGCGCTTGGTGCCAGGGTGATGGTGCCAATACACTGGGGCACGTTCAACCTGTCCTGGGAGCCGTTCGACGAACCGCCCCGGCGCCTTATGGAGCAGGCGCGCAAGCGGGGCCTCGAGAAGAGCCTGAGGCTTTTGCAGCCGGGAGAATCGGCTGATATCGATTAATCGGCGATCCCGATGGTCCGCCAGTTCTTCCGGGCTCGCAGTATGTCGGGCTCGAGCAGGCCGTGCTGGACCCTCTGGACGGCGGTGAACTTCCAGGGCGGCCGGGGCAGACGGGCGGAAAGCTCGCGCAGGATGCGGCGGGCGCCCTCGATGTTTTCATCGTTGAGCTCGGGAATCTCCATGAAGGTCAGGGCGCCCGAGGTGGCGGGGTACGTATCGTACAAATCGATGACGAGCTCGCAGGGCTCGCTGATTTCAAAGCGGAAGACGTAGGCGACCCTCGGGAACGGGAGGACAGCATAGAGCTGCGAATAGGATCTTTCTGACCTGGTGCGCCTGAATTTTGCGCCGAGCTCGTCGAGAACCGTGCGGAGAAGCGTCGAGGTCGACTGGGCCGTAAACGAGATGGCGGAGCGCCACTGGAAGCCCCCGTCGCCTGCGGCCGGCCTCTTCCCGGCGGCGGCGCCGTCCTTGCGCTTTGGGGCGCTCTTGGCATTCTTGACCTTCCGGACCATTGTGCCCGTATTGGCCGTCCCGACCTTCTCCACCTTCGGGCCCATTGGTGCTGTGAGCGCCATCGTCGGTAAATAGCTTTTCGCCGTTTCCGCCGGTCCCAGCGCCCTACCGGCCGTGCCCCGGTCCCGGCGCCGCGCGCCCTCGTCGTCGTACCCTTACACCCTTGCACCCTTGCACCCTTGCACCCTTGCACCCTTGCACCCTTGCACCCTTGCACCCTTGCACCCTTGCAC
>Ga0315291_10006460_pt1 | contig 14558 bp, 23 predicted proteins | sample YL17G12_20_MG_FD_203070 | JGI IMG/M metagenome (GOLD analysis project Ga0315291, IMG submission 203070) | Sediment microbial communities from Yellowstone Lake, YNP, Wyoming, USA - YL17G12_20 | ecosystem: Environmental > Aquatic > Freshwater > Lake > Sediment | place: USA: Wyoming | collected...
CCGAAGCCGATCTATCAGAAAACGCGATACAATTGATCCTGTCAACTCTCGATACAACATTCAGCCACCCGCTCAAGTCAGCGCCTAAGTCGGTGCAGCTTGAAATGATCCCGGCCGATGTTAGTGATGAAGAGCTTGCCGACGAACTTTTGCCGGTCAAGAAATCGGCTAAGGCTAAAGCCGTGGTGGCAGCAAGCAAATTGGCTAAGGCTAAAGCGGCGGCCGAATTACACTTAGGCTAGCCGAAAGTCAAGCGAAATAAAACAATGCCCTAGCGGATTCAAGTCTGCTAGGGCATTATGCTATACTGTTTACAGCGATCGCTTAGGATTAAAGCTTTAAACGAAGGAGGTTCATCATGGCTATCAAGAGAGCTGCAAGCCGTTCTCGCCCGCTAAGCTCCGGCGAGCGTGCCAAACTGGCCGACGCCCGCAGTGCGACTAAAAACCGCACCGCTCGTCGGCGCAACGAAGCCGAAAGCGCTGTGCGCTCCAAGTCTCGGGGTGGCGCGTCGCCCGCTGCTTAAGCTGTCTTGCCTCAGTCTGGAATCTCCTCTAACGTCTTTTCGCCGGTCAGCAACTCCCGCGAAAGGGTACGGACCTCGTGATAGTCCTCGATCGTTTTAGCCTCGGCCAGGCGCAGCAGGACGCGGCGCGAAAGCACATGGCGTCCCTTGCGGGCTTCCTTGTAGCGGCCGTCAGCGGCGAGCTTGCGTAGGTTGGCGATCTCCTGACGCACAACGCCGACCTCAAGTCTCCCACTCGTCGTCGATAGGTTCTCCTGCACGGGCGTCATCGTCTTCGATCCGCGAAGGCTGGTTTCGCGCACTGGCACTGCTATCGGGGCTACTGGCGTAGAGTTCTGACTCATGAATCGTGTCCTTATATTCAATGCCATGATTGGCTAAAAACTTGCGTTTGCTCTGTTGTGAATCAAACGATATCCGCAGCGGGAACACTTCAGCGAAATCGTTTTTAAAGTTTTCACGCGCCCGGTTGTATGATGCTTTTTCCTCGTCGGAATTGACCTTCCACGTCGATTCGTCCTGCGGCTTCATCAGGTTCGACACCTGCTGTTCAAAACTGGTCTTGCGGTCGATCTTGACTTTGTGGCGCTCGTCAAGGTTCTCGTTACCAATCGTCTCAACGTCGTCGACCAGCTCGTTAGCCTCCACCATCGCCCGAATAATCTCGTTGTCCTGATCGTCCGACGCCTTCATCAGCTTTTCGTAGTACTCGGATTGCGAGGAGGAAAATCCCAATGCGTCCATGTCGAGGTCTTCTGACTCCGCCATGAGAGCAAGCAGTTTAGTTTCGTCCCAGTGTCCCTGGGCCCCATCGTTATTAAGCAAAACGTTGAGCCGTTTTTCGTCAGACTCACTAACATTGACAACGGCAACCTGTAGCTCATATTCGCCGCTAGCTTCCAAGTCGTCGAGAATGCTGAGGCGTTGATGTCCGCCGACAACCTGCCCGGTACGCTCGTTGATAATGATAGGCTGAACAAGTCCATGCTTTTCAATCCCTCGTTTCAGGCGTGCGCGGGCTTGATTCGTGAGGGAGCGGGGATTGTATGGCGCTCCCTTTACGGATGATCGTTGCACGGTCTGCATTGTAAACTTCTCGAATTGGCTCACCTTGCTCTCCTTTAGGCTCGTCCTTCATTACCCACCCAAAATTCACACTGCGGATATAAACGAGGTCGCCCTCTGACCTGAATTCCATGTGCTCTAGCTTGAGTCGGTCGATCAGGTTTGACAGTTTTGTCAGCTGCGCTCGGTACTTCGGCATCAGGCGATCGGTGCCGATTAGCTCTGGTACAACCAGTTTCCAGTCGCCGGGATCGGCCAGCGCTTCGCCTAGCACCGCAAGGTTACTGCCGAGCGTGAAGCCTGACATGCGGATGTCCTGCCGCCTAAGCTGGAACTCTTCACGGTCCCTGACTGGCCTCACATTCTGCATCCGGCGCATCGCTTCCATGATCGGCGTGTCCGGGTGCTTGTACTTCGTCGATTCTTCCCTCTGCGCTCGCGGCTTGTTCCAGTCGTTCTTCATCTTGCAGACGCCCCATGTTTTCTGGCCTTAGGAACGTTGCTAGCCTCATTGCGATGATGCTAGCGATCTTCTGCGCATTGGTGTGATGTCCACGTCCTCGGTTCATGTTCGGCTCATAGCTCATCTCGACCGAGTACCCGAGGTTTGAGCAGGTGATCTTGACGTTTAGCTCCTGCGTCTTTTGGCCGACGACGACAATCTTAGACATCATCGTCCCCGATCACGTCCCACAAGTTGCTGAGGATCTCCGTATGCTGCGGGGTCCACGGGTAGCAATCGCCGTTAGGCTTCGAGATGATCAGATAGGCGGGAAACTTTTTGATCGTCCTCGGTGCTATGTGGAGCGCTGCCGCCGTGTTGTCGTTGATCGGTATGCCGTTCGGGTAGCCTTTCTGAAGGGCGAGGAACTGGCCTGTGGGCCATATCCGGTCACGCACTCGCTTGCCGCTTTTCAGGTGTTCAAGAGCATGGGAGAAATTCATAACGCATCCTTCCAAAGTTCCATCTTTTGTTTAATCACATCAAAATTAAAATCATCGGGCCTAATTCGCCTCACCTTGTCACGCATAAATCCGAGGTAAATCATAAAGACATCAGCAGTCATGTCGGCCCCTGCTCTTGACATGTTGACAGATGCCGCACTGGCTACCTCAAGGATAGCCCTCTCACCGTGCTCCATGATTATGCGGTCAAACGCTTCCTCGTTTGTGATCTCTAAGCGCCTTCCGGTTATAACTAAAAAATTATCCTTTATGTTTTTAGCTAAGTTTTCAAACGTCATGCGTCTATCCTACAAAAGGGTGTCCTGCCTCAAACGCTTCCACAATCCGTTTCATCGGTCTAAGCACATGCTTCATCTTGCCGGCGACCTCGTAGCTAAGGGTGTAGCTGTCAAGATTCAGCATCCACTCGCATAGCTTCGCATAGTCCCGAGGGTAATACTGCTTGATCATGTAGAACTCATGCGCTAGCGCAAGCTCCGGCGAGCGGCCAAGCCACAGGTAATAACGTGGCATAGGCATTCCGGCCGCAAGCATGATGTCAAAAGGCGCGGATTTCTTGAGCCTCCACACCAGCGAAAAAAGCCTTTCGGAAGGAAGATACGGCCCGTCAACGGTGAAGTGAGTTCGCCTGTGGAGAGAATCCGATGCTTTTGTTCCAATGACAGAAACATCACAGTCATGTTCGTCAAGGAGAGTATCCACCAGGAGTCGCCGGTAGCGCTTGAGCGCACTCTTACTATAGCATTGGTATAGAATATCGTCTTTGTATTGCTTCCCAAATCGAGCTAGATCCTCTTTCGAGTTGAACATCTGCATCTTGTCAAAGAAGGCAATGTGATTTTTGACTATGTGGACTTCCGTTTTAAAAAAGTCTTCATGCGCCTTGATAACGTCGTCAAAAAACGACATCCCCGGAAAGATCTCTTTAAAGACCGGCACCACCGTATAGCCGCGCTGCTGCAGTTCATACCAAGCTGCGCAAGAGTCTTTGCCAGTAGAATACTGCAGCAAAACGCGGCGGCGAGGACAAAGCTCGTCAAGAACGCGCCAAGTAGCGTCATCCACTCGGTCGGTAGCTGTGATATCAAACTTCATCCCCTTTGGCCGACGCCACGTCAGCTCCTTTTGCCGCTGCTTTTTTGTCACGCGCGGCTGCTTTTCGCTTTCGCTCGGCAGGCTTAAGTCGGACGTCTGTAAAGGGCTTCCCGGCTTTGGACTTTCCATGGGTCTTTCTCTCGGAGTTCACGCGGTTTTCGCTGCGGTGCCGGGGTGCTAGTTCGGGCTCTTTGTAGCGGCCGTTGCGGCCGTAGTAGCTGCGGAGGATAGGATCGGATTCTTTGAAGAAGTAAACGCCGGGTTCTAGGTTGGGGTCTTTTCCTCGGTGAATCCGTGAGATCACCGTCAGGTAGAGGATGCCGTTTGCCTTGCACCAATCGGTGAGTTTATAGCTGATAAACTTCTTTTTCCCTGCGTCCCAGCACTCGACTATGTAGGTACTCTTTACGGCCCGCCTGCGGGGTTCGGCCTTTGGTTTCTTCTTGCCTGTCATGCTCTCTTCCTCATCGTCGCAACCTTTTGTTTGATCCAGTCTTTCATTGCGGTCATGACAGATTGCTTTGACATTTCAAAGGTTGCTATCATGGCGCTGCGATCGGCGAGCTTCTGACAAAGTATGTCATCAAGCACCAGATTGCAATCTGCCATGTAATAGATATTTACGGTTCCTTTCTGCCCAATCCGGTAGCACCTATCCTCGGCCTGTTGCATGTTGGCCGGGAGCCAGTCGAAGTCGTTAAAAATCACGTCCGACGCGGCCGTCAGGGTGATGCCGACGCCGGCCGCCTTGATGTGGCCGAGGAACACGCGGCAGTTGGGATCGGTTTGGAACCTGTCGACGACGACGCCCCTGAGTTTTTGCGGGGTCTGACCGCACAGGCGCACGGCCTTGGGGAACGCAGCCGCGAGGGTGTCGAGCACAGCCGTATGGTCAGAAAACACGACGACCTTGCGGCCTTCGGCGAGGATCTGTTTAGCGGTGTCTACTGTGTGTTCGACCTTGACTTGGGCTGTCATGCGCTTAAGCCGCATGAGATGCTTGAAAAACTCTTCATCGTCACAGTCTGACGCCATGAATTCCCAATCGAAAAGCTTGTCAAAGTCCTCGCCCGTATCGACTTGCTTAACTGATTGCATCTTCGGCGGAAGCGTCAGAATATCGGTTTTCTTGCGGCACAGCATGTGCGTCGAGATCGCTCCCCTAATCTCCTGCACCTTGACCGCCCCCACGTTGTCCATCTCACTCGGCCGGTATTTGTCAGCAAGCGGGTGCTTGATCATAAATGCAAGCGGCCAAAGGTTTGAAAAGTCCTTGGTGACAGGCGTGCCGGTGAGAAACCACAACCGCTCAAGCTCAGGCATCTGCGCGACAAAGCTCATCATCGCCTTAGTCCGCTGCGCCGCCGGGTTCTTAAGATAATGCGCCTCGTCAGCAATCACCACCAACCCTTTGCCGCCATGATAGCGCTCGGTGAGTTTAGTCAATTGTCCTAGCCGCGAGTAAGGGACAATGTGTATATTCTTGTCGCCATACTCACACCCCCACATTCGGAGTTCGTTGTGCCAATTGCTGATGAGAGTCACGGGGCAGATGATCAAGATAGCCTTGCCTTTTCCGTCCATCTTCACTTGCTCGGAGGCAAGGATGGCCTGCATAGTTTTGCCCAGGCCCATGTCATCGGCGAGAATAGACCGACTTCGATGGTACAAATAGCTAACACCTTCAACTTGGTGTTCCATGATTTTATCGTAAAGCTCGCAGACGAAGGGTGGCTCAAGTATTTTGGGAACGCCGACGATTGGACAATCACGGTTCTTAACAAGAAACGACACCGCGTCGTGAACGTTGATCCTAAGGTGAAACCCCTTGCCGGCTGTCCAAACTGCGGCGCACCCCACGGTAGCTAGCCCGTAATAAAGCGCGTGCTCCGGCAGAGGCCGGCCGTACTCGTCAAGCGGGAGTGACAGGTAAACCTCGGTTCCCTCAATAAGTAGCTGAAACGGTAGGCGCTTGACCGCTGCGGTCCCAGCGCGGCGCTTTAAGTAGTCGTGAGCGATATAGGCCGAGGCAAGCACAAGCCGGCCCGTCTCGAAATCCCGCACCTCGATACTGCTTGCCGGCACCAAGGCGAGCACCGCTCTTGTCAACTCAACCGACGTTGCAAAGGTCGGCACCCGCCAAAGTTTCTTCTCGCCTTCCCACCGACACCCGAACCGCTTAGCGAGGTCTACATAGACCTTCCAGTTTTCCCTATAGTCCCAACTAAACGTTGCGCCGATGTAGATAAGAGGTGTTTTCACTCTATGAATCCTTGTCGCCGCCATCTTCGTTGAATTGACGGTCATCCATTAGGTTTGCTCCAGTTCGGCTCGAACCTTTTTAAGAACGCGATGTAGAGCGCTTCCTGGGTGGATGGTTCCTGGTTGGATGGACAACTGTTCCAAAGCTCCAAGGCAACAATCTAATTCCTTTGCCAGGTTGATCAGCTTCGGCACCATCTCGCTACAAGCTTCGATGAAGTCAGCATTTGGCCCATTTCCAATTGATGCGCCTCCAAAATCATCATCATTTGTGAATGCAAGGCTGCCTCGAATGTCATTCCACTTCCCCTGCGTTCTCTCTTTGTTAAGTTTCTCAAAGTCTTCCAGTTTCATACCGCACCCCCAAGAAGCAGCAACCGCACCCGAGTCGTTCACTGGCCTTTATCACCTTCAAAAGCTTTGGCACCATGTCCCGGCAAGCGAGAGTAAAATCCGCATCAACAATAGCTTGATCCATTCCTAACGTTACAGGTCCAATAGATTGCCAATGCCGATGACGTGAAATAGGCACATATCCCGAAGTCCATTCACGGCTTGCAGCGTTGGCAAGCTTCTCAAAGTCTTCAAGTTTCACGCTCACCACCATTCTTTTAATATCGGGGTCAATGCTTTAGCGGCTAATTCCGATGGATTTTCAGCGCCATTGGCGATGGCCAACAAAACGTCATACCGCAAGTTGTAAAGCAATGATTCTTCGATGTTTTCGCATTCTGCGTTTTCAATTGTTTTTAACCGAGCTTCTATGTCTTCGAGGTTCATACCGCACCCCCGAGAAACGCTTGCCAATAAGGCAGGCCGATGCGCACATACTGTTTCAAATGCGCAAGCCCGTCTGGACCTGCTCTAAAGTCTGTAAGCAACCTACGGCCAACAGCGGCAACCGCGCCCGAGTCGTCAACGTCGCATTTCCAATATTCGGGCACCCATTCGATTGACGAGCCGACAACGCTCGGCACGCCCTCGCATATCCCGTCTGCCGTCACATTATTGAAAGTCTCGGTGTATGACGGTTGCATCAAAAGATTCATTGCGCCGACCTGACGCTTGAACTCCGGCCACGATGCCCACGGGAATTCCTTTAGCTCTACGTTAGGCAGGTTGCGGGTCCATGCTACCGCCGTGTTGTAAACGACCGAGCCCGCGCCGTCGCTGCGGCCTGAATTGATCCAGATCTCGCCGTGAACCTGCATCGTGTTGATAAGTTCAATCGACGCTGCGATTGCCGTCGAGAAGTTTTTGTAGATCCTATGGGACCCAAACGCGCCGATTCGCAGCGTGCCGCCATTGTAGGGCGGGCGGTAATACGCCTCTACGCCGTGCGTATAGTACAGGTTAGGCAGGAAAGTTACAGGGCGGCCGTACATGTGTTCCAGAGCCCTGACCAGCCTAGCGTTGTTCGACGAGGCGTGAAAGTTCGGCAACGTCGTTTCAAGGTCGATCGCGTCCCTTACGAGGTTGATCGCGTTAGGCTCGGCTTGGAGGAACCCCACGTTGCTGTGACAGTTGATCGCAAACTTGACGTAAGGGAATTGCCGGGCGAGCTGCGCGAGGCTCTTGCCGGGTATCCACTGCGCACAGATGACGACGTGAGTAACCGGCCTCGGTCCTGCGTCCTGCGCGAGGATATAGGCCGTCAGGTCGTCGGCACCATACAGCGGCCGGGCCTCGGCATAGTAGCCGTGATGGCTCAAGGTCTTGGCGGTATAGGCCGCTGTGACGCCCATGCCAATGTGTGAGATGTTGCATTCTTTTGAGAAGTTTTTGTAGCCGATGACGAGGTGTTGCTTCACTTGGACTGCTCATGGTCTAAAGGGTTGAAAAAAGATTCACTAGGCCGCGAGTACAATATTTTGAGATCATCAAAGGGTTCTACTTCGTTCTTGCTGCGGCAGAGCCCACAGTCGCACAGTCCGTTGTCGCGCTCCTCTTTACGACGCTGAAACTGACGCTCGGCCCGAAGCTCGTAATCATCAACTCCATCCATAATCTGACCTCCCTTGCCGTAGCTAAATCTAGCCGGGCGAAATTTGTTGGCCGGTCGGCCAGTTGTAAAAGTTTTTGTGACAGCTTGAAACCCTTGTCGCCCATAGTGTCACACTCACTGTCACCGATTTTTTGCATCCATTATTCCTTGTTCTTATGCAGTGTTTTACAGTATCGGAGCGATGTTTGCAAATAAATAATTGCAGAATTTTTGTGACGGTGTGACGGGTGACAGGACTTTCCTATAGAGCTATAGGGAAATAAATAAATTGTATAATATATAGGCAGTTCATATTTTCTATTCTATATAATCTTGTAATTAAGTGTCACTAGTGTCACTGACTGTCATCTTATGGAAACGATTGACAAAAATAATGGTGACACCTTGTTTAGTTAGGTGTCACCATCCGTCACCGACCCATCACTAGCGCCAACGACAACCTTTGAATCCCCGTATTTTGTTAGTTCTACCCGACTCGTACCCCATGCTGGCCATCACAGCCCTAGCATGTCGCATGTAGCAGTCAAACTCATTAGAGCTGCGTGGGTCGTAGCGACGAGCGATGTGCTCACGGATTGACTCGTTAGACAGGATCGCCTCCGGACCAGACTTGCAGACGTTCTGACGTAGGAAGTCGCCAAAGTCGTCGTCGTGCTGCACCGACTCGTTGACAACCTGTTGCTGCGCCTTCTCGGTGGAGGTCAAGGTTGGCCTCTCCCCGGCCCTGTACCAGCCCAGGACCTCCGCCCATAGGTCGTCGATAGGGATCTTATTATAACCGTGCCCGAGGCGCTTGAGGTTGAGCACGAGGTAGCGGCGGCTGCCGGTCGGATCGGACAGGATAGTCTCGTCGTTGGTGGTGCCGATGATGTTGCAGCGGCGAGGCATCTCAACGGAAAACTCGGCATAGGGCGGCCGGTCGTTTATTGTTGACATCGTGAGGAAATCTTTCATTTCGTTACCGGCTGACTTGCCTCGTGGGATCTCGATCTCGTCACTTGCCCAAATGAACCGCGAGCCGAGACGAATGCGGTGATCCTTATCCTTAGGGATGATCGGACCTTCTTGGAAATAAGGTGTTAACCCGCCCGAGCAGAGCCACTGAGCTAGGTACGACTTGCCGAGCCCCTGCGCTCCTTGCAAGATCAAGGTGTAGTTCTGAAAGCCGTCAAGGATGCGAGCAACACACCCCAGCAAGAACTTTCTAAGAAACGCCGACGCCACCCCGTTCTTATCTTCTATATGATCGCAAAGAAGGTCGAACGGTGAGTAGTTCAGCCAGCCTGGCTGCAAACATTCCGTAAAATAATCCTTGAGCGGATCATACATATTGTCATAAGTCTCCATCCGAATTAGAGACTTTACTATATCCCTGTTGCGGAAAGTCGCCTTGTACTCGTCAGGTACAAACTGACTCATCGTCCAGAAACCCATCTTTATCTCGTCGCGCAAACTCTCAACTACCGGCCTACCCCTATCCTCCGTCCGATTTAGAACCATGTTATAGGCTAGCTGATAGCCCATACCTGGAATTAAACTTTGTAGCATCTGCTTGCACTCAAGCGGCATGTCATCCGTCGCCCGGCGAGCAATGTTGAACAGATGTAACATGTATTTGCCGTTTTCACTTTCATCCTCAGATAAAACATTGAACTGATTTATCCTCCGCGCTTGTTCGGCCGACGCCTTTTGTTCGGCCTTGTCCACAGTAGACGGGCGTCCGCGCTCGGCGCGCTTTTTGGCCAGGAAAGCCCCAGCCTCTTTAATATCAATCATCTCTGCCGGCTTGCGCTCTGATTGTCCCATAAGCTCCTCTATGTCGTTGTGTATCTCAGTCATGACGCTAAAACCCCATGCCAGAGCGCCTAAGAGCGCCGGGCGTTGGTCGTACTGTAGTTTTTTGGAGACAGGAGATCATACCTTAGGCGCATCCGTAGGCCGGAGTAAAGGTGAAATATTTTATAGATAATTGCAGAACACTCTTGACGGCAAAACCCGCCTTAGGTAGTTTCACGGCTCGGCGCAATTATCGAAAGCGAAGGGTGTCCTAGGTTATGGTGATTAATCTGCCTTTAGACTTTAAACCTGTTGGATGGAAACGGCCAGCCGGTCGCAACATTCGCTATGATAAACAGGTACCCGATAAGGTCGCGTTTGCGGCGGTTGCGCTGAAAAGGTTGATTGAGTTGTATCCGAGGGAAATGGCCGAAAGGCGTGGGCTGCCCCTGTTTGGCGATAATCCGGTGACGGTCAATATTACCTTTGTACTCAAAGGGAAACGGCCTGATGCAAATAGCGTGCCGGATATCGACAACCTTGTGAAGTTTACCCTTGACGCGCTCCAGTCGGAGATGCTCACCGGAGTTGTGTGGGAGGACGATAGACAGGTCTGCGAAATCTCCGCCAGAAAAATGCGGGGAGAGGAAGATAAGATAACAGTGCTCATTTGTGATTAAAGGATTGTGGAAGCTATGACGGAAGAAAAAAAGTACCTAGAGTGGACCGAAGGCAAAAACACTGTGTTCGTCAAGGACCTGACGTGGAGTCGCAACGCAAAGAACGAAGTCGAGCTTAAGTTGCTGTTTGGTGATAGCAACGCAGCGGACGCGATGCACACAAACATCACGCTGCGGCCGACGAGCAAGGCTGGGGATTCGCAGTATCTCAAGATGATGAAGGACAAGGAAGTGCAAACCGCGCTCCTGCCGCTGGCCGATATTACGCCGCAAGAAGGCGTGGTTCTCAAGCTGTCGGAGATCGTGCTCGCAGCTAAGACCAACCTTGAGCAGGCTGATATCAAAGTCGAGGTTGATATCAAGCAATCCGAGGGCAAGGTCGACACGCGCACCGGAGAGTCGAGGGTCTTCTCTAATATCGTGGGGCTGAAGGTCATCGATGTCGTTGCAAAGGTGCCTTACGAGAGCAAATTTGAGGTTGATCTCGACGACTTGCCGTTCTAAATATGGATATCCGGTGAAGCTTTGGCGAGTGCAGCCGGTGAAACGAGGGGCGGAAGGTGTGAAGGCTTTCCGCCCTTTTACACGCATGGAGACTAAACAAGTGACTAATAACAAGTGGCCGAAGGCTATCAAGTTTGCCGACATATACGCCAACTCTCGACGCCGCCGGGAGTTTCTGATCAAGAACCTAATGAGGCCGCAAGCAGACATCGACAAGCTGGCCGATAGCGAGGTCGATCGGATGTTTGAAGAGTTGACTCACATGGAGTCGCTGGAGTCACGCAGGGAGAAACGAGCAGCCGACGGAGACTGGTAAAAGACCGGTAACGCCAAATTGCCGTAACGCCAAAGGCCCCTTTCCTTGCGGATTGGGGCCTTCAGAGGTCTGTAGGCTTTAGGCTCATCCCTGAGCCCAAATCATAGGATCATTTGCCGGTAGCTGTCTCTGGAGGCGTCGACTGAGCGCCTTTCATCAGCTGTTGCACGAGGGCAACAACTGCGCCGAGCTGGGTGCCTTGGCTGGCAACGGAAGCACTCAGGCCAGCAAGTTGGCTGGCCAAGCTGCCGTCAACAGACTGAGCTTGTTTGATGCCAATTGCGCCAGCAGATTGCTGAGCAAGGAGGCTGGCAATGGAGCTGTCGGCGTCGCCTTTGAAGAGGCGAGCGGTCGACACAGCTTCGATTGGATCAACCGAAGATAGGTTGTCGATAAACTTGGCCAACGCCGCCTCGGCAATCGAGCTGATGCGGTTTTGGCTGGCCACCGCGTTCTGCAGCGCCATGTTCTGCGCAGCGGTTTGGTTTTGTACGCCGGCAGCAAACGACTGCGCGTTGCTCTCGTACAGCTTGGCTTGGGCCGCAGCGGCAGCCTCGGCCAAAGATTTGAAGTTGGTTGACACAACGCCGTCAACGACCTTCTCGTCCACGCCGCCAGTTCTTAGCCCGATCTCTGCCATAAATTACCTCTTAATGTTTTGTGGTCCACAACGACTGACATAGCTTAGACGCAGCTTAAAAAAAAGGCAAGTTCCCCCTAGGGAGCGCCAATCTCGCCGCTTTTTGACTTCGACACCTCTGGCGCAATCTTTGCAATGACCTCGTCAAACGTATCGCGAAGTGACACGCAATCACTCGCGCTAAAGTAGATTTGGCTGGCAGTTTGTGGTGCCTCGGCGCTGTGAAGTGGCTGCACAAACAGGACTTTATCGGGGTTGACGAGGACAGGGACGCCGTTTGCGCGAGTCAGCAGGATCATCACGAAGGACCTGTAAATAAAGGGTTAAGGACAGGATGGAGCGGTTATCTTAACCCCTGCGAGTGCAATTACTCAAGCTCTTTATAGGCGCGAGTGACACGGTCAACATACTCCTGATTGCCGTACCCACCGTAAGGCATTTTGCGCGCGGTGCCGGCATTGTACGACGCCACAACGTCGTCCGACCACAACATCGGATCAAGCCCTAGACGCTTGAAAATACCGGCTAAATGCACAACCGCACCTTCGATGGCTAGCTCGGGGTTGGCGAACAACTCGACAAGGCTACCTTGAAAGCCCTGCTCGCGCATGTTCGCCCCCATGATCTGCATCGCACCGTAACTAAACCGCTGCAGCACCGTCTCCGTTGCCGTCGTGATGCCCAAGCGGGCCGCATGACCCGACGGCGATACAAGGTAAGCGTATTTCGGCTCATAGCGCACGGCGAGAGGATCAAGGCCGCTTTCGACCGTGGCTATCGCGCAGACTAGGTGACGGTTGACCCCGTGTAACAGGGCAACATCTAACAGACATTCGGCTAACTCTTTTGCGTCCATCGTTGAATCACCTAGGCTGGCGTTTTGGCGAGTGGGATGTTGACTCAAGAACCGCAACGCGCACGTTGACGTTCTCAAACATCACCTCTATGCGGTGGACACTTGCAGCAATCCCCGCAACATAGCGGGTGATCGCTGTGACAAGTGCGAGTAAAGCAGCAAACGTGAAGGTTACAAACTGTGGGGCAAACTCCAACAGTATGCTCATGTTCTCCCCTTAGAGCCTAGACACGCTATCGATGAATTCCCACACGTCCTTGTGCAACCAGTCAGGCCAGTGATGGTTGCCGCCCCAAGGACACCATACCACCTGATACTGACACATGGGCAAATACTCACACCCGACGTGCCCGTCATCATTCGCCGGCGGAACACAATGATCGGTAAATGCCCAATTTTTCATGGTGTTCCATCCAGACCAAAACGAAACATACTGATCCGCCCGACCGTGGACGATCATCGCCGGGATCTGCACCCCGCCGCCTCCGCCACCTGCCACCGCGATGATCGCCTTGACCTTGCCCGCCCTCTTTTGCCCGATCATGTTGGCAAAGAAAGCCCCATTGCTGTAGCCCGATACAAAGACTTGGTAGAGATCGACGCAGTATTTCTTGCCCATCTGGTCAATCACAGCGTCAATAAAATACAAATCGCCGTTAACGTTCCAAGTCTGCTTACCAGCCTCTAGGTATGTGAAGATCGAATCGGTGCTAAAATCCTCGACACCGCCGGCAAGCGACTTCATCCACCCTGCATTCATGTTGGCACCGTGAAGCTGAATGATGAGCTTATGCGGCCTTTTGGCGTCATACTTCGGAGCCGAAAAGATCAGGCTACGGCCGTTGACGTACTGCCTATAGGATTGGTCCCACGATGGGCTTGCGCACCCTTCTGATAGCTTTTCCGCTGAAGCCGTAGAGGTTATGAGGATCAGACATAGAAACGCCTCAATGTGGCAAATCAATCTCATTTAATCACCTCAATAGACGCGAATAGCTTGAGCGCTCCCGTACTGAGTAACGGTACCAGAATAAATCATCTGACCGCCAAATCTATATGTTTCCGATGCCGCAGATACATAAACAACATAGGCAGGTACAGCTACAATCTGATCTGAACCACCTGAAACGGCATCGAGTGTACCACTTAGGATGACTTGATTTTCATTGCCTCCGTTACTTCTAGCCTTTGCGTTTCCGGAAGTAGGTCCAGCATTGGCCGATCCTGTTCCAATATAGTTGTCAATATATGTTGCGGTTGTACCGTTAGACATAAGGTACCCAACCTCGGCGCTAATCAGCCAGACTCCTTTGGTAAGCGTTAGAGAGCTTACGTCTTTGTAAGCTCCGCTAGTCGTAGATTGAGCCGATGCCCTACTTAAATTTGCCGATACAACTTCGCCAACATGGCCTGTATTAGCGTTAAACCCAGTTGTGCTGCCAAGTATTCCGCTCGTGTCAATGATTCCAGCTGTAGGCGTATCTGGGCTGAATACTGGCAGGGTATTCCACGTTAGATTCCCTGACCCGTTATTCTTTAGATACGAGTCAGCTGCACCCTGTGACGCCGGGAAACTTGTCGCTACGTTGTTTACCTTGAGAGGATTTCCGTTGCTATCGACTTGAAATTTTCCCGCAATATCAAATTTTTGTGCAGGCGTGGTTGATCCAATGCCTACATTCCCCGCTACGTTTGAATATTGATTAGATCCCGATGCTGTCCAAGTCGGCGATGGAATCAATCCATCAACATATGCTTTATTTGCGACGTCCGTAGAAGTTAGCGGAGTAGATACACCCGATAAGACATTGCCACCGAAATCGACGTTGTAATTTAAAAATGAGCTATCAAGGTAATTAAGTGCATT
>Ga0315291_10006461_pt1 | contig 14556 bp, 8 predicted proteins | sample YL17G12_20_MG_FD_203070 | JGI IMG/M metagenome (GOLD analysis project Ga0315291, IMG submission 203070) | Sediment microbial communities from Yellowstone Lake, YNP, Wyoming, USA - YL17G12_20 | ecosystem: Environmental > Aquatic > Freshwater > Lake > Sediment | place: USA: Wyoming | collected...
CGCCAGGCGCTCCTCTCGGCGTTGCGTCCGTTGGGGTCACGGCGCGGCGTGCTGGTGGCGGCTGCCGCTACTGCCCACCCGTTGCCGCCGCCTTCTGGCCCTCCAGCAGGACGGCAGTGATCGAGTACGGGGGCAGGTCCAGCGCGAAGCCGTTGTTCGCCACCGTCACCGTCCCTTCGCGCAGGGCGTTCTGCTTGTCCGACCGGAACGTGGCCTGGCGTTCGGGCAGGTCACGCAGAGACAGAGCCCTGTGCTGCCCCTCGCGCGCCGCGAAGCCGGCGAGCGTCACCTGCGTCGGCTGCGCCCGGTCCTTGTAGCGGTTGACGAAGATGATCGTCATGGCATCGCCTGCCTCGCTGGCGGACGCGTAGGCCGAGACCATGTTCCCATCGCTCGACGCGGCCTCGACGCGGATGCCCTGCGCGTAGCGGCTGAACAGGTGCAGCACCTCCCACCAGCTATTGTGCCATCCCCATGGGGTGAACACCTCGACGCCGTGGTCGGCGAACGTGCCGAGCATGGACGCATACCACAGGGCGCAGACCGTCTCCGTGCCGCGTACGTCCGTCTCCGTGACGCCGATGCCGATCCCGTGGCCCGGGCCGAAGTACTTGTCGAGCCATGCCTCCGTGCGGCCGAAGATCATCTCGACCCTTTGGTCGTCGTGCCAACCGCCGTCCGGGTAGCGCTTGCAGCCGTTGGCGCCCGGGTACTGGTACTGGGGGTCGTAGAGGATACGATGCTCCTGAAGCACGTCCGCCTCGGACTGTGCATTGCCGTAGGTATGGATGTCCACCACGTCAATCAGGCGGGAGCCGAAGGCCCGGCTCTCCTCCGCCATGCGCTTGATGAAGAACTCGGTCCAGGGCAAGCCGCTGACGAACTCGTTCTTGAAGTTCCACCACATCCACTCGGATGCGAACCCGGGGGCCAGGAGCCTGATCTTCGGGTCGCGCGACCTCACCTCGCGGGCCACCTCCGCGTACTTCTGCACGACCTGCTCGCCCGTCAGGTCCTTCGGGCAGACGTCCTTGTGCGTCGAGGGCCAGCAGTCCGGCTCGTTGTCCATGTGCCAGTAGCGGAAGCGGGCCGGGTCGAGCCCGAGGCCGCCGGTGCCGAACCAATGGTCGAGGATGTCCGCCGTGTCCTTCGCGGTCCAGGGCTCCAGGTAGAGGGCCGGGTTCCCGCCGCCGCACAGGGCCTGGTGGGGGTCGGGCCGCGGGTTGACCTCCTGCTCCTTGAAGTTGTACTGGTCCGTCTTGGCGACCCATCCGAACACCTGGAAGCAGAACATGATCTGCAGGTCGCTGAACTCGTGCTGGAGCCTCTGCGCACGCTCGGGCCAGCCCTGTTTGTAGACATTGTTGTACCAGTCCGGGTGCGAGGACAGGTCGTCGCGCCAGTTGTACTTCGTGCAGTTGTTGCCTCCCGTCTCGCGCGTGATGCGCAGCCCTGCCTCGCTGGCCAGGACCACGTCGTCGCCGACGAAGTTCTTGCCGTATATGTACGGCGAGATCGGCCTTCGACCGGCGGCCGCGTCCACGCGTACCGCCACGGACGCCGCGCCCTCTACCGGGCCGGCGGCAGCAGGCACGGCCTGAGACATGGCGCCTGCGCCGCACAACAAGAGCGCTGCTCCACAGACCAGGTCCATTCGTCGCTCCTTCCGGTACTCGTCACGTATGCGTCAACGGGACATCTGCCGACGGTGCCGCAGGCGCCGGCGGAACGGGAAACGCAGCGGCCCAGGCTCCTTCCCAGGCGGGCGGCAAGCCGCGCGGCAGTATAAGGCCCAGGAACCGGCCTGTAAAGAAGCTGGGCGGACGGCTCGCGGCGCAACACAGAGGGGCCTGACGCGGCCGTGCCGGACGAACGCTCCGCCTCAGACACCCCTGCCTGTGTTCAGTTGTCCGTGGCGTCGGAGCCCCGTATAATGCGCCGGCCGGGGGGGAGGGCCGTCAGATCGGGGCATGATCCGGATGTGAGGAGCAGGACCGCGCTTCCCGGCGTGTCGTCCGAGCCGACGCTCCGCGGGGACTCGGCGGAGCGCAGGTTCTCCTCGTCGAGGCGGCGTAGGACGACGACGGCCGCCGGGACAGTCGCGGCGCCTGCATGTCCGCGAAGGAGGTGGGCGATGGGGCGCAGGGCAGGCGGGACGGGCAGGCGGTGTGCGTGGGCGTCCGGTCTCTGGGCGGCGGTGCTGGTCGCGCTGGTGACAGCGCTGGCGGCGGGCCGCCCGGCACAGGCGGCGCCCTCATCCTACATCTGGTGGGAAGCCGAAAACCCGGTCAGCAGCACCTTCCGCGACGTGTGGAAGGCCGCTGACCTGGACTATCCGGACGCACTGTCGGGGGGCAACTGGCTGTGCCACCTGGGGCCAGGCCACGCTCGTGCGCAGTGGCAGATCCAGGTGCCGAAGGCGGGCACGTATAACTTCTACGCGCGCAAGTTCTGGTACCACGGCCCGTTCAAGTGGCGCTTTGACGCGGCTGACTGGCAGACGGCTGACAGGCCCGGCCTGCTCGACCACGCCAACTTGAGCAAGGACGGCTTCGTCTGCGCCAACTGGGTAGGGCTCGGGTCGGTGGTCCTGGCAGAGGGCCAGCACGACGTGTTCGTGGACCTGGAGCCGGGCGGCCCCCCGCCCTCACACATCGGTGACGACGCGTGGACGGCCAGCCCGAAGAGGGACTTGGCGGCCTTCGATTGCTTCGTGCTGACGGAGGGGCCCTTCGCGCCGCGCGGGAAGCTCAAGCCCGGCGAGGCAGCCCAGGCGCCCATGTCCGGCTACTGGACCTTCGCGCCGGCGACCGATCCCTTCGGCTCGTCGCCCATAGACCTGAGCTACCTGAACGAGAAGCCCGCCGGCAAGTACGGCGCGCTCAAGTGCGACGGCGACCAGTTTGCCTTCGAGAACCTCCCGGGGCCTGTTCGGTTCTGGGGCGTCTGTGTCGGCCAGAATGCTGTTCTCATGGACGAAGCGTCCGTGAGATACCTGGCACAGAAGCTCTCCAAAGGCGGCGTGAACGTCGTCCGCGTCCACGCCCCAGTGATGGACTGGGGCTCCCTGAACCCGGCCAAGGTGGACATGGATCACCTGAAGCGCCTCCAGTTCTTCGTGCACACCATGAAGGAGCAGGGCATCTATACCTACCTTTCGTTCTACGCACCCCTCTGGTTCGACGTGAAGTCAGGCTGGAACTTCCCGCCGCCGGGCACGACGAAGAAGCCCTGGTCGCTGCTGTTCTTCCACAAGCGTATGCAGGACATCTACGACTCCTGGCTCAGCACGCTCCTGACGCGGCCGAACCCTTACGACCAGGGCCTTCCCCTGGGCCAAGACCCGGCGGTTGCGATCGTGGAGATCGTCAATGATGACAACTACTTCCAATGGACGTTCGATCCGGAGAAGAGCATCCTATCGTCGGTCCGGGAGGATCTGGAGAAGGGCTTTGGCACGTGGGCGGCTGACAAGTACGGCAGCGTGGCGAACGCCCTGCTGGCATGGAACTATGGCCTCCCGGGAGACGGTCCGAAGAAGCTCGCGCTGATGAACATGTGGAACCTGACCCAGCAGGGCCTGGCCGGCAATCCCCCGTGGCATCTGCGGGCGTTGGACCAGGGGCGATTCCTGGCGGAAGGGCTGCGCACGTTCTTCCACGGAAAGGACAAAGACGTACACGGCTGGACAGGCTCCTCGCCCCAGACGGTGGCGTCGAACACCTACCTCAACCCGGACCTGAGCGACTGGGACCCCCTGGACCGCTACGTGCACGTGGTCTGTCCCGTTATGGACCGGCACGCTGAGTCGCCGGAGGCGGATCCCGCCCCTTCGGAGGGCCACAACGCCATAGGCGTCGGGGACGTCTACCAGGACAGGTGCGGCGCGAAGGAGCCCGGGGCCCTGGCGGTGCGCGAGATCCAGTACGAGGGCCATCCGCACACGATCTCCGAGTACAGCTTTCCCATGCCCAACAGGTACCGCACAGACGCGCCCTTCATGGCGGCGGTCTACGGATCGCTTCAGGGGACGGATGGGATCTGCTTCTTCCGGCTGGACGGGCCGACCTGGCAGCAGACGTTGACTCGCTGGCCCGTCATGACGCCGTCGCAGTTTGGCCAGTTCCCCGCTGCGGCCCTCGCCTACCGACGGGGCGACGTCAAGGAGGCGGGCGTGGCTGTGCACCAGGTGCTCAAGCCCTCCGAGGTGTTCGGGCGTTCGTGGTGGACCACGGCGCGGTCCGATCCCACGTCCACGCCGGCCGGCGCTCAGGTGCGGAACCTGCACCCGCTTGCCTACTACGTCGGGCGCGTGGTGAGGCTCTTCTCGGAGGATGTCTCGAGTGGCTTTGCCATTGACCTGTCCCGGTGCATAGACGTGGCCAACGAGCGTATCACCAGCCTCACCGGCGAGGAAACCTTCGACTACGGCCACGGCATCGTGACGGTCAACACCCCGCGTTGCCAGGGGGCGAGCGGCCTGCTGGGCGCGGCCGGTGCCATAGAGCTAACAGACGTCACCATGAGCATCGGCAACGAGTACGGCTGCGTGATGGTCGTATCGCTGGACGGCGCGCCGATCTCCTCGGCTGAGCGCATCCTGGTGCAGGTGATGACGGAGGAGACCAACTACGGCTGGAAAGTGACGCAGCAGGGCCAGGGATGCCGGGTGGACGAGCTCGGCCCGGGCCCGCTGAACGTCCTGCACGCCAGCGGCGATGTCACAATCAGGCGCCCGGATGCCGCAACGCTGCAGGTCAGGGCCCTGGATGCGAACGGCTACGAGGTGGGCGCCGTCAAAGCAACCGTAGCGCCTGGGGCTATGGCCTTCAGGCTGGCGTCGGATGTTCTGTACTACGTGGTTACGAAGCGGGGCGGCTGAGAAACGCGGGGCGTCAGGCATCGTCCGGCTTGAGTGCGTAACGCACCGCGTCTTCCAGGCTCATGGAGTGCCCGCGCTGCCAGGCTATGCTGAAGGCCGCGTCGCCCAGCCCTCCGCGCAGGGCCGCGGCCTTGCGCTTCTCGTGCTCGGGTTCCCCCCGCGAGCTGGGGGTATAGCCGGTGGCCTCGCGGAGGGCCGCGTACGCGCCCGACAGGGCGGCAGCCGCGCGCAGGTTTCCGCGGCTGCGCCAGACCTCCGCCATGGCGGCCAGCGACTCGGTGATGAGCGCCTTGTGGCCCAGCTCGCCCGAGATGGCCATGCTCTCTGCGATGAGCGCCGCGGCCCGTTCGTGGTCGCCGCCTGCGTTCGCCAGCGCGCCCAGGTTGTGCAGCGCGATGGCTATCAGGTCTCGGTCGCCCAGCTCGCGCCGCATGGTCAGGCTCTGCTCCAGCAGCGGGCGCGCCGCCTCGTACCGGCCTTCCTCCATGGCAATGATCCCCAGGTCGCCGACCAGCTCGGCGACCGCGCGCCTGTCGCCCTGGCTGGTCCGGACCTTGAGGCTCTGCGAGAGCAGGTCCTGTGCCTCGGCATACCTGCCCTCGGAGACGGCGATGAGGGCCAAGCTGTGCTGCGTTCGGGCGACCCCATCCTGGTCGCCGAGGCCTCGGCACAGTTCGAGGGCTTCCTGATTCAGCTGCCGCGCAAGCGCGCAGTCGCCCCTGCGCCAGTGCACGCCCGCGAGGTAGCCGAGCGTGGCGGCTACCTCGCGCAGGTCCCCGCGTTCGCGGTAGATGGCCAGCGCCTCCTCGAAGAGGCGGCGGGCGTCCTCGTAGTCGCCCTGGCTGCTGGCCAGCCCGGCCGCGTCACTCAGGGCGTGCGCGCGGACCGACGTGCGCGCCTGCGCCCCGGGCCGGGCCAGGGCGCTCGCCAGCGCCTCCCGCCCCTCGTACCAGTGCCCCTTCGTCTGCCAGTAGCCACCCAGCGCCGCAGCCAGCCGTAGCCCCGGTTCGGCGCTCTCCTCGGCCGAGCCGAACCATTCCATCGCGGCCCTCAGGTTCTCCTGCTCCGTGTCGAACTGCCCGACCCATTTCGACTGGGCGGGCGGCCCCTCTCGCCGGACGCGCTCTGCCAGCTCCAGGTAGTACTCGGCGTGCCGGCGGCGCAGGGCGTCCCAATCCTGCGGCCCGAGCCGCTCGCGGGCATAGTCGCGCAGCGTGTCCAGCATCCTGAACCGCATCGTCTGCGTCCCGTCGCGGGTTTCCTCCGCCAGGATCAGCGACCACCCGAGCAGTTGCCCGAGGCCCTCCAGGGCGGATGGCTCCTCGCAGACCGTCTCAGCCGCCTTGGCCGTCCATCCGTCCCGGAAGACGGACAGTGAGGCGAACAGCCGGCGCAGGCCTTCCGGCAGGAGTTGGTAGCTCCAGTCCATGGCCGCCCGCAGCGTCCTGTGGCGGTACTCCACGTCGCTCTTGCCCGTGACCAGCAGGTCGAACCGGCGGGCCAGCCCCTCAAGCATCTCCGCAGGGGTCATCACCTGCGCCCGCGCGGCGGCCAGCTCCAGGGCCAACGGGATACCCTCCAGATGCCGGCAGAGCTGCGCGACGGTCCCGGCGTTTGCGTCCGTCACCTCGAAGTCCGGCCTCAGCGCTTGGGCGCGGTCGGCGAATAACTGGACGCTGGCCAGCTCCATCAGCTCCCGGGCCGTCTCTTCCCCCTTCGGAGTGGGCAGGGGGGCGACGGCTACCTCCCGTTCGCCGGCCAGCTTGAGCCGCCCGCGCGACGTCACCAGGCACTTGAGCGTCGGGACCGAGGTCAGCAGCGTGCGCACGAACGGAGCGCCTTCTGCGACCAGGTGCTCGAAGTTGTCCAGCACCAGGAGCGACGGGCGACGTTCGAGCGCGGCCACGACCTGCTTGAGCGGCTTCAGTTGCGGCGCGCGGGTCAGGGCCAGGGCCTCCAGCACGGCATCCGCAATGAGCCGAGGGTCCGAAACGTCCTGGAGAGGGACGAACCAGACGGCCCCGGCCAGCGGCTCGGACAGGCGGGCCGCGGCCTCGACGGCCAGTCGCGTCTTCCCGCTGCCTCCGGGCCCGGTGAGCGTCACGAGCCGCCGGTTCTCGGCCATAAACAACTTCTGTAACCGCGCCAGCTCCTCCTCTCGGCCGAAGAATGACGTGAGGGGAGAGGGCAACTGCGACGGCAGCACCTCTCTTAGCTGGCCGGCGAGGGCCTGGCCGAACTCCGCCGCCGTCTGCCAACGGTCGGCCGGGTCCTGCGACAGGGCCTTCTGGAGCACCCGGTTGATGTGGTCCGGCACGTCGGCGATCGGCGCGACCGTCACGCCGACCAGCCGCTGCCGGACGTCGCCCCCTGCGACCGGCGGCGCGCCGGAGAGCAGTCCGTAGAGCGTGGCGGCGAGGCCGTAGATGTCGCTGCGCGCGTCGATCTTCCCGCCGCTCGACTGCTCGGGACTCATGAACGCCGGCGTTCCCGCCACGCCGTGCTGGGTGACGTGGCCCAGGATGTCCCTGGCCACGCGCGCAACGCCGAAGTCGGCGATCTTGACCGTCCCGTCGCTGGTGCGCAGGAAGTTGCCGGGCTTGATGTCGCAGTGGAGCACGTGGCGCGAGTGGGCGTAGTCGAGCGCGGCGCACATGCCGGCAGCCAGCTTCAGCACCTCGTTCACGGGGAGCCTGCCGCGTTCCTTCAGGAGCTGCTCCAGGCTTGGCCCGTCCACAAGCTCCATGATGAGGAACCTGACCGGGCCGTCCTCTTCAAAGTTCCTGAGCTGCACGATGTTGGGATGGCTCAGGCGGTGCGCGATCCTGGCCTCGCGCTTGAGCCGCTCCAGGCCCCCAGGGGCAAGGTCCAGAAGCGGATGGAGCACCTTGATGGCGACGTCCTCGGAGAGGGCCCTGTCCCACGCGCGGAAGACGATCCCCATGCCGCCCCGGCCGATCTCCTCCCCGATCTCGTACCGGCCCGACAGCACCCTCGACGGTCCGAGAGCCCAGTGCGTGTCGGCGTCGTAGGATGCCATACCGTCCTCCGACCCAGCCCCGGGGCGACCCGCGGGCGTCAGGCTGCCCGCATCAAGTGCCCCGCACCTCAGTCCGCCCCTGAGACACTTGCTGGATGCCTCTGCCGGCACTCATTATGTCGCCCTCCGGGGCTATGTCAACCCCGTTCTGGCCGGCACGCCTCCGCAACCTTGACAGGGCCGCCAAACGATGTAGGCTCATGGCACGACGTCCGTGCCGACGACGCCTTCGACAGGGAGGATGCCGGTGGAGATCCGCGTGAAGACGGCTGACCCCGTGGTGGCATACGCTGCCGCAGAACTCGCCAGGTGCGCGCGCGCGATGGACGCGAACGCCGGCGGCTCCCTTGCGCTCGGACTCTTCGAGGACTGCGGCGTCCGGCCCGGTCGCAGCCTGCCCGATCGCGCACTCGACGATGCCCTTCGGGTGGAGGTCCGCAGTGGGTCGGGTCACATCGCGGGCGCCAACCCGCGCAGCGTGCTGCTGGGCGTCTACCGCTTCCTCTGGGAGCTCGGCTGCCGGTGGGTGCGGCCGGGACCGGCGGGCGAGGTGATCCCGCGGCGCGACCTGGAGGCCGCGTCCGTCTCGCTCGACGAGGCGGCCTCGTACCGCCACCGCGTCGTGTGCATCGAGGGCGCCGTCAGCCTCTCGAACGTCCTCGACATGATCGAGTGGATGCCGAAGGTGGGCTTCAACGGCTACTACGTGCAGTTCCGCGAAGGCTACACGTTCTTCGACCGCTGGTACAGCCACGAGGACAACCCGCGGCGCCGGCGCAAGGAGACGCTGGAGCGCAGCACGGCACAGGAGTTCACGGCGCTCATCGAGAAGGAGCTGGCGCGGCGCGGCCTGCTCTACCACGCCGTCGGCCACGGCTGGCACGCGGAGGCCTACGGCGTGCCCGGCCTCGGCTGGATGGACCTGGGCCCGCTCCCGCAGGAGTTCATGGACAAGCTCGCCCTGGTCTCCGGCCGGCGCGTCGTGCCGTGGAACGTCCCGATGCTCGCGGCGCTCTGCTATTCCGACCCCGACGTGCAGGCCCGCATGGTGTGGTGCATCGCGGACTACGCCGAGACGCGCCGCAACGTGGACTATCTGCACGTCTGGCTCGACGACTGGATGAACAACAAGTGCGAGTGCGAGCGCTGCCGCGCCAAACGGCCGTTCGACTTCTACGTCCAGATTCTGAACGCGCTCGACGATGAACTCACTCGCCGCGGCCTGGGGACGAAGATCGTGTTCCTCGCCTACTCCGACCTGCTCTGGCCGCCCGCCGAGGACTGGTTCGGGCGGAGCGAGCGCTTCACCTTCATGTATGCCAACAGCAGGGAAGACTACCGGCGTCCGCTGGCGCGCGTGACCGGCGTTGAGCCGGTTCCGTTCAAGCTGAACGGGATGACGGACGCCGTGAAGGCGGTGGACCAGGTGGCCGCGTTCCTTCAGGATTGGAAGCGCCGCTTCACGGGCGACAGCTTCGTCTTCGAGTACTACGGCGGCGCCGAGACGGTGGCGCTGGCCCGCGTCATGTGGCAGGACATCAGGAACCTGCGCGACTTCAGCGTGAACGGCATGGTCAGTTGCCAGGCCCAGCGCGTCTTCTTCCCCACGGGCCTCGGCATGGTCGTCATGGGCCGGACGCTCTGGAACAGCGCGCTCGACTTTGACGGCATGGCGGCAGACTACTTCGAGGCTGCGTACGGTCCGGACGGCGAGGCGTGCAGGCAGTTCGTCCAGGAGGCGCAGGCAACCGGCGACACCGTGGGCCGCGCTCTGACAAACGACACAGACGGCGCTCTGAGGGCCGCCCGGTCCTTCGGCACCACGCTGGCCCGATTCGAACCTACTATCGAGCGGAACCGGGCCGCCGCCTCCGATCCGTGCCGCGCCCTCTCGTGGCGCATGATGAGAGTATACGCCGACGTGCTCCGCATGTTCATCGAGTACGTCGAGGCAAAGTCGGCCGGCCGGCAGCAGGCCGCGGCGCTCGTCCAGACCGCCGCGCGGCAGTACCTCTTCGGCGTCGAGGACGAACTCCAGCCGTACATGGAGCCGATGCACTTCATGCGCAGGTTCATCCCGTAGGCCGGCTGCGCGCATCGGGGACTCCTTGGGGCGACGTGCACCGGCGCCGCGTGACGCCACGGTCTGAGTTGACTCGTCGAGGCACGCATGCCTGAATGCGAAACACGGGACGGCGGCAGCTACCTCCTCCTGCTCCGGCTGGACCGGGCGAAGAGGGTACGCGTCGGCCGCCTCGGCCTCATAGCCTTTGCCAGGGGCCACTACGTCTACGTCGGCTCGGCCGTGCGGGACCTGAGTGCACGCATCGCCTGGCACCGCAGGGCAGACAAGAGGCCGCGCTGGCACGTGGACTATCTGCGCCGACGCGCGGACGCGTGCTCGGCGCTCCCCATTCCCTCATCCCGCCGTGACGAATGCCGCCTGGCGCGGGCGCTGGCCGGCATCCTCGCGGCAGGCCCTCGCGGCTTTGGCTCCTCCGACTGCCGCTGCGCGACCCACCTCTTCCGGAGCCGCCGCAACCCCTTGCGCCTCCCGTCCTTCCACGCCGTCCTGCGGCCGTTCCGACCCAACGGGCCGGGCTGAGCGCGCCGCCGGTGTCGCCTGACGCGCGGCAAGGCCCTCACCATTTTCCCTCTGGACGAACGCCTTTTTTGCCGCAGAATCTTGGCCGTCGCATGGCGGCCCGCGCCGCCCGCTCGGTCCCTCGACGGCAGCGGGGCGGCGGGCGAGGATAGAAGGGGAGGAGGTGGGGCTATGCTCGTATTCCTGGCCATTGCGGTGGCTTCGTTCATCATGCTGACGGCGTCGTTCATCTTCGGCCACGACGTTGACCACGACCACGACCACGACCTCGGCGCCGACGCTGAGGCCGACCACGAGGTCGGCGACGGGGACGCGACTATCAGCGTCTTCTCCATGAAAGTCATTGCCACTTTTACGATGGGCTTCGGCGCGGTCGGAGCCATCGCGAAGCAGTATGGCGCGGGCTACGTCACGGCCTCTCTGGCGGGCGTGCTGTGCCGCCTTGTGTTGGCGGGCCTGATGTACCTGGTCCTCGCGCTCTTCTACAGGCAGCAGGCCTCGTCGCTGTTCTCGACGCAGTCCCTCGTCGGGTCGTCCGGCATAGTCGTCGTGCCGATCGGCAAGGACGACGTAGGAGAGGTCGGCATCGCCGTTCTGGGCCAGTACAACGTCTACTCGGCGAGATCGAAGGACGGGAACCCGATCGCGAAGGGCCGGAGGGTCCGCGTCCTGCGAGCGGTGGGAAGCCACGTCATTGTGGACGTGGAGCAGGGCGAGACGGCGTAGAGCACGAGACTGGAGCAAGGCAGGCAGAAGGGAGGCGAATCTATGTCCGCATCCGTGGTGCAGACGGTGCCGGTGGCGATGCTGTTCGGGGAGCTGCTCGTGCCCATACTGATCCTGATGATCGCGGTTGCGTTCCTCGTCGTCATCGGGGTCATGGCCGGCCGCTACAAGAAGATACCGCCGAACCAAGTCGGCATCTTCTACGGCAGGAAGTACAGGTACGTGGACGTAGACGGGAGGGCGAAGACCCGCGGGTTCCGGATCGTCGCGGGCGGCGGCTCCCTGCTCTGGCCGATCGTGGAGCACCTGCAGAGCATGTCCACGGCCGCCTTCCAGACGAGCATTGACGAGAATGAGATCCCCAACAAGGACAACGTAAAGATCAGCGTCAAGGGCGGCGCAACCTGCAAGATCTCCACCACGCCGGAGGACCTTCATAACGCCGCCATGGCGTTCCTGGGCAAGAAGGACGAGGAGATCGAAGTCTTCGTCCGCAACATCCTGATCGGGCACCTGCGCTCCATCATCGGGAAGCTCGACATAGACGAGGTCCTGCGCCAGCGCGATACGTTCAACCGCCGCGTGATCGAGGAGTCCACCGAGGAACTCAAGCGGCTCGGCATCCAGGTCATCACTCTGGTCATCCGGGACGTGAACGACGCCCACGGCTACATTGACGCCGTCGGCCAGAAGACCGTTGCCGAGGCCAAGCGGGACGCCGCCATCAAGGTTGCCCAGGCCGACGCGGAAACCAAAAAGAGGGTCAGCGACGCCCAGAGGGAAGCGGCTGTTGTCATGGCGGACAACGCTGTGAAAACAGGGGACGCGGAGAGAGACAGGGACGTCAACGTCGCGCAGTTCAAGGTCGTTGCGGACACTGAGAAGGCCAAGGCCAACCAGGCGTTGGCCATCGCAACCGCGTATCAGGAGCAGGTCTTGCAGGTCACGCAGGCCCAGCGCGACGCCGCGGCGACGGAGGCGCGGATCGCCATCCAGGTGAAGGAAGCCGACCGCAGGAAGGCCGAGCTGGAGGCGACGCTCATCCGCGCCGCTGAGGCCGAACGGCAGCAGATGGTCATCAACGCCGACGCGGCGAGGCAGCAGGCCATCATCGGTGCCGAAGCTGCCAAGCAGAAGACGATCCTGGAAGCGGAGGCCACACGGGAACGCGCCATCCGGACAGCCGAGGGCGAGAAGCAGGCCAGAACTCTCGAGGGCGACGGCGAGGCTGCAAGGACCCGGGCCATCCTGCTCGCCCAGGCGGACGGCGAGGCGGCCAAGACGCGCCAGGCCCTCCTCGCCCAGGCCGAGGGCGAGGCCGCCCTGAAGGGCATGGTCCTCCCGGCCGAGGCGGAAGGCACCTCGAAGCTCGCCGAAGCCCTGGCGAAGATGACCTCCGACGCCAAGCTCATCCTCATCCTCGACCGCATGCCGCACCTCTTGGAGACCGGCGGCGAGGCGGCCAGCAAGGTCATGTCGTCCATCTTCTCCAGCGTGGCCGCGCCCCTGGGCAGCATTGACGAGCTCAGGATCATTGACGTGGGCGGCAGCGGCAGGGGGCTGGAGCAGCTCAGTTCCATTGTCCCCCAGACGGTGTTCAGAACCATCGCGTCGCTTCAGGCCCAGGGCATTGACGTGCAGAAGCTCCTTGCCAAGATCGGCGTGGACGTGAGCGGCGCCGTCGAGATGCTCGGCCAGAAGCCGAGCGCTGGTAAGAGCGGCTCGGCGGGCGCCGACAGCCATCCGGCGGACTGACCGCAATGAACGACGTTCGCCGCAGAGGGCGCGGAGGCCGCGGAAAGAGGCCGGACGACGCGCGTCCGATGGCCCAGGGCGCAGCGGCTGCTCTGCGCCGCGCCCGAAGGGGCGCGCCTCGGCAGTGAACTTGTCATGGGTTCGCGCGAGAGGTGGAGCCGCATGCCATGCAGAGACCGGAACCCGAAGAGGAGGCGAAGCCGGGGGCCCCGGCCGGGCCGAAGTCCTACCCGGTGATCGAGCATCCCGCGCCCGACGCGATCGTCGTCCATTGCAGCGACCCGCGGTTCCAGGCCGCCTTCCGGCAGTTCATCGAGACGGAGCTTGGCCTTGCCGAAGGGCAGTACGTGCCGCTCGTCATAGGCGGCGGCGCCGGAGTGCTCGCCCATCCGGAGCGGCTCCCCAAGGAGTTCAAGGTCCTCAAAGACCGGCTCCGGATGCACATGGGCCAGTTCGCCTCGATTTACCGCATCATCCTTATCAATCATGAGGACTGCAAGTACTACGAAGAGCTGAGGGGCAAACTCCCGCACCTTTTCAGCGACTACCTCGGCGGCACGGCGGACAAACAGCGGCACGACCTGGGCGCGGTCGCGCGGACGCTTCTGGACGTCCTCTCGTCGAAGGCCGGGATCGAGCGCTACTACGCCCGCTTCGCCGACCCCGACCGCACCCGCGTCACCTTCGACCGCGTGACGTTCTGACTGAGCCGCCGCCTTGTCAGGTTGCCGCCAAGCGCGGGACGTACACACCACAACCGGTCTCGCCGGCGGCGGGTTCAAGAACGGCTCCCCCTGCTGACCCGCGTCGCCGCGCCAAGCGGCCGCGCGTCAGCTATGCCGCGCCTTCAGGTCGTCCAGAAACAGGCGGACGGCCTTGCGCACGGGCGGCATCTCCGCCTCGCAAAGGTTCCGCACGCAGAAGTCGGCGAACCTTTGCATGGCCACAAGCTGGGGCATGATGTCATCGGTGGCCGGGCTTGGAGCCCCTAACAGGACCCCCCGCGGCCGCGACGGAGCGGATCTCGTCGCAGGCCAAGAAGCAAGGGCGACGCGCATAGGAGACCAATGCGCCAAGCCCGAGCGACACAGGCATGCGACGAAGGACGCCCGTCCCTGCGGGTTGCGCCTCGGGCCGTCGTCTGCGGCGTCGAGGCTCCTTGCCGTGCCCGACCCAAGCACGTCGCCGTCGCCTCTCCTTGCAGCCACCCGGCCGGAGGCGCAACGCGGCTCACGCGGGGTTCTGTTAGGGGCTCTTGGGTGCTCGATGACGCGACATACCTTCAGCATGCGGTCCTCGACGGGGGGGCGCTGCGCCGCGCCCTTGCCGCGCGCCCACATGGCCTGCCGCGCCAGGCCGGCCAGGTGCGTGCGCAGCTGCGCCAGGATGACGGCGCTCTGTCTGTCCTCGGGAGTCTGAAGGTCGTAAAGGCCAGGATGGCCGGCCTGGGATATCCCGGTGCTGGACCAGGTCCGGCCCATCCCGGCGTCCTGCTGACGCCACCGGAGCAGTGACACGACGGACACATTCAGCGTCCGGGCAATGGCG
>Ga0315291_10006466_pt1 | contig 14551 bp, 14 predicted proteins | sample YL17G12_20_MG_FD_203070 | JGI IMG/M metagenome (GOLD analysis project Ga0315291, IMG submission 203070) | Sediment microbial communities from Yellowstone Lake, YNP, Wyoming, USA - YL17G12_20 | ecosystem: Environmental > Aquatic > Freshwater > Lake > Sediment | place: USA: Wyoming | collected...
AACCAACAAAACGCTGACGGCTCCGTTGATTGGAACCATCGTCAACACCGGCACTCTGACCCTGCCAACCAGCACCGACACCTTGGTGGGTCGTGCCACCACTGATACATTGACGAACAAGACCTTGACGACTGCAGTGATCAACGGTGCATCCTCCATCGGCGGATCAACGACGATCGTCACCACCGGCACCGTCAGCGCTGGTGCAACGACCGTCGCTGGCAACGTCACGATCCAAGGCAATGCCACCAACGCCAATAAGCTCGTGTTAAACGATAAGGGCACCACCAACGCCTTGTCGATTAAAGCACCGGATACTCTGGCTGCTTCGGTGACCTGGACGCTTCCAGGCGCCGACGGTACCAGCGGCCAAGTTTTATCGACCAACGGCAGCGGCTCGTTTAGTTGGGCCTCTGGCCTTGCTCCGACTGGTGCTGCTAGCGGAGATTTAGTCGGTACTTATCCAAACCCAACGCTCGCCACCAGTGGCGTGACCGCGGGCAGCTATACGAAAGTGACCGTCGATGCCAAGGGCCGCGTCACTTCTGCCACAAGTCTGGTTGCAGCAGATATCCCATCTCTCCCTATGTCGATTATCGGCTCTGGCACGCTTGGAGTCGCCAACGGCGGTACGGGTGCATCGACCATTACTAATAACGGTGTCGTCATCGGTGCCGGTGGTGGCGCGTTGTCGGGTGTTACAGGTAGCACAGGCCAAGTCATGACCGTCAATGGCTCCAACCAACCTGTCTTTGGCACGCTGAATCTTGGTGCTGCAGCTGCGGTTTCTGGAACCCTTGCTGTAGCCAACGGCGGTACCGGAGTGACGACCTCGACTGGTACTGGCAGCGTGGTTCTGTCAAACAGCCCGACGTTTGTGACTCCAGCACTAGGTACGCCAGCAAGTGGCGTGGCGACTAACTTGACTGGATTGCCTCTGACCACTGGTGTGACTGGGACCCTAGGGGTCGCTAACGGTGGTACCGGTCTTACGGCGGCGCCATCAAACGGCCAAATTGCGATTGGTAATGGCACGAACTATTCTCTGGCAACACTCACGGCTGGGAGTGGGATTTCGATCACCAACGGGTCTGGTAGCGTTAATATCGCTTTGACTGTGAGCCCTTCAAATTATGTTGCGGTGGCCGGATCGACGATGACGGGGGTTTTGAACTTGCCTGCCAATGGGCTGGTTGCTGGGACAAATCAGCTGGTGCTGTCGGGTGGGAATGTCGGGATTGGCACTACTGCTCCGCTGGCTCCTCTAGATGTCACGTTTGCGAATGGTTCCATCTCAAATGACGTCCGCGCGAGAGGGGTTGTTTCCGAATATTACGGTGTCGGAGCTTACGCCGGCAAAGGTGGAGTTGCGTTAGTATCGGGTGGTAATAAGGGTGCTCCGTCGTCCGTTGCGGTGAATGACATTGCCTCATTGGCACAACCCATTTTCTACGACGGGACCATATGGCGAGTCGGATCGCGAATTGATTCGTACGTGTCATCGGTTACTAACAATAGTTCCGTTGCTTCAGGTCTGACTTTTAACGTGGGCACAGCTACGGGCGATGCAACTGCAGGTGGCTTTGCTGGTATTTCAGAGGCCATGCGTATAGCGCCCAGTCGGAATGTCGGGATTGGCACTACAAGCCCCCCCGCCCTTCTCAGCGCCGGCACCTCATCTCAATTCCAAGTCAACGCCTCCGGTGACCTTTCCAGCATCAAGAGCGTCTTCTACAGCTGGCCGTCGTCGCAAGGCGGCGCCACCACTTTCCTTACCAACAATGGCAGCGGCACTCTAACCTGGGCCAGCGGCGCAGCACCTACTGGTGCTGCCGGAGGCGACTTAACTGGAACTTATCCAAATCCAACCTTAACCACCACCGGCGTCACCGCTGGTACTTATACTAAAGTAGCTGTCGACACTAAAGGCCGCGTGACCACCGGCGCGGCTCTTGTTGCCTCCGATCTTCCCGTGCATTCAGCTGCATTGATCACTAGCGGCACCTTGACCGTGCCCAATGGTGGTACTGGTGCCACCACATTTACCACCAATGGGGTCCTACTTGGTAATGGTGCCGGGGCGGTGAATGCGTCTGGCACGGGTACTGCCGCTCAAATTCTCCGCATCCCTAACGCTGGTGGAGCGCCGGCATTTGGTGCTTTAGATTTGAGCCAAGCCGCAGCCGTCACCGGCACCCTTGCAGTAGCCAAAGGCGGTACCGGGCTTTCCGCCACGCCAGCAAACGGTCAAATTCTGATCGGCAATGCGACCAATTTCACCCTTGCCACACTTAGCAGCGGCACCGGCATCAACGTGGTTAATACCGCCGGCGCTATTACGATCAACGCGACGGCGGATGCATCGACTAAAGTGACAAAGGCAGGCGATACGATGACCGGTGTGTTGAATCTACCGGCTGATGGCCTTGTGGCAGGATCGAATCAGCTTGTCCTTTCCGGTGGCAACGTCGGGATTGGCACCACCGCTCCAAGTGCGAAATTACAAGTTGCTGGCACTGCAGGCATTGATGGAATCAAGTTCCCCGATGGCACATTGCAAATTTCAGCGGCTCCTGTCGCTGGGCTAGTTAATCTGACAGATGCTACCTCCATCGCAGTAAACGGTTCATTAGGGGCTGTTTATAAGGTGACTCTTGGGGGTAATCGTATGCTTGCTAACCCCACTAATTTGGTGGCAGGAGCTGTTTACACGTTCATATTCACGCAAGATGCTACAGGTGGCCGCACTCTTACATTTGGCAACAACTACATATTCCCAGGTGCCATTAGCAGCCTTGCGCTATCTGCGGCGCCAGGTGCCACTGATTCGGCACAGTTTGTGTCAGATGGGACCTATCTTTATTATATTTCTGGATTTGCGAGTGCTGCGGCTCTGTGCCTAGCGCCAACCGATCTGTTGGTGGCTGTAACCATCAACTCTACTGACATCACTACTAATCTGACTTGGGCCAACCCCAGCGCGAATCAGCAAAACACCATCATTCAACGAAGTGCCGACGGCGTCACCAACTGGACCTCAATGGCCACTGTAAGCGCCGGCACCACCTCGCACTCTTATACCGACAGCGATCTCGCAACGCAGAGCTATTACTGGCGAGTCACGGCAAACTGTGGACTCTCCGGCACTAACTCCTCTCTCGCCAAACAGGGTACCTCCTCGATACCAGGGCCGAACTCAGTTACACGGACACCGATCAGTAGCACCTCAGCAACTATCTCGTGGACGGCTGCATCGGGTGCGACTGGCTACGAAATAAGCCGCAGCATCGTGGGCGCAAATACTTGGTCAGTCATTGCCACGCCTGGCGCCGGAGCGACGTCCTATACCGACACCGGTCTAGCGCTAAACGTGGCCTATAGTTACCGTATCCGCGCCGCGCAAAGTAGCAACTACAGCAACTATTTCGCAGCAACAACTGTGTGTGGTACGCCTGCACAGTTTAGCTGCGGCACGACCGACAACGATTGCTATAGCAACGTCGGCGCAGTTTACGGCGCATCGGCTGTGACACCCGGTGGCCGTTGCCTCACTATGGTCTACGCTAATGGTTCGTCAGGGTTCACGGTTTGGAAGGATCAGTATTCCTCTAACATTCTGGGTGCAAACGGACTCGACTCGTGGTCGATGGCACTGATTCCTAGCGGCAGAGGCCAAAGCACCACACCATTCAGTGATACCTACTTGGGAGCGGCCTCTACCGTGCTAGAGGGAAGAGCATGTCCCACCAATGTTTACATGAGCGACACCAACAAGCTATCGACGAGTAACTGTCTATATTACACACCTGTTTATGCAAGTCAGTTGATGAACACGGGAGGAAATGATAACGGCGCGCAACTTGGTATTGCAAATTGGAGTTCAACGGCTTGGTACGAGGGGAACATCGCTACGTGCTCCGGTAAGAACATGCGCCTGCCGACACTTTACGAGGCAGCCGTCAATAATCCAGGAAACACCAATAATAATAAGCCAGATCATACTCCTAGTTTTAATCCGGTTAAAGGGGTTCCTAGTGCAGCAGGCGGGACGTGGACGTCGACGTCCTACACATACAATCCCGTTAATGGCACTTTGTTTACTAGTGTTTTTTGGACTTGGTCGGGGAATTCCTCGGCTGGCGCGAACTACTATTCAGGCGGCACCGACAGCAACTACGTCAGGTGCGTGGTGCCGTAGGAATTTTGAATTTTGGGGTCAGGTACTCTCGGCAACTCTCTAATATTGGATTAAACCCATCTGTAGCGCCCACATATTTCTTGAGGGCCGACCCCAACACAGAGTTTTCCATCCCTGCAAAGCTTGAGGAACGAGCAATTCATGCCTCTCCAATTTAATAAGGAGATTAGGCATGTACACCAAGATTCCTCAAGGCTCAAAACACATCGATGAGTTTGTTAAGCAGATGCGCATACGTGGACGGAGCGAGAAGACCGTTCTCAGCATAGCCTCCTGATAACAATGACCTTTGTGCCCCATTGCGGGAAAATTTTAGCAGAGGCTGGCGGCTGCCCGTAGCCCAGAGGTACTGCGTACTTTCAGATATCCGACGACCCGACCGATACCAACTGAAGGCAGTGGCGCGTCGGGAGGGTCTTATGGGTGCGACGGGGCGAGAGGATCACATCGAATTGATTGTTGATATGGACGAGTTTTGCCGCCGTGTTGGCTTCGTCAGCTCTCATCTTGAGTTGGAGTGGCTCGGCTTCCAGACGGAAAGCTACGGAGGCTCCTTCCGCGCGAGACGCCTGCCGGAGCTGTTTGCGTTCTGCGCTGAGAATCCCGAGTACCACATCATGACCTACACGGACTTGGGACGGATCGCTAACACGTACGTGCCGGATAGGGACCTCTATTTGCTGGCCAGAGGTGACAAGAATCCCAACCTCGTGCTCAATCATCTGATCGATCCCGCGCGAGCCTTAGTCGCGGAAGAAACGATCTGCTCGGCCCTTGCCGTGCTTAACGACGTGAATACTGGTGACGAGTGAAAGCGCCTTCATCTGCGCCGCCTTGGACGCATCGGTAAGGCGCTTTTCGTGGGCATCTTGGGCATCTTGGGGTCAGGCACCTCCAGTAACACGCTGAATTTACATGCAGTTTGTCTTCGAGGTTGAAAACCGGAAAAGCACTGAATTTTGTGATTCAGCTGAGTCCGTCGACAGCCCATGGCTCAAGCGTGCTTGGGATTCTGCCGAAAGATGGCTATGAAGCCATTTCTATCCTGTGAGGGTATCTACGTGGGAGCCACTGCCAAGCCAAGCCCGGATTTCTTCACCGATGGCGTCGCGTTTACAGAGCGGACCGGAAAGTTAAATCGTTGGCATGAACTGCTCTGCCTCGGCCTGGAGCCAGACACCATGTCCGGTGGTTTTTGCAGCGAGAAGGCAGATATTCTCCTGCACTTTGTCCGGCGCGATCCTGCCTATCACATCATCACGTTTGCATCGGATCGGTATATGAATCGGTTCGTGGCAGGAAGAAACACAGTATATTTTCTCGCGGATGGAGACTCCGATCCAAACTTAGTCTGCAACCCATTTCTCGCGCCTGATTGGCATCTAGCCTTGGAAGACACGATCGGCAAGACTCTTGCCATGCTCAAGGACATTAAAAATCGTCGTCAGACCAAGGTCTAAGCGCTCGGCCTGCCTCCAATCGCGATCAAGCTTGGAGTTATGAGCGGTGCTCATGCTTTCGTACAATTCCAACGCACGAGCGTCCACCGTGCGGCGGCTCAGTTCCCTTGATATTAAATATTCGCACACCGCGTAGGCGTCAAAATGATCAGCGGGCGTGTACAACGCGCACCCCGCTGGTAACTCTGGTTGCGGTTCATCGCTGAAGGTCGGCACCTGTATCGCCTTACCGCTTCGCGTGACTCCGACATGCTGGACCGCCTGGGTCATGAGATCCTCCTATAATCATCGAGGTGTCTTTAGCAATCGTGAGCCATGGCGTCCAACGACAAGTACCTGACTCTTGGGCACGTCGGGATTGGCACGACGTCTCCGGCCTATGCTATACACGTCGCCAGCGCGGGTACTGCTATGATTGGCCTGCAGAGTACGGATGCCAGTGGCCGACTGTGGGACATTCAAAGCGATGGAACCGGCTCATTATTAGGGAAATTTGAGATTGTCGATCGGACCGCCTCGGCGAGCCGGATGACCATCGACACCGCCGGCAACGTCGGGATTGGCACTACCGCTCCGACTGCCCCACTCACCGTTGCTAGGTCCGGAACTTACGATCCCGTGTTTAATGCTGCGGGTCCTAACGCGACAGATAACCTTTCTGTCATGGTGTCAAATGCCGCCGGCACTGCCTCTCTATCAATGTTCGTAGTTGGTAGCGCCGGATCTTTCTTGACCAGCAGTGCCGTTGGCGATGTCGGATTGAGGCACACCGGTACCGGTAATATGCTGTTTGGTACAGGACCGGCCACCACTGCAATGGCGATCACCGCATCCGGCAATGTCGGGATAGGCACCACCGCTCCCAGCGTGCCTCTCGAGGTAAACGGGATGGTTGCTTCCAAACTAAACGGATATAAATTCCCCGATGGATCGATACAGATCTCGGCAGCAGCTGTCTCGGGTCTGGTCTCGCTGACGGATGCCGCGAATATCGCCGTGAACGGAGCATTGGGTGCAGTTTTTAAGGTGACCTTGGCGGGTAATCGCATCCTCAGCAATGCAACGAATCTCGTCGCCGGTGCGACTTATACCTTTATGTTCACCCAGGATGGAACGGGCGGGCGTACCCTCACCTTTGACAGTAACTATAAATTTCCGAGCAGCATCTCTGCACCGGTCCTTTCGAGCGCGCCTGGCGTCACCGACGCCGCCCAATTTGTGTCGGATGGGACCTACCTATATTATATGTCTGGCTTCGCCAGCGCCACGGCCCCTTGCTTCGCCCCCACCAATGTTACCGTCGCCGTCGGTATTGGCGCCGCCAGCGTTACCACCACGCTCACCTGGTATGACACCAACACCACCGAAGTTAGTTACAGTATTGATCGCAGTGCTGATGGAGTCACAGGCTGGACACCGCTCACCTCGGTGGCAGCAAATAGCACTACGGCATCCTATACGGACGCGGATCTTAGCACCCAGAGCTACTACTGGCGCGCGACGGCCAACTGCGGTGTGTCGGGTAGCAATTCGTCGGTCGCTTTGACCGGCACGTCAAGCGTGACAACGCCAACAGGGGTGATCCAGTCAAGGAGCGGCAATACCACTACACTTTCATGGAACGATACTCCTAGTGAGGACAGCTATCAGATCGAAAGGGCAGTCAACGGGGGAGCATGGGGCAATATCAACAACCCTGTGCAAAATAGCACCTCGTACAGTGACACGGGGCTTGATGCCAATACGGTTTATACCTACCGGATCCGAGCGGTCCAAGGAGCTTCCTATAGCGCTTACGGCTTGGCCAGCATGGCCTGCCCGACGCCGGCAACCTTTACTTGCGGTTATAGCGGTAATGACTGCTATAGCAACGTCAATGCCGTGTTTGGAGCTTCCGCTGTCACGCCCAATGGTCGCTGCCTGACGATGGTCTATGCCAATGGCACATCAGGATTTTTGGTATGGAAAGATCAGTCTTCATCTAAAATACTGAGCCCCAACGGACTCGACTCTTGGTCGATGGCCTTGAATCTCAGTGGCAGAGGTAAAAGCACCACTGCATTCAGTGATCCAAACCTGGGTACCGGCTCCACCGTGCTTGCTGGTAGAGTATGTCCAACCAATGTTTATATTGACGACACCAACAAGGTCTCTACGGGAAATTGCCTTTACTACACGCCAAGCTATGCGGTTCAGGCGACGAATGCGGGAGGAGATGATGGGGGGGCACAGCTTGGATTCTCAACTTTCAGTGGCGCCGCATGGTATCGCGGTAATATGGCGATCTGCTCCAGCAAAAAGATGCGTCCTCCCACGCTATATGAGACATCGACATCTAATCCCGGGGGAGGCAATCTACCATTAGATGCCTCTCCTACTTTTGATGCCACAAATGGCGTGCCCGGTACAGGATGGACGTCGACATGCGTCTATAACGCCTGCACTGGCGGCAACTCATCTTATTGGGGCTGGTCGGGCACTTCCGCCAGCTACGGATGCGGCAGCAACGGCGGCAATGGTTTTAGCTATCCAGGTCGAAATGTCACGTGTGTGCTGCCGTAAGTACCGGTATCAGTCCCGGTACCAGCACCGGTGCTAGCGATAAAAACCTATCCATGCATGCTTGACGCCCGGTAGTGTGGCGACGTCACCACGCCTGCGATACAGTTAATGCATGGCTGACGCTGCCTTACATAGCCTCCGGATAGCAATGACCTTTGTGCCCCATTGCGAGAAAATTTTAGCAGAGGCTGGCGGCTGCCCGTAGCTGTTCTGATCCAATCCTAAGACGCTTGACCAAGATAAGCAGCAATTTGTCGAAAAGGGAAGCGTGATTGCCACCCTCCCTTTTCTAATCGGATCAAAGTTTGTCGACTTTAGCCGTCACGTCGTCACGGACCCGGCCAGCGCGTCAATCGCGCGGCGGAGCATCTGCGTGACGATCTGATTTCACTGGGCCTTTTTTTGCACCTTGGCGGTCCAAGTTTGTGGTCGACAGTGGGGCGTCACCACGTACTTTCACTCGTGCTTGAAGATTGGGTGACTGCTCCAGGCTCGGTTCATATAGAAAATCACCAAGCTTGGCGGCTATATAGTCTTTGATCCGCTCCCATTGCTCCAAGCTCATCACCTTGGACGTTTCGACCTCGCCTTCGACTGCTGTCCATAGCTCCGGCAACGACGCTTGCCTAGAATAGTGCACCAGCCACCACGACAGAGCATCGAGTTCCAGCATCCATTCCGATGGAGTCTGTAAATCGAGCATATCAATGAAGACTGCAAGGATATCCTTTGCCCGCTCCTTTGGCGGGATCGGTGCTGGCGGCGGCATCAGTTCATTCTTGCGCTTTACGCCAGCTCGCCAGGCTTCGTTGAATGTGCGCTTTGCAATCTCTTCACGGTGGTTTCGGACGATGGCCATGAAATATTCCGATCGATAGTTGCCGTCAGGATACTTGGCAAATCGCGCCAGGTATTTGGATTGTGCTGATAGTAAATCACAGCTCGGGAATTTGCCAAGTTGCTTCATCAGCTTTTGCTGGGTGGCTTCGGACTGCGGCTCAAAACGAGCTCTCGCTGCCTCAATCAGACCCCACTTCGTCTCAATATCGCGTGTCTCACGATTAAAGCGGTTGGCGAGGCGTTCAATAGCATCGCGAATGTGTTCTGGCGGCCTGTCGGGTGTTGGATAATCAGCTGGCGAACGACTGCCAATACGCGTGCGCGGCGTATGATTGCGCTGCTGTGTGAAGATCTCGATGATGGTCTGGGCGATTGATTCAGAGATCTCGCGCGCGTTCCTTCCGGTGACCGTGATGTCGCCGACAAAGGTTTCGAATATTCTGAAGTTATTTTCGATGTGCCCATTACTTTTACTGTTGCCCGGCCATGTTCGCGCCAAAATAATCTGATGGTCATCGCAAACTTTTCGGACTTCGCTTAGATCGGACTCGCCAAGCCGATTGTCTACCAAGATGCCGATGGCAAAGTGACCATTTTTGTCGCGACCATTCTTAAGCGCCTCAATAAAGGCTTGGGAAGACTCGGCGCCAGTGATGCTTGGTTTCTTGGGGTCGGGCACTTATGGCAACTCATTGAAACCATTAGCACACCAAAAAACATGACTACAAAAGATCTTGGGCTTTCATTAGCTTAGCGCCAGTGCCCGCCCCCCTAGCTCACGAGATTGATTAGGCTAAGTTAAACGGTTCGCACCAGACCAAAAATCTCAATTTCAAAAGCGGTTAAAGGGCCACCATCAATCATACCGATAGCCTTACCGAGGGCTTTGATCAATGGGCGCAGTGGCTAACGACAACCGAGTGGAATTGACGGTAGACAGCGAAGTCTTCCATAAGGCGGTGCGTATCATCGTTGATCGCGACGAAATAATGTGGCTAGGTTTTGATCCATTCAGCCAAATTGGCATGTTTCAACAAGATGATGTCCCTGCTCTATTAGCTTTTTGCGCGGGCAACTCTGAATACCATATCGTCACGTACACTTCGAGCGACTGCTACGTTAACCGTTTTGTGCCAGGCCAGCAGATCTATATGCTGGCTAAAGGCGATAAAAATCCATATTTGGCACACAACCCGTGGATAAATCCAATGCATCACCTAATCGAGGAAGACGTCTTCAGTCAGCTTGGCCGCGAACCTGACCAGATCCGGAGACGTCGTAGGCCCAAGCCGTGATTTTTCAGCCTGGATGAATTTGATGCCGTCTCTAGCGCAAGAACGTGAACTCGCTTCGCTCGTGATGCCTCATTACTGCCAATCAACCACAACGGCGCCTAAGCGATCAAGGGAAAATCTCAATAAAATTAATTAGGCTGAAAGCTTACGCTTTAGTGCTTTAACTTCTCGCTCCAGAGCATCCAAACGCGATTCTTCACCTATTCGTTTAGCAAAGTGTTCCCGAAGCGTCTTGTTAACGAGTTTTTGGTAAGGCACGCCCGTCTCTTCAGCTAGTTCCCTAATTAGCGATAGAATGTCTGCGTCAAGATTGATTGTAATCTTGATCTTTTTGGTCTGCGACATTTTGGATCTAATAGCCTTCGTACCTACGTTATCGATCCGAATATTAGCCATTTTGGGCTGCTTCATCGTAAATTCTCCTGAATTTCCTCCACTCGGCGCATCCAAAAATCCGAATCTTATTCCCGCGCCTAGTGAATCTAACAGTTAGTACTGAGCCGCTTTGAGATTTCCCGACCCAATAAAAGCGCTCTTCCGCTTTGGAGTGACTGCTATCAACAAGCATGATCCCCCGAGGATCACGAAATGTGTCAACGGCTTCAGCAAAAGTGCAGCCGTGCTTAGCAATGTTGGCCAATTCCTTGGCGAAGTCCCACTCAAATTCCATTTAAATTTTTTACCATATAAGTATGGTTATATCAATATCAAATTATTAGTCTGATTTAATTCTCTTTTGGGGCATGTCGGGATCGGCACGAGCGCCCCCAATGCTCGGCTCAAGGTGGATGGAGGGCAGATCGTTGCAGCTCAGAGCACGATAAGCGGCGCCACAGTAGACTTCAACACTGGCAACGTCCAGGTGCTCACGGCCCCAGGTGCATCCGCTTTAACCCTCAACAACACGCCGGGAATAAATGGCAAAAAAGCGGCGGTCGATAGCGCCCTGCATATCGGCAGCCATAGCCTGCAGTGACTTTTTGCAGAATTCGGGCCAGCGGCCGGGTTCATTCACCATGCCGCCCTTTTGCCCGCCCATGCCAAGCGCGCAGGTTTTGCAGGTATTGCGGGTACGCATGGCGCGTACAAGACTGATCGGGCCGACGCGCATGGCGATGGCCAGCGTATAGCGTATGGCTGGAAAGCCGCCGCCTGAACGTGGGATGCGAATCAGGGATTACCTCTTATGCCAAGTTCTGCATGCACCATTTTAGCGCCAAGATCTCACAATATCTCACATGGCGCCAAATCAGCAACAAAATCTGGAGTCACTACTGATCAGCGGTAGTGACGGCAGCTTTTGAAAACGTCCCTTCGGGCAATGACTCTTTGACATCCATCGTCGCAATCGTGGTGTGCAGGATTTGTTTATCATGATGGATCTGCTTGATGAGCAGTCGCACACCGACGATGAAGGTCAATATTCCTGTTAGGCGGACGAAGTAATGCGCTTGCAACCGGCCACTCGCGCCGAGGCGGCTGCCGATCTGGCCGCCGATTAGCACAGCGGCAAACAACGGTAAATAGCCCGTGAAGATAATTATGTCGGCCCCGGACTTGGTGAATTGACCGAATAATCCAGCGATCGAATTAAAAAGGATAAAGGCAGAAGCTGCCGCAGCAATTTGTTTTGGTTGTCCCCAGCCCAAATTGAGTAGGAGCGGCGACAGGAAAATGCCGCCGCCAATTCCCGTGACACCAGCCACTAAGCCGAGAATGCAGCCGATGGCGAACTTGCCGATGAAGGGCCATTCGCTAGTGGCAATTTTTGAAGCGGATCCACCGAGCCAAAGCAGGCGAGTGGCCGCAAGTATAAGCATGGTGCCGAGCACTAAATAGAATGTCCCTGCCGATATTTGCATGCGCCCGCCGATGTACGCGCAGGGTATGGACCCCAAAATAAATGGCCAGAGCAGGCGTCCGCTAAAATTTCCTGTTCGCCAAAAATTCCAGGATCCAGATAGTGTCACAATTAAATTGCAGATAAGTCCTATCAGAGGGATCGCTGTGTATGGGACGCCGGCTAATGCTAAGAGCGCTATGTAGGAGGAACCCCCGCCAAAGCCCACGGCGGAATAAGCGAAGGCAATGACCAGGAATGATGCGATTAAAGATGGATGCGTTATAGCCACCGGTGCGCCTCGCTTGTTCCCCCAGCGTGACGGGCTGATTTGCAGCCAGGGCAGTCCACCCACTGTGCATCGGCGCTAGCGTAGTGTTCCCGTTTCCAGATTGGAAGTCTGGTCTTAATTTCGTCAATGATATACCGGCATGCGAGAAAGGCGGCATCCCGATGCGCAGAAAAGACGACGATGCAAACGGCAATATCTTTTAGACCTAGTTGGCCGTATCGATGGACAGCTACTGCTTCAATGATGGCGAATTTGCTCTTTGCTTCCAATATAATGCTATTTCCTTCGCTTATCGCGAGCTCACTATAAGCCTCGTACTCGAGGCCAACGACACTTTTTCCAAGATTATGGTCGCGAACTCGCCCCTCAAAGGTAACGACAGCGCCGGCTGAATTGCCTGCGAACCCAGCCGACAGGGCGCTCGCATGGATTTCCTGATCGGTCAGTGCAAACATGCTAACCCCCTGATACCGGGGGAATAAACACAAGCTCATCGCCGTCTTGAATGCGATCTTCCATTGCAGAGAACTTGCCGTTGATTGCTACGCGTAATTCGTTTGCAGCGAGCGTAAATGCATACCTCGATTTTAGCTCGCTATAGAGATCAAAAGGCCTCTCATGGGCGCATAGCAGTGTCTCGGTCGCCTTGCCGGCGTGATCACGAAGTGAGGCGAAGTATCGTACGTGGACCTCCAGTGTTTTTTGGTCAATGGACTCAGGCATGTGCAGGTTTCCTCTTGTTTGCTACTAGGGCGTAATCGGAATAGGTGTTTATGTTTGCTAGGTGACCTGCGACGGGGCTCTGGCACAAAGTCTTAATACGGATAGTCGCCAAGATCCGCACCGGACAACGCAGGCCTAAGCCAAGCAAGGACATAAAAATAGGGTAGCATTTAGGCTCATAGATCGCACATAGCGGTTCAATATAGTCTGCGTCTGAGGATAAGTAGGCTGATACGAAGCGACTTGAGTCACGGGCGGAAATAAGATTTTTTATGGTTCGTGTGTTGAGATATGGCAAGTCTATTGCGGCTACGAACCATGCCGCGTTCGGATGTTTGCGCATCGCGGAAAGAATGCCTCCGAGAGGTCCGCTATCCAAGATTGAATCAGAAATGCAGCGATGCTTTGCGTAATCCATGTTTGCTGCGATCTGGTCTTGCCGTGCCGATACGAAAACTTCATCACAGTGTTGATGAAGCATTGCTGCGACATGATCGAGCTGGGTGGTATCTCCCCAATATTTGAGCATGGCCTTGTCCTGTCCCATGCGTCGGCTGCGGCCTCCCGATAAGACTAGCCCGTATAGTGGCCGAAGCGCAGTTGTGATTTTGAAGTGGTCGTTGACTAGGTTGGCGATAGCGTCGACGTCGTCACGACTGAAGTACGGCGCGGTGAGGGTTTCTGCTATCAGTTGCGGCGGGACACGCCATGGGCCTACATAAGCAAGCGGAGGTAGGGCTGGTTCGTCAGAGAAATGGGCGAGTATTGCCCCGGCTTCGTCGATCATGATGATTTTCGGAATACTAAGATCTTTGTAGCCTTCGATAACCGCAAAATCACATTCGAGCAACAGCGGCTTAGCTAAGCAATATTTACTGCCTTTACTCAGAATCGCTTGGCGCTCCTGGTCATTGATGGTGGTAACCTGCGCACCTGCTGCGGCTATGCGATAAGTATCTTTACCTGGTTGGTCGATGTCAAAATTATGGGCATCGTGTTTAATATAGCCGAAGTGTGACCCAGCATCGGACCAACGACGCGCTAGCTTCTCGATCAGGGTGGTTTTGCCGCTGCCGGAGAATCCGCAAAATGAAATTTCGAGTGGATTGAAGTTGTAATTATTGGTCATGGCGGAGTGATGGTCTTGCGAAGTCACATTTTCCTCCGGACTTTTCTGTTAGTTGAATCGGCCCAATGGTGATGTCAGGCGTCAAAGCTTTGCACATGTCGTAGACGGTCGCCGCGGCGATGGCTACACCGACGAGCGCTTCCATTTCAACCCCGGTAGGTCCACGATTTTTTACGGTGCAGAAAATTTCTAGGCTCGAGGCGGTTAAGCAC
>Ga0315291_10006467_pt1 | contig 14551 bp, 14 predicted proteins | sample YL17G12_20_MG_FD_203070 | JGI IMG/M metagenome (GOLD analysis project Ga0315291, IMG submission 203070) | Sediment microbial communities from Yellowstone Lake, YNP, Wyoming, USA - YL17G12_20 | ecosystem: Environmental > Aquatic > Freshwater > Lake > Sediment | place: USA: Wyoming | collected...
GGTGCTACGTCTTGCTGTACGAGACAGGAGCGTGCGCGCAAAACTTGACTATTTCCTCGCACGAATAAGCGTTCTCTCGTGGAAGCTCAACTGCATTGCAGTTAGAATTTAGCCAGCGTTCTGGATGGCACGAGAGGAGGGAATTGACCCGCAGGTAACGCCCAATTCGATTGATTCCCAGAAGATGCGAGTTGATATAGCCCTTGAGTTTCAAGCCGCCGACGGAGGCGGCGTCTCTAATACATTATGTGGGATAATTGGGTGCTATAGCCTACATATCCGAATCCGCCAGCGCTAGTGTTTCGCACGGCGCAGTTTGGGCGAGGCCAGCCATGCGCCACCGATGAGACAGAGTGTCAAGACTAAGCCAGTTGCACGCTTCCGATTCATTCTTCTGCGGTTAACGTTGCGCGCATCAGCGACCAGCAGGTCCACTGTATGCGGTGATTATAAGCTATACTATTCCGTTACCACGAGAACGGCAGCGGTCAATGATCGTTCTCTTCAATCTACTCACAATCGGCCCGCGTGGAAACGCCTTCACTTCGATCGCTTCAAGCGCACTTCGATAGGTCTGGCTCCGTCCTTCTCGAGCTCAAATGTCCCGACCAGCTCGCGATCTCCGTCCTCTATCACGACTCCATACTCACCCAGGAACCCGCGAAACTCAACCGTCCCGTCGCGTGAAACCTTCTTGGTTATTCGCGTCCACCATTTGTCTTTAATGAGTCTCTTCAGTTCATTGTATATGGGCTTTGGAGTCATATCGTCGCGCAAGAGACCCGCCGGTGCATCTTGCCATGCGCCCTGATCGGAAAAGTCCCACCACGTGATCGCCTTAACCGCCGGATGTGAAAACAGCACCGTGTAGAACTCTGCCGCGTCTCTAGCCTGACGTTCCTCCCCTTCCAACGTGGTATGCCAACCCTCTTTCGTCCTCGGCCCTGAAACCAATGTCGTCTCTGTAAAATGTATGGGCTTACCGAACTTGGCGTACCTCTCACAAACCTCCCAGGTCTTATCCGCGCCCCAGTACTTCCCGTGCATGTGCGATTGAATACCTATCACATCATAGAGCGGCCTGCCCTGCTCGTCCACCAGTTCCTTGAGCACCTTGTCTATGTATGCCTGGTCAGTACGGTAGTCGTTAATCATCAGCGTCGCTGCTGGGTTCGCCGCTCGCGCCGTCCGAAACGCATCTCTTATGTACTCACCCACGCCCATCTGATCTATCGCCGTGGTCAGCTTCGGCGCCCGGTTTCTGAGCGCGATCCTGCCATAGTCCGTCGCCTCGTTCACCACGTCCCATATGTCAATATCACCTGCAAAGCGCTTCACACACCGCTCGATCCGATCCATCTGCGCAGTCATCGCTGCCCCGGGATCGTCCGGCAACCATCGCGGCTCATCGTAGTTCCACGCCAGAGGATGCCCTTTCATGGTCACCTTATGAACCGTGCACCAGCGAATGATCTCTTCCGTGCGCGCGTCGTCCGGTCTGCCTTTCTCACGCGTATAGGTCCACCAGTAAAAAGGCAGCGTCGCGTAGTTGAGCAGTTCTGAGAAATATTTCTCATATGCCTCATTGTCCTCCGGCGTGCGGCATTGATGCAGTCGGAAGATGTTGCATCCGAACAGGAACTTGTGTCGCCTCTGTTCTATCCGCGCCGTTAATCCCTCCTTTACTGCGTCTCCATCCGGGCCGATAAGTTTCAGCATCCCGTCTGTCGTACGATTCTCTAGGATTCGCTGATCAGCCTCTCTGAGTATCTTGTCCTTAGTCATATCTGCCAGAACATCGGCGACCACGCCAACGACTATTGCGAAGATCAAGACCATACCGACTCTCTTCATACAGCACCTCCTTCCACCAACTTGGGCTCGCATCAACGAGAATGTCGCACGATGACGTCCTGTACGTTTTCAGAAGATTAGGCACACTTCGCGGCTCAGACTAGGCGGTAGATTCGGCCCTCGGCCACGGTTGAGAGTCTTCCTCTGAGTTAGTGTTTAAGCTTTGAGTCTCGGTGGTGGTCCAGTATCGCCTCCCTTCTTCCGAAGTATACATCATCGGGTGTCACATTATCGAGCGTGCATTGAAGAATGGCATGCTAGGTTGCCATGAAAGGTGGATTTCGCATGCGGCGCTTGTCTTCCTCCCGCACTTCTCCAGGCACACGCCCGCGAACTCTCACTTTTCCTCCTGAAATCGAAGGGTTTAAATAGGTGCCCACCTTCACGTTTAGGACAGAATGTGAAGGCGAAAAACCTTATCCGGTTGCCTTGCAAGGTAGAGCCTGAGCTAAGAAAAAGTACGAACAATCGAACCACGCAAGACATCGGCGATGGATGTCGGTTCTTGTTTGTCGTCTCGAGTCAAGGGTTCGATGTCCGAGGATTGGATGCGTCTCGCATTAGCGAGTGCCGGATTGATATCGCAGTTCAACCAGGCATTTTGGAAACGACTGTGTTTTTCAAAGAGCATGATCCGGTCGGATGGTTGGGATGTAGCGTCAGCGTGGCGAATTACGGGCAACCCTGCATTAGTAACGGGGCTAGATTCTCCTCTCCAATGTGTTCTTGAGTAGTCTGAGATAGCCCTTAGGTTGGTATTCCACCTCAATAGAATCGTCCATGCTGACGAGTTCTTCCTCATTCTCACGAAATCTCTCGAGTCGTACATTGAGTCGGTGCCCTTCAGCACCGTGACTTACCAAGGTGACTTCTTCATTGACAGACATAATCGTTCAGTTCATTTTGGCATTCTTAAATGCGGGTCGCGCACCGTGCCAGAGGTGCGCTGCAGAGCTCTTTCAAGGCATAGCTTTAAATAGCTACTGGTGAGTAATAAACCCACATAATGCATTAGAGACAGAGCATCGGTCATCGCCGTGAAACTCAAGGGCTACATCAACTCGCATCTTCTCGGAATCAATCAAACTGGGCGTTTGCTGCGGGTCAATTCCCTCCTCTCGTGCCATCCAGGACGCTGGCTAAATTCTAACTGCAATGCAGTTGAGCTTCCACGAGAGAACGCTTATTCGTGCGAGGAAATAGTCAAGTTTTGCGCGCACGCTCCTGTCTCGTACAGCAAGACGTAGCACCGAGCGTCTCCCGCTCCTGCCAAGCTGCCCCGGAAGGATGAAGTACTTCGAGCGCAACGTCTTCAACTGGGCGAGCGGTCTGTTCGGGTTGAGCACCGTGCGATTCAGATAATGCACCAGATTGTGGAACACCAGCGCGTTCATCACCATCACCGCTTCGGTTGCCCAGAAACTGTGCATGTTGAACGCCGCTGTCCCGTATCCTTCTATCAGGTCTTTGAGCACGTTCTCAACATTGGCACGAGGACGATATGTGCGCCAGACCTCTTCGGGAGACAGTTCCGTATCATTCGTGACCATCAAACTGAACCGATACTCCGCTATCCCGTCCAACTCTTGAAACAACACCAACTGCTTCCCCGGCGCCTTCGGACGTCTCGAGACCTGCTGACGTACCACAACGTATCGCCGCGGACGGTCCCACTTGCGGTCCCGGTGCTGGAACTCAAACTCCGCCACATCGATCCCATCATCCACCCGATACCACTGCGTCACCCGGTAAATCATCCACTGCAAAATCCCCATCATCGGAGCCGCAATGATGTACCTGAAACCCTGTCGTTCCAGATGCTTCATGAATTCCACCTCATAGAACCCACTGTCGCACAACACCCGTCTCACACGAAACTGCTCACCTAACGCCAGAAGCGTCTGTCGGAAGAAATCGAGCGCCCCTTGCCCCGTCCCTGCATCACCCGAACGGTTCCACAGGTTCACCACGTACCCCGACCCCAGAAACGCCATGAGCGGGTGGTGAGAGCGCCGACCTCGTTTCTTCGGGTTGTACCCTCGCCTGGCTCCCTCCTGCATCCCATACCGCGTGAACACACTCGAATCAAAGTTCACGTCGTCCTCTTCAATCCCATCCCGACGCGTCATCCCCACCGCAAACGACCGCGCCGCTTCTCCCAACCGCTCCGACAACCTCTGCGTTCCAATCTTGTTCCAAAATCGCGTCAGCACCGACTGCGCTCCCGGCAACCAGCTCACCCCAAACGTCTCCTTGATCGCCTCAACCCCGTGTCCCCACCACGACAGATGCGCGAACCGAGTCCCTCCCACCAGCGCTGTCAAAAACTGCGCCAGCACCTTCGGATATACACCTCTCCCGTTATTCGAACGCTCCCTGATCGGAACGTGCAACTCCACCCACGAACGAAACTCTATCTGCTCTAAAAACTTCGCGACCACGCTCGCTATCCCGCCCCATGCCGTTATCGGTTTGTTCGTAAACTCGATTGCTACTTGACCTACCTGCCGCGATCTTCTACACTCTGTATGGTTCATTTTTCTGTGCTCCTCTTTGGTTCACTCCGCAACTTACTGAAGGGGAGCACATTCTATACCTTATGAAAGGATGTCGCACCATTACACGCGATCAACTGCATTATCTGGGTTTAAATGTTACGGCGACGGGGGAAGTCGAGGCAAAACATGTTATGAACACCATTCGGCGTCTCATTCTCTTCTTAAACATCAACAATTGGTTCCAAAGCGTTATCGCGCTCAGCGGCACAGTTAGCGTGCGCTGCAGCGAGTAGTTAGCCGCCTTACGCTTGCTTTGCCAGTCTTAAGAATATATCCTCAAATTCGAGGATCCTCTCTGCTTTTATAACTAGACCTAGATTGGTGGGAATTCTAGATACCGAGATCCGTTTCGTTCTCGTCGGAACAGGGACAACTTCCAATCTTCCCTCTACAGTGAATTGAGGACCAGCATACAGAACACCTAAGAGCTTAATTCTAGTGGCTCCAACCATTGTATCGCCTGTCTTTGTGGTATACCCGCCGATGTTGAAAAGTAGAACAGGAGATCCACTTGATCCCGGGAAGCAGGCAGCATCAATCATGAATTCTTTGCGCCCTTCATAGTCAAGATCAGGCCTGCTAGCAGTAATCCCTTTTCTGAAGATTGGCATGTTATTCGAGGAATCCCAGATACCCATAGGGTAGCCTACCATCACAATCTCTTCAAGCGCGGAGAGATCTGACATTGTCTGGGACGTTGCAATAAGATCTCTGCCAAAAGACCGATAAAAGAAGCTTTTTCCTTGATCTTCAGCGGCGTGGAGAAGAGGCGCGATTGGCATAGCACACAGGTCGACATCCTTGGCTGGATGCCGCACCCAACGACCTTCGAAGGCGTCGAGCTTCACATTTCTATACGTGCCAATCTTAGGCATGCCATTTTCATCAGCTTCCGTGAGCTGAAAAGTGCCCAGCACTGAATCTTCGATGACGTGTCGGTTGGTAATTATGATAGGGATGTTGGTAGCGTCGTTGACAGGGAAGGCGAAAAAGAAACCGGTGCCTAGCGAGTCTTCTCCGTCCTTCGTCTTACATACAATACGAACCGTGCAAAAACTTAACTGATCGGCCGGTGAGATGCCTTTATTCATCAGATAATACCTCAAATGCTAACGCAGGTAACGCGAAGGATGACCGGCGGCGACAACGGCCAGAGCGACGCGGCGGCCGTCTCCACCGTCCGCGTCCATCCTCTTGTTAGCGCTTCCAGTAGGATCTCTCATTAGCAGTTGTTCTTGAGGAATCCTGCGCTGCCGAGCCGGACCCAAGGCCTCGATGACAACACATGCCATAGCAGAATCGTCTTGTCCCAACTCGGAGACGTGTATGGCAAAATCACGGAACTCTGCAGCCTATGCCATGCGGGTCACACAGCTACATAAGGTTTTGGTGTTTCCGCCTCGGCCTCTACGCACCATTCTTTACCCGGATCTGGCAAATACCTCTCCAACTCTCTCGCGTCAGTGAGCTCAACGACCTTGCGCTCAGTTGGCGTCACAACCCGCAGGCCAAGAGATTCACCAAACTGGAGCAGGAAACAGACGGGCGTTGGTTTATCGCCATGCACGCCATCCTCGAATAGAAGGGACCAGAGCCCAGGAAGGAAACTTGCATCTCGCTCATTTATTGCTTGCCAGAGGCCAGACGCTTCCTGCTGTAGCGCTTGCAGGACCCACGCTGCCGCATGAGCGCGGTCTTGCAGAATCTCATCCCGGAACTCGAGCGGCATTTTGATGGGCTGGGTTCCCGCCCACTCCAACTCAGCGATGCCTGTGCTTGCGAGCAGTGGGTGGTTTCGGTTCCACAACATCTGCGCACCGAGGTAAAATGCGCGTGAAGAGGCACCGCAAATCGTATCCCAGACTGGTGGGAAGTCAGCCCGGCACCAGAAGCGTTCAGTAGCAGCCGAGCCAGTTGACTCAGGCGATATCCATAACGGCATTATAATATGGCGACCCGCGCCTGGTTTCCACACCACAAGGCGATGCGGGGGACCGTCGCCACCTAGGACAGTATGAGAACTCCGACCCATTTCCACCATTGCCAAGTCATGCTGAACGCAGACTTCCCTATCCATCCAACGAGGCTTAAGAGGAATAGGGATGCCCATCGCCCACGAGTATGGCGCTACCGTCAGGGGGAACCAACACTCGCCCCAAACCATAGTGTCGCCCCCGACGTCGCAGCTGCGCTGCAGCCATTTCGGAGACGCAATATGCAATGACGTGTCAGATTCGGCGCTGAAAGTAGTGGCGTATGGTGAGGCACTTTTGCCATGAGCGAACTCAGTTCTGAACTCTCGAGCTGCACGGCTAAGCCAGTTCAGGCATTGAGTTCCATCACCATGGACGACAAGGCCATTTCTATTGACCTGAATCTCGCCCGCTCTGTCGCTGTGGAAGTCTACCTCACAGCAGAGTAGATGGGAAAGCGGGAAAAGATCACATTTGCCATGCAGCTCCCATTCAGGGTCATTTTTATCCTTATATAAATCGGTCTTGTTGAGAAACGTGACCTGCATTCCATTCCATCCAAGATTTAGGATGCCATCCGACGTCCGGATACAATGGCCATTGCCTATGGGTTCGACTATAAGTGTGCCGTGCTCCTCTTGTACCCGCATGAACTCCTGTGAGGGCCCACCGGTGAGATCAAAGTACGGGAGTAAGATCCGATACTGCCCTAGCTCATTGGGCAAAATGCCCTCGCGAATGGACCATCTGAGTGCACTCCTCGCTTCATTCACCCCCGCAACCCATGAGCGATGCTCGCACACTATGTGCTCTGGAAAAAAGTCATCAGCATGGACGTTATCATCCAGCAACTTAGGGGGAATAACCGCACTGTCATAGTAGTGGGGGTTGCGAACCCAGCCCTTCTCAAGAACCACGGTCGTACAATCTGACAGGTTGGTTCGGATGATCGTCTTGCACGGGGTGAACAACACGGTCTCGCGAAAAAAAGTGCAGAGGCGCTCATAGAATGCGTGTGCATTGTCACAGACTCCAGGACGCATACGAAGCTCAACTAGGGTGCCACGCGACTGGCTGCTGTCTCTCCGCAGTTCACCGAAGTCACCAACGCCTTCGGTCTCAAACCGCCAACCTACTCCGTCCTCATCAAGGGGTTCGCTGGCACGGCGCGTGAAAAACACAAGTCGGTCCGCAAGCATGAAGTAGCTGAGTACGCCGATTCCAAAACGATCGGTTAAACCCAATCGGAATCCAGACGATTCACACCGACGCTGAAGTGTTAGCCGATCTGGCCGTCTTGCGGTTCCGCAGACAAGGACATGGTTCTCAATGATTCGCTTTGTCATGCCAATGCCGGTGTCCTTGCATGTGAGCCAGGTCCCGTCCTCACGCACCTCAAGGCAAAGCCGCACCATGTGATTGTCAGCAATACGGTTAGAAGCCTTTTGGTCTGATGGGTCCAGGAGCTCCAAACGCTGATACGCCATTAGCTCACGGACGGCATCAAAAGCATTCTGCGTCAACTCCCTCAGTGCGACGATAGCGGAGCGATAGAGATTGGTGCCTGCTAACAACTCCAAGAGCTTCTCCGTGTTCGGACGAAACGCCCCATTGATGTACTCGTACGAGTTCTCGTGGGGTTTCACGTCCCGGCGTACTAATGAGTCTAAATCCCAGCGATGCGGGAGCAGTTCGCTGCGGTTAGGACATACTTCGAAATGGCTCTCGTCGGAGATTGCGCGGCAGAGACGTAGCTCATCTTCGACTTGGTCGAGGGTATCTTCAACCGCACGGTGGATCCTTGCAGAGGTGGGTCGAGCAGAGACAGTAATGTGGGTGCCCTCCTGCAGCATCGAGATTTGCTTGTCCTTGTACCAGTAAATGATGCTGGCAGGTGATATGGAGCGATGTCGCAGAATTACAGCCGGAGTCCGCTCTGGGTCGAATTCAAGGACATCTGCGACCCGAAGCACACACGCGAGATATCTCAAGTGGACTATATGCCCGTGCGTACCGACTGGACGTGGCACAAACCGATTGTCCATTAGCTCGCGTCGCCCCTGGTGGTGGCTAGTACAAAGGGCCACTAGATCATCTAGCCATCCTGGATAGAGAGCGTCCTCGAAGCCGACGAAGCGGTCACGCATCCAGCGAGCGCTCCACTCGTTGTGTCGCGCCCGACAGTAACGAGCCACTAGCTGATTGGCCAAACAGATGAGCTCAGGTGTAAGGGGCACACCCCTCGGAGACGGTTCGACCTCTTGTTCGTCCAGCCATTGTTGGAACTGGTCAGCCTCCACGGCTGCGAGGGACAGCGTACGATCTTCCAGTCTTACAGAAGTGGCTCCGGTGAGCACGTAAAGATAGTGGAGAACAACGTTTCCCTGTTTCGGCGTCATGCCGATGTCGTGTAGGTACGCTGCTAAGAGCAGCAATCCCATCTCGTAGGCGCAGAGCTTTGGCAGAACGTCGGAAGGGATTACTTCCATCATCCGCTGTGCGACGCGGAAGCTGTGGTCCGAATCATGAAGAGTAAAGTCTGTAGCAGCAGTTCCACCTTTCGCCAGAATAAGTTCGATCGACGGCATCTCTTTCTCAACGAGGTGGGCAACTTGATGCGTCGTCGGGTCCTTTACACGCAACAGGAGCTTCCACAGATCACAATCGTCCCACTTGTGTAGGAATGAAAGCGATTCGACTTGACTCATAGCGACTCCTCCTTATTATCTGTCAAACGCCTCTCGGTTCTGCGGCCGTCAGCCACCATTCTCGATAATGGTTCCCCAGGCTTTCGTCAACGGGCACTGGCACATCGATCTGTTGCGCTAACGTCGCAAATCAGCGCCGCGGTACTCTGCGTCCGCTGGATTTGTCTTGTTCGACAGCTCATATCTTCCTGTTGTTGACCAGTCGCCAGTAATATCTGCCCAGAGTTGTGAGCCTGCATTCTTTTGAATTTACGGCAGCGTGGTACAGGCTTTGTGCTCCAACAGGCTCAACTAGGCCCGCATCGCGATACTTTTGTAGGTTCTTGAACTGTTCTTCTTTGGCTGCGTCATGTGGTTCGACGTCTGGCTCAAATTCAGGCGATAGCTTTAGCGGCTCGGCGGGAAGTGGGAAGTACTCAGTCAGTTTCCGCACAATAGACGGCTGCAGCCGTGGTGCAGCCTCGCGTAACTTTACAAACTGTGACACATTCGCCTTAAAGAGTGGACGTTGGTCCCAAGCTCCCATTGCGTTATCTATGTATGCGTAGATACTTGCGGCTGACACTTCCCCGAGGAGACCTGCAGCGCCACCTTCAAGGGCTTCAACTAGAAGAGATGTGAAAACACCTCCGCCCCCTTCTTCCAAGGCTTCCTGGCCTGAGCGGGTCGCCGTAATCACCGAAACACCGTTCGCGAGAACGACCTTGTCATCGCTTACCGCAGGCAGCAGGCCAAAGGCTCCGCTATGACAACAGTCCAACGTAATAAACACGTCATTGACTGGCGACTGATTAGCCAGTGCAAGGATTTCCGTCATTGCTATCCCAACATCGTAATCACAGTAATCCGGTGTGACAAGGTAACCACCAAGCCCATTGACTGTGCCATGTCCAGAGAAGTGCAGGAACGCAACGTCTGCATGCTCTTTGAACAGTTCTGTGATCCTCTGTCGAAGGAGTGATCGAGTAACAGTTGTTGGCGGTGCGACAATAGTTTCGCAATGAAAATTGACGCGGTGATCATGATGGCGTGACAAGACAGCAGTCAAGCGCTCTGCATCATTGATGCACCCATGAAGTTCGCAAGAAGGGTATTCATCGAGCCCAATTATAAGAGCCCTTCTCACTATCGTGTCCCCCCAATCAAGGCCTTTAGATTATCCCAAGTCCACTTGTATATCTTGTCTGTGGACTTTGCTGCTGTTGGTTTCTTACAAGTCTTATCTTTCCTGCCCCAAAGCAGGAAATAGTCAACTTTCTCTTCCTGCGCGATCTTCACCTCCGCGCTCACACCCGATGCCGTGTCGGTATGTTCACCACAGATTACGGCGACTACGTCACATCCCTTTATCCTTATGCGGGCCTTCTTCTTCCAGTCTTCGGAGATTGCCTCCTTTAGTGAAAAGTCGGCAATTTCGAAAGGAGAATCCTCGTTCTTTGCCTGGCCAACTAAGAGATTCTTCAGATCCAAGTCGTGGTCGTAGTCGAAGCTGATGAATACTCGCTTCTTTGCCATTGTTCAGTCCTCCTGATGCGTCTTCTCACTTGATCCTCTTCTGCCACTCCTGAAAGACTCCTTGGAAGTCTTTATTCTTGTACCAATTCTTCGTGCCAAGGTTCGCAGTATGTACATACTCTCCTGTAACTCCGTGGTCAAACACACCTCCCGACACGCCCTCATGGGCGATCACAAGCACGGGGATACGTTGTTTGAAAGCTAAGGTCGCCTCAATCTGATTCCAGGGTGTTGGGAAGACTGCCGATAGCTCCTGCTCCAGCGTCGCTGCTTTGGACAGGGCTGCTGTTATCTGGTACTGGGGATAGCCCAAGACAATTGCGGTTCGACATTTCTTCATCAGGTTCATGACGCCTTTCAATGGGGCATCCATTGTGTACTGGTCCGCGCCGAGACGACATGCGCAGTATCCTTTACGCGAGAGATAACTCTGGAAGGCAGCGCATTGGTTTTCGAATCTCTTGGCAATCGCCGTCGGTCGGCTAAGGAATATGTCAATTGCCATATGTACCTCCTTCGTCGAACGTTGCCATCAGCGGCGGAAATGGAGCGCACTGGAGTTCCTGTCGGTATGCATGGCATTGTTGGGCATCTGGGCTTCTACCTACGGGACCGTATTACAGGTCTTAACAAAGCTTTCCTATTGACGAGCGCCAATTTCTTAGCGAAATCTTTGGTCCTCAGCAACTGCTGCAGATAACCCCAATAGTAGTCAAACGCCGCCTTGTGGCAGGCGTTGGCCGCGCTGAGACAGAATATGGGCCGAGTTGTCGGCTCACCGGCAATTTGCGGTTTGACGAAAAGAAGACCATCTTTCTCTTCCGGGTTTATGAACGTGAAAGATGTAGGCATCACCTTAACAGTGTAGACGTTCATGCGCCGCTGTTTGCCAGTTCTCCTGCAATAATCCGCATACCGCTCCCAGAACTTCACCAAGTTCGCCGTTGTGTTATCCAAGTGCCCCTCGTAGGATGAGTCCATCAGGTCGCACCAGCTCTGCACAAATGGACGGTAGTCCCTGTCACAGATGATTATCTCCACGGTCGGACCGCTCTTCTTTCGAAGCTGCTTAAGAAGGGCTTTCCGGCGATCCGCGGCATCCGTCCCTTCCCCGAATAGGAAATTGAGGTTCTGGCCGAAGTCTACTATGTGCTTCGTCGTGGTTGCTTCTAAATGAGCCATGAACGTGAAGGGGCTGCGGCCGACCGGCGTGGCATGCGCACACCGAGAGGTCACGCCCCAGCCGCCTACCCCCTTAGCGACGCGTACAATGGAAGCCAACGTACTGGGCCTCGAAGAGTGGCGAGTGCCCAAGGCCTCGCGGATACTTGTCAGGAACTTATCGACTCCTACGACGGTCTCCAGCTGACTGAAATCGGCCCTGAACGTCTTATAGAAATCCGCTACATCGAGCGGGAAATCTTCGGATCCAAGGCCTTTGGCAAGCCCAACAACTATTCTAGGTGCGGTCTTCGACCGCCGACGGCCGGTATCCCAGGGTGTGCGTAGTCCGGTGACTCTGTTCGCACCCAGTTCATAATGAATCCACGGCGAATAGACGGAATTCGGAGTAAGCAGGACGACCGACACGCGTGCTTTGGCGACTGCTTTTGTGTTACGTTCGAGCCAGTCTTCACCGGAGGGGGCGTCCCTAAATGCGAAAATCTTATCGGAAATGGCACGCTTCGTTATCAGCTTCATCTGCTCTGCCAGAGCCGATACAACAACGTCCTTGAGATCCTCATCTGCGCTGCTGTACGCAACAAACACCTCATAGTCTTGATCCGCCATTCTGCACTCTCCCTTCTGGGAATGCTTGTACCCCCAACGCCTCCCCCTCAGCCGCGCTGCTTCACAATCCCACCAAGCGCCGTCGGCTGCAAGCGGTGGTTAGCCGGCTGCTCGGACTGGGACGGCTTTATCTTTCCAGCTGGCTCTCCCGTTTCAGAACCCGCTGGAGCTCGTAGAACGTCTGCTCCACATTCTCCCCTGAGAACGGAATATGCTGCAGTCCTGCGACATTGCTAAACTCCTCGATGCCTTCCTGGACTAGCAGAACCGCGCGCTTGAATCCAAGCCGGCCCTGGAACAGCCCCGCTTCGTGAATGACGTTCTGTCTGGCCCGTTTTCCACCGACTGTACCATCGTCTTCGGCTGTAAGAAGCAGGAGAGCAAACGTAGCCTGATCCAGCATCTTTTCGAGCACAGGAACAATCGAGTCACCGATCCGCGACTCGGATTCGTACGCTATTGTCGCCAGGCCGAGTTCGTCCTCAAGGTAGGTCTTCACCCTAGCCCAGAGATGACTGCGGCCATGACCGATGAAGACGCACGGCTGCTTGACAGTGTGCCGGGGCTTTCTGTCAATGCGAGGAACAGCCTCGACGATCCGCTGGACCATGTCCTGGAATCCAGCGTCATCTAGCTTGGCGAGCTCGCGAACAAGCACCTGCATTCGCTGCACAGTGCTGTCGGTGTCGGCTGTCTCACGCGGTGGAATGTAAACGCCGTCACCCCTCGGTCGCCACTGAGCCCAGAATTCATCAATCTTTGAGACCAACATCTGTAAGTCGGCAATGGTCGGCACTCTCGGCCCGCTAAGAAGTTCCTTGAGTTGCGCGACGTAGTGCTTTACGGAAGCAAAGAACTTGGGATTCACACTGACGGCCGTGTCGAGGGCTTCACTGTGTAGCTTGAGTTCCTCCAATGGTTCCATCGTGGTACTACGCCTCGTCCCGCTAACAATTTGGGTAACCGGCTGGCAATCGAGCGCAGCGTAATTGGCAGTCCGACTTGACCCAATGGTTATGTAGTTGTGACAAATATTTCTATAGTCTCACTCTTCCGAAGTTTCACGTGGCAAGCGAACTGTGACCGTCACAACCGCTTCATTCCGCTCTTGCAGTTTACTGGCGATGGTAAGGCCGCCATGATGTTTCTCAACAATCGTTTTGGCGACGTAGAGACCAAGGCCGCTACCAGGAGTTCTCATTTGAGCAGCCATAGACCCCCGATAACCTTTCTCGAATATTAGTTCTTTTTCATCTTCACCGATAGGCATGCCCCTATTTTGAATTTCTATCTCCACATCCGAACCTTGATCCTTCAAGCGGACAACAATTGAGGAAGTAGCGTCACGTCGATGATAGGAATATTTAATGGCATTCATGAGAAGATTGAATAAGACTTGGGTGACAAGCCTAGGCGCACCTTTGATCTTTGGGGAACCCCTCATCTCGGACTTATATTCGATGCTCAAGCCTCGTTCAGCGGCTACTGAGCTAATGGTATGAATTACACTCCGTATGCTATTGTCGAGGTCAAAAAGAGACCATTCATAATCCAGATCCAGCCTTGTGGCACGCAAGTTGTGTGTGATTGCTATCAAGATCTCAACACGAGACAGGATATCACGGGCATCTTTGCGGAGCCTATCTATGTTTGGTTTTGGAGTAGAGAGTTCATTGCTAAGCATTTCGGCATCGGTTAAGAGTGCTTGGAGATCTATTTGAAGATCATGACTTACCACCCGTAAGAATGCTTGGGGAACGAGAGACTCGTCTGTAACTTCTCGTTTTGTGCTATTTTCGCTGTTTGTTTCCATGATCTCTCCAGACCTATAAAGCGGCGGATTGGTCTGACAATAGCCGGGCCGCAATTTCCTTTCTTATTTGTTCGCCAACGGCGTCTATTCCATTGGTAATATCGATATATATAATACCGCTAATATCCGATGGAATATCCAAGGAGCCTTTGTAGAGGAGAATTATTTTGCCAGATAGCCTCTGCAACTTTCCGAGAAAGAATCCGAGCTCTAGAATCACATTTTGACGGGCACGTCGTGACCTGTCAGACCCCGCGGAAGATGACGCCATCTCATCATCGGGGGTTAATAGTACGAATACCAAATCCACATCATCAACAAGTGCCTCAAACTTCTCGA
>Ga0315291_10006469_pt1 | contig 14550 bp, 17 predicted proteins | sample YL17G12_20_MG_FD_203070 | JGI IMG/M metagenome (GOLD analysis project Ga0315291, IMG submission 203070) | Sediment microbial communities from Yellowstone Lake, YNP, Wyoming, USA - YL17G12_20 | ecosystem: Environmental > Aquatic > Freshwater > Lake > Sediment | place: USA: Wyoming | collected...
GGGGACGAGTATCCCCGCAAAAAATCAATCTTTACTTTCCCTTCTCTCATAGCCGACACTTAAGTGTCGGCTACGCCTGTGGATAACTTTTTATGCTTTTTCTTCTCATTCTTTGAAGAATTTTCGCAGTTTCTTGAGCGCCTTGTGATTCATGCTCCGGACTGTTTGCTCCTCTATCCCGAGGAGACCGGCTATTTCACCGGTGCTCATCTCCTTGTCGAAGACGAGGTGCAGGACGAGCTTTTGGCGGGGGGAGAGCAGGCCGGAGGGAATGTTGATAGGCAGAGAGGGAGTGGGGGCGCGCGGGTCGCTGACCTCCATCGCTCCCTCATCAATGGAGACCGTGCGGGGCGAGAGGCGGCGGAGAAAATCTATGGCCGCGCTCCTCGAGATGACGGTGAGCCAGGTGACAAGGGAGGCCCGTGACGGGTCGTAGGATTTTAGGAGTCTGAATTCGTCCTTCACAAGGCGGACAAAGACCTTCTGCATCAGATCCCTCGAGTCGTCCTCGTTCGCCTCGCCGGCGTGGGCCAGGAGGGTCCTCTTGACGGCGGAATATATGACCGGGGAAAAGCGGTCCACGAAGGCATCCCACTCTGCCTTATCCCCCCTCACCAGCCGGCCGATATTGATTTCCATAGTTGGTATAGTATATTCGCTTTACCCCTCCCCCGCCACAAAACGTCAACAATCCGCACAATTGCTTCACCATTGAAGATTATAGATTCCGCCGCGGATGAACGCTGATACACGCAGATGAATCTTTAAAAAATCAGCGTCAATCCGCACAAATCCGCGGCTAGTCCTCTCAATGAAACTCCAATTAATCCGCACAATCCGCCCCATCCGCGGTTGCATTTGCTTCACCACTGAAGATTATAGATTTCGCCGCAGATGAACGCGGATACACGCAGATAAAACATTAAAGAATCAGCGTCAATCCGCGCAAATCCGCGGCTAGTCCTCTCAATAGCTACGACGAGACTGCTTTTCACGGGGATGCTCCTGAGAAAATCTGCGTATAACAGGTTGAACAGCGATAAAGCATGTGCGTCTGCCGCAATGGGAAAGGGGGGAGCAATGAAGAAAGTTATTATGGTCGTCGGGCTTATCGTTCTTTTGTGCGCGCAGTCAGGGATAGCACTCGCAAGGGGCTCACGCGGTCACGGACAGGGTCATGGGCGTGCGCCGCGTTCGTGCGGATCATATTCTCACAGGGGGCACTCTTCGCTGGAGGCCGCATTTGCCGTGCTTGCGTTCGCTCAGATGCTGCGCAATGGGGGGGATGCCGCATACGCACCTCCGTACTCCCAGCCCATCCCTGCGTATTACCCTGCGTATTATCCGGTGGAGAACTGCGGTCCGGACGGCTGGGAAGCAGAGAACACCGCGCCGGGCGAGCAATTCGAGATGCAATGAACCGGGGTGATCGGCGGAGGGAAGTATGGTAATCCTTTCAGGAAACCGTGCGTTGGATCTATTGCTCGCATCTTTTTCAGATTCGCCGCCACTGCCTCGGCGAACTTGCTGCACCGCACCTCGCGGGCGCCGTCCATCTGGCGGGCGAGGTCATATGCATTATCGGATTGTCTGCTTAAAAGTGAAAGAAGATACCACTTGCAAGCCTGTGGCATTCTGCCCCTTTGGGGACTATTAAAGGAACGCCGTTCATGTTCTCAGTCAATAGTCGAGGTCTTGCCCTCACTTGTCCTACAACACAGAGCGTTGACAATTATTGACGTAGTAATGATAGCCTTCAAAACGGTGAGGGATGGGCATCGGAAGATTTGTATTTCTGCCATTTAGGTACAACAACGAGTTTGGAACAAAAGCCGAAATATATTCCTAACTAGAGTTTCCTGAAAAAGTCTTTCCTCTGGGGAATCCAAAAGAGAACCAAATGATTTTCTTGTTTTCCGTTGCAGATTTCTTCGCAGGTCTGACGTAAGATCCTCTTCGCAGCCGTCGCCAGGTTCATGTCCAAGAAGCCTAGTCTCAACTCTCTCCGCGCCGTCTTCCATCATCCAGTATCGAATTCTCCGAAACAGCACATGCTCCTTGCTGTGCCTGATCCTATCTTCCATCTGATTCCTTTTCCGTGTCATTTTCTTCCGCCATAGGTGCTATAACACATATACAGATTAATGCGTCCCGACTTGCAGCATGGGAATCGTATATTATTTTCTGCAGTTCTTCACCCTTGTACTTTGTGATAATTGATGACTCCTATTATGTCTCGATGGCCGCCCCCTGTGAGGAAATCGCGCTTCGCGCGCGCCACTGAGGTAGTCCAGATTCCGGCGAAATAGATTGCCGTTTTCCCGTCTCCCTCGGACCCGTAATGCCTGAGCGGTATGGCGATGGTCACAACCTGGCTTGCGCCGCTGCAACCAGGCATGCCATGGTAGATGCAAACGAGCCCGCTCTTCCCCACCGCAACGAGTAGTTGGACAATAGCAGTGGGATTGGAACAATCTTGAATGATGTACCGGAAGTTCAGAATAACACTATCTTTCTTTACTGTTGCATGTACTCCCCTCGCAGCAAGCATTATTCCGGGAGCGACATTGCTTACGGCATCCCGGGTCATCACATCCACCACGCTTCTGGGTTCTGAATCTGTCCCGGCCAATAAATACGCCTCTGCCTCGGCGAGCCTGAGCAATGCCTCGGGACCGCATTGGCACTTATCCAGGATCTCATTCTCAATCACTGCTGTTTCCACTTCGATAAGCTGGAGTCTAACCTGGTAAAGTCGCCCCACTTGTGCCATCCTGCCGGTCACCATTTTTTTGGTGCCAAGAATCCTACCTATTGTGACGGCGCAGCCCGGCTCATCGCATCGCCCCGAGTGCTGAAAATCCTGCTCCCTGAGTATGGCCTCCATATCGGCCCTGTTCACGAGCGTAAACTTTCCCGTGCTCTTGAGTGCGTGCTCGATAACATCGGTGATGGCAGCTGCTATCTCTTTCCCCACGCCTTCGCAAGGTTGAATGGGGAGTACTGCAAGCGTCTCCGGCATTTCTGCAGAGAAAAGCAGTGACTGAAGCTGAAAAAGCGCGGCTATCATTAAGATGCCCCACCTGCCGCGGCGAAAAGCCCCGCAAGATATTTTGCGGCTTGCGTCTCGTCGCCCCTGTAATACTCTCCACATCATGGCACACCCTTCGCTCTCTGGCATGGACGATGTTTACTGCATCTCAAAGTACTGGCCGGGGGCGCTGTAGTCCACCTCCCAGTTGCTGGAATCAGCATTTGCCGGAATCTCAGGCACCGGATTATAGACAGGCTGGGGGGGATCATATATGGGAGGACAGGGTGGGGGCGCTTGGTAACAGGGGGGGCTATTCCCATTGATACTGCCTCGTATCATATCGAAAGCCGTGATGACTGCCACCGCCGCCTCAAAGTTGGAGTAAGGTTTGTAATAATACGGCCCGCATGAGCGCATTGTCCGGCCACGCCATCCAGGGCATCCTGCCAGGGCACTGTTTCCTCGTGCAATTAACAATGAAAGTAGCACGAATAGCATAACTGATCTTTTCATGTTCCTTTCTCCTTTCTTAATTCGTTTCAGCCAGCGGTTACCATTGAGCATCCATAAAGTTATACGCACTTCGACCGGATTGTATCCCCATAAAAAATGTGTTTCAGAACCTGTGATCTGTGCTCTAAAAGCAGGGCAGCTAAAAAATAGGAGTTCTGCGGGGGAAGATAGGGGGTAATAGAAGGCCGGAAGATGAAAAGAGGACGATGAAGGGTGGGGAGATGAAAAAGACCATCCATCGCCTTTTTGCAACATTCCCCCCTTTCTGAATGAAAGGGGGGAGCTAGGAAGCTTGATCTTTTTTGCGGGGATGTTCAGTCCTCCCACCACGTATAACTTTGTGAACACCACATTACGGGACAACCAGAAAGGAGAGCCAGCGATGAGAAAAGTACTCATCATCTTCGCATTGCTTCCCATGTTGATTGCGCCCCAGGCAATGGCGGGGTCGAGAGGTTGGAGAAGTTGTCGTCCGGCGCCGCGGAGGGGATATAACAAGCTTGACGATGCCTTCGCCCTGATGACCTGGATGAAGTACGTTAGGAACGGGTACAACGGCTATGCGCCCGGATACGGCTACGTGAACTACTCCGTGCCCCCCAGCTACCAGCCGATCCCATTTTGCCCTGTAGTTTACGAGCGCCCCATATACTCACCATACTGGCGCTGAACTGGGATAAACGCATTAAATCCAACATAGGAGAGTGTACTATGAAATCCTGGCGTATTACTATTCTGCTCCTCGCGATCCATAGCTTCATCCTCACCACCGTCTCGGCGGAAGTCCGAAGGTTGGGGGATAACAGCTTCTTCGCCGGCATCACGGAGGATGCATTCAGATCATCCGCGGCGCCTGAGGTCTCGGGGAAGATGCACCAGCAGAACTGGTGCTGGGCCGCGTCTATCCAGATGGTGCTCAATTACCACGGCCTCTATGTCACTCAGGAACAGGTAGTGACGCGGCTCTTCGGCCATACAATCGACACCCCGGGGCGCACGAGCGACGTGCTTGCCGCGCTCAGCGGCTGGGCCCCGGATACTCGGGGGAGATTGTCGCGAATCCATGCGCAGGGGTACGTGCTGTCCATCCCGCCGGAAGTGATCGTCAATGATCTGGCGAGGAATCGCCCCCTGCTGCTGGCGCTGAAGGACGATTCCGCCGCCCACATGATGGTACTGATCTCCGCCGAGTATCATGTAGGCCCCGGCGGGTATCCGGTCATAGATTATGTGACGGCATGCGGACCCGACACATCTGAAGCATATTTCGCCCGATCGCCGTGGAGTGAAGTGAGTCCGGTCGCCCATACCCTTATTTCGGTCGCCATAGAGAGGCTTTAATGAATTGGGAGCGCCTGGCGGTGCAATCCAGCCCCTCCTCCCAGGGCTGGAATGAGCCATGATGGAGGCGGGTCATTTGCCGGCAGGTGAATCAGCAATAAAACGGGTTGACAAAGATTCGAGAAAGGAGCATCATGAACCCAAAAAAGGGACTTTATAGTGTAATTATAACATCTTGGGTCTCATGATATAACAAATGTCGCAGGAGGGTTTGGATATGAAACGAGTAGCGCTGATTACCTTGGTCGTCCTTATCGGTTTTACCATCACAACGTGGGCCCAACCGCGCTGCAGGAGCTGTAACGGCACGGGAAAAGTCATGGTCAGGATGTGCCCTGGCTGCCATGGAAAGGGTCAAAAGCAAATATATTGCAGTCAATGCACGCGGGGCAGGCAATTCACCAACATCCCCAGCCGTGAAGGATATTGGTTCCCTAGTGAACCCCCTCTAGCACGCGGAGATCGAACCATCTGGCGCCGTTGCCCCTACTGCAACGGACAAGGCCTCGAATGGAAACAATGTGGGGACTGCCTGGGGCAGGGCGGCCTTTTTAGTGCCTGCCCTGAATGCTACGGGCGGGGCTTCGCATCACCATGGAGGTGACCGACTCGACGACAGCCGGCGGATCCACTGCACCCAATAAGGGCCTGCGGACGCGCCTCAAAGGGCAAACGAAATCCTTCTCTTGCAACCAATCTTAGCGAGAAAGCCGAGATGCCTTCCATTACTTCTTACACACCCCTGCCAGGCTCTTCCCAGCACCTTTATCTGTGATTTTGGCACCAGATTAGTTTTGAAACCCTGCGACTGTTTCTCAGGTTGTGGTGCAACGGATGTGGATAAGGCGTTCTTATTTTTTTCAGCTATGCCCTATATATTTTGCTACTAATTTTATCTACAGCACGCTAACGTCGGAATTAAGCGGCAACCGCAGACGGCGCGAACGTAGTGTATGATACTCAATGAACCCGCCAGCGGCGGGTTCATTTGAAGGTGTTCATGCACTTATTGACTCATCATAGTGGTCTTGATAAGGAGATCAGCGTGGGCGCATTGAGAAAGACAAGCTGTGGTGACCTGGTCGGTTCGCAAGTACGGCCCCAGTGTCGGAATGGTAGCCTGATCCACCGAGAACCGTGATGACATACGCCGATCTCAGAAGATCAGTGTATACGGGACCATTGAAATAGAATACCCCGTTATTGTCGGCAGACACGTTCCAAGACTGAAAGGTTTCTCGCAACCCACCTTTGTCTGGGTTATCGAACTGAACTTCCACTTTTACGTCCCAATTGCCGTGATAAACTATGTTTCCCCATTGTGGAGGCGAGATTCGCCCAGTGATTGTGACCACTTGTTGGGCGTACACTTGTTGGGCTTTCAACAGCATGGTCAAGGTTCCAAAGAGTAGACCGGCCAGAACTACCCTGCGAATGAATCTCTTGTACTGCCATCTTGTACTTCTCATCGCACCCTCCTTTCTTGGGTATCTTCGATTGACCTAACGTGAAGCTCACCCGCCTAAGAAAACTACAGCACTGACTACGGTATATATTGTTTTGTTTTCTGATATTCCCTTTTCTTTGAGCGCCGCCAGCTTCTCCAGGTCAACTACACATTTCTTTGATTGACACAACTACTAAGAATATCGCGATACAAAAACATCCTATCACACCTAAACTAAGGAGGCCGTCCCCTTTAGCGATAGGGGCAAGATAGCAACCGACAAATCCAAATCCCGCACTAATGCCTAACCCCAAGAATCCGGACATTATATTGCCGCTTCTTTTCCTCACTTCCACGGGTTTTGAGATAATGGTGCCTTGCGAATAGCCGGAACTGGTATAGCCTGTCTGTCGAGAATAAGACTCCGCAGCAATCTGCTTACGTTTGCACAATGTGACAATTATGCCTATAGGCCCTAGAAAAAAACCTGTTACGAACCCACCCCCCGCGCTTCTGTTCTTAGATGAGGCAATTGCCGCAGAGATAAAGCCGCATATCAAAGCCCCTATTAATGCTCCTATAAGTTGTGGATCAATGGTATTCACTCCTTGAGATAGTGTTAGATTATAACCCTGTCATTGCTTTGATTTAGCGAGGAATCCGGCTCCTATGCATTTTCTAATGAAAATCCGCATTATGCTTTGCGAAAAGTGCAGCAAGATCAGCCTTTTGATACTGCTTGTAGTAGGCTCTTGCCATTCCAACTGCGGACATCCCATCATATTTAATATTGGGGTCCGCACCATGTTCTAGTAGTAGTTTCATACATTCTATTAGTTGACCATAATACTCCTCTGGAAGATCTTCATTACGAATCCACGCTTGAAATAGTTGCGATACATGCCAACAAAGAGGAGTGTACCCCCTTCCATCTTTAATATTTGGGTCCGCTTTGTGTTTAAGAAGAAGCTTCGTTAGTTCCACATCTGGTTGCGCTTCAGATAAAGCCACATCTCCAGAATAATTGCTGATGTTCGGGTCTGCACCATGGTTGAGGAGCAGATTCGCAATTGTTCTGAAAATTTCATATTTATTCTTATCAACGGGAGATGCTTTCTGGATTGCCAACAGCAACGCCGTATTGCCCTCATTATTCTTTATATTCGGATCCGCATGGTGTTCAATAAGCATCTTGACCCAGTCAATAGACTTTAAGCCTACCGCTGCATGAAGAAGGGTACCATATCCTCTGTGGAGATTCGGATCGGCACCTCGTTCTATAAATCGTATTGCCTTTGGATAATTCCCCGCTTCCTTTGCCACAAGCATATTTTCGTCAAGACAGCTGAGGGAACGGCGCATACTTTTTTCTACAAATCCTTTTTCCCTTCTCGAGACATCAGTAATATCCTTTGTCTCTTGGATTGATGAAACAGTGCCTTCTACTCTTTTCCTGCAAATCGTGATGATGAGGCCAGCAGGTCCTAAAAAAAACCCCGTGAAAAAACCTCCTGCCACACTGCGATTTTTCCCAGAAGCGACTGCAGCAGAAATTGACCCAAATAGTATTGCCCCTACCAGAGTTCCAATAAGCCCGGGATCCATAATCCAAAACCTTATTACCTTCTTAGCAAGCAGATTCTTTACGACATGCCTGTGCTATGTCTCTTGCAACTCTCTGCTGTTGCGCCATCCATTTCATCTGAATTCATAACCAGTTATTCGCAGATCGCGTCGATTCCCAGACTCGATCTGAAGTTCGAACCTGCTGCCTGGTTTCCGATACAAGAGAGGTATGAGCTAAAACCGATTTAGTGCGTCCTAGAAATTTCCCAGGTGCGCCTCATCTAAAAGCATGACCTGTGATTCTAAGATCACGTCGATGCCCAGACTCGACCTCCAGTTCAAACCGGGCGCCAGATTGTTGATACTCAAGAGGTATGTTAACCAAAACAGATCTACTTCCGCCCGGAAGGCTTTTTAGGTGAACCTTACCATAAGGCACCGTAACGTAAAGTTCTCCCAATGTGTGTTCCCATGGCATGACTATGCCGGATACGGCATAGAAGATTTCAACCCTCACAGCGCCCGCGTTCTGAAGCGTTGGAGGAATATCAATATAGTACATGCTGGCAAACGCAGCATAGGCTATATTTACCATTAATGCTAGGGCAAGCAGCATCATTATAACGCTCGAACCTTTCATGATTTTCCTCCTATGACTATCCGTTCTGCTTTGTTGGTCCCACTCGCATCTTCTCACGATGCAGGGCGAGCCTCAAAAGTCCATCCTTGTATCTTTTCTTGTTACAGTGGGTTTGAAATTGCGGTGCATTCTTTGGTTCGGCATTAAATCATGTTTATATAATTCTTAAGGTGAGTTCTATGGAATGCCGCGCATGAGAAACCACTAAGTTAACTCTTTGAGTTTCTTTTTTCTGTAAGTTTCCGCACATTGCTTCGCTTCCCACACGCTCGCCACAGGTATAATACTTGTAAAGGGTGTTCCGCAAAACAGGCATTCTTTGATTCTTCTAAGTAATCCGCATTTAAATTTACCGGGAATGGCTTTCATTTCTATCTCATAATCATCAGTACATCTTGGGACCTCCCATGTTTCAAGGCACGATGAGCACATATAGCAATTTGACTTGCCCTCAACCCATGTGAACTTGGCCCCCCCCATGATTTGTCCATCCTTTTGGTGTGTTTCTAGATGACCGTGGCTATTTTCGTATAGCTGACTTGATTGAGGTGTCGACAATAAGTTAGCAGGACTTGTGCTTTTTTCGGCTGGTCTTGACAGCGCCATTATTAAAACACCTAATGGGCCAGTTAGAATTCCAACTATGAAACCAAAGCCCGAAGACCGTCCTCGTTTGGTTGCAACGGAACTTCCGATAATCCCCCACAAAACACCCCATCCAAGGAGCAAGAGCAGTGGCATTTAGAGATCTTCTTCTGTAGAAGGGGCTCGCGGCTGAACGGCACGCCGAAAATGGATTATTATCGATAATCCGCCCGTTCGAGCTGCAAGATAGTCCGCTGCCGGCTGATGACGCGCGGTTATGATTTGCAAGCCCCGTTCAGCGTAATCGCCTGCGGGATTTATGGATTTCTTAGTTCGATTCAGCCTTTCTTAATGCCTATATATTTCATGGATAAATTCATATTTTTTCTACAGTCAATCTCCCCCTCGCCCCTGTAAGAGCCAGCGTACTATAATATACATGAAGTGCACAGTTGGGTTGTACGTCTACCTCATTGGCAACCTGTCCAGGATTTGAATGCCATTCTGTCTTCCAATAATCGCGACCGGTTCTCATCTCTTTCAGCAGACATTGTATACCTATCGGCACTTTTTCAGCTACAGAATTGCCACCTGTATCCCAAGGTGCCCTCTCAACACTAAGTACAATGATATATCTTCCAGGCGGCACACTCAAATATTCATGCGCCACTCCAAATCCTCCAAATGCGGAAAAGGGAATAGTTACCGTTTTATTGATTACATATTGCTGCGCTCCAAGTTCAGTGATGATACACGATGAAAATAGTATGACGCTAAGCAATGCTGCTGCTATTTTCATTTTTCTCTTCCTCCCCTTTTTACTTTATGAGGTACTCAGTAATTAATCGTTACTACATGCTATCACCTCCTCGGGATTGCCTAGTCGTATAGTGCGTGTTCCATGTACCCCCCTTTCCCCCCTTGCAATGTTTTTATGCTATTGCGCGTTTTCCTTTGCCAAGTTTGCATTATAAGATCCCCTTTTTTTGACCAGCCGCACTGTTTATCAAAGCCTAATCCGCCATATCTGCGTTGCAGGCTGGCCTTCCCTACGAGCCCCGCGGTTTGAAAAGAAATATACATACTTACCGTCGGGACTGATCGCTGGGTAGCTGTCGAGGGAGCCGTTCACCGTGAGCTGGGTTTTATTTGTGCCGTTCTCGTTCATTATCCATATATCCCAATTGCTCTTTCCCTCCTCGTTGATGGCCTCATCAGAAGCGAAGATAATTTTTCTGCCATCAGGCGTCCACACAGGGAAGTCGTCCTGGTGCTTCCCCGTCGTGAGTTTTGTCGGGTTACTGCCGTCGGCTCCCATGACCCAGATTTTCCAGGCAGGCTTGTCGGGGTTAGATTCTTTGCCCGGAGTCTCCGGGACGACAAAGACTAGCTTGGAACCATCGGGCGACCAGGAGGGATTCTTGCCGATCCTAAGTTGGGTGGGAAGAGTGCCATCCGCATTGGAGACCCAGACTTGCGGGTTTTCGGCCCCGGTTAGCATCGAGGTGTAGGCCAATTTCGAGCCGTCGGGCGAGAGGGCTGGCCAGTAATCCGCGGTGGATGAGGGGCTGTCGGTTATTTTGGTGAGACCTCCTTTGCCCATGGATTTGATGCGCCAGATATTCAATTTGCTACGACTTAAACGATCTGATGTTAAATAAACCCATTCGCCATCGGAGGATACGCAGCTGTAAAGGTCGTTCTGCAACCCGTCCGTCAGCCGCGTGAGCTCATTTCCCTTTTGGAGCCGGATGTTGGCGAAGCTACCCTCCACCATGAGCGGGTATGAGTAAACGAGGCCCACATTGTCAGGCATTACACTGATTTTTGTCATCGCTAGCTTATCCTCGCGAGTCGCATCAGTGATGCGCGTAACGGAATGAACCTTCGGCTCCTTTTCGATTTCTCCCACCTGTGAAAGAACTAGTTCATCCACAACGCGTAATGCTTCTTTGCTAACATCCCACTTGCGCACCGTAGTCCAATAGAACTTGATAAGCTCAAGAGGGACGTGAATCTTCTGCCGTGCTGCCTCATCGATGGTCAGTGTTGCCTGATACTGTTGAGTAGACCCGGGCTCCAACTGCTTCCCTGGCGGGTGGTAGCGATATCCTTCTTTCTCAACTGCCAGGGAGAACGTATTCCATGTTGCCTTACTATTCGGCCGCTCAAAAACAAAAACATGCCGGAGAGGGGTTTTCCCCACTTGAATATTATCAACTTTTACAGATGCCGCTTCCACATTGGAGGTGATGTCAACAGGTACGCCTCGGCGCAACTCATCGAGAACTGCATTCACTTTTGGATCCTGGAGAACCTGTTCGTATCTTACGTCCATGGTCTTCGACTCATAATCTGCAAGCTCAAAGGCAGCCTCAACAAGTGCCCAGGGAGACTGGGATGAAGAACGCGTGAATTGTATTGGTATTGTGGCTGGAGTTTTTGCCTGTTTATCCGCTATATTCACCGTCGCGCGCGGCGGAGTGCTCTCAAAATGGACATTGACTGTCTGTACCAGCGGTTCAAGCCTTGCAGTCACGTTTGGTTGGGAGGCAACTCTCTCGTAGGACACTTCCATTGTCTTTAACTCATAATCCGCAAGATCGAAAACTGCTTTCATAGTTGACCAGGGAGACTGGGAGGCTGAACGGCTGAAACCCACTGCGATCGTGGTCGGAGTTTTGGATGTTTTATTCCCCAGGCTCACAGTTGCCCCGGGAGGAACGCTCTCAAAACGCACATTCACAGTCTGTGTGAGAGGCTCTAAAGTGAAGGTATGCTCCCATGGATTGCCAGAACCTACTGCGTCCCAGTAGCTTAAACGCTTTTCTTCTGCATCGTAGTTATAGGCATTCACAGTAACTACATGGGAGGTATATGTGCCATCCTTTTTCTCCCATTTCAGATTAACAGAGATAGGCGTCTGCCCCTTCTGCTCGCCGTTAACAAATACATTAGCGCCGGTGGGTGATGAGTTTATCTCCACTGTCCTTCTCACCGCGCATCCCGTGAGCAATGTGACGAGTGTAACGCCACAGAGTATGACTTTCGACCAGCAGTCAATGAACATACCTAAATAACTTGCCATACCCCTCGATTTCACGCTTCCCCCTTTCTAACAATACTGTATTTGCCTGTTTTGTCGGACTGTATGACCTCTCTAAGATATAATATACTCTTAAAGTAAGTTAATTATAGACCTTGATTGGTCATTGTCACTTATTCGCCGGCTGTCCGACCAGAGGCCTTTCCCAATTCCCTGAGCATCTCTTCGATCTGGCCTGCGAGGTCGACCTTCCACATAAGTTTAATTGATCGCTTAATTCAACTACTACCTTGCGCACCTCACACCAAGGTGACCGAGCCATCGCTAATATTGCATCTGTGCTTTCCTCGAAGCTGACTATTGTCGACGCTTATACCTGTCCTCTCTTAACCAAACTCGCCCGGAGCTTTACTTGATTGTCCTACACATTGTACACGTAACATTCCTAGCGCCTTATAAACGGGGATAAAATCACTTCTGAACGCACAATATTTTTTGGGACTTATCCGATCGTATCAGAAATATGATAGAATATTCTGCATCATACACATACTTTCCTCACCGGATAAATCAACATAACTAATTCCCAAAGAGTCAGTTGTGCATCACCACATTGATCTGCCATTTATTTTAGAACCGCTGCTCTTTTTTCTATTCCCTAATCATGCCGCTTCCGCCACGCGATAACTTTAGGCGTAAAATCCTGAACTTTCTTGTTGACAGCTTTTCTGTTTATGCGCTGTTATGCATCACCATTGCAAGGCGCATCGTGCCGCTTCCTGCAGAGCTAAGCCTCCACAAAATTAAGCTCCTATTAGCAAATTTATCACCCCCACCTCCCCTCCCCCATCAAGGGGGAGGAATTTGTGGGGAATGATAAGCACAATGGGGAGGGTTGAAAATAGCGGGTTTGATACTTGCCCGGCTTCAGATGGGAATCAAGCTCTTACAGAGTTAGCATTTTTGACTTAGGTAGGTTCATCGAGGGCTTGATAAATCAAGCCCCTACAAAAATTTCTATTGCCGATTGGGTAAATGTTTTAATCGGTTATCCGCCATTTCGGGCCAGATTCGCAGCCACCGCCGCGGCGAATTCACTGCACCGCACCTCGCGGGCGCCGCGCATCTGGCGGGCGAGATCGTAGGTGACGGCCTTCTGGAGGATTGTTTTCTGGAGGGCATCAACGATGAGGCGGGCATGCTCGCGCTATCCGATGTGCTCGATAGTTGTAGGCAGCCGTGTAGGAGACGTTGAAGTGCCGCATGAGCTCGGAAAGATTACCCTGGGGTGTTTTTACAATAAGGTGGAAATGATTCTGCATACACACATACGCGAGAAGGATTACATTTACAGACACCGTTCAGATCGGTCTCCTGAGCTCTCCTGTCTTGCAAAGGTTAACGTGAGGCGTGTCTTTCCTTTAAACGCCCGGAGACATACTTGTGGATTATGCTGGAGACCAATGTCTGATAGGGGATCCCTTCCTCAATGGCCTTCCGTTGGATTCCTTCAAGATCCCTCGTGGATAACCTGATATTGATCCTTCTATCCTTTTGAAGCGTACTTCGCGCATATGCCTCGTAGCGCCGTGCTTCGCTCTTCTCCCTCGGAATCGATTGCCACTCTCCCTTCTCATAAGAATGGAGCAGCGCTCTCTCTTCTTTCGTTAACTTAGCCATTTCTCTTGCCTCCCCTTAAATAATGTTTGGTAGCCTTACGACTCGGAATGATCGATTTTAATACTATCTCTTTCTCCCCTTCAATGAATGGCACCAGATATACATAATCTTTCACCGCTACCACAAAAATCTTCTGGCCTTGATACCTTGTCTGATTCGGATGCTCGACAATATCAAGCAAGTTGCCTCGTTCAATGTAATAAAGCACATCTTCAAAAGATATGTCTCGCTCGGCCTTGAGCTTTTCGTTCTTTTTGGTATCCCACATACAACATTTCATATTTTAACATTAGTACATTGTGTGCCTTATGTCAACATTTATTATACAAAGTGAACACCCCGGGTAATGCCTCAGAAGGTGTGAAAAAATTGCCTCCCGCCCCTTTTTTGTAGGGGTCGGATTTATCCGACCCGTCAGCGGGCTTGATAAATCAAGCCCCTACACGATAGGTTACACTTGCGGAAGTGACAAACCGGATTTTTTCACACCTTCTCAGTTATGGTGGGTATGTTTGGGGTGTCATCCCCGTCCCGCTAAGCGGGAGGGATCCAGCATAAAAGCTGGACTCCTGCCTGCCTGCGCGAAGCGCCCCGTCGCTAAAGCTCTGGAGCGCCCGGCCTTCGCAGCCAAGGCAGCTCCGGCGGAGTAGGCTCAGCGACCGCTTCGGCATAGGCAGGCTTTCGCAGGAGTGACAGAT
>Ga0315291_10006470_pt1 | contig 14549 bp, 15 predicted proteins | sample YL17G12_20_MG_FD_203070 | JGI IMG/M metagenome (GOLD analysis project Ga0315291, IMG submission 203070) | Sediment microbial communities from Yellowstone Lake, YNP, Wyoming, USA - YL17G12_20 | ecosystem: Environmental > Aquatic > Freshwater > Lake > Sediment | place: USA: Wyoming | collected...
CATAAGTTCGACATGGAATTGATGATACGCAAGTCCTGCCGGGGCAAAGCCGCATGATCAGCCTCAAACAACTTTTGGATGTGTGTGAGCGCCTCAATGAAAATGGCGTGAAATATGCCGTCATCGGTGGTTGGGCCATTTACATTCACGGTTATGAGAGGGCAACGCGGGATATCGATCTTCTGGTGGACGATTCTGCGGATAATATTTTGAAGTTAAAAAAGGCGCTAAGCGGTCTTCTTCCGGAGGCTTGTGAAGAACTTGATCCTGATGACATTAATCAGAATGTGGTAGTAAGAATGGCAGGCGAGAATCTCGTTGTGGATCTGATTCGAAGTGTAGGGGATATAGATTACGCGAGCGTTAAGAATCACATTCAAAATGAATTAATTAATGATGTGAAAATACCTGTTGCGGATTTGCAGACTATGGTCGAGTTAAAACGTGGCGTGAGGGATATTGATAAAAGAGACTATCTGTTTTTGAAGGGCAAGTTGGATTATATGAAAAAGAAGGCTAAAGGTTAAGGGTCAAAGGTCACATGGCGGAAGAAGAGAAGGAAACAAAGGAAGCTAAAACGTCGGGCGCGGGGAGGAAGTTTTTGTGGAGCGCTCTGGACCGCATTGTGTTCATCGCCGTCGGTGTCCTCGGAACGGTTGCAACTGCATACATAACCGGCACGCTGAAGCTTAATCCTCCGAAACTCATAGTCAGTCAAACATACAACCGTGTCGATCCGGCCCCCGTGGCAAATACGGTGGGCGGGTTGAAGCTGGATTATAAAACTGATGAAGCGCGGGCGTATGGCGTCCTGCGCGTTGATATCGCAAATGAGGGAAGGGGCTCCGCGGAGAAGGTCAGATTTCAGGTGAAGCTCCCCCTAAATCTTACCGTTGCGTATCATCTCGATCCCGATTTTCGTGTATATCAGCCGACCGTTCTGGAACTGAAAGACAACGAATTCTATGTCGAGATGCCGAAGTTCCCGTCGAAAGCCGAAGATTTCATTGCGCTGCGCATAGAGGGCGACGAAAAGCTCCTGTGCGATGCGCGAGTGAAATTTGTAAGTGAGGATTATGAAGGAGAAGTCCACGGTTTACAGGGTGTAGATTGTAAGTAAGAGGTCAGAAGCCAGAAGTCAGAGAGGGTAAAAGGTAAATGCCGGAAGAATTGGAAGTACTAAAAGACGTTGCGGAAAAATTGGACGGCGCCGAGATTCCGTATATGCTCTCCGGTTCCGTTGCCATGAATTATTATGCACAACCCCGAATGACCCGCGATATCGATATAGTTATTACCTTGGAGAAAAATGATGTGGACCGGTTCGTTTCGCTGTTTGAAAATGATTATTATATAGACGGGGAGACGGTTAAGGCGGAAGTTGCGCGAAAGGGGATATGATTCGCATGGTATCTGACATGGACATGGCTTATTTGAATAAATGGTTGTCGGAGCTTGGGTTGACGGAAATGTTTGATAAGGCAAGGCGACCAAAATCATGAATGACACATCACCTGAAATTGAAAAAATAGTTACGGACAAAATGAAGCGCTTAAGCGGGGAAGAACGGTTGAAAATGGGCGCATCCATGTTCGACATGGCCAAGAAAATGGTTCTTGTCTCATTGCCGATTCAAGAGGAAAACGAATGTCGTATCCGTCTTTTTCTAAGATTTTATGGAAATGATTTTGATGAACAAGAGAGAGAAAAGATAATCCGGCATATAAAAGAGAAAAGGGTCTAGTGACCAGTGGTCAGAAGTCAGAAATCAGAAGTAAGAAGCCAAGAAGCTAAGAAGCAGAGAAAAGATGAAGAGTGAGAGATCAGGAATTAAAGGTTGTTTCATAGTGCTTGCCGGTTTGGCGGCGATGCTGATGGTGCATTGCAACGATGCAAAGGCCGAAGGTGCATCAATTGGCGGATACGATGTCGCGAAGATTGCGGCGTCGACACTCAACGTCCTCAAAGAGAAGAGCGTCATAGCAGAACCGGTGGAAAAAGAATTCGCGGACCTTCTTTCAGACTGGCCTGCAGATCCGCTTGCGCTCGGACCGTCCTTTGCTGATTTCTATTCGCGCCTTGGAGCCGTTCTTATCGAGAAAAATATAGCATCCCAAAAGGATGTTGATAACGCCGCAACCGCAGCCGCACAAAGCGGCGGTATCAAAATCGGAGGCGTCAATCCCGTCGTCCTCGCCGCGTCCTACCTCAACATCCTCGTCCAGAAGGGCATAATTACTCTCCCCGCCGCCCAGTCCATCCTCGACTCCTCAAAAATACCTCAATAAAATCCGACAGTTATTGCAATGGATTGCTTCGCCCTTCGGGCTCGCAATGACTACATGAGCACGCAAAGCAGGCAAAGTAAAATATCTTGAAAATTGTATTACAATAGAATACAATTATATATATGAAATATAAAAGAGATTTAAAGACAGTGCGGTTGGCGGAGAGAGAAACAAGACTTATAAGCCGGTTTCTTCAAGAAAATCCTGCCATAGAGAATTTCTCGGCCCTGGCCCGGCTTGCCATTCTGGATTTTATCTCGAAGAGCGGCTCAATACCTTTGCGGCCCATTGTCGAAGAGGAACCGAAGGCCCGTCCGTCTTTTTTGTGGGACTATGATCTTACTTTCGGACAAATAAGAGAGATCCTCGCGGGCCCGCTTGAAAAACGAAAATGGCTCGTAGCGCGAATATTGGAACATGCCGGCTTCAATGAGGTCTTCAGATATCTCACGCCGCGGGAGATAGAACGCGACCTGCCGCATATTCGCCTGCCTCAAAAATTGAAGGATCACTGGGAATATGCAATCAGAAGATGGAGGAGGGCTGCATGAAAATATTAACGGAGCTGCAGCAAAAGGTTCTGGATGCGATTTTCGCGCTTCCCGACGTGCGCCGCCATTTTTATTTGACCGGCGGGACCGCGCTTTCCGGTTATTACTACAACCACCGCCTCTCTGACGATCTTGATCTTTTCACGCATTCCATATCGATCGAGTCCATCGACAGGGTTGTCAGCAAAACGCTCGAAGCAGACGGTTTCAAAATCGAATGCAGAAGACAGTCGCCGGGATACAGAAGATATCTCATAGACGGAAGTCTTCAACTTGACCTTGTAAAAGATGTTGATTTCAGGGCCGGCGCGCCCGAGCTTTTCACAAACATCATGGTGGATTGCAAAAAAAACATTGCGGTCAATAAAGTTTTAGCAATTTACGGCCGGCTCGATCCCAAGGATTATATCGATCTTTATTTCCTGATCAAAAACGAGAATTACGACATACTGGAGCTGATAAAACTGGGACAACATAAGGACGCGGGCCTTGAGCCGTTCCAGTGGGCCAAGGTTATTGCAGATGCCCAAACGATCTCTGTTTTGCCGAGAATGATCTCCGATTTTGACCTTAAAGACCTCAAGAATTTCTTCGACAAACTTAGAGACAAGATAATCGATTCGGTCAAACCATGAATCCACTCCTGCCCAATCCCGATTTTTTGAAATGGCTCCTGGGTGCCGTAGACAAGGCGCGGAAGAGCGTCGTCATCGTCAACTACATGGCGACGCTCAAGGAGGGCCAAAAGGGGGCGGTTCAAAAGGTCGCGGCGGCCCTCGTTTCCGCAATCAGGCGCGGCGTTAAAGTTCAGGTCGTTCTGGAGGGAAACAAGCTCGGCGAAAATTATCTCTTCTGGAAGGTTCTCAAGGACGCCGGCGCCGATTGCTGGATGGATACATCCATCACGTTCATACACACGAAGGCGATTCTCATCGACGACAAGACTTTGTGCATCGGCAGCCATAACATAACCGCGGCCGCGCTCGTCTATCATGAAGAGATTTCACTTACCACAACCGATGCCGATGCGATCCGCCGCTTCAAAAGAGAACTTGAAAAATACACGGAGCAGCGGCGCATGATAGGGGAGGCCTCCAAAGAGGGTGTCTTGCTCCCTGCGACAATCATGGAGCCCCTCGTCAAAATCAAGCGTTCGATCGCCCCGCACGTGTATTATTTATATCTCCTTTTATGCCGGTCGGACAAAGGTCGGCCCAAGCCCGTGTCCATAGATGCCGAGGAATGGGCAAAGAACCTTGAATTGCCGACATACAAGGTTTCGGCAGGAGAGCGCGTCACGTCACTTCTGGAATATATGGATGAAAAGCTTGGCATTGTCAGTTTAAACGGGAAGAGCGGGGTCGTCAAACGCCGGCCGGTTCCTCAAAGCAAAATTAAAATTTTATTGCCCGACGCATTCTGGGATTTTGGATGGCATCGCCGTCTTTCCATGGAGGCCCTCCATTTTTATCTGACGGGCGAGGTTGAAAGGCAGACAAGCCCCAATGCGCCGTGGTGGAGGCTCAAGCGCGATCAGATAGCTGCGCGATACGGATTTCAGAAACAGCTGGTCAACCGCGCGCAGCGGGAGCTGATGCGTTACGATCTTCTGGAAGTTCTCTATGAAACCGCGACGTCGGTATATCAACGCTACATCCGCTACATGAACTATTTTCGCCAGAATCCATTCTATGATTATGGGAAAAGAACGGCGCAGATTGCGGCATTAGAGGGGCGGTATTCAAGACAGTTTTTTGCGATTGCGCAAAAGATCGCGCAAAAACTATCCATCGATTCGGACGCGGAGAGGTTTGAGGCGCTGTGCAGGTATATTGCGGAGTCGGGCATTAACAAAGGACGCGCTGTTCTTAGAGCGATATCAAATCTTAAGCCGTTCAGCTCGCGCCTGACGTTCGGCTACACTGAAGAACTATTCGGGAAATCAGGGTCTAGTGACCAGTGATCAGTGGGGAAGAAGCCAGAAGCCAGAAGCCAGAAGCCAGAGAAAAGGGTTGCCAGAGAAGAGGCGCTCTAATAGAATAAAAAATATGGAAATATTCAGTGAAAAGTTATTCAAAGAATTGGAAAAGGCGGGGGTAAAATATCTCGTCGTCGGCGGCGTTGCCTGTGTCCTTTATGGAGTTGTAAGATTGACAAGAGACGTGGATCTTTTTGTCGATCTCAAGCAGGATAATTTGGAGAAGTTTATCGAAGTTATGTCAAAATTGGGTTACAAACCGAGAGCGCCTGTTGATCCGATGGATTTCGCGGACGAGAATAAAAGAAAAGAGTGGATGCAGGGAAAAAATATGCTTGTATTTTCATTCTATCACCCAATTCATGGCATGGAATTAATTGACGTATTTATTTATGAACCGATGAAATTTGCCGTCGCAAGCAAAGACCGCAAGGTTTTTAATGCCAAGGGGATTCGAATCCCTGTCATTTCTATTACAAACCTCAAGAAATTGAAAAGGTTGTCGGGAAGGCCGCAGGATCTTGCCGATGCAAAGGCGTTAGAGGAAATCGAGAAAAGAGGAAGAAAAGGTGGCTCCAAGAAGAAAAAAGGGTAGGGGATATTCGTTCAGGCCAAGTTCGGAAGCGTTGGCTGATGCAGCGGGAATGTCTGCAGAAGAAAAGCTGATCTGGCTTAAACAGGCCAATAATTTTGTTTCAGATTTCGTGCCGCAAAAAAAACTCGCGATCTGGGAGAGGTATAAGAAAGGGATTAAAGAATGATTGTCATTGCGAGCTTAAGCGAAGCAATCTTATGTCTTATGTGCTGACATGGGATTGCCACGGCCCCGTTGGGGCCTCGCAATGACGGCCTTTTGTTTTGAAATAAAATAAAAATCCCAAGATAGTTACCGGGAAAAACTGGACGGCGTGATACATCAAGGCGATGTTGAACGCCGTTTCTGTTTTCAGGTGCAGCCACGTGTATGTCAAAACCGCCGCCGCCTCGAAGGGGCCCACGCCGGAGGGCGCCGACGGGATCACGATCGCAAGATTGATCGCGATGAAGACGACCGCCGCTATCCAAAGATTGAAATGGACGTCGAACGCCTGCTGGCAGCACCAGATCGTCACGATCTGAAGCAAAGTTGAAACGAGAGAGACCACGATGCTCTTTGCCACAAGTTTGTGGTTCGCGAGCATGTCCATTCCGGCGCCGAGATTTTTGGCGAGCTTTCTGACGGGCCCCAGATTTTCGGTCCCGTTTGTGCGCCTGTGGTGAATAAGGAGCATGTAACAGACGGCAAGCGATGCCGCGATGACGATGGAAACGACGATCGTGCCGTGCCGGACCCATTCAGGAAACGATTGGCCGCCTCTGCCCAGGCCCACGGAGTGAAACGAAAACAGGCCGAAGAGGACCAAAATCGAAACGCCGTCGAATAGCTTGTCCAGCCCCGTGACCGACGCAAGCGACGCCTTGCTCGCCCCCGCCCATTTCCCCAGAAGATAGATGCGCAGCCAGTCACCGCCGCGCGCCGGTAGAATGTTGTTTCCCGCGCAGCTTATGAACGCGGCCTTGAGGATCGTCCAGTAGCCGTCATTGCGAGGCGAAGGCCGAAGCAATCCCATGTTATCCGCGGGATTGCTTCGCTCTGCTCGCAATGACATGCCGGGTTCCATGATCATCTGCCAGCGCACGGCTTTAACGGCCATGACTGCCAGATTTATGAGTGCGGCAAGGAGGAGCCATCCCCACTTTGCGCTTAGGAAACCGTCCCAAAGGGCGTGGAAGTTCATGCGCGAGAAAAGCGACCAGAGGCAAACAATCGAGATGAGCCAGCCTATTATTGTAAGTGCAGCTTTTTTCTTCATTGTTCTCGTTCCCCTCCTTTGTAAGGAGGGGGAGGGGAGGTAGATCTACCCCACCTAACCTCCCCTTACAAAGGGGAGGGATAATTCGCTAATCGTCATGAACGTATACCCTCTTTTCCTGTATTCCTCAATTATTTTCGGGAGGGCCGCGACCATCGAATCCCTGTTTTGCGGGATTTTCCGGTTGTCGATTCCGTCGTGCAAAAGCAGGATTTCAAGCGGCTCGAATTTTTTTGAGACCCTCCTAATCAATTCATCGGCAGGCGGCATGTCCGTGTCCCAGATACCCTTTGTCCACGGAATCAGTGTGAGGCCCATCTTTGAAAGCGTCCTCTTGAAGAACGGCCGTTTGAACCCGCGCGGCGCGCGGAAGAGGGAAGGGGAAACCCCCGTTATTGATTTGAGCGTGTCGTTGCAGCCGGCGATTTCTTTCTCCAATGTGTCGCCGTTCACAAAGGTCAGTTTACGATGCGTCATCGTGTGAGAGCCGATCACATGCCCTTCACCGGAGATTTTTCTCACGATATCCGGATATGCCGCGGCGCGCTCGCCCGTGACGAAAAACGTCGCCCTGATTCCGGCTTTTTTCAAAATATCCAGCACGCCCGGCGTCCACTTTGACGGCCCGTCATCGAAGGTCAGGCAGCAAACACGCCCGTTTGCCCTTGCCTTCCTCTTTGCCCGCCACAACCATGAATCCCATTGAGGGATGAATAGGTAGAGAATATATAAGGCCAAGGCTAAGGTTAAGGCAAAAAAAATCATGATGATTGACAATTCAATCCCCTCCTTTGTAAGGAGGGGGGAGGGGAGGTAGATCTACCCCACCTAACCTCCCCTTACAAAGGGGAGGAATTGAGTTTGCATGAAATATAAATTTTCAACATCCTGCCGGTTATATTTGAAGCGCGCGCTTTTCGGCGCCGTGATCATTCCCTATAATCTCGTTGTCACCGTTGCCGTTTCATTGTGGCTGGCCTTAAATGGTGTCTGCTTTGGATCAGTCAGGCGTCTCACGTCCCCGCGCCGCTGGGTCTTCTATCCAACGTTCAGTAAAGTCAATGTCATTGCGAGCCCTTCGACTGCGCTCAGGGCAGGCTCCGCGAAGCAATCTCAAGGGATTGCTTCGGCCCCTAGGGCCTCGCAATGACTTCTTTATAAAACCCAAGCACTTCCTGCGTGACGTTCTTCCACGAGTAACGATCCACCCGCTCCCTTCCTTTTTCCCCAAGACTTTTCCTCAAAGATTCATTTAGAACAAGCTCCGTGAGTTTTTCCGCAAGATCGTATTCGTCATAAGGATCTATGTATCTGTTTGCCTCGCCGCCGCCTAAAATATCGTGGAACGCGGGAAGATCGGAACACACTATGGGTTTTGATGCCGCCATTGCCTCCAAGATCGTGATGCCGAACGATGCCTTCTGCACGGGGAAGCAGAAGATGTCGGCGGCCGCGTAATAGTCGGGGCGCAGGCCGTTGGCGAATCCCTCAAAGTGGACGTCATTTGCGATGCCGTGATCCACCAGTGTCTTGAAATAAAAGCGCAGGGGCCCGTCGCCGACGACGACGAGCCTCACGTTTTTGTGTTTCTTATGGACGATCCTGAACGCGCGGATCAGGCACTCAAGCCCGTTTCTGGGATCAAGGCGCCCCATGAAGAGTATGTTGATTTTTCCGTCTTTGAATTTGTTTAGTTTACCAAGCGGAGTCGAAAAATATTCCACGTCCACGCCGTTCGGTATGATTTTGAAATCGGCCGTGAAATATTTTTGCAGCGAATCGACGCAGAGCTTCGACACTGCAATTCTTCCATCCAGATTCTCAATAGCATCTTGTGCCACGTTTCTGAAAAAAGCGTAAAGCGGGTTCCATTCGAAATATGTGTGGAACGTCCCGACAGTCGGCCCCTCCGACACGATATGGGTCATGCCGGGTAAAACAGGGACCGTCGGCGCATGGATGTGGACGATGTCGAATTTGCCGCTTTTTAGTATCTGCCTCAACTTGCGCTTGAGTCCGAATCCTATTGTGATGTTTGCAAATGAACCGTTTGAATAGTAGGGGATGCCCCTTCCGAGACGGATGATTTCCACACCATCGTTTTTCGGATAGTTGAGTTTTCCATGGCGGTTGGAGGTGACAATCGTCACCTGATGCCCCAGCCTTGCGCACTCCTTGGAGAAAAAGTGGACGTGCTCGGTAATGCCGCCGAGTAAGGGATAGTAATATTCTGAAACAATAGCGATTTTCATAAGTGATCAGTAACCAGTGATCAGTAACCAGTCGGGAATAGCGGTTTTTCGCTGATCACTAATCACTAATCACTGATCACTAAACAGAAGTCAAACCCTTAGTTTTGCTTGGGAATTTCCGAAAAAAGGGTCGTTTTTTGTTGTCAAAAGGGATCAAAGAATATAAGAATCAAAAAATATGGCGATGCAGGACGGGACAAGGGGCGAAATTATCAAGGAATTCGCCACATTAGACCGGACGGCGGAGGGCTCCATCACCGGACTTTCGATCCGCGCCCGCATAAAAGAGGGGCTCCTCTACCTAGTGGCCACGATGGGGATCGACCTCATCTTTGTCATCCTCATGACGGCGCTTCTCATTGCCGCAGTTGCCATTCTTGGCGGCCATATCCGCGTCTTTCAGGCGAGCGTCGGGCTCCCCTTGGGCATCATGGCGGGGCTCATCGTCATAAAATATATTCAGGATCCCAAAAAAGCGCACACGAACATACCCATAATCCTTCGCGACTGGGTCCCGTTTCTTTTCATCGCGTTCATCTACGAGAACCTGCACGACGTCGCAGGGCGCGTCACGCACCACGACGTCGCAATCTACATGTATCACTGGGATAAGCTGATCTTCGGCGTCCAGCCCACAATCTGGATGCAAAAGTTTTTCAGCCCGTGGCTCACGGACCTCATGTCCGTCTCCTATGCGCTATATTTCGCCTTTCCGCTTCTCATCATGTTTTTCCTGTCGCTTTCGGGCAGGCGCCGCGCATTCAGGCGGATGGTCCTGTGCCTCACGTTCGTCTTCATCATCGGCTTTCTGTGTTATGTCTTCTTCCCGTGCTCGCCCCCACGCTACTACATGCCGCAGCTCTACACCGATCCGCACAGGCTCACGGGTATTTTTCTTTATAACCAGCTTCAAGGCATGTGGGATGGATTTTCGGTGATCGGCGGCGGCGCGTTCCCCAGTTTGCACGTCGGCATCTCGACCGTCGCTTTGATATACGCCTATAAGTTCAGGCATATGACGAAACTCAACGCGGTTATCTGGTATCTCTACATCCCGCTTGTCACGAGCCTCTGGGTGTCGACCGTATATCTTCGCCACCACTGGTTCATAGACATTTTGGCGGGATGGGCGGTTGCATTCCTCTCGTACTTCCTGGCGGAACGGTCACTCAAGATGTGGAACAAATTGAGGATGCAATTCTCGTTGCCCCATTAACAAATGATAAATCCGAATTTGAAACCTCTGAATAAGTCAGGTGTGGTGGCAGCTTTCTCGCTACGGCGATTTTCCTCATACGCCGGAAAATCGCCTGCGCCTCTTCGCCGCGTATTATATGGCTTGGATGGCGGCGAATTCACACGCCGCTCGAAAGCAACCCCCACACCTGACTTATTCAAGTGAATTACATTTGGATTTCGAATTTTTTTATAAGTATATATGACTCCGATAGGACATTTCGCATCTTCCGCATTCATTGCCGGCAATATCGATCTTCTTGAAAAAAAAGAAACGATATTTTGTTTTTCGTATTATTTTCTTTTCCTTGTTGTTTTTTATTTCCTGACACTATTGTTTGCGCCGGGGCCGTGGGCCATGTATCTGCACGACTGGTTCGGAAACGCGGCGCTTCTTTTCTTTCTGATTTTCTGGATCAGGAAAGACGAGAGGAGGCAGTATTTTGTCTGCCTGCTCATCGGCTCGCAGATCCTGTCGGCATACACGCATGCGTTTGATGTCTTGTGGCTCAAATTAACGGGCGCAATCCCCGAAGGCATGTGGCGGCCGCACAATATTTTACACACGCCGCTGGCCGCGCTGGCAATACCGCTCATAGTCACACCCGTGGCCGGCTGGATAATGAAAAATAAAAATTGGGCGCGCATATTTTTTTATCTGACGGCGGGATATTTTTTACACATCATTTGCGACACGATCACATACAATTTTCAAATCTATCCCGTGTGGCCCCTAAGCGATTACCATTTCTCTCTTGTTTCATTCTTCCAGCAGCCTGACGCCGTGAGCAGCTGGCTTGGGAATCCCCTTTACGTGTTCAGCGCGCCGAACCTTAAAAACATAGACGGATTCATCGTTTACAGGGCGGAGGTGCTGATCAACCTTTTGCTGATGATGCTTTATTTCATGAAGATAATATCCGGCAAGATCCTCCCCTTTGCGACCGAGGCCGGGGACCCGCCGAAGGTGGGTGGCCGAGGAAGTGCCCGGAGGCGAGAGCCGTAGGGCGAAAGGGGAGGTCAGGTGGGGTAGATCTACCTCCCCTGACCCCTCCTTACAAAGGAGGGGAAGGGTTCGCATTATGCTTGAACACTTTTTTGCAAAATATCTCCGCCTGATTTCAAGGCACAGGAAGCTCTGCGTCCTCATAAGCATCGTTTTGCTCGCCTCTTCGGCCTACCTCTCCTCAAGGCTCGCGCTGAAAAGCTCGCTCAAAGAGCTTTTGCCCCAGAATACCGAAAGTGTCGTCCAACTGGACCGTATGCTCGCCAAGGTCGGCGGGATCTCCGTTTTGACCGTCGCGGTCGAGAGCGAAAACGTGGAGGCGAACAAGAAGTTTGTGGACGATCTCACGGAGAAACTGGACGCGCTCCCAAAAAGCGAAGTGCGATACGTGATCTCGAAGGTGGACAAGATACGCGAATTTTATGAAGACAATTTTATCCATTACATAAACGTCGCTGATTTGAATAAACTCTACGACAGGCTCAAGCGCCTCGTGGATTATGAAAAACTCAAGCGCACGCCATTGTTTTTCGATCTGGGCCTTGAAGAGTCTCCCGTCACGCTCAAAGTCGATGATATAAGGGAGAGAAACGAAAAGAATGTCAGGATGCCGCTGGCCGTTTTTGAGAACTACTACGGCGGCGAGGACGGCAGATTTTTGATCCTCATGATCCGCCCGCAGGGCGCAACACTTGCCGTGGACAAGGCGAGGGACCTGATCTCAAAGGTCAAGGGAATCGTGGGCAGTCTCAATCCCGCCTCGTACGATCCCGCGATGGGCGTGGGCTACTGCGGAAACATCGTCACGACGGTCGAGGAATACGACACGCTGAAACACGACATGATCTCGACCGCGGGCCTTTGCATACTGCTCGTATGCGGCGTCATCGTCCTGTATTTCCTGCGTCTGCGCATCGTCGCGTTTCTGGGCGCGACACTTCTCATCGGAATAACTTTCACCTTCGCCATAACGAAACTTGGCATCGGCTATCTCAACACGCAGACCGCATTTCTGGCGTCGATCATCATAGGCACGGGCATAAACTACGGCATCATACTGATCGGCAGATATCTTGAGGAGAGAAAATCGGGGATGGAGCCGACGCCTTCAATGGAGATGGCCCTGATCCACACGTGGAAACCCACGTTTCTGGCGGCCGCGACGACCTCGATTTCGTTCGTGATCCTCATGATCGCGCGCGTGAGGGGGCTTTCGCAGTTCGGCTTCATAGGGTCTGTCGGAGTGATGTGCTGCTGGCTCGCATCCATGCTCTTTTTGCCGCCGATGGTGATAATCTCGGAGCGCGTGCTCCGCCTCTTCAGGAGAAGGTTCTCCATACCCAGGCGCGAGAGTGCCGTCTTTCCGGCGATGGACAGGCTCCTGCAGCATTTTTCGCCGACGATCATCATCACAAGCGCGATTGTCGCGATCGTCGCGTTCATAACGGTGTGGCGGTATGTGCCGCATTCGCTGGAATATGATTTTTCAAAACTCCGGAACAAAGTGTCCGCATCATACGGCACGGAGGCTTTGGAGAAAAGGGTCTCGAAGCTCTGGGTCGGCTCCATGACCCCTGCTGTTGTGCTGCTTGGCAAACCGGAGGAGGGGCCCATCGTCTGCGATGCGGTGATGCGACAGAACAATGCGCTTCCGGAGGCGGACAGGCGCGTGGACGATTGCTACACGATTTACAACCTCCTCCCCAAGGATCAGGACGAGAAAGTTCCGATCCTTGCGCGTTTTGATCACCTCCTCAATCAGCGCTGGATAGGCGAAGTCGGCGGTGATATGGGCAAGAGGCTCAAGCAGATAAAAAATTCGCTCAAAAAACCGAAGCTCGACATCGGCGATCTGCCCGAAGATTTGATCAGGAATTTTGAGGATCTCGACGGAAATGTCGGCCTCATCGCATACATAAATCCAAGGTCCGGCATGCCGCTCTCGGACGGACGCAATCTCATAAGGTTTGCGGACACCATTGCCGACATACGGACGGATGACGGGCGCGTGTTTCACGCGACGGGGGAATCGCTCATATTCGCGGATCTCATAAAGATCGTGAAGGACGAGGCGCCGATGCTGACGCTTCTTTCTTTCATCGGCGTTTCGCTTTTCGTCATCCTCGCTATACGAAAGATGAACGAGGCGTATGTCGTCGTTGCGGCGCTTGTGTGGGGCGTGCTGATGATGGTCGCCGTGATGGCGATCATGGGGATCAAGATCAACTTCTTCAATTTCATCGCGCTGCCGCTCACGTTCGGGATCGGCGTCGATTATTCTCTCAACATCGCCATGCGCCTGCACAAGGATAAGCACAGGCGGACGATCGATATCATACGCCACACGGGCGGCGCCGTCGTCTTGTGCTCCGCGACGACGACGATCGGCTACTTTGTGCTCACGAGATCCAACAATCAGGCGGTGGCGCAGTTCGGCCTCATGGCGATCATAGGCGAGATCACGTGCATATTTGCCGCGATGTTTCTCGTTCCGGCTCTTGTAATAGTCGGGAGAAAATTGAAAAAGGAAGTCATTGGCTGAATATTTCGCAAAAGTGGTTTCGGGGGATGCCTCCCTCGCTTACGGCGATTTTCCTCAAACGCCGGAAAATCGCCTGCGACTGCGGGCGCTGGGCATTAGACGGCTTAGACCCAGCGTCCTCGACGCCGCTCGGGAAGCATCCCCCGGCGCCACTTTTGCGAAGTTTTGGACAATAACAATTTTTTTCATTTTCCTGTCGTTTTTTTTCGCGGGCACTTCATTTGCGTGGCAACGCAGTACACCTAATGTTCCGCCCGACAGCTATCTATATCGCGATCTTAATAAACTCATCGCATTCGGGCTCGTGCATCCGCTGGTCAAGGGCCAGAGGCCCTATCCCAGATCGGAGTTTGCGAGAATGACCGCGGAGGCGATGAAAAACTATGAAGAGAAGATCAAGGTCGAGGTCAAGGTCGAGGATGAGTCGCTAAAAAAATTTGTGAAAAGGACAAACAGGGAGCGGCAGATCGAAATTGTACTGGGCCACTTAAAAAGTGAGTTCAAAGAAGAGCTCGTAGATATGGGCGCGATTGAAGGGGAGAAAAAAGATTTCCGCATCCATCCTTTTGAAGAATTCATAACGGACATGACTTATCTTGACAGTCCGGCGACGACGGTTCCCCCATTCAACGGCCGCGGAAATATCAACGCGCAGGTGAACCCCTTAGACGATTACAATCTCGGGCGCCACGCGATAGACGGTTTCCAGCAGGCGGAAGAGCTGACCGCGCGCTTTGAAGCGACGAAATTCATGTCCGGCTATTTCAGGCCGCGCTTCGAAGTCGATCTCCCGAGCGGCACAGGCGATGACATGACGGGCCATGTCTATATCCAGAATGCATA
>Ga0315291_10006473_pt1 | contig 14546 bp, 10 predicted proteins | sample YL17G12_20_MG_FD_203070 | JGI IMG/M metagenome (GOLD analysis project Ga0315291, IMG submission 203070) | Sediment microbial communities from Yellowstone Lake, YNP, Wyoming, USA - YL17G12_20 | ecosystem: Environmental > Aquatic > Freshwater > Lake > Sediment | place: USA: Wyoming | collected...
TTCCATGCACAGAACATGGAACGTGTAGTCGTTCGCGCTGAAGAAGCCCGGCCGGAAGGTGATGGGCGCTTCCCCGAGCGTGTCCTCCCAGACCTTGCGCCCCAGGGCCACGATCTCCCTCTGCCGGTCGTAGTTATAGGCGCCGAGGTAGGTCTGATAGTCCGAAAGCTGCGGATGACAGAGCAAGCCGAGTTCGCAGCCGCCCGACCGGACTTCGCTCACGGCCGACCGCATCCGGCGCAGGCCCTCGGGCGCAAAGAACAGCGTCGCGCCGAAGCCCTCCTCCCGGAGGGCGCTTGCGAAGGCCACGCTGCAGCCGGCCGCGTCGCTCCAGCGTTCCGGGCCGCGCACCTCGGCCCGTCCGCCGGCCGGCAGGCAGTCCATCGTGAACACGACGTGCAACGTATCGCAACTTGGTGCCGTCACGCGGGTTGACTCGCAGAATGGCCAAGCGGCCGGGAAACCACTACGGTGCAGTCTAACGGACTGGCGAGTTCCGCGCAAAGCGCGGCCGGTCAGACCTCCTCGAACCGCAGGACAGCGCGCCGCACTTCGGCGGAGGCGCGCACTCCGTCAAGCTGGAGCCCCTCCAGGCATTGCTCGCAGGCGCCCCACCGGTCCTCGACTTCCCCCTGGGAGCCGCCGTGCTGCTCTGCCAGCAGGGCGCATATCTCGTGGCGACCCATGCACGCCTCGAACCGGTCCGGGCCGGACTGCCAGCGGTAGAGCGCACGCAGTCGGCCGCCGACAACACCATGAAGGGCGCTGACACGGTGAAGGACGCGCCGGGGACCCGCCTGCATCCGCATGAAGAGCTGAAGGCCGACCTTGCCCAAGTCCGCGTCCGTAACGCCCAGCGAACGAAGGACGGCGGCGGCCTGCTCCGGCGTGTCCGCATGAAGGCACGAAACGCAGCGCAGGCCGTGCCGCCACGCGCTGAAGAAGCCCACGGCGTCCTGGCCCCAGATGTAGCCGAACCAACGGCCCGGCCCGACCTCGTGCGCCAGCAAGGTGGCAGGCGGAGGCTGGCGGCCGGCCAGGACCTCCTCCATGACGGCGGTCCCCTCGACCGTGATAAGCCGCTCGCCGGGCGGCAGGAAGGCCAGCAGTGCGCCCATGAGCGTCGTCTTGCCCGCCCCGCCCGGAACGGCTCCCGTAATGAAGCTCGCGCCGCGCTCAATGAGCAGCCAGCAGAGCGCCGCCATCTCGGCGCTGAGCGTCCCGTCTTCGACGAGATCCACTATGCTCAGTGTGCGCCCACCGCGCTGATTGAGCCACACGATCTGGGTGGAGTTGTGCCTCTCGGACTCTGCGACGTCCATTTGCGTTCCTCCGTGCCGCACTTTTCCTGCGCCGCTATTTCGCTCCTCAAGGCCCATCGGCCCCACCGGACGGCCCCAAGAGCGGCCCGAGGCCCTGCGTTCGGCATCTGGTTTACATCGGTCCCCGGATATGGTAGAAGATTGCTGGCCCGTTTGGTAGCGCCGGCGCCTGGCGGGCGGAAGGGCCCCTGCCTGGCGGGTCAGGGGCTTAAGTGTGCGTGACGACCGTACGGACTCCATTTCGCAAGAGCGCCATGAGAATAACCGCCCTGGCTCTGGCCTTCGCCCTCCTGTTGTTCTGTCCCCTCCCCTGCCGCGCAGAGAGCAAGCTCGTCGCGGGAGATCACACCTACGACGTGCTGCACCTGGAGAGCGCCAGCCCCGTCGTGACGTGGGAGGAAGGGGGTGTGCGCACCTTTGTGGCCATGCAGGGGGCGGAGATCCGCCAAGGGCCCGTGCGCCTGGCGGCGCCGCACCTGGTGGTCTGGTTCGACAAGGAGCAGTCCTCACGTCCGGGCGTGCGGACCGCCACCGTCAGGGTCTACGCCGAGGGCGTGGAGGCGGACAAGGGCCAGCGCCGGACGCCTGCGCGACTGGTCGAGGCGCGGAAGGTGCGCGAAGGCGGCGTCATCATCATGGCGTTCAGGAGCACGCTGGGGTTCGCCTGGAACTGTCCCTTGACGAAGTCTGACAAGCGGGTCGGCTCCCTGCTGCTGGCTCGGGCGGAGGCGGCCGCGCGCGACCTGCCCGAGGACACCATCGTGGAAGCGATTCCGCCGGCCGGCCCGCGCGAGCGACCGGAGGTCAGCCAGCTCCTGTCCGCCGAGCAAGTAGAGGTCTTCTGGGAGCAGCAGCCCGTCACGGTCGTCTACCTGGGCGACGTGCACGGCAGCTACGGCGTCCTGGACCTGCGCGCGGACGCCGCGGTCCTCTGGTATGACACCGAGCGGAACGTGTACGAGGTCTACGCCGAGGGCAACGTACGGATCTCGCGGAGGCCGGAAGTGCCCGAAGTCGTCGTGCCGCCCGAACAGAAGCCCGCCCTCAGCGACGTGCTCGAGTTCCTCTCGGCCGACGAGATCTACATCAACCCGGACCTGGTCCGCGGCCTCGCAACTAACGCCGAGGTCCGCATGCGGGACCCGCGCGCGCCGCCGGGCGACGTCGTCGTATTCCGCGGCGAGAAGGCGTACCTGATGGACAGCAAGACGATGATCATCAACGAGGCGTCGCTTACCACGTGCGACTTCGCGCGGCCGCACTATCGCATCAAAGCGGACAAGATCCAGGTCCTGCGCGAGGAGCCGAGCACGCTGGCGACGGCGTGGAACATCAAGTTCCAGGCGGGCGAGTCAGCGCGCACAGTGGTGTCCTTGCCGTTCATCGGGACGGACCTCACCCAACGCGCTTACCTGCTGGCCGACTGGGCGTTCGGCTCCTCAAAGAGATTCGGCACCTTCATCCAGACTCTGTGGCAGCCGCTCGACCTCACGACGAAGCCCGCGTGGATAGACACGTGGACCGTGGGCCTGGATTACTACGGCGCGCGCGGGCCGGCCGTGGGCACGGACTTCGTGTACGAGTCTCCCGGCGCCGGCTACCCCCATCACCAGGGGCGCGTGACGGCCTTCTACATCAGCGACAGCGGCACGACCGACGCGACGGGCCAGCCGGTGCCCCAGACCGGCCGGGGCCGGTTCCACCTGGAACACCGCACGCAGGTAAACCGGGACTGGCGGCTGGACGCAGAGTACTACTGGCTTTCGGACGCCGGTTTCCTCCAGGAATACTTCCTGGCCGAGGCCCAGGAGCAAAAGACGCCGGAGAGCTACGTCCTGGCCCGATACCTGCGCAACTCGACCTACCTGGCGCTGCTCTACAAGTGGCAGACGAACTCGTTCATCACGGATGTGGAGCAGAAGCCGAGCCTTGACCTCGAGGTCATAGGCCTGCCCGTGGGCCGGCTGGTCTACGATGCATCGGTGGTGACCGGGCTCTACGACTTCCAGTTCAGCGACCAGTTGGCGCCTGCGCCCCCCGACCCGCCGAGCCTCGGCCGCTTCCACACGCAGCACAGGTTGTCCCTCCCCTTCTCCATAGGCATCGTGCGGCTCGACCCTTCGGTGGAGGCGCTTGTCACGTGGGCCAGCAAGAGCGCCGGGCCCGGCGGCACGTTCGCCGGCGCCATCAGCCGTGCCGGCCTGGGAGCGGGGATCACGGCGAGCACGACGTTCTCGCGCATCTTCGACGTGAGGAGCGAGCGGTTCGACCTGAACCGCCTGCGTCACGTCGTCACCCCGTACGTAAGCGTCCAGGCCAGGACCGTGTCCGAGGGCTCGGCGAAGTTCATCCAGATGGACGCCATAGATGCCATAGACACAGGCACAGAAGTGCGCGTCGGCGCGCGCCAACGGTTGGAGACCAAGCGACTCAAAGACGGCCTCTGGCAGCCGGTCGAGTGGGTCAAGCTGGACGTGGCGCTCGTCGCGGGCTCCAGCGACTCCGTTAACCCGGCGCTGGGCCAGGAGTACGTGCTGACCGACTTCAACATGCTCCTGACCGACCACGTGTCTCTCCATTCCCACGACAGCCGTCTTGCGCTGGACAACAACCCGAGCCTCCTGAACCTGGGCGCGACGTTCAACTACCTGCCCCGATGGGGCCTGAGCGTGGACTTCGACAGCATCACGGGCAAGAGCACCACGCTCACGGTGGACCTCATCTACCAACTGAGCGAACGTTACCAGTTGCTGCTGTTGGAGCAGTACGGGCTCAAGGCGCAGTCTGCGAACCCGGGCAAGAGCCTCCAAACGGCTTTCATCATCCGCCGGGTGATGCACGACTGGGTGCTCGACCTGGGGGTCCGGGTGGACAAGAGCAGGAATGAGGTGGCCCTCGTCTTCGGGCTCGGCCCGAAGGCGTTCAACGTCCTCCAGACTCCGCGCTGGGCGGGACGATAGGCTCCGGGGGCAGGCGCAGGGGGCGCGGGCGTCTCGGGCAGGAATGCACATGACGGCGCTACCGCCATCGGACACCCGTGAGAAGCAGGTGCTGACAGTCTCGGAGCTGACGGCGCTGATCAAAGGGAGCCTGGAGTCGTCCTTCTCCGACGTCTACGTCGTGGGCGAGATCTCGCGGTGCGTGCGGGCCGCTTCGGGGCATGTTTACCTGACGCTCAAGGACGAGAACGCCGTCCTCCCAGCAGTCATCTGGCGTGGTCCGGCGTCCGCCCTGCGCTTCGAGCCGCGCGAGGGCACGCAGGTCGTGGCCCACGGCAGCATTGACGTCTACGCGCCGCGCGGCAGCTACCAGCTCATCATCTCCTGGATGGAGCCGCGTGGGCTGGGCGCCCTCCAGCTCGCCTTCCAGCAACTCGTGGAGAAACTGGAGAAGGAGGGCCTGTTCCGCAAAGAGCTGAAGCGGCCCCTGCCGCCCTTTCCGCGCCGCATAGGCATCGTGACGAGCCCGACCGGCGCGGCGATCCGCGACATCATCAACGTCATCTCCCGGCGCTTCCCCGCGGTCGAGCTGTACCTCCTGCCCTCCCGCGTGCAGGGCGAGGAAGCCGCGCCCGAGATAGCGGCGGCCATTGACACGCTCAATGCCAGACGGCCGGACCTGGACGTGATCATCGTCGGCCGGGGCGGCGGCAGCCTCGAGGACCTCTGGCCCTTCAATGAGGAGATCGTGGCGCGCGCAATCCGGCACAGCGCTATCCCGATCGTGAGCGCTGTGGGGCACGAGATAGACTTCTCCATATCGGACTTTGCAGCGGACGTGCGCGCGGCCACGCCGACTGAGGCGGGCGAGATCGTCGTGCCGGACCAGGCCGAGCTGCGGGAGCGCCTTCGGGAGCTTCACAAGCGCCTGGGCCGGGCGCTGGCCGCCACCGTGGAACTCGGACGCCGGCAGCTCGAGGCCATCACGTCGCGCTTCGTCTTCCGCCATCCCGAGGCAGCCATCCGCGAACGCGCCCAGAGGCTGGACGACCTGCTGGAGAGGATGAAGACCCTCGCCGCGCACCGACTCAGCCTGTTGCGCGAGGCGGCGCTCGGCTCGGGCCGCCGGCTGGAGGCCCTGAGCCCGTTGCGCGTGCTCGAGCGCGGCTACAGCCTGACGTTCGCAACGGACGGCCGCCTGCTCCGCTCCGTTGCAGGCCTGTCCACGGGCGATAGAATAGCGAGTCGGCTTCACAAAGGAGAGATTCTCTCGCAGGTGCTGGAGCTGAAGGAAAACGGGAAACCGAAAGCAGGGGAGCCGAAGCGTGAAGCGTGAGCTGTTGACGATGCTGCTGCTCGGGGCGGTCGCGACGGCGCAGGCGCTCGGCGCCGAGCCGGCCGAGCGGGCCACGCGCGCTCAGGAGGCGCAACGCCGCGAACCAGCATTGGAAGGTGGGCCGACGACCAGCGCGCCGCGCCCGGAACCTGTACTGGAAGGTGGACCGACGACCGGCGCGCCGCGCCCGGTGCCCATCAGGGATGACGCCGACCAGGTCGAGTGCATGCTGCCGGCGCCTTACTGGAGCTACTGGGACAGGGCCAAGCTGGCAAGCCAGGCGCAGGGAGGCTGCGGGCGGCCCGGGACTTCGCCGAACCTGATGTTCGTCGTAGACAACAAGGACGCCTTGGCCCGCGTCTGGGCGGAGAGGGTGCCTCGGCGGTTCCTCATGAGAGGCAAGGGCGACCTGGAGGCCTACGTCAACGCGTTCGTGAGCGCGATCGAGAAGCAAGCCCGGGGGCCGCTCCGCGAAGTCGAGTCCGCCTATGCCGAACAGGACGGAATGATTGTGCACCGGTTCGCATTCACGATGCCCGTCGGGGGGGGCGCCGGGGGATGCGCGGCGCAGCGGGCGCCCGCCGGCGAGCCCGCGGACGCGCGGTACGCGTTCGCCCAATACTTCGTGCGACCGAAGGATGGAGAGGCGCTCGAGTTCAAGCTGTTCTGCGCCGCGCCTGCGGACGCCTACGCGAAGCTGAAGCCCGAGTTCGACTACATCCTCGGCAGCTTCCGGTACACGGGCCCCGCGGCGGAGGCGTTCTTCGTGCCCGACGCACCGGCCAGTAAGGTTCCCACGGCCAAGGACGCGGCGCGCGACGCCGGCACAGGGGGAGGCGGCGGTGCCAACTACACGATGCTGCTCGTGTTGGGCCTGATCATCGTCATCTGGGTCCTGATGCGCCGACGACGGACGACGCCGGCTGCATAAGAGCCTCTAATAGGACCCCGCGTGAGCCGTAGGGGGTCCTGTTAGAGGCTCTATGGCGGACGTCCGTTGACTTCCCCGTCCACGTCCACTACACTGGACGCGATTCGACCTGCGCCGCTTCCCTCACGGCGGAGAGGTGGCTGAGTGGTCGAAAGCGACGGTTTGCTAAACCGTTGAGGGGCCCTAAAGCTCCTCCCCGGGTTCGAATCCCGGCCTCTCCGCCACACCCATCCGGTGAGTGCCGGCTGCCGTGCGGTTGCGTTCGCACGCGCTCCGGCTCTTCCTTGACACCTCCGAAGAGCGGCATTAGAATGGGCGCTGTCGGTCACGCGAGCGTCGTCGGCATGTAGGGGGCGGCCGGCGCACCGCTTCCGGAGTGCCTCAAGTGTGCGACAAGCGGCGCCCCCGCGCACGCACCTTAGAGCCGAGTCAAACCGGGCGTGCGTTGCCTGAGTGACGCGCGAACCGCAAGGGAGAGCCAGGATGCCGGAGCTGCGCAGAGACCCAGTGGCGGGGCGATGGGTTGTCATCGCCACGGACCGAGCTGCGCGGCCCCACCAGTTCCAGTGCCAGAAGCGGGTCCCCAAGGGCGGTTTCTGTCCGTTCTGCGAGGGGAACGAAGCCAAGACGCCGCCTGAGGTCATGGCCTACCGCCGGCCGGGCACTCAGCGCGACACGCCGGGCTGGCGCGTGCGCGTCGTGCCGAACAAGTACCCGGCGCTGCACGTCGAGGGCGAGCTGCACATGCGCGGCCTGGGCGTCTACGACACGATGGAGGGCATCGGAGCGCACGAGGTCCTCATCGAGAGCCCCCGGCACATCCTGAGCCCGACCGAGGCTGCCCCCGGAGAGCTGGAGGAAGTCGTGCGCGCCTACCGGGATCGCATGCTCGACTTGCGCAAAGACATCAGGCTGGTGTGCGCCATGCTGTTCAAGAACGTGGGGGCCGAGGCGGGCGCGTCCCTGGAGCACAGCCATTCGCAACTCATCTGCACGCCCGTGGTGCCGAAGCGCGTCCAGGAAGAGATGGACCGGTGCAACGAGTTCTACCGCTTCCGCGGGCGCTGTTTGCTCTGCGACATCATCCAGCAGGACCTGGCGGACGGGCAGCGGGTCGTGATGGACAAGGACGACTTCGTCGTGCTGGCGCCGTACGCCGCCAGATTCCCCTTCGAGATGTGGATCCTGCCCAAGCGGCATGTGTCGCACTTCGAGGACATCCCCGACGACATGGTCGGCGGCCTGGCGAGGGCCCTTCACGAGGCCCTGTGCCGCCTGGACGCTTCGCTGGATCAGCCCGCGTACAACTACAACATCCACAGCGTCCCGTTCGCGCTCGGGCCGGTCCCTTACTACCACTGGCACGTGGAGGTGATCCCTCGCGTGACGGCTGTGGCGGGATTCGAATGGGGGTCGGGGTTCTACATCAACCCCGTCCCGCCGGAGACGGCCGCGCATTACCTGCGTGACGTGGCCTGGCAGCGCGAGCCCGCAAAGGTTCAGGGAGCTCCGGCGTGACGGCGAGGGCTGCGGGGGCGGCCCTGCGGCGAAGGCACGCGGCGCTTCAGAAGAGCACACGAGGTGTACCTGTCCACGGCGTCAATGCATCTTGAGGAGACCCACTTGTGAGGATAGCCTTTGTGGCATCTGAAATGGTCCCCTTTTCGAAGACGGGCGGACTCGCGGACGTCGTAGGCGCTCTGCCCTCCGCGCTCAGCAGGCTCGGACAGGACGTGTCGGTCTTCACGCCGCTTTACCAGGCGGCCAGGGCAAGCTGCGAGCGGCTCGGCCTTGACCTGAAGGAGTCCTCCGCCGGCCCGGTGCGTTTTCCCATCGGGTCCAACGAGGTGGAAGTGACCATCCATGAGAGCCGGCTGCCCGAGAGCGGCATCCCTGTCTACCTGTTGGAGAACGACCGCTACTACGCCCGGCCCGGCCTCTACACGAAGCCGGACGACAACAGCGACTACGCGGACAACAGCGAGCGGTTCATCTGCCTGTCGCGGGGCACGCTCGAGGCGTGCAAGGCGCTCGGCCTCCGGCCGGACGTGTTCCACTGCAACGACTGGCAGACGGGCCTCCTGCCTGTCTACCTGCACCACACGCACCGCAGCAGTTTTCCACGCGCGGCGAGCGTCATGACGGTGCATAACATAGCCTACCAGGGGCTTTTCCGGCACGAGGACATGGGTCTGACGGGCTTGCCCTCGGAGCTGCTCAACTGGCGGATGCTGGAATATTACGGGAAGCTGTCCTTCCTCAAAGGCGGCCTCGTCAGCGCCGAGGTGGTGACGACCGTCAGCAAGCGGTACGCCGAGGAGGTCCAGACGCCGGAATTCGGCATGGGCCTCGAAGGTGTCCTGCGGGAAAGGTCCGACTCGCTGGTCGGCATCGTGAACGGCGTGGACTACGGCGTGTGGAGTCCCGGCGTGGACAAGCAGATCGTGATGAGATACTCCGCGGCCGATCTGTCGGGCAAGGCGAAGTGCAAGAAGGCGCTTCAGCAGCGGTTCAAGCTGCTCCAGAAGAGGGACACGCCCGTGCTGGGCATGATAGGCCGGCTCGTGGAGCAGAAAGGCTTCGACCTGGTCGCCGAGGCGCTCGATAAGCTCATGGAGATGGACATGCAGTTGGTGATCCTCGGCACGGGGCAGCCGAAGTTCCACGCCCTGCTCACGAAGATGCAGGCCGCGCACCCCGACCGGATCGGCGTGCTGCTCGGCTTCGATGACGCGCTGGCGCACCAGATCGAAGCCGGCAGCGACATGTTCCTCATGCCGAGCCGCTTCGAGCCGTGCGGGCTGAACCAGCTCTACAGCCTGAAGTACGGCACCGTCCCGATCGTCAGCCGCACCGGCGGCCTCGTGGACACCATCGCAGACTACACCGATGCGACGGCGGCGAACGGCGCGGCCACCGGCTTCTCGTTCGAAGCAGGCGACGCGAAAGCGATGCTCGACTCGATAGCGCGCGCACTGAAGCTCTACCGCGAGGCCCCCGACGCCTGGCGCAAACTGCAACTGAGAGGCATGGGTCAGGACTGGTCCTGGGAGCGCAGCGCGCGGGAGTACGTAACGGTGTACGAGAAGGCGACGGCGAAGCTCGGGCAGCGATGAACGCCCGCAAGGATGACGTGCCGGGCCTTGCGCGGCGCCTTGCAGTCGTGCACAATGAATGTGAGCCGTGCAGGGGAGAACGCCACGCGGCGGGGGACGTTGCAGGTCGGCCTCACAGTTGCCCGGGAGTGTCGGATATGGCCAGGATACTGTTGGTGGAAGATGACAAGAACGTGAGCCTGCTCTATGAGACGGAACTGCAGGCTGAGGGGCACGACGTCGTCGTCGTGCGTGATGCGGACGCAGCCATCGCCGCGGCGGGCAGACAGCGGCCGGACCTGGTGATCGTTGACATCCGGTTGGAGAAGCAGACGGACGGCATCGAACTGATGTCGAAGCTGCTGAGCGACGACGTCGGGCTTCCCGTGATCATCAACACGGGGTACAGCCAGTACAAGGACAGCTTTATGGCGTGGGCGGCCGAGGCCTACATCCTGAAGTCCGCAGACGTCGGCCCGCTGAAGCAGGCGGTATCAGACGTTCTGCACAAGGCCGCTCGCCCGGGGGCCGACCTGGCGCCCGGGGCCTGAGCAGCACACTGTCTGCCCACTCCCCCACCGACTCGCCCTCAACGCGCGCGCCCATTCGTGCTGCGCCTGCCCGCCGGGATCAAGCGAAGGCCGCCGGCTCGACGTGCGGGAAGATGTTGTCCATGACCTCGAGCGCGCGCAACCGCGGCTCGTCAATCCGTCCCTCGCGCACCGCCCGCGCCAGGTAGTGGAAGCGTGCGAGGTGGTCCCGCATGCGACGGTGGGCGTACTGTACTGATGTCCCCGTCTTCATGATGAACGCCCAGTCGGAGGCCTGCGCCAGGAGCAACGAGCGGGCAGCCTGCTTGAGCGCCCGTTCCGTCAAGGCGTCGGGTCGCTCTCCTCTGGTTCTTTCCACCAACTCTTTCATCAGCCGCGCCGCCCGGTGCAAGTGGGGATAGACCCAGTCGTTGCCGCCGTTGAGCCAGAACTCGTTGTAGCCCCGGTAGCCCCAGCTCGAGGCCGAGGGCGTCGCCTGCTGGAGCACCGGAAGGCGCGCCAGGTAGTCGGAAGGGGTCATGAGCTTCACGATGTCCTGGTCGAACGTGATCTTGCGGATGAGCAACTCCAGCCACTGCGGCCCTTCGAACCACCAGTGTCCGAACAGCTCCGCGTCGTAAGGTGCCAGAAGCAGAGGCGGCCGGTCCATGTCAGCGGCGTGATGCTCGATCTGTTTGTTGCGCCAAAACATGAAGTTCCCCGCGTGCAGCGCCGCCTTCTCGGCCGCCCAGCGCGGCTGGTAGGGCTCTTTCGCCTCCGTCCTGCCCGTGACGCGGTAGTACTTGATGCCCGTCATGATGCGGATGCGGCCGTCGAGGATGTACGGCTTGACGTACTCGAAGTCCAGGTCGAAGCCGACGTCGCGGTAAAAGTCGCGGTAGTCGGCGTCGCCCGGATAGCCCTCGACCGAACTCCAGACCTGCTTGGACGACTCGGGGTCCCGGCCGAAGGCCGCCACGCCGTTCCGGCAGACGATGGGCGCCATGAGCCCGTAGTGCGGCCGGACGCTTGCGTTCAAGACGCCGTGCGATTCGACCACGAAGTACCGGATGCCGGCCTCTCTCAGGACGTCCTCCACCCCGGGGTAGTAGCCACACTCGGGCAGCCACAGGCCGCGCGGCGGCCGGCCGAAGGCACGCCTGTGATGCTCGACGCCGGTGAGCACCTGCGCGCGCACAGCCGAGGGCTCGGTCTGGAGCAGCGGCAGAAAGCCGTGTGTCGCCGCCGAGGTCATGACCTCCACGACGCCCGCTTCCTCGAACTTGCGGAACGCTCGGACCAGATCACACCCGTATCGGTCTCGGAACACGGCCACCGTGCGCACAAACATGTCGTGGTACATCTGCGCCAGGTGGTGGAAGCGGCCGTCGTTCCTCGTGCGCTCGACTTCCTTCTCGGCGAGTTCGCACAGCCGGGACATGTGCGCCAGGTAGCGGCTCTGAAGGAACTCGTCCTGGAACATCGCGACGAGGGGAGGCGAGAGCGAGACGGTGATGCGGAAGTCAATGCCGTCTGACAGCAGCCGGTCGAAGGCGTTGATCAGCGGGATGTACGTTTCGGTGACGGCCTCGAAGAACCAGCTCTCTTCCAGGAAGCTCTCATGCTCCGGGTGGCGGACATAGGGAAGGTGCGCGTGGAGCAGGAAGCACAGGTAGCCGCGCGCCATCAGGGGTGCCCTCCGTCGCCTGCGCGCTCCGCCGACCGTAGGCGGGGAAGGAAGGCGCGCTCAAGGCCCGGCCTGCCCGTCTCCGTCACGCAGCCGTAAGCTTGGCGAACGAGTCCGGTGACCTCTTCCTGCGGCATCGCGGGCGTCGGCTGCGACGGCCCTGGGCTCAGGGCCCCGGGCTGCAGGATGTCCGGGATCTCGCGCACCGTGCCGTCGGGCTCCAGGACGATGCCGGCCCGCCGGTAGTAAGACGACTCGTGCGCCGGCGGAGTGTGCACGACGTTCGAGCGCGCCAGGGCAACCACGGAACCGTCGGGCCGCCGCAGGCCGAGGTCGGCCACGTAGGACTTGGAGTCCTGCCATAGCTCGACATACCAGTTGTTCTGCAGGCCGTGCACCGGCGCGTCGAAGTAGCCGTGGGCGGGCGTCTTGCTGAAGTCAATCAACGTGATGTCATAGAGCCGCAGCACCATCGGTGCGTGGGCCGCGTCCGCGCCCATCTGCCTGCGGGCCGCCTCCATGTCCTCGGGGCGCACGTGCCAGTAGGCGTGCACGTCGTGCGGATCCACTACCATGAGCACGATGCGCGTCTCGTCGAACGGCTGCGGGAAATACGAGGCGACCTCGTCGCTCACGGCAGCCAGATCCTGGCGCGATACGGCCAGCTCCGCCGGCGTTCCCCGCTCCCTCTCACCCCCAGCGCCGTCAGAACCCATGTTGCTCGCAGCTCCCTCGTTGCTGACACCCTAACCCCAGTAGACCCGGCTCAGCTTCCGGGCGACTGCGTCCCACGTGAACGCCTCCTCCACCGCAGTCCGCCCGTTCCGGCCCATCCAGCGCGCAAACGCGCCATCCCGCACGACCCGCTCCAGCCCCCAGACGATGGACGACTCGAACGGATAGACCTTGAGGCCCGTCACTTCGTGCCAGACGAGTTCCGACGGACCCGTATGCGTGACGATGACCGGCTTGCCGGCACTCCAGACGTAGAGCACACTGGCCAGCGGCTTGCTCGCCCGGCACGGGAAGACCGCGGCGTCGGAGGCGCAGAGCAGGCGCCACAGCGGGTTCCCCGTCACGTGGCCCAGGAAGCGCGCGGCGGCCCCGACGCCCATCCGAGCCGCGCGCTCCTGGAGCGGCTGTCTGAGCGGCCCCTCGCCAACGAACAAGAAGCGCGCCTTCGGCGCGCAGCGCAGCGCAACAGGGACCGCGGACAGGAGCAAGTCCGGCCCCATCTCGGGAGACAGGTCTCCGATGAAGACGAAGAGCGGGTCGGCAGCTCCTACCCCGTGAGTTGCCTTCACCGCGGCCGCGTCGGGCGCCGGCCCGGTCGGCGGCGCCCCTGTGCCAGCGTGGACCACCAAGACCTTCTCCGGCGGAAGCCCATGCACCCAGAGCAGTTCGCGCCTGACCGCTTCCGATACGGCGATAGCCCGGTCCGCCTCGTGAGCGGCGTTGTGCTCAAGCCGACGAACTGTCTCGGAGGCCCCGCTCGTGAAGAGACGCCCCGCCCGCTCGTACTCGGTGGAGTGGAGGGTCACGATCGTCCGCGCAACGCCCACCTCCCGGGCCGCCCGCACGGCCGGGCCGCACCTCCACCCATAGCCGTGAACGACCTGGAACGGCCCGCCGCGGGACACCTCCTCCAAGTACGCTCGCGCCGCGCGGTTGCAGAACTCAGTGGAAGCCGCAATGGCGTCGCCGGTCCAAGGCGTGTCGCACAGATGGCGCGAGACGCCGTCATCTCCGGCCGAGGCGCCGTCGCGTGTGAAGACGTGGACGTCGTCGCCGGCGCGTTGAAGGGCGGCTGCTGACTCCCTCACGTAGAACGCCACCGGCGCTTCCTCATCCTTCTGGGCCGTCTCCCACGCGAAGATGGCCACGCGCCGGCGGCCTGAAGCGGCCGGCGTCGGCAACGGCCCAGCGGCCGGCGTCGGCAACGGCCCAGCCGCCAGCGTCGGCAACGGCCCATCCGCCGGCGTCGGTCGTGGCGCCTGCGCTTGTTCCGGCGCCCCGGCGAACATGCGCTGTCTCATCCGCCGCCCGGGTCGCCTCGGCTTCCTCTTTCGCCAGGCCCACGAAACGGTGCTTTCCTGGCCGTGACAGCTCATTGTGCCTCTCGCCAACGCATATCCGCCCGCCGACCACGACGGGGCCCGGGCCGCCTTTTCAGGCCCCAGACTCTAACCGGTTCAAGTGCTCCTCGGCAACGTCCGTTCGCTCATACAGCTTCGGCACCCACGAGTCTCCCCAGAACAGAAAGCAGCTCGTCTCGCTCTCGAGGATGAGGTGGCGCGCCTTCCCGAGGGCATCCTTCTGCGGGCCCGGAAGCTTCGAGCGGCGTTTCCTGAGTTCCCAGTAGCGCGCGCTCAAGTCCGTTATCTTCCGGAGGGCCTGCCGCCGTGCCTCCGAGCCGGACCACTGGGAGAAGTCGAAGCCCGACGTGGAACCAACGTTCCATGCGCCCGTCTGCACGAACGCCTTTGTCTGCGGCGGATGCGCCGCGAGGAACTCCGAGATCAGAATCGGGCGCATGGGGTAACTGCCGGCGCGCACCTGCTCCATGTAGGGAGCGAAGTGGTGTCCGAAGAAGCCTGAGCCCTCGTCCATCTGCCGGAACCAGCCGCCGTTCTCGCCGTCCGACCACGTCGTGACCAGCCTGTCCTGCTGCGGGTTGGGCGACTCGGCCACTTTCAGCGTCACCTC
>Ga0315291_10006475_pt1 | contig 14544 bp, 15 predicted proteins | sample YL17G12_20_MG_FD_203070 | JGI IMG/M metagenome (GOLD analysis project Ga0315291, IMG submission 203070) | Sediment microbial communities from Yellowstone Lake, YNP, Wyoming, USA - YL17G12_20 | ecosystem: Environmental > Aquatic > Freshwater > Lake > Sediment | place: USA: Wyoming | collected...
CCTCTTTGGAAAAGTGGGGCGAGGGGAGATTTTCTGATCAAACCGCTCAATCTATCCGTCTTGCATCGCGCCCTAAACGCTATTTGTCGGAGTAGTATTAAATGGTCATCCCCCCATCGACGGCGATGGTTGCCCCGTTCATGAAGGCCGCTTCATCCGAGGCGGCGAAGAGAATGGCGGCGGCGATCTCCTCATCTTTCCCCAACCGACCCATAGGCTGGCGGGCGATAAAATCGATCCTGGCTTTCTCGGGGTCGGGAAACGCCTGAATTCTTCGTTCCAGGGAAGGCGTGTGGATGGTGCCGGGGCAAACGCAATTGACCCGGATATTTTCGGTAATATAGTCCGCAGCCATGGCCTTGGTCAATGCCCACACCCCTCCTTTGGAAGCTGTGTACGCTGCCCGTTCCTTTACCCCTTTGATCGCCACAACAGAGGCGTTGTGGACGATCACCCCTCCCCCAACTTTGCGCATCTCCGGGATGGCATACCTGGAGGCCAAAAAAACTCCTTTCAGGTTGACGGCGACGGTCCGGTCCCAGTCCTCTTCTGACATATTGTCTACTCTTCCAGGGATGACGATCCCGGCATTATTCACCAGGATGTCCAGACGGCCGAAGGTTTTCACCGTTTCCTGAACCATGCGCCGCGCATCCGCATCTTTGGAAACATCTCCTTGAATGTAAACTCCCTGCCCCCCGGCCTCTTTCAAGAGCCGGAGTGTTTCCAAACCATGCGCCGGCGTGAGAGAGTTAATAGCAACCTTCGCTCCCTCCTTACCAAAGCGGAGGGCCGCCGCCCTTCCGATGCCCACACCCGCACCCGTGATTAAGACCACTTTTTCTTTAAAACGCATTTAATCCTCCCCAAAAATAGTCACCGCAGAGCACGCTGAGGGCGCAGAGAAAAATCAATTTTAAATCCCAAATTTCATCATCCGTAACTGTTTAGCCTTATGAAAAATAAAGTTGAAAATCCCGAAAATTGCCAGGAGTCCCCAGGAAATCCCCCTTTATCCCCCTTTTTCAAAGGGGGAACTTTAATCTCCTCCCTTTACTAAAGGGAGGGCGGGAGGGATTTTCAGGCCATTTTCAAATGGCTAAACTGTCACCATCATCCAAAACCCAAAAAAATGCAGAATTCGAAGGATAAAAATTGATGAAATCGTAAAAAGTCAGAAAAGCCGTCACTCCTGCGAAAGCAGGAGTCCAGAACTGCTTGAATTAACTGGATCCCACTTTCGCGGGAATGACGAAAATGACATAAAAAGTCAAAAATACCCCCTCTCCCTTGATGGGAGAGGGTTGGGGTGAGGGTGAAGAATCGAGAAATTCCGGCAAGTTATTTATCCCCCTCCCCTCCATCCCTTCCCGCCAGGGGAGGGGATATTCTACTTTTTACGAGATCGTCAAAATTCGAAACTCGATATTTTGCACCGTTGACCTTTTGAAGATTTAGATTTGGTTAGGAAATCGTATCTAGGATTTAGAATTTCATTCATCTCTGCGTTCTCTGCGGTGAAAGTGTTTTCTCAAAGATCTCGGCGGCGTGGAAGGAGCTGCGCACCAGGGGGGCGGAAAAGACACCTTTAAACCCCAGGTCCTCCCCCCGACGCTGCAGTTCCTCAAATTCTTCCGGTGGAATGTAGCGTACGACTGGATGATGCTTGCCCGAAGGTTGAAGGTACTGTCCCAGGGTCAGAAGATCGCAGGAAACCTCTCGCAGGTCCGCCATTACCTGCAAAACTTCTTGGCGTTCTTCTCCCAACCCCAGCATCAGGCCTGACTTGCTAATTTTTCCCGGGTCGATCTCCTTGACCATCTGCAAAAGATGAAGGGACCTGCGATAATCTGCTTGCGGGCGGACTTCCGGATACAGGCGGGGGACGGTTTCCAGGTTGTGGTTGATGATGTCCGGCCCGCTATGTACAACCGTCTCCAGGGCCTGCAAAGAACCCTGGAAATCCGGGATCAAAACCTCTACGATGACCCGTGCCCCGTTTTTTTTCAAGGCGCTGACCGTCTCGGCAAAATGAGCAGCTCCGCCATCCGGAAGATCGTCCCGGGTGACGGACGTGATCACGACGTGTTTTAACCCCAGTTCAGCCGTGGCCCGGGCAATTCGCTCCGGTTCCCCGGGATCCGGGGCGGGCGGGCGCTCCTCTGAAGGAATGGCGCAGAAGGTACAGTTACGGGTACAGGTTCGACCCAGGATCAGAAAAGTTGCGGTCCCCTTACCGAAACATTCTCCCTGATTTGGGCAGAGCGCCCCCTGGCAGACCGTGTTCAGCCCGTAGCGTAGAAGAAGAGAGCGCATTCTTTGGAGAGCTTCCGGGTCAGGAGCTCTTCTTTTTAACCAAACGGGTTTCATGAATTAAAAGTATCACCGCAGGGGGATAAGGTCAAGATGGTTGGGGGACTTAAATCCCTGGCTCCCCTTTGCTCCATTTTCCTCCAACCCGGAAAAAGCCTTTCTTCATTGCCCCCTGCAAAATCTTGGGGATATCTCCGATTCTTGGTCCATCCAGGCTTAAAGACAGCTCGAGTTGGTCTGTTGCGTTTACTTCTACCTCCCGTTCGCCATCCAAAGCGATAATCGAGGTTGAAGGAGTCAAGGGAATTTTCTCTCCGGGCTCCAGCAGGCGGTAACTCTTCACCTCTACCTCTACGATCAGGCCAGGGGCGATGGGTGCCTGGACTTTCTCTCCCCCAGAACCCAACTGGATTAACAAGCCGTATCGATCCTGAGTCTTTACGGGTCGCAAAGCCGCCCCAATCGAGCTGAATCCTATGGATCCCAGCTCGGCCCGGGTCAGAAAAATCTCTTGCACACTACTCAGATCCCACAGAGCCCTCGCCCCAATAAAAGCTTCGGTGACCACTACCGCGTCAATCAGGGCGAGGTCTATTTCCTTTCCCTCGCACAAAAGCATCAGTTTTTTCATGGTCGCGGTTACTTTTCTTTCATCCACGACCTTCCGGGCCAGGATTCCTGCGGCCATTCCGGCGGTCGTCCCTTCAGTCATTGCCGGGAAGACATTATTGGTCCCGGTGGAGATGGGAATCAAGGGAACTTCCCCGCAGGTTTTACTCACCACCCGGTTCGTCCCATCCCCTCCCAGGGTGATGATACAATCCACCTTGGATTCCTTCATGATCTGAGCGGCCTGGATGGAATCCTCCTGGGTACCCTGGACTTCGAAGTCAAGGATCGTAATTTTCGAAGATAGAATATGGTGGTTCAAAGCCTCCAGGGCCTTGATCCCGAGACCATAATAGTCGGGCATGATGAGAACTTCCTCCACCCCCGTAGAATCCAGACCTAAAATCACCCTCTTGACGATGGCCGTCTTTTCATAGTTGGAAATGACCGTGGCCTGGGATACCAGACGGCGGATATCCTTGCCTGACGCCGGATTTGCGATAATACCCACCCTGCTCATGTATCCTATTTCCCTCCTCCATTCCCCATCCGGTTATTGCAATTTTTCCCTGAGCTGGCCCATCGGAAAGATCTGACTTGTGGCAATTTCCCCAATGGATTACATAGAAAATAACTTTCAAATCCCCCCAAGCCCCCCTGAGGCTGTGAAATAATCCCCTAAATCACCCCCACCCCCTGAACCATGTGAGGTTCAGGGCATTGTCCTGCACCCTACGTGGTGCAGGGCTCCCCCTCCCCCATCAAGGGGGAGGGAATTTCTTTCTCATTTCATTATGTTTACCCTCTCCCCGGGCGGGAGAGGGTAGGGTGAGGGGGTATATTCCAAATCTTTCGCAGCTTCCCTTTTCTAAAGGGGGGATTTTCATCGTTTGCGGGTAAACAACCCGGTTATGATAAATTCATCGGCCCCTAAAAGCAATCCGCAAAATAGCCCGGAGTAATCTCCTGCAAGGATGGTTCCAGGCTGGAGCATTCATTTTTCCGGTAAGAACATCGAAGGTGAAAATGACATTCCGGTGGAGGCTTGATGGGGCTGGTTTCACCGGTAGAGGTCCAGCATTTCCAGGGGCTTTTCAGAGAGGGAAAATTTAAAAACTTCTGCGAAAGCCGCCAGGGTCAATGATCCAACTTCCTCCATGGGCAGAGATCGCCCTAAAATCCTGGCCATGGAGGTAACCTGACAATCAGTGATCCCGCAAGGATTGATCAAGCGGAATGGGGTCAAATCGGTGTTCACGTTCAGAGCTACCCCATGCGTGCTGATCCAGCGCGAAAGGTGCACGCCCAGGGAGGCGATTTTTTCCGTTCCCGCCCAGACACCCCGGAGCTTCTCCACCCGTCCCGCAGAGATACCGAACCGGGCCAGAACGCGGATGACCACCTCTTCCAGGTTCCATACGTAGTCCGTTACACTCAGACCGAGGGGACGGAGGTCGAGGATCGGGTACATCACCAGCTGTCCCGGGCCATGGTAAGTGAAGTCACCTCCTCGGTCGGTGTGAACGACCCCGATTCCTTTCTCCCGCAGACTCGTTTCGGAGGCAAGAAGATTCTGAATTTTTCCCGAACGCCCCATGGTGATCACCGGGGGATGCTGCAGGAGAAGGAGAACATCTTCGACCTTCCCCTCTCCGCGAGCCTTAGCCAGATGGTTCTGCAAGCGCAGCCCATCTTCATAATCTATAACTCCCAGACGGAAAGCCTGGCAAGGACGGAGGGTATCACCCGACTGAACCATAGTTTAAAATACCACCCCATGGGGACTGGGTCAAGAACCTAGCCCTTTTCGCCCACCCCCAGTTTTTGTGTGAAGCCTTGAACCCGGCGGGGAGGGCGATTCCTTCGGACTCCAAGGCAGTAGTTCCCTCCCATACTAGGCGGGCTTCAGCCGAGCCTTCTCGGCAGCCCTTCGATCCCGCCTTCCTTTGCGGACCCGCATCCGATGCGCCCTGGAGAATCCTTTCCCGCCTGGATTCCTCATCCATCGCTCTCCCCGCCGGGCAAGACTAGCCCATCTCAGCCTAGATCTATTTTTCCCTTTCCGGCGGATAAGATGCTTCAAGGAGATATTTATGACTTAAAAAGATAGGTGAACCAGAAATTTTCCTCGTGCCTGTCCAGGAGATGGAGTTTCTTTTTGAGCTTCTCCTCGATGAGATGCCCCTCTTGACCCAGCAGGCCCGATAAAATGTGATAGGTTTTCGAGTAAAAATCTTCCTGGTCGGTAATTTGATCGATGACGTGGAAATGGAGATTGGCGATCAGCAGGTCGGCGGGGATATGCAAAAAGTCCCGGACATCCCCCATCCACAAGTGCATATTCTTGTCGAAACCGTTCAGACTTCGGTTCTTCTTGGCGGTATCGGTAGAAAGATTGTTGTAGTCGATACAGAAGGCATTCTTTGCCCCCATTTTAAGGCAGGCAATCGAGAGGACGCCCGTGCCGGTACCCAAATCGAGTACAGTCTGGGGGATGAAATCCTGGAAGAGCTTATCGAGAAGAGTCAAACATCCTCGGGTTGTGGCATGATAGCCGGAACCAAAGGCCATACTCGGGTCGATGCACAAATTGATCCCCCCCTCTACCGGAGGATTCTTCCAGGGAGGATGGACGGTGATTCTTCCCACATTGAGGATGTCGAGGGAGGCCCCCGATTCCCAATCTTCATGCCGGATGACCAACTCCGACCGGAACGGGACCAGTAGTTTCTCGAGTTGGTTTTTCTTCTCTTTTTTAAAAAACAGGAAGGAATAGCCGGCTTCTTTCCAAAACCCGATATAGTCCTCATCCACCAGGGAAGGAATTTTATCCCTTATATTTCCTTCGAATTCATATATATATACCCAGTCGTACATTGCCCGACCTGAGCTCAGGCTTTGGGCTTGCCCCGCAGAGTGGGGAACCTTACTCCACAGGGCAAGCTTTCTCCTGTCGGGAGAGGGGAATCAGGGTTACTCAACTTTGAATTTAACTTCTTTTACCATGTTCCCGGCGGCGTCCTTAATCTCTATTTTCCAATCCCCTTTTAGGCCTCTTAAACTCTTAAAGACATTCGTTCTCCACTTTGGCCCCATTTTCAACGGCAGGTTCATCTTCCACATTTCTTTTCCCCCGAGGGACCAGACAAAGGAAACCTCCGTATCTTTGGCAATGTTGGTTGCCTCTAAGAAGCAGTAAATCTTCTCCGTGGAAGCCGGAAACGTCTCGGCGACACCCGTGGGCTCCCGATTCTCCACCCCCGTGCCCACAACCAGACGAGCGACCGTGAATCCGGGTCCCTCTTTGGCTGCCCCTTCTCCTTTGGCCTTCTCCTGGGCAAAGACCGGCGGAGCCATGACCCAGGCAGTCGCAGCCGCCAAAACGAAGATGAGTATCCATGTTCCGTGTCTCTTCATGCTTTTACCTCCCGTTGGTTATTTTTTTCAACTGCTATGGCATAAGCCGAAAACGGTTTACTTCGCCGCTTGGCCACCCGCGAGTCCCGTCTTGGCGGGGGAAATCCCCCCTCGCTCCCCTGAAGGTGTGAAAAAATTTTCCTGGCTCCAAATGGCAGGGCTTGAAACAACATTCCATGGCCTTCCCCGGTTCGGGAGCCAGATGGCGATTCGCTTGGCATCACGAGGCAGTCTTCCTTCCATGGATCAGGCGGGAAGAAGCACCCCGCCTCCCTTTGCGGAGACAGGGTTGAATTTTCTGTTAACGTTTCCTCCCGCCGATGCTGCCCACGCTCATCGCCACCTGGCTCCCGAACCACGATAACGGTGGGATGAGGAAAGGATTTTTTCACAGCTTCCCTTTAGTAAAGGGGGGGTGGGGGGATTTGGAAGTTATTTTCTTCATAATCAGCCAATGAAATCCGCAGGGACATCCCGGAGACGGACGATATTCCGAACCCTCTCCGATACCTTAAACCCGTTTAGACAGACAACCGGACATTGGGAACAATCGGTGCATACCTGTGCTGGAAGGTTCAGGGAAAGGATCAAATCCTGTGCTTCCCGAAGATTTCTGTAGCCGTACGTATACATGTAAGCCCGCATTAATTCCGGGATGGGGAGCTGCTGCACACACTGATTCAAACACTGACCGCAACCCTGGCAGTATAAGCCGACCTGGGAAGCAGCCCATTGCAAATGCGCCTTTTCGGATTTGGTAAGGGCATGGTCTCTCATGACCGACAGGTCGACATTCATTTGGTCGAAGGTCGTAAACCCGGCAATGATGGTATGAACATTGGGGTCCTGGAGCACCCATTTCAGGGCGGGAACCGGATCGATGGGCTGTTTCGCGTCTTCCTGGAGTTGCTTTCCCCCCATGGCTTTCATCACGACAATCCCCAGCCCGGCGCCGGCCGCTTTGGCAATGGCTTCCCTCACCTCCACATAATGCTTCTGTTTGAAATGGTGGGTGGTCAGGACGACGTCATAAAATTTGGAATCGATCGCGGCCTGAATCACTTCGGGCTCATTCTTATGCGTCGTGATCCCTACGAACCGGGCTTTGCCCGCCTTCTTGGCCTTTTCCAGGGCTTTCATGATCGGTTCGTACAGGGCTGATTCTCTAACCCAGACGTTATGATGGTAATAAATATCCACATAATCCAGCCCTAAACTCTTCAGACTGGTGTCAATTTTTTTCTGATAGGCTTCTTCGGTCGCCTCTGCCGGATAGATCCCCGTTTTTTGATCCACGGGCAGGCGCGCTTTGGTGGCGATAACATAGGAATCCCGGGGCCGCCCCTGGAGCAATTCCCCGATCATCGTCTCATTCGTGCCTCTTTGATAGGTCTGGGCCGTGTCGAGGAGGACCATGCCCCCATTGAGGGCGGCCCGAACCAGATTCGGATTGTCCGAATTCATGACCCCCATGTTGATCGCCGGAAGTTTGAACCCGGTCTTTCCAAGGGTGCGGAAGAGGAACTTATTCCCGGCTGCTTTCTTCTCCCCAATCGTTTCCCCCGGTTTTTTTTCGTTGGCCGAAAGGAAGAAGAATCCGCTGAACCCGGAAACGGTGGACTTTAAAAAGTCCCTTCTGCCAATAGATTTATCACTCATGGTCCCTCCTCCATTTACTCGTATTTCCATTATATGGCAAGGAGGAAAATATCAAAAGAGAAATTTAAGGGCAAAAATTGCGGATGGCGGGATTCAGAAATTTAGAAGACGCCATGTAGAATCCAAAGTTAAGAATTACCCGTTGCCTTCCTTGACACTCAACCTCTTGCTTCCTATAATCCAGCATGCCGGAAGCGAGTTTCTACCACTGAATTTGACCGGAGGGAGGATAGAGATGGAGCCTGAAGAACGAACAGGGACGATGATTCCGCTGGTAACTTCCTACTCCTGCCCCGGACTTTTTCGTGGAGACCCAAACCCCTTTTGAAAAAGCCAATCTCTCTTCTTCATCTGATCGGCATCATTTACTTCACCGTCAGCGGCGGGGCCTTCGGCCTCGAAGAATTGATTTCCTCTGCGGGACCGGGTCTCGCGCTCCTGCTGCTCATCGTTACGCCCTTGGAATTTATGATCCCAAGCCCTGGTTGGTTCCGGCCATGCCGGGTTAGGGTATACTCCCTCACTGGTTTTCAGGCTTCGGCTTGCCTCTGTTGCCGTCCTCGGGACCCGGGGAGGTGCCGTAGATCGATTCGAGGCCTATGTCGAGGATTTGAACGTCATCCAGATAGGGGCGCGTGCGGTATTCATTCACCTGCTGGAACTTGTTCAGGATCAGCTTCATAATCTCGGCGGCCTGCAAACATTGCTGAAGCATGAGCCTTTTGTCGGATCCCTCGATCCCCTCGCCCTTGGCAAGCATTTCCAGGTTGCTCAGCATGGTGGTGAGGGGTTGGGCGAAGTGGTGGCAGGCGGCTCCCACACTTTCCATCATCACGCGCTGGCGCTCGGCGTCGAGCAAAGTCGCGTGCTGCCCATCGATTTTCTGCTGCATTTCGAACTTCTGGAGCGCATTGGAGATGACCAGACGCAAACTGTCAGGGGTGATCCGCCCCTTGACCAGGTAGTCGGAGACCCCGGCCTTCATGGCCTCGACCGCGATCTCTTCGCTACCGTGGCCTGTGAGCATAATCACCGGCAGGAAGCAGCCTTCCTCGCGGATCTGGTGGAAGACTTCGAGCCCGGTCTCCACCCCCAGCAAGTAGTCGAGGAAGATCAAATCGACCCGGCAGCGCGAGGCTTCCGCTCGTCCCGTTTCTGCGTCGTTGCAGGCGAGTAGCTGGATCTTCCGGCCCTGGATTTCCTCCAGCAGGCGGCGCAAGATTTCGACATCCGCCGGCTCATCGTCAATAACCAGGACGGTGAATTTCCTTTTTTCCATCGCTCACTCCGTCTTAGGCGGAAGGACCACGATCTGGAACCAGTATTCTTCCAGAGCCTGGATGACCCGGATGAACTGGTCCATGCCCACCGGTTTGGTGATAAAGGAATTGCACCCCAACTCGTAGGACCGGAGTATATCCTCCTCCTGCCGCGAAGTGGTCAGCACCACCACGGCCATCCGGCGCAGCTTGGAATCGGCCCGGACCCGCTCCAGCACTTCCCGGCCATCGACCCGGGGCAAGTTCAGGTCGAGTAACAGCAGATCTGGCCTGGGCGATGTGGCCGGGTCCTTGTACTTGCCGCGGCGAAAGAGATAGGCCAGAGCCTCCTCGCCATCCTCTACAACGCGCAGGTCATTCCGGATCTTGCCCTCCTCCAGGGCCCGCCGCGTCAGCTCCTGATCGCCCCGGTCATCCTCCGCGAGGAGGATGACAGCGGGTTTGGCTTTGGTCGCTGTCTTCATCCTTCCCTCCTTCTGTGGGAAATCGTAAAAAGGAAATGAGCCCCTTTTCCGGGTTCAGACTCCACCCAGATCTTCCCCCCGTGCCGCTGGGCGATCTTGCGGCATATGGCCAGTCCAATGCCCGAGCCCTCGTACTCGGCACGACCGTGCAGCCGCCGGAAGGGCTGGAAGATCTGCTGGGTGTACTTGGACTCAATGCCGATGCCGTTATCCTTCACCCCGAAGACCGGGTATCCCTCCCGTTCTTCGGCGGTCAATCGAATCAGCGGGGGTTGATCCCCGCAGAACTTCAAGGCGTTGCCGATGAGATTCTGGTAGAGCTGCGTCAGCAGCGTGGAGTCGCCCCAGACTTCCGGCAGCTCATCCCGGGTAACCTGGACTGCGGTTTCCTTCATCCGTATGGCTAACGCTTCGAGGGCCCGGTCCACACATTCCCCGAGGGAGACCTTTTCCCTCTTCTTGGCGACCCGGCTCGCCCGCGAGAGTGCCAGGAGATCCTGGATGAGCGTTTGCATCCTCCTGGCCGCATCGGTGATAAACCCCAAGTCCTGCGCCGCCCTCTCGGGCAACGATTGATTCAGGTCTTTGCGCAGCATGTCGCTGAAGGCGGTCAGAGTTCGCAGGGGCTCCTGCAGGTCGTGGCTGGCCACGTTGGTGAAGTCATCGAGCTCGGCGTTGAGGGCCACAAGTTCCCGATTGGTGCGCTCCAGTTGCACGGTGCGTTCAGCCAGTGTTTCCTCGGCCCGCTTGTGTTCGGTGATGTCGCGTCCGTAGACATTGGCGTAAAATTCTCCAGGGAACAGCGTGACCAACACCGAATAGAACCTGCCGCACAATTCCACATCCTGGTGCGTCTCCTGTCGCTCCGTCATGGCCTGTCCGACCAACGACAGGAGCGGATCCGGCAGAGGTTCGCCGACCTGGCACGCCCACCCGGGCAGTTTCGCGGCTGCCGAATTCCGGTAGAGAACTTTCCCCTCGGCCGACGCCCGCGCCACCGGGTTGGGGTTCTCCTCGGGAAATCGGGCCAGCCAGATCGCCCGCTCGTGAGCCTCGTGCAGCGCCTCCTCTGCCCGGCGTCGTCCGGCCAGGATTCTGGAAACCATGATGCCAAATACCAGAAAACCTGCCACCATGACCATTCTCTCGCGGATCTCATGGATCGGCACACCCGTAAATAGTGAACTCCAAAAACTCCCCGTATGGAAAAGCAAGGAGTCCATCCCGGCATCGATCACGTAGAGTAACAATCCGAAAAATAAGGAGAGGGTGAAAATATTATGCCTGAGTTTCATATGGCCGCCCTCAGGAACCTCTTGGCCTGATAGATTTGTTTGAGAGTGGGCGAGGATCGGTGATAAAATCTATTCTTAAAAATAGTGGAGTGATGGTGAAATGTCAAGAAAAACTGCGAATCCCGAAAGGTTCGAGGGGGCAAGCGGCTGGGGGTTCAATGGGAAATGAATAAAGCCACATTTCTGAAGAGGCCGAATCGTTTCACTCTGGTATGCAGGCTGAGGGGGAAAGTTGTGCGGGCCTATCTGCCAAACCCGGGCCGGATGTGGGAGCTGCTCTTGCCCGGGGCCACCGTGTACCTCGAGAGGACTCCTTCGGCCCGAGAAAAGATATCCATCATACCTCTGGCCGTGGAACTGCGGGCCGATTTATCCTTAACATCCAGGGTGCGAATCCTGGACGTTCCCTGGGACATCGTGGAGAAGGAGGCCAGAGACAGTGGAAGTTATATCGTCATCCTTCGGCTTCGAGAAGACTCCACCGTCCCCATCGGGGGTCTTGGCGAAATCAGGTTCCGGAAGGGTTACTACCTATACGTGGGTTCTGCCCGGAAGAATCTATCGTCTCGCCTCGAGCGTCATCGCCGGATGCGGAAAAGACTATTCTGGCATGTTGACTTTCTGCGCGCCGTTGCCGAATTCCACTTCGCCGTGCCCGTCCGCACCCAGGATATCCTGGAATGTGCCATCGCCCGGGCCGTGAGCGAAATCGCTCAGTGGGAGATCCCTGGCTTCGGCTCCTCGGATTGCCTCTGCCCTTCTCACCTTTACGGCATGGCTAAAGACCCGCTCCAATCCTCTGCCGTTATCTCCCTCCTCCAATACTACAGAATGGATCGGCTGAAATAAAACAATTTAGGAATTTGGGGATTTAGGAATTTAGGAATTTGGGTATTAAACGACGAAGTCAATCATCCAATCCCTTAATTCCTCAATTCCTAAATTGCTTGATAAGATCACCGTACAATAAGGGTGGTGCTTCCCGAGATAGTCCCTGAAGTGGTAGTGATGGTGGCAGTGCCCCCGGCAACGGCTGTGGCCAGGCCGCTGCTGTCAATCCTCGCCACCAATGTATTGGATGAGCTCCAGGTGACCTGCGTGGTTACTTCATGGCTTGTCCCGTCCGAATATGCGCCGGAGGCCGCAAACTGCTGGGTGGATCCCACGTGTATATTCAGGTTGGCTGATGTCACAGATATGGAAGATAGAGTTGCCGAGGTCACCGTGAGAGTCGTACTCCCCGCGATAGTCCCTGAGGTGGCAGTAATGATTGGAGTTCCTGCGGCAACGGCTGTCGCGAGGCCGCTGCCGTTAACCGTTGCCTTCGATGTATTAGTCGAGCTCCAGGTGACCTGTGCGGTTATATCATGGCTTGTCCCGTCAGAATATACGCCGGAGGCTGCAAACTGAGTGGTGAGTCCCACGGGTATGCTCGGGTTGACTGGTGTCATGGATATGGAAGATAGGGTCGCCAAGGTCACCGTAAGGGTGGTGCTCCTCGAGATAGCCCCTAATTTGGCCGTGATGATTGCCGTACCCGCGGCAACGGCTGTGGCCAGGCCATTGCTGTCAACCGTCGCCACCGATGTATTGGATGAGCTCCAGACGACGCGCCCGTTTATATCATGGCTTGTCCCGTCGGAATATGCGCCGGAGGCGGCAAACTGCTGGGTCACTCCCACAGGCATGCTCGGATTGGCCGGTGTCACGGATATGGAAGATAGGGTTGCCGAGGTTACCGTGAGGGTCGTAGCCCCCGAAATAGTCCCTGAGATACCTGAGATAGCAGTAATGATAACAGCACCTTGTGCTACGGCTGTGCCCAGGCCGTTGCTGTTAACCGTCGCCACCGATGTACTGGAGGAGGTCCAGGTGACCCGCGTGGTTATATCATAACTTGTCCCGTCCGAATATGCGCCGGAGGCGGCAAACTGCGGGGTGATTCCGACGGGGATGATCGGATTGACTGGGGTAACAGATATGAAAGATAGAATTGCCGAAGTCACGGTGAGGGTCCTGTTCCCCGAAATAATCCCTGAGGTGGCGGTGATGGTTGCCGTACCTGCGGCAACGGCTGTGGCGAGGCCGCTGCCGTTAACGGTTGCCACCGATGGATTGGAAGAGCTCCAGGTGACCTGCGTGGTTACATCACGACTTGTCCCGTCCGAATATGCGCCGGAGGCGGCAAACTGCTGGGTGACTCCCACAGGTATGCTCGGATTGACCGGGGTCACAGAAATGGAAGATAGAGTTGCCGAGGTTACCGTAAGAGTCGTGCTCCCCGAGATCGTCCCTGAGGTGGCGGTGATGGTTGCAGTACCTGCGGCAAAGGCTGTGGCCAAGCCGGTGCTGTTAACCGTCGCCACCGATGGATTGGAGGAGGTCCAGGTGACCCGCGTGGTTATATCATAACTTGTCCCGTCCGAATATGCGCCGGAGGCGGCAAACTGCTGGGTCGTTCCCGAGGGGATTCTCGGATTGGCCTGGGTTATAGAAATGGAAGCTAGAGTTGCCGAAGTTACCGTAAGGGTCGTGCTTCCCGAGATAATCCCGGAGGTGGCCCTGATGGTTGGAGCGCCTGTGTTAACGGCCGTGGCCAGGCCGCTGCCGTTGACCGTCGCGATCACCGGATTTGACGAGCTCCAGGTGACCTGCGTGGTTATATCGCGGCTTGTCCCGTCAGAATAGATGCCGGAGGCTGTAAACTGCCGGGTGACTCCCACGGGGATGTCCGGATTGGCCGGGGTCACAGCAATGGAGACGAGTGACACGGTCCCACTACTACTGTCACCGCCCTTGCATGCGGTTAGAAATACTGCTAAAGATCCAAGAAATAATATTGCCAAAGCAAATCTGATATTTTTCATCAAGACACCCCGATTCACTCCAACCAGAGGTCACTGTACCGCGAGGGTCGTATTCCCGGAAACCCCGGAGGCGGCGCTGATGGTTGCGGAACCTGTTGCAACGGCTGTAGCCAAGCCGCTGCCGTTAACCGTCGCCACCGATGGACTGGAGGAAGTCCAGAAGACCTGCCTGGTTATATCATGGCTTGTGCCGTCAGAATATATGCCGGATGCTGTAAACTGCTGGGTGGCTCCCACGGGTATGCTCGGATTGGCGGGGGTCACAAATATAGAAGATAGGGTTGCCGACGTCGCCGTAAGGGTCGTGCTCCCCAGGATCGTCCCCGAGGTGGCCGTGATGGTTGCAGTACCCGCGACAGCGGCTGTGGCCAAGCCATTGCTGCTAACCGTCGCCACCGATGTATTGGACGAGGTCCAGATGACCAGCGTGGTTATATCATGGGTTGTCCCGTCAGAATATAAGCCAGAAGCTGCCAACTGCTGGGTGACTCCGCCGGGTATGCTCGGATTGACTGGGGTCACAGATATGGAAGATAGGGTTGCCGAGGTCACCGTAAGGGTCGCATTTCCCGAGGTGGCCCCTGAGGTGGCCGTGATGATTGCAGTGCCTGCGGCAACGGCCGTGGCCAAGCCGCTGCTG
>Ga0315291_10006477_pt1 | contig 14543 bp, 15 predicted proteins | sample YL17G12_20_MG_FD_203070 | JGI IMG/M metagenome (GOLD analysis project Ga0315291, IMG submission 203070) | Sediment microbial communities from Yellowstone Lake, YNP, Wyoming, USA - YL17G12_20 | ecosystem: Environmental > Aquatic > Freshwater > Lake > Sediment | place: USA: Wyoming | collected...
GGCGAAGGGCGTCCACGATCGCCGAGGTGATCTCATCCTGGATGGCGAAGACATCTTCCAGTTCGCGATCGTACTTTTGCGACCAAAGGTGATATCCGTCGGCGATGTTGATGAGCTGGGCCGTGATACGCAATCGGTTTCCGGATTTCTGAATGCTCCCTTCCAACGCCGTCCGGACCTTGAGCTTTTCCCCGACTTCACGAATGTCGGGCGTTTTTCCCTTGAACATGAACGCTGAAGTCCTCGCGGGGACTTTCAGTTCTCGGATGTTGCTTAACCGGTTGATGAGATCCTCCGTCATCCCATCGCAGAAGTACTCCTGGTCCTTTTGGGGGCTCATGTCGACGAAGGGGAGAACGGCGATTGAGTTTTTCCACTCGGCAGCGGGAAGGATCTCCGATTCCGTCCTTTTCAGGCGGAGGAGGAGATTGATGTCCAGTAGGACCGTAATAAAGAGCACCAGCGGAATTAACACGAGTTCCAGCTTGAATTTCCTGGGTTTCTCCCGGCCGGAAAACCAGCGCCAGACCAGGATGGCGAGGAGAGAACCCAATAACGTGATAAGGGTGATATCCAGGAGCTTTTCAGGGAGATGATAATGGGCCACCAGGATCCAATGGACGATCTCGTAGGCGAGCCAACCGCCGCCGATGAACGCCGCCAACGTCTCGATGATCCGGCGCTTGCGGAGCTTGGCCAGGAAGGCTTTCAGAGGAGAGCTTGGCGCTCTTTTGGAAGGGCCCTTTTCCTCTTTGGACGAGACCATCCTCTCTCTCCGGTCGCGAGCTTTTATAATTGGGCCAAGGGTAACAATAAAGAAGGGGTCCGTCAAGTGTGCGGAGGTTTGGATTGCTCGCCGGCGACAATCATCTCGGCGACCTTGATGGTCGGGCCGGTGACCGGGCTGTGGAACTCGAGGTCGCGCTCATGGCGGCCGAGGAGAGTCTGGAACGGCATCGGCCATCTCGATGAGCTGGCGCTGCCGGAGGATGACCGCAACATCATCGTGACGGTCCACTACTACGAGCCGTTCCCGTTCACCCATCAGAGCGCACCCTGGATGAAGGAGACTGTTCATCTCTCGGGAGTGAATTGGAGCACCGCCGCCCCATCCTGCTGGCGAGTTCGGCGCCTACGACAAAGGCCCGCTGGACTCGCGCACTCGATACACAGGGCATGTCGCCCGCACCGCGGAATCCCTGGGCTGGGCCTGGACGTATTGGCAGTTTGACTCGGACTTCATCGTCTACGATATCGACCGAGACCGCTGGGTGGAGCCGATCCTCGGAGCGCTTATTCCTGGAAAGGATGACTTTTTAAGGCCTTAAACGTGTTTTTCTGCAGCTTCGGCCTCGGCCTTGGTCTTATGAACGGTGCCATCCGGATGGTTGGGTGGAGAATAGACGGTATACAGCTTTAGCCGTGTCGTTTTTGATGTGTTGATGACATTATGGTATGTGCCGGCCGGCACGATAGCGGCCTCGTTCTTCAGGACCACGTGCTCTTTCGAACCTTTCAGCACGAATTTGGCTTCCCCCTGCTCGACGCGGAAGAACTGGTCGACATCGGAATGCACCTCATTGCCGATCTCTTCGCCCGGCTGCAGGCACATCACGACGAGCTGACAGTGCTTGCCGGTGAATAAAACCTGACGAAAATACTTGTTCTTGAGAGTCTGTTCTTCAATCGGTCCAAAATAGCCTGACATGTGTCCCTCCTCCTTTCCAAAAGAGATTCCGCTGTTATTATACAACAACGATACGGGTGATGCACGGAGAGGGAAAAAACGGCCGTCCGGACGAAATAGGGCCGGCCCGGGTGGACGGAACCGCCCGGGTGTGATATATACAGGCCTTAATCCATCATGCCCAGCGTTTTTCCGGGAGGTAAATGCATGCGGCGAAAAACCCTCGTCTTCGTTCTTTCCGTCATCATTCTGACGACTTTCCTTGGTGCGTCGTTCCGGAAGGAAGATGTCCAGGTCCACAAGCTCGATAACGGGCTCAAGGTCCTCCTCGTCGAGGACCACGGCATCCCCAACGTCGCCCTTTTCACGTTCTTCCGCGTCGGCTCGCGCAACGAGCGGCCCGGGCTCACGGGCTCGTCCCACTTCATCGAGCACTTGATGTTCAACGGGACAGCCAAGTTCGGGCCGGGCGAGTTCGACCGCCGGATGGAGTTCCGGGGCGGCTCCAACAACGCCTACACGGGCGACGACATGACCGCCTACACCGACTGGTTCCCGGCGGCCGCCCTCGAGGCCATGATCGAGATGGAGGCGGACCGGATGCAGGGCCTGACCTTCGTCCCGGAGGTCTTCGAGTCCGAGCGGGGGGTCATCGCCTCGGAGAGGCGGATGGGTATCGAGAACGACAACGACGCCATCCTCGTGGAGAACGTCCGAGCCACGGCCATCATGGCCCATCCCTACCATTGGGACGTCATCGGCTGGATGAGCGACATCCTCAGCTGGCGCCGGGACGAGGTCATGGCCTACTACAGGACTTATTACTCCCCCAACAACTCCGTCCTCATCCTGGTGGGGGACTTCGAGAGCGTCAAGGCTCTTGATCTCATTAAGAAATATTATAGCGGGATCCCGGCCGGGGCGCCGCCTCCGCCCGTCACGACCGTCGAGCCGCCCCAGATGGGGGTGAAGCGGGTCATCATCCGCAAGGAGGCCCAGACGCCGTCCTTCATCATGGTCTTCCACGGCCCGAACTGCCAGGACCCGGACTTCTATCCCCTGTCCATCCTGGCAAAACCGTTCCTCCGGGGTGAGAGCAGCCGCCTCCACCGCCGCCTGGTCCGCGAGGAGCAGCTGGCCATCAGCGTCTATGGGGGGATCCGTAAAACCATCGACCCGCAACTATTCATGATCTATGTCAAGCCGAGGCCGGGGGCCGATCTCGACAGGCTCGAGGCTGTGATCGACGAAGAGCTGGACAAGCTCCGCAAGGACGGGATCACGGAACAGGAATACAGGAAAGCGCTCAATATCATCCGCAGCGATTTCTACTCCGGCCTCCAGACGATCTCCGGCAAGGCCAACCAGATGGGCGCATCCGAGGTCCTCTACGGGAGCTTCGAGAAGCTCTTCTCTCAGATGGACGGCTACGCGGCGGTCCAGAGGGACCAAGTCCGCCTGGCTGCCGGAAAGTATTTCACGGAGAACAACAAGACCGTCGGCAAGCTCATTCCCGAGGGAGGTGCGAAATGAAGAACACGTTCCGAACCACGATCGCCGCATTCCTGCTGTTGCTCGTCTCCGTTCCCGGGGAAGGCGCCTTCAAACTCCCGACGCCCGAAAAGATCGTCCTCCCGAACGGGCTCACCGTCTATTGCCTTAAGAGCTCCGAAGTGCCCATCGTGAGCTTCCGGATGTTTATCCGGGGCGCCGGTTCGGCTTATGAGCCCGGCGCCCTCGAGGGCGCCGCCAACCTGACGGCCGACCTTCTGCTCAAGGGAACGACCAAAATGAACGCCGACGTCGTCGCCGAAGCGCTGGACTTCATGGGCGCGGACCTTGGGATCTCGGCGGCCGAGGAATACGCCCAAGTCAGCGCCGAAAGCCTCTCCGAGCACTTCCCGAAGCTCATGGAGATCGCCGCCGACTGCCTTATCGAGCCGGCCTTCAAGGAAGACGAGTTCGCGAAGGAGCGGGCCAAGCGGATCGACAACATCAAGGCCGTCAAGGACGAACCCGGCTCGGCCGTGAGCTATTATTTCCAAAAGGCCTACTTCGGCGCCCATCCCATGGGACACCTGGCCCTGGGCACGGAAAGCGCGCTCGCGAAGATGACGATCCAGGACATCAGGGGTTTCTACAAAGCGCGCTTCAGGCCGGACCGGGCCGTCGCCGCGGTCGTGGGCGATATCGACCGGGCCAAGCTCGCCGGACTGCTCAAGGCCACCCTCGGCAGGTGGAAGGCCGCGAGCGGGAACGCCCCGGCCCTCGACATCCCGGCCCTGCCCAGGCCCAAAGGGCCGAAGCTCGTCCTCGTGGATAAGCCCGACGCCACCCAAGCTTATTTCGTGATGGGCGCGCCCGGCTACCCTATGGGCGACAAGGTCACTCCGGAAGCGGAGGTCATGAACACGCTCTTCGGTGTGCGGTTCACGTCCTGGTTAAACACCGAGCTCCGGATCAAGAGGGGCCTGACTTACGGCGTCAGTAGCTCCTTCCAGGAATGGGCCGCCGGCGGCCTATTCAGTGCCACCTCCTATACCCAGAATTCCAAGATCGGCGAGATGCTCGACATCACCTACGATCTTTTGAAGAAGGGAACAGGGCGGGGCTTCAGCGCCGAAGAAGTGGAAAGCACCCGGAACTATATCCAGGGCCAATTCCCGCCGACACTCGAGACGAACGCCGACAAGGCCGCGGCTTATGTCCGGCTGGCCTTCTACAAGCTGGGCTTCGATTACTACGGCAAGTACCTGGCCGGGATCGGAGCCGTGAGCGCGGCCGGGGCCGGCAAAGCGGCCGCCTCGTTTCTCCCCGCGAACGACTACGTTCTCGTCGTCGTAGGCAAGGCTGCCGACATCAAGCCCCTGCTCGCCAAGTTCGGGACCTGGGAAGAGAAGAAGATCACCGACCCTGATTTTTAGTTTACCTGAGTAATAAGTTTGCCAGACCTATCTAGTAATAATACTAGACTTATCTTGTAAAGAGCGTATAATCCCTTTATGGTTAAAGTATACGAACGATCATTTGTGGCGCAACTGGAGCAACGCCTTTCTGCTGGTCAGCCACTTATTCAGGTGCTGGCCGGCCCTCGTCAGGTTGGAAAGACAACCGGAGTTAAGCAGCTTCTTGCCCGGTATCCTTACCTCACCCATTATGCCAATGCCGATGATATTTTGACCACTGATCGCACCTGGCTACTGGAACAGTGGCAAAAAGCTTTGCTCTCAGGTAAGAAGACGCTTCTGGTGATTGACGAGATTCAAAAGGTTCCAAACTGGTCGGAAACGGTCAAATCCCTATGGGATAAAGCACCCAAAGCGTTGCGAGTGATCATTCTAGGCTCAAGTTCTTTGCAATTACAGAAGGACCTCACGGAAAGTCTTGCCGGACGTTTCGAGTTAATTCGAACCCATCAATGGACGTACGATGAGTTGAAGCACGCTTTTAAATATGATCTTGACCGCTATCTGACATATGGCGGCTATCCGGGCGCCGTTGGCTATGAAAATGAGTTCGACCGCTGGTATGCCTATCTGAAAGATTCTATTATTGAGGCGGTTGTCGGCAAGGATATTTTGCTCAACCGCAAGGTGGGCAATCCGGCCCTGTTTCGCCGGGCATTCGAGATATTGTGCCGCTATCCGGCGCAGGAGATAAGTTACACCAAACTGCTGGGGCAGCTTCAGGACAAGGGTAATACCGATCTGGTTAAATATTACATCGAACTTTATTCCGGTGCATTCCTCATTCATCCGCTGGAAAAATATTCCGCAATAAAATATCTATCCCGTGGCTCAAGTCCCAAGATCCTTGTTTCCTGTCCTGCTCTATACACGATGCATGAAGGGCCGCAAGTTCTTACCGACCTTGAAAAACGGGGACGAATTTTTGAGGCTGCTGTAGGTACCCAGCTTTTGCAACTTCCAGGCAATCTATATTATTGGCGTGAGAAGCAAAAAGAAGTTGATTTTATTTATAAGTATCAGGGACTGCTTTATGCCGTGGAGGTCAAATCCGGCCGTCGTAAATTATCACGGGGTTTAAATACCTTTCTGGATAAGTTTCCTCAAGCCCGTCCTGTGATTATCACACCAGAAAGTTTTGCCGTATTTTCAGAAAATCCCCGAAAATATTTGCACACCTTTGAAAGATAGGGGCAGGAGTTTCCTTTTCTGCGACGCGGCGAATTTCCGTCCTTGGCGCTGAATCTACCCTCCTATCCCCGCACTTGGGGCAGACCATCGGATCAACTTCATGGACCTTCCGGATCATCTCCGCCCAGCCCTTGCAAGGAATGCGCTTCTAACCGACCTTGCCCTCGGACTCCAGAAACGTCAGCCGCTCCAAGGCGAGCACCGGTCGGATCATGTACTTCCCTACCCGCTCGGCCTCCGGCTTCGTCTTGGCCCGGACCAGGCTGCCAAGGGCGAGCCTTCGGCTCGCCACTCGCCCGCGTTCTTATCCACGGGCGAGTGCGGCGGAAATGGATCCCCAGGCAAAACCTGGGGCCCCTGCCGCCGTGGACGTTGAAGCCGGAGTGAAGCGAGGAGAGAATGCGTCAAGTGATGGCGGAGAGGAAGCCGGCCTATCCTCTCGTTGAACACAGGGGCGCCCGGTGATAAGATCATTTACAACCCTGCCCCGGCTCGTGCGTTTAAGTGAGTGAGGGCAAGGGAAAGGCCCCGATGATCACATGGCGGACGGACGAAGAACTCATGCTCAGATACCGTGACGGAGACGCGGCTGCTTTCGAAACGCTTTACCGGCGCTACGAGCGGCCCCTTTTCGACTTCATCTATCGCCTGGTCCCGGATTCGATTGACACCGAAAGCCTGTTCCAGGAGACATTTTTCCGGGTCGTGCGAGCGAGGAGAAAATACCGGGCGACGGCGCAGTTCAAAACCTGGCTCTTTCAGATCGCCGTGAATCTCTGCCGGGACAAGGCAAGGCGGATGAAGCACCGTTCTCATCTCTCGCTCAATTCTCCTCTTACGACTCGGGGAGAATGTCGCGCCGAGCTTCAGGATCTCATTTGCGATCCGGCCCCGGCCGTCGATAAATCCCTCGAGGTCTCTGATCTCGAAACGGCCGTCAAGGGGGCCGTCGAGTCACTGCCTGAAGACGAACACCTCGTCGTCATCCTGAAAGAATACCAAGGTCTGAAATATTCGGAGATCGCCGAGATCATGAACCGGCCGATAGGGACCTTGAAATCCATCAATCACCGGGCCCACGACAGGCTCCGGAGCACCCTCGCCCAGTATCTGGGAGAATAGACGATGGAATGCGAAGACATCCAGAAGAGACTCAAAGCCTTCCTCGACGACGAGGTCGAGGAGGCTGAAAGAACGACGATTCAGGGCCATTTGGGGCATTGTCCGGATTGCGCCGGGGTCGCCCGGCAGCTGAAACAGCTCGCCGGCGTGCTCCAGAATTGGAAGGCGGAAGAACCTCCCGGGGATTTGTACGAACGCCTGAAGGCCGGATTGGAATCGCGCGAGTCGTGGTGGAGGAAGGTATTGACGCTCGCCTTGGCCGGGAAAGCGGCCCTTCGGTTTGCCGAAGTCGCCGCGGTCGTCCTCATAACCCTCGCGGTCAGCCGCCATTTCCAGAAGCCCTCGCCGGTGCGGCTTGACGACAACCTCGCCACCATCAATTTTTACATAACGGAACACCAGGAGGCCGTCCTGGAGGCCGCGTCCGCGGAATCCATTGGGCAGCGGCCGGCACGGGTGACCTTGAGCCGCGACGATATCATGTATTACGAATTCATCGACGATGATCGCCAAATTTCGCGCCCCGGCGTGATTTTGAGGGGATCGACGTCCCTGCGGGATTCGGGGCCGGCCGACAAGGGCTCCGGCATCTCGAGCACCAAGACCCTCACGCTGCCTCAGGCCCGGAAGGCTGTGAGTTTCGACCTCGTGGCGCCCTCCCGGATCCATCCCGGTTATATCCTCGACACGATCACGAAGGTTGCCGGGCGCGAGAACCTTCATCTTCTGTACACGAACGGGATCGACACCTTTTCCGTGTTTGAACAGCCCCTCGGCGGGAATCAAGGGCTTGCCGCTAAGGATTTTAGGGAGTATGCCGTTTATAAAAGCTCCGTGCCGGCGGACGTCTCGGGGAATCAAGCCGGGATGACGATCCTGGCCTGGAAAAACACGCACGTCTCTTTTGTCTTGATCGGCCGGGCGGATATGTCCCGGTTGATGGAGATCGCCCAGGTGTTTACGGGCGCGAGCAAAGGCATGAACGAATTCGGCGAGTGACCCCGAAAGGTCGTCCCTCGCCGGAATTTTTAGGAATCCCGACTTCGGGGGAGGAGAGAGCTATGAAAAAGAAGGGAGTGGTCTTTCTCGCCGCGGCCTTGGGCCTCGTCTTCATGGGGCAATTTGGCACGACAAACGCCGGGCCGGTGTCCCAAGCCTCGGCCGGACAATCCGCCGAGGCGAGCAACTTGGCAGAGAGGCAATTTACCGAAGCGGTCACGTTCCTCAAACAGGAGAACTTCCCTGATGCGATCGCCGCCTACGAAAAGGTCATTCAATTGCTTCCCGAAAGCCCGATCGCCCAGGACGCCCGCTACTGGATCGGGCAGACCTACTTCCGGATGGGGAAGTACGACGAGGCGTTGTCCGTTTTCAAGAAGCTCCTCAAAGAATACCCGAAAAGTCCGATCGTTCCTGCTACGCAGCTGATGGTTGCCCGTGTCGAACAGGAAAAGAAGAATCCTTCCCAGAGGGCCGTTCAAAATGAGGTCAGTGATCGAGATGTCATTATCGATCCGGCCACAGGAGCGAAATATAAGAAAATCGGCGAGCTCACGGGGAAAAAAGCAGTAATCAATTTTGTTCCAAATAATCTCTCGCGTTCACCCAGCGGGAAATTCCTTCTCTTTGATAATCTCGTCATTCCTCTTGACGAGAATGAGCCCTTCAAGCTGGTGGAGAACCCTAAAGCGCTCAGGTTCACCTGCTCTCCTGACGGTAAAAAAGTCGCTTACTACACAGATGAAGGGATCTGGATCATCCCGATCTCGCCGGAGACGGGCCGGCCTACAGGACCAGCGAGGAGAATTCTCGATTATGTGCATAGATTCAGGCCTGAAGTCAGCTGGTCTCCCGATTCAAAGAAGTTCGCCTTTGAATGGGGAAAAGACGACAAGGGAGGAGATATCTGGACCCTCTCGATTGAGGACGGCGCTCTGAAACAGCTCACGGATGACCCGATCTGGGAGGGCCGCCCGCTCTGGTCGGGGGACGGCAAGTGGATTGCCTATAACCGAGGGGGCAGCATTCTCTATTTTGTCCCCGCGGAAGGAGGGACTCCCAAGAAAATTATGGACAACTGCCGCCCTTATTCCTGGTCTCCGGACGGCGAATGGCTCTGGTATCACGATGGTATAAAGCCGCGGCTCTACCGAGCATCGGACGGGCGTGTCTTTGAAATCACTTCCCCCGAAGGTGTCGGGGCATTTTTTTCCTGGTCTCCGGACGGTAAAACGGCTTTCTTTTACCGTTCCTCTTATGATTATGCCCCACTGGCCAAGGCTGTGTCGACACGTGGGGGCCCGTCTTTCCAGCTCGGGCGCGGACTTCTTCTCTGGCCGTATGTTCATTTCTGGTCCCCTGACAGCCAGATGATCGTGACGAGCGGCGGGGGTTTGAACGACCGAGACCTCTTCATGATCCCGATTTCTGGAGGCCAGGCGACTACTATAAAGCTTGATATCTCCGGTGAGAATGACTTCCAGCCGAGGTCCGTTTCCCCCGACGGAAAAAGGCTGCTTATGTTTGTTCCTCAAGGCGGGGAAAAGGAAGACCTCTATGTCGCTTCTCTTTCGCTCGAGGAGGGCCGAACAATCGGCCCCGCCGTCAAGATTTTCAGCGGCAGGGATAAGAAACCCGTTGGATACGGGAAAATAGACGAGTGGGCCTGGTCGCCCGACGGGAAGCGGTTGGCCCTCGTCCACGAGGGAGATATCTGGGTGGCGTCGGCTGAGAAGGACAATTCCGTCCGTATCACAAAGGATCCCGCCTACGAAACTTTTCCGGTCTGGTCTCCGGATGGGAAAAACATCACCTTTGTCGAAAGAAAGGACATCTTGCGTGGCGGTCAATCGCTCTATGTCGTTTCGAGTTCGGGCGGAGAACGCCAAAAAATTTGGGCTGATGGCGATAAAGAGGAATTCACGTGGTCCCTTGACGGAAAAGAAATCCTGGTCGTTTCGGAAGGATTCATCCACGCCGTCCCCTTATCCGGCGGAAAATCCCGACAACTCCTCGACCTCAAAAAGGAAGGCCTGAAAGAAGATCTCAAATTGGTCCAGGGGCTGTGCTGGATCCCGGACGGCAAGAAACTCGCCTTCATGACCTCGGACGGTTGGACCCATCGGATCTTTCTGGTCTCTCCCTCAGGCGGGGGTCTGACCGAGCTGGCCTCCGATGATCCCACCCTGAAGGATTGGATCTACCCCTCTCCCGACGGCAAGTGGATTTCCTATGTTACCGAGGAATGGGTCAAAGCCCGTCCGAGCGAGACGATCTGGGAGGTGAAAGTAGGGGATCTTGTCAAGGAAAAGAAGTAAGAAGTAGTTCGCCTTACTTTTTGCCGGCGGATTTCGGCAAGAAGTCGTCCATCTTCGTTGAATTTATGGACGAGCGGGCCGGCTTCGCCGTAGATAACGCCCTTGCCGTCGTGGCCTTCATGTCTGACGAGGCTCCTGCGGGAACTCCCGCGGCTCAAGAACCACGCGGAGGCCCACGACGATCTCCAGGACTCTCTGCCGCGACAAAGTCCCGATCTTTTCCTTGAGGATGGATTTGTCCACGGTGACGACCTGCGACACGTTGACGACGCTCGGCCGGGGCAGGTTCGCTTCGCCCTTCCGAAGGAGGAGATTCCCCGGGGCCTTGGCCCGAGCCAGGTTCGAGGTGATGGCGCACAGGACGGTCGTTTGGATACGGCTGGCGTTGAAAACATCGTTCTGAACGACGACGTGGGGCCGCCGGAAGCCGGGGCCGGACCCGCGCGGCACCCCGGTGTCGAGCCAGAAGACGTCGCCTTGGGCGATCACCATTCTTCCTTCTCGAGAACGGTGCGCTTGTAGAGATCCAACGCCGCCTGTCGAGCGACCTTTTCCTCCTCTGTTTCCGGCGTCGCATAGACCTCATCGAGAGTATCCATCATGCGGCGGGATTCAAGCTTTCTCAAATAATCCCTGACGGCCTCGACGATGACCTCGCTCCGCGAGCGTTTCTGTTCTTCGGCGGCCTTCTTGACGTCACGGAAGACACAGTCAGGTATGGAGATAGCAACCTTCATACCATTAGTATGAACAATGGTATGTCCGTTGTCAAGCTCTCCCGGCTGGCCGATCTCCTTCATCTCATCAAGAGGGACGTTCCGGCAGACCGCATCGTCTCACCTGAGGCAAGTTTCCCGTGTGGAGACGTATGCCCCCGTCTGGGATGGGAAGAGCTCATTTTACAGGCTTCAGGAAGTTCTCCATTACCCAGATTTCGTTCGAGGCTTCACTCACGGCATGGTAGGCAAGCTGCTTTCCGTCGGGGCGGACGCTCGGAGAAGAAAGCCCCTTGGCTGTCAGCCCCATTGTCTGGACTTCGCCGCCCTGTGCAGGAATTCGCAACAGCTCGCCGATTTCTGTGGACATCGATCCTCTGACGACCAGGAGATAGCGCCCGTCCGGAGTCCACTCCAGCCCTTGATTTCCGGGGATGAATCCAGGCCATGGGCTCCTGAATAATTCACGGGGTTCTTCGCCTTCGGGCGAGACGGCTTTAACTACTGATGTTACCGGCCAGGAACCCTCGTGGACAACAAACGCCAGCTGCCGGCCGTCGGGCGAAACAGCTCCTTGCGGACAAGAAATTCCAAAACCTCCCTGGCGAAGATCTCGGCGAGCCGCACATCGTCGATCCGCGGGATCTTATGGAAGACTCCCGCCTGAAGGTTGATCCGGTCCCCGAAGGTCTGGATGGTTAATCCGCTTGGCATGACACGACGGGCAGAATCCCCTGGTGCGGCAAGAGAACATAACGAGCCGCTCCTCCCTACAGCCGGGACACCGGATGCGGGCAGCGTTTCGCAGTCCTCATGAGACGGCAACGGATCATGAGGGCAAACCCGCGCTTCGGATTGCCGCAGTCGAGATAGCGCTTCAAATCTCGAAGCCGGAGATCTTCAACACGGACCAGGGCGCGCAATTCACGAGTACCGATTTTACGGGACTCTTGAAAAAATACGGCGTTAAGGTCAGCATAGACGGCCGCGGTCGGGTCTTTGACAACATCTTCATCGAGCGGCTGTGGCGCTCGGTGAAATACGAGGAGGTGTTTCTGCACGAATACCAAACGGTGGCGGAGGCGAAACGAGGGCTCGGGGAATACTTCCGTTTTTATAACGAGGAGCGTCTTCACGAAGCCTTGGGTTATCGGACACCCCACGAACTGTATTTTGGAACGTCGGCTTTGGGGTTGCCGACGGCTGTTTAAGATGATGCCTTTTCAAGCCCAGATGCCGTTCGCTCAAATCTCCAAGTATTCATTGCGTTCGGACATGGGCAGCGTTACAATGGTTCCGCCGGCGGGTCCGGAATGCACCATCATCTGGCCCCTGAACTGTCTAACCAATGGGGGCCACTTCAGTCGAAGGGCCAGATAAAGTATTAAAATATGAATAACTTGTACAATATTTTAAGGATCAATGCTATGAAAATTCTAAATTTTAAAACAACGCTTTTTCTTGCTATTGTGAATTTAGTGTTTACCCTGGGGATAGTAAATGCTCAGCAGAAAAAGGAAGGTCCATTTACCCAATTTGCCAACCGGTTACAATGGGAAGATGAAGGAGAATTGTTTTGGATCGATCCATTTGGTTCAAATTCGATCAGGTTCCGTTCATCAAAAAGCCTGAGAATTTCTGAGGAGAACTGGAATTTGCTACCTCAGCTTGAAACCCATTTTGAGATAACTATCAGTAAAGAAAAGGCTACCGTCATTAATGGAAAGATCCGGGTAGAGATTGACGCCAAAGATGGCCGGATTAAGTATCTGAATGACAGGGGCAAGGTCTTACTTCAAGAATCTAGTCACAGACACCATGCTCATTTTGCAAGGCAGTTTAAGAGCCGTGGCAGCGATCATTTCGAATTAAAATTGACCTTTGATGCCGACAAGGATGAGCATTTATACGGAATGGGGCAATATCCAAATGATTGTCTTGATTTGAAAGGGACAGTTCTGGAACTGGCCCAGAAAAATACCCAAATATCCATTCCATTCTTATTATCAAGTAAGGGATACGGATTTATTTGGAACAATCCGTCAGTTGGCCGGGCTGAGTTAACTATATCCAATACCAGTTTTTATGCGGAATATGCCAGGCAGATTGACTATGTAATCTATTCAGGGGACTCACCGGCAGAAATTGTCAGGAAATATTCCGATCTGACAGGAAAATCTCCTGAAATGCCATATTTTGCGTCCGGTTTCTGGCAATCAAAGCTTCGATACTCTTCACAGGATGAACTTCTGTCTGTTGCGCGGGATTATAAAAAGCGTGGTTTGCCGATTTCTGTTATTGTTGCCGATTTTTATCACTGGCCAACCACAGGCGACTGGAAATTCAATTCAAAATTCTGGCCTGATCCGAAAGGTATGATCAATGAACTTGAGGCTATGGGGATTAAATTGCTTGTCTCCGTTTGGCCGACACTCAACATCAAGAGTGAGAATTATAATGAATTTATTCAAAACAACTATACCATTCGTCCTGAATTTGGCAACAATGTGTTTCTTTCGATTATCTATAAGCAGGCCCAGGCTATCGATAACCTGACATTTGTGGATGTTACGAATCCGGGTGCACGTGATTTGTTCTGGTCTAAAATCAAAGAGAACTATTTTAATCAGGGGGTGCGCCTATTTTGGCTGGATGAAGCTGAACCCGAGATCGATCCGCTTGACTACGAGAATTTAAGGTATTACATTGGCAACGGACTGGAAGTATCCTGTATTTATCCATACTATTTGGCTAAAACTTTTTACGAAGGTCAGGTGAAGGAGAATCAGTCTGAAATTATCAACCTTATTCGATGTGGCTGGATTGGCAGTCAGCGATTTGGAACAGTTTTATGGTCGGGCGATATAGATGGTACATTTGAAAGCCTGCGGCGGCAGATCAAGGCTGGTCTGAACATCTCTTTGTGCGGTATTCCATGGTGGAATTCCGATATAGGCGGATTCTACGGAGATTCAGTGTCAAAAGAATACCGGGAATTGTTGATTCGATGGTTTCAATATGCGACTTTCACGCCAATAATGAGACTTCATGGAATACGTTATCCATACCGGTCTATTGAGGGACAGGTAGTAGGTTCCGGAGCCCCAAATGAAGTCTGGAGTTATGGCGACGAAGCATACAAAATAATGACACATTACCTGAAGCTTCGGGAAAAACTTCGCCCATATATTATGATTAATATGAAGAGGGCTTCTAAGGATGGCACACCCATGATGCGGCCTCTTTTCTATGATTTTCCTGAAGATAAAACATGCTATACTGTAGAGGATCAATATATGTTTGGTCCGGATTTGTTAATTGCCCCAGTCTATGAATCAAAAGCTGAAACAAGAAAAGTCTATCTTCCAGCCGGATCAAGGTGGAAAAATTCATTTTCAGGTATTGAATATGAGGGTGGCAGGATAATAGAAGTAAAACTGTCTCTTGAAAATATACCAATATTCAGCAGGTACGGATCTGATTTTTCAATCAAATAGTAAATCGCTGGATTTTAAACAAAAAATCAAAACCAGCGACTTTCCAT
>Ga0315291_10006478_pt1 | contig 14543 bp, 13 predicted proteins | sample YL17G12_20_MG_FD_203070 | JGI IMG/M metagenome (GOLD analysis project Ga0315291, IMG submission 203070) | Sediment microbial communities from Yellowstone Lake, YNP, Wyoming, USA - YL17G12_20 | ecosystem: Environmental > Aquatic > Freshwater > Lake > Sediment | place: USA: Wyoming | collected...
CACTCTCTCACGGCCTCTGTTTCTCCGTTCTCATGAGCAATACAAAACTCTAGAACGTTATCTCGCAGTCAAGTTTGTTCAGGTCATGCAGCCCAAAAGGGCATTTCTTTTCTCATCATTTCAACGTACTCATTCAACGATTCTCTTTCATCTTCAGTTAACCTATCCAAAAACGTCAACAGCAGCAGCTTCGCGTGTTGTTCAGGTATCTTCGCGTACAAGATGTCTTTCTCAAAAACATGTCTGCCAACGACCGGTTTATCCATGGAAACAGCCACCTCCATCCCCTTGCTCGCCTGTGGCAAAGCTTTGCCCTTATCCTGAATCTGCTGGATTTCGCCTAGTTCTTCACCATCTTCGGCTCTAAGTAACGAAATTCTCGGCAAGATTTTCCCTGCCAAGATCTCAACGCCGAAAATGGCTGGCTTCGCTCTGCGGAAAACAAAGCCCTGCATCACTTGTATTTTCGCTGGGCTCACAAGTGTTTCAAACTGTTGGTCAGATGTTCTTTCACGCTGGCTCTTGAACCATGCCAAGTACTCTTCAATGACTTGATAGATTACTTTTTCGCGGAAGATTTTGACGCCATTGATTTCGGCTTCTTTTTCTGCATCAGGCAAAATCCTAACGCCGAAAGCCAAAACCACGCCGTAGGCTGGGTCATTCTTTTTTACGACGGTTGCTTCTACGATGTCCCTTTTCGAGAGGTCTCCAACGTCTGCGAGCCTTATTGGTATGTCGTTTCTCTTCAGGATCTCTGCAATGGCTTCCAGCGAACCTAGCGTGTCCGTCTTCAGAATAACGCCGTTGGTGTCTGTGGCGATTCTGATTTTGTCGATTTCTTCAGTGACAAGCTTCGCGTACTTTTCAGGGTCATCGCCATCAGGTACAGTGTATAGTGGTGCGCCCGCTAATGCTCCATCTAGGTCTGGTGCAACAATCTTGATTCCAGCCGCAGCTGAAACGGATTTTACAGATGAAAACTTGTCTCGTGGGTCTCTGATTTCATCCAGAGGTTTGGGAACCAGAATGGCCCTGACGCGGGTTACGATGGGTTTTTCTCGGCCACCGACGACGATTGTGTCATCCTTTTGCAGGTTTCCGTCATAGATTATCGTGTTGAGCGTCAAGCCTAAGCCAGGCTCTTCTTTTACCTCTAGGACTGTGCCTTTGGCGGGTCCCTCAGTAGTCTGCAGGCGTTTTTTCAGGTACTGTTGCGCCAAGCCTACTAGAACCATCAACAATTCTGTTATGCCTTCTCCGGTTTTTGCACTGGTAGGTACTAACGCTATAGTCTTCGTGAAGTCTCTTATGTTGTCAAAACGGTCTGTTCTGAATCCCAAGCGAGAGAACGCGCCCATGACGTCATAGATTCGGCCGTCCAAGTCCTGCCTGACGTACGGGTCTTGCTGTTGATATGCTTTCAAGAAAGGCGTGTCAGGATACGACGTCCAGCCTGGCACACGGTCGATCTTGTTTACAGCAACGAGAAATGGTGTTTTGCGTGACTTCAATATCTCTATACATTCGTAGGTCTGCGCCTCAAAGCCTCTAAGAACGTCGATTACAACGATTGCGATGTCGGCTACGCTGCCTCCTCTTCTGCGAAGATTCGTGAAAACTTCATGTCCAGGCGTATCAACGATTAGCAAACCTGGGATCTCAACTTCAGCCTTGACCATTGAAAGAGTTGGTCCGACTAACTGTTTGATCGTATCAACTGGAAAGAAGCTTGCGCCGATGTGTTGTGTGATGCCTCCTGCTTCACGTGCCTGAACGCTTGTCTTCCGAATCTTATCCAAAAGCGAAGTTTTTCCTGAATCTACGTGACCTAGGACACAAACGATGGGTTGACGGACGGGCATGTTGCAGAATCTCCTTTGATGGGGTAGATAAACTGGGTTTACTCAATCACACGTTTCACAGTTAATAAGTTATCACCCTAATAAGTTCAGCTTGAACTCACAACATTTTTTAGACTGCTTAAAATAGGGTGTTGGTAGGTGAAGCTTGGCATGTCTTTCTGCACGAAATGTGGGGCAAAACTGAAAGAAAATGACGTGTTCTGCTATGCGTGCGGTGCACCAGTTTCCAAAGTGGTTAGAGAGGAGTTTTCGGTATCTGCCGAGAATCTTGTCGAAAGAGTCAAAGAACTGCTTCATGAAGGGAACGTGACTAGAATAATCGTCAAGAGTGACAGTGGAAAGGTATTGCTGGAAATACCCGCCACTATCGGCGTTATCGGCGCTGTTATCGCTCCTTGGCTTGCAGCATTGGGCGTGATTGCCGCTTTAGCAACGAAATGTAGAATAGTGGTTGAAAGAAGGGAATGAGCTTACTCTGTCTTTGCAGTCATCAAAACTATTCCTGCAACTATGAGCACGATGCTTAGGAGCCCGAAGAGTCCCACGAAGCTCTGTAGCGCTTGCGTGCTCGTAAAAGTGTAGTATGCTGCTAGGCCACCGACAACGAGAATTAGCAAGCCGAGGAATTTCTCGGCTGTGTTCAGTCCAAAACTTCCCTCTTCACTCATCATTATTCCTTCTATACATGCGCTTTCTACTTAACATGTAAAACGGTTATTTTAAATTTCCCGTTTCCTATTTGGTTTCTTCGAGCTTAGCTGGCAAGTACTCATCCACTATGTATGTTAGACCATACCTGCTGAAAGCCTCTTGCTCCGCCTTTCGTCGGATCTTCATGAAGGTTTTGATTTCTCTTCGCCACAATGGATCAACATAGCGCGGGTCTCTCTGTAACTCGTTCAGCCTTTTCATGTCCATTTCATCCAAAGGAATCGTCGGTAGCTTGTAGTTCACGATGTCTGTGGCCCACACTCCACTCCACTTTGCGTCAGGCGTTGTCAGTTCTCTCAGGTGTGCTGCGTTTGCAGAACCCGAGATTATCACCATGGCTATGTGCATGCCCCATGGGTCTCCGTCCGTGAATATGTAGACTGGCAGTTTGAGTTCGCTGTTTAATCGTCTGATGAAGTGTCTTGTTGCCCTTGGCGCTTGTCCAGCCGTCAAGACAAGCATTGCATTGTACTTCCTGTGCACATTTTCCTCTATAAACCTTGTAAATAGACCGCCCTTCTCTATGGCTATGACCTTGTCCGCCGTGGTCTTGACGAACTCGGATGAGGTTAAGGCCGGTCCAATCAGCACGCCGTCAGGGTGAGAGTCCAAGTTCAGTGTTTTTCCTTCATAACCGGGCACGGTGTACTCTATTGTTAAGTCACCGAACACTGCGGAGCGTTCCTCTGGGAATATGTTGAAGTCCTCTCTTGACAAGCCCAGCACGGTTTCCAAGTCTGTTATGATGTTGTTTGATTCTTGTTGATCTTGGAACGTCATTTCGTAGGCCTGTGCCGAATAGTAAACGTCTCTCAGCGTTGATGTCTTGCGTTGCGAGGAGAGTTCATTCGAGAAGAACGCTGCCCATGTGAGTTGTGTAAAGGGCTTTAGGTGCCGTACGTTACGTGAGCTTCTGTGAACCCTTCGATCGCCCAGTATAAATTGTCTCAATTGCTTGTCGTAGGTTATGTTTTCGGTTGAACGGCTAGGCATGTCAATCGCAGGAAAACGCCCTGTATCAAGCTGATCATAGATACTAGCGCCTAGGCCTGCCAGGCTCTCCAATACTTCCTTTTTTCTTTCCAGTATACTACTTCTATGCTTCTTCTGCTCCATGCTTTCTCACACTCGTCAAGAGCTTCTCAATATCAGGCAATTTCTCTTTGCCGGCAAGCTTAGTTGAGAACTGTGCTATCTTGGGCAAGTACTTGTTGAAGATTCCAAGTCGTTTCTTCTCTCTGTCCACATGTTCCCTTTTCGACATGAAGTGCCCTATTTGCCGCGCAACTTCTCTCAGTCCATTGGCTATTTCCCTTCTGACCTCAGGTCTATCCGCGATGAACTCTTTTCCAACGGTCTTGTAGGGTACCTTCGTGCTGCAAATATGCACAAGAATCGCGATCGGCATGTCAGGCATAACCCTGTACCGGCGCCAGTTCATAGTTGTTATGACCCTCATTGAAATGTCGCTTGCCTCATCATACAACAGGGGAATTCTGTTAGCAAAACGATAGAGTATAAAAGTTCCTCTTTTCGGGACCTCTCCGCCATACGCGATACCGGTTTCAATGATGAAGGGATGACCAGCATAGGTTGCAGGTCTGCGCTGATGGACAACCGCGAATTCGGGTTTCAACTCTTTCAGTATGCCTGCCTTTAGGAGTTCTTCGCCTAGGGGTGAGAGACAGCTTGCGTCTGGCGGCAGGAAATCCTTGTACTTCTTGAGCATGTGCATTAGTCTGACGATTTCTTCATGGGAGAGTTTCTTCGGGTTCTTTGATGGACTTAGGTTGCTGAATTCTAGGAATTTCTGCGCGGTGATTTCGCCGACTCTGTGGAAGTGGTTCTTCAGAAACTCCTGCATGGTTTTGTAGGGCGTCACTTGTATGAGCCGTTGGAGAAGCTCTACATCAACTCCATAAGGATGTGGCTTGGTTTCTTGCGGTGGCGCAGGCATGTCTTTTGTGACTCTGGTAAACTTGTAAAGTCTTCCTTTAGGGTCGACGAAGGTCAGGTTCGCGTATGGGTTCACCATGGCGGTCTGTTTGAAATAATCCAAGATCTTTGGCATGGCGCGCAGGTAATCGCCTTCTAAAGTGAACTCGACAACGGTTCCTCGCCACTGTTCTTTGTTTATGAGCACTTTTCTATCCATTATTAGTGGACGGTTTTTCTGAATGTCTATCATGAGCTTGTACTCGTAGATCTTGGTGATGCCCGTGCTTGAGGTTACAGTGGCCGGCTGATGCGTAGTGATTTGGCCGTAAAGGATTGCCATTTTTCCGCCGAGGCCAAAGGTTCCTCTTTGCTGTTTCAACTTGTATTTTGAGCCGAAAAGCACTTGCCCGAAAGCTGATGGTATGTGTCTTGGCTGGATTCCTATGCCGTTGTCTTCAACTCTTAGCTTGTAGATCTGGGTTTCAGGGCTGCCTTCTCCTTCGTATGAAAGCCTAACGTAGATTTCAGGTGGGATCCTAAGGCTTTCCGCAGCGTCCAGAGAGTTTTCTACTAGTTCTCTTATGGCTGCGAAGATGGCTCGGGACGGGTTCGTGAAGCCCGCTATGTCTCGGTTCCTGTAGAAAAAATCGGCTGCACTGATCTCCTCAAACGTGGTCTGAGCCAACTCAGCTTCTCCTAAGCATTTTCCAACATGAATTGGTCTTACGATATGTTCTGCTCATTCTTTAACTTAACTACACATCTCAAGAGCAAATGATTATTCCACGTTGCCATAAACGTGCTACAAACATGCTATGGCGCAAAACACGGCAAGACACCTGCAATTTTCCAAGATAGCGTCTCATTTATGACCCTATTCTTTGCTACTGACTTTTCGCAGCGTACGTGTATAGTAGTATTCTCCTATTTGTTTCTGAAACTTGTCCAGTTTCGAGTCTTCCTTGTTGACTCTAGGCCTTTTTGTCATGGAGTCTCTTCGGAACGTCACTTCCATCTCTTTCAGAAACATGTTCATGCCCTTTCTGAGGCTCGTAGGAGCGTATGCAACACCCTTCACGCCTGGTTCTCCTGAGAAAACCATCAAATGATCTGCTATGAAGTCTTGAGTGACCACGTCATGTTCCACTACAAAAGCCGTTGCATGGTGATTTTCAACTACTCTTCGAATAGTCTTAGCCATATTCAGCCTTTCTTCCACGTCCAAATAGGCGCTTGGCTCGTCAAGCAGGAAAAGTTCAGCTTCGCGAGATAAGCATGCAGCAATCGCTATTTTCTGAAGTTCGCCACCACTGAGCTCATTCACATCCCTGTCCAGAAGCGCGTTTATTCTCAAGGGTTGAAGGATTTCTGTATTGTACCAACTTGAAGAGAAATTGTCTTTGGCTATGCTCATGAGGAGCATCTGAACAGTGCCCTCGTATTCCGCCGAAATGTATTGTGGCTTGTAACTTACTTTCAGTTTGTCAAACTTCTTTCCATCATCCGCCGCCTCAAGTCCGGCCAGTATTTTCACGAATGTTGTCTTACCTGTGCCGTTTGCGCCCAAGATTCCGATGATTTCTCCTCTTTTGATCTCGCCTGCATGCGCAACGAGCTTGAACCCTTTGAAAGTTTTCTGCAGTTGTTCCCATTCTAGGAGTATTTCACCGCTGGCAATGCTTGTTGCAGGTGGCTTTTCATGGAAAACTATTGCCTCCTTTCTGAACCGGATGTTTTCGTCTGGAATGTATCCTTGCAAGTAGATGTTTATGCCTGTTCTCACGCCGTGAACGTTTGAGACGACACCGTAGACCCCGGGTTCCCCATAGAAAACGCATATTTGATCAGACAAGTAATCTATTATGGCGAGGTCGTGTTCAGCCACGATTATTGTTTTTTGTTCGTCTTTCAGTTTTCTTATGGTTTTGGCGACCTGAAGCCTTTGCTTCACATCCAAGTAGCTTGAAGGTTCGTCAAACAAGTAGACATCTGCGTCGCGAGATATTGCGGCTGCTACGGCCACACGTTGGAGTTCGCCTCCGCTTAGGACTTCGAGTGGTCTTTCCCAGATCTGTTTGAGGTCAAGCTGCTCTGCGATGTCTCCCAACTTTCTTCTTTCATCTACTTTTTCAAGAAGATCCCCAACATTCCCAGAGACCGCTTTTGGAATCTTGTCAACATATTGCGGTTTATGCGAGATTCTAAGCTTGTCTTCGCTCAGTTTCTGGAAATATTCTTGCAGTGTTGATCCTCTGAAGTGCTGGATTATCTCGTTCCAACTGGGCGGTTTCTCAAAGTTTCCGAGGTTCAGTTTGAAGTCTCCGGAAAGTATTTTGAGTGTTGTTGTTTTGCCTATGCCATTTTGCCCCAGTAATCCTAAAACCGTGCTTGGAGATGGTGTGGGCAGTCTGAAGAGTTTGAAGGTGTTAGGTCCAAAACGGTGGCTGCAATCCTTGTCTAGTTCGTTTGGAAGGTTGATAATCGAAATGGCTTTGAACGGGCATTTCTTGACACATATTCCACATCCGGCGCATAATGATTCAACGATAACTGCTTTCCCGTTCTCAAATCGTATGGCTTCTATGCGGCTTCGTACTATGGGACAGAAATGATGGCATAGCGTGTTACAATGCTTTGGCTTGCATCGATCAGCATCTAACACTGCTACTCTCGTCATTGCCAGCCCGTGATAAGAATGGTCACAACATGTAGGTTATAAATATGAACCTTAGCCTCACACGAAAGCGGCAAAGAACTCGGTAAAAGAAAAAACGCAAAAAGGTGCTTAAAGCACCGGACTGTTACCCTTCCTCGTCTTCCCAATCTTCTTCGTCCCAGTCTTCTTCTTCCCAATCCTCTTCCTCTTCATCCACCACTTTCTTGCACCTCCTCACATTTTTGAGGCTACTGAAATCATCTGCAACGTTTTAACGTTGTCGTTCGTCAATTGTCGAGAAAGAAAAGCCAGCAAATGATGAACAAAGAAGGGTTAGGCATTTTATTTCACAATTTTCGCCGTGAGAGAGGTCGCTGGTTCCTTCATTTCAGGCGTCAAGTACGCCCAACACATATTCGGAGAATTATGGGCAGCACCTATTTTCCCATGAGCGTCAACAGATATTAGACCCATAGAATTGTAGGTTGCGGGCATTCGCTTGTTAACCAGCTTTATCGCTTGTTCGGTAGCTTCTTGTGCCGCTTTCCCATTTTCCATGTAGTTGCAGACAGTCTTGGCCAAGACAAGCCGTATCGCTATTTCGCCGATGCCTGTGGCAGAACATGCTCCGCTTAGATTGTCAGCATACGTGCCGCATCCAATCAACGGCGAGTCTCCAATCCTGCCTGGAAGTTTTAGAGGGAAGCCGCCTGTAGAAGTGGCTGCCGCAACGTTTCCATTCTTATCAAGGGCAACGGCACCAACTGTTTCAAGATTGAAGAGTTCGGGGTGGCTTTTCACTAGAGCGGCCAGTTTTGGTAGCTCGAATTTGCCTTCAAGCAGAGCCTTTCTTTGCTGTTCATAGTATCTTAGTCTGAGTTCTGACACAGGGTTTCTTCTCTCAAGCTTGTAGGCGTTGGCTAGTCTTTCAGCTCCTTCACCCACCACGAAAACATGATCCGTTTTTTCCATAACAATCTTGGCCAAACGAATGGGATTCTTAATGTCACGAAGGAGTCCAGTGGCTCCAGCCTCTAATGTCTTCCCGTTCATTATCGCGGCTTCCATTTCCACGTTCTTCTCAATGTTTAGGCTTGAACCGTAGCCGGCGTTGAAAACACCGTCGTCTTCCATGGTTGCCACAGCTTCCATGACGCTGTCCACGGCGTTTCCGCCGCTCTTCAGAATGTCGAAGCCGTTCTTCGCGGCTTTCGTGACGCCTTCCAAGCCGGGCTGACTGCGTTCAGGTTGCCAAGTCCCAGCACCGCCATGAACGACTATCACGGGTTTCTGTAGTTTAGTCAATAGTGTTTTCTCCTTCTTGCTTGCTAGAATAGTCTCCAACTGTTTAACGCTGATTTAAGTCTGGTGTTCAGAAACGAAATCAAAATAGATAAATGCCCGATCGTCGGCGTTAATCTTGGGATGATGTGAGGCGACGGCTAAGAGCTAGAAGCTGTGACAAAGCCACTAACCTGCACTGACCCGGAAAAACTGTTTTGGAAACATTATAATCCACCCCTTACGAATAGCCTTGTCATTGGTGCTAACTTCACGGTGCAAGAATGTTAAGAGACTTCAATCTTCTGGCTACAACGTATCGCGGATTTGAAAAGAAAGCTTGCTTTGAACTAGAGTATTTGCTCGAGAAGCTCGGAGACGCCGACGCGGGCATCAACAGAAGCGGTATTGCAGGTCTTGTGGCTGCAAAAACCGTTCTTGATCCATTCGAGGTCTTGAAGGAGCTGCGCGAAACCTTACGTGATCACCCCTATGAATTCAGGTACATTCTGCGATTGATTCCCATTGAAAAGGTCGTGCGCACAGACCTAAATGATATTACAGATGCCACAAAAGAACTCGGTTTGAGGATAGGTGAAAACGAGACGTTTCGCATCACCGTTGAGAAGCGCTTCACAGCAATGTCTAAGCTGGAAATCATTGAAGCAGTTGCGGCGAGCATTAAGAGAAAAGTTGACTTGGACAAACCTGACAAGGTTCTTTTGATCGAGGTTGTTGGAGGATTGACTGGCTTATCCCTAATGGGTTCTGATGGTATCTTGTCTGTTTTGAAGGAAAAGATGATCTAGTCAGCGGTTCGTGGAAAGCAAGGCCATGTGTTCGATGACTAGATTGACCAGTGTTTCCTTGACTCCACATTTCCTTTTAGCGGACTCTAGCTCTTCCCCAGTGACTCCGAAAATCTCCTGGATTTTCGCTGCTCTTTCGCCTGTAAGTTCTAGAACTTCATCATCCGGTTGAGCGTTGATTTGTCTAGAAATTCTTGACAGAACTGACTTGACCGTTTCTGCTTTTTCGCCGACCACTGTTATGGCTATCTCCGTCATTTGCGACTTTACTCCGAGGGTCTCTGTGGCTTTTCGAATTTGGTTTTGAGCTGAAGCGTACAGCATGATCTCAATAGTCAGCTTCTTTGAGATAGAATCCTTGTTTCTGAACGCTGTTAACGCATTTAGAACTGCAAAGTACAGGTGTTGCCAAGTAGCGATCAGCTGAGCGTTGAAGACCTGAACATCAGTATCAGCTGATTTTTGACTGTTGATCGTTTCCAGAAATTCGTCGAGATTCTTGATTTCAACGTTTCTGAAACCTGTTACTAGAACATATTTCCTGAATTCTTCGATGTATTTCAGCAACTCTCTTCCTCAAAGATTTCTCTTAGGAATCTCTCAATGAGTTCGGCTTTTATCCCTGCTTTGATAAGTTTCGATTTTTCCTTATCAATAGTTTGGCCTTTTTCTTTGCATTTCTTGCTGATTTTCCGTATGGCCTCTTTTATCTCCCACGGGAAAACTATCCAGCGGCTTGTTTCCTTCTCGTAATAGTCTGGTTTCACGATGCTCCAAGGCTTATAGTATACTGTAGCTATCTTAGTTTCTGCGGCACCCTGCTTTTTGACGTGTTCTTTGACAACTTCTAGGCTTTTGCCTGTGTCAGTAACCTCATCGACGATTAGCACTTTCTTGGAGGCAACAGGTACGGACACAGGTTGGGTCAGCACGGGTTCGCTTTTTGTCTCCGCGACTCCAACGTAGAACTCGGCTCTCACGTTGGCAAGGTTAGGATTATCTAGCAGGTCTGAGAGCACTCTTGCGGGTGGCCATCCACCTCGGGAAACGCCCACGATGACGTCTGGCGCGAATTTGTCCAGTCGTATTCTCTCAGCCATGTTGAGAAGCATGCTGTATATTTCGTCCCACGTTGGAATCTCAAACTCGGGTTCCGAGTCCACAGCTCTGCCTCACGTAAGAGATTTTGCTGTCACTTTATAAGATTAAAAGTGAATCGTGAATCTCACCATGTTCAACGGTTTTGAGCTTTTTGTTCACGGTAACACCTTATGATTCAGGTCGAATAGAGCCAATCATGTGGCTGCCATGAGTCGATAGCCACTAAATGCTTGCCTAATTGCCGTGTCAGTTTGCACTCTTTCTTTCTGTGAATCTAGCTGATAATCTTAATTACTTCGTGACACTGCTAACTCTAGAGTGGTGCACCCTTGAAGGCTTTAGTCAACATTGCGTGCTACGATTTGAGGGTCAATGATCTGTCTGAAGACCGTGTACCGGAGACTTTAGCGCACGACGTCATGAGGGAAGGCGGCACTTTTGAGTAGAACCGCAAGAAATAGGGCGAGAGAGAAAGCCGATCTGCTTATCGTAAACGCTAATGAACTGGTTACACTTGCTGGCGACTCTCAAAAGCCCAGAGTCGGCAAACAAATGCGGGAGCTCGGAATCATACGTGACGGCTGCTTGGCTGTTAGGGATGGGCGTGTTGCTGCTGTTGGAAAGACTTCTGAGATTGCCAAGCTTTTCAGGGCTGAAGCCATAATAAGCGCTAATGGAAAGACTGTTTTGCCTGGTTTTGTGGATTCTCATACACATCTGATTTTTGCTGGTTCGCGCGAAGATGAGTTTCAGATGCGTGTCGAGGGTGCCTCCTTCTTGGAGATTCTGGGGGCCGGTGGGGGTATACTGAAGACTGTTCGGGATACGCGCAAAGCCAGTATTGATAGACTCGTGGATCTGGGCGTCAAGACGCTTGATGTAATGTTGGCACATGGAACGACTACTGTTGAAGCTAAGAGTGGCTATGGTTTGACGACTAAGGACGAATTAAAAATCTTGGAGGCTACGCGGCGCGTGAACCAGTTGCACACTGTTGATGTTGTTTCCACTTTCTTAGGTGCGCTTGCAGTTCCTCCTGAATATAAGGGGAACTTGCGAGGCTACGTTGATCTTGTAGCTGAGGAAATGCTTCCGAAGGTGGCGGCCTCAGTGCTTGCTGAATTTTGTGATGTTCTGTGCGAGAAAGGCGCTTTTGGGCTTGAGCAGTCTAGGCGGGTCTTGATGGCCGCCAAAAATCATGGTTTAAGGGTTAAGGTTCATGCTGATGAAATGAGTTGGTCTGGAGGCGCCGAGCTTGCGGCTGATGTGGGAGCAATTTCAGCCGAGCATCTGCTTTTTTCCTCTGTTGACGGGGTCAAAGCAATGGCCTCGAAGGGCGTGGTTGCAGTCTTGCTTCCAGCTGCCGCCTTAAGTTTGATGTTGGGACGGTTTGCCGATGCTCGATTGATGATTGACTGCGGCGTGCCAGTGGCATTGGGCACCGATTTTAACCCGAGCTGCTTGGTTGAAAGCATGCAATTGATTGTTGCGTTTGCGTGTCACTTCATGCGGTTGACGCCGGCTGAAGCCATAACGGCAGCGACCATAAACAGTGCTCATGCAGTCGGCAGAGCGGGCGATGTCGGGAGTTTGGAGGTTGGCAAGAGAGCAGATGTTGTCGTCTTGGATGCGCCTAATCACAAGTTCCTCGGCTACCATTTCGGGGTGAACTTGGTCGAGAAAGTGGTTAAGAACGGAAGAGTCGTTGTTGATAAAGAAGCAAACCCAAGCGAGATCGTTCACCTTGAAGAATGAAAACAAATAGCGTAGATGCGCCCAAATGGAAGAGATAGAAGCCTATTACACTGAAAAATCCAAGAAATATGATGAATCGTTTTCCATGCTGTACTTCAGAGTCTTTGATGCTATCACTTGGAGGTATCTTGAGCCATATTTACCTGTGAATCCGGTGGCGTTGGTTCTTGATGCTGGTGGAGGAACTGGTCGCTGGACGATTCGCATGGCTAAGAAAGCTCGGAAAGTTGTGTTGATGGATATTTCTGAAGGGATGCTGAAGGTGGCGGCTGACAGAATCAAGAGAGAGCACCTCGAAGACAATGTCGTTATCAAGAGAGGTGACATAGCAAGAACAGGCTATGCGGATCAGACCTTCGACTTGATCTTCTGTGAGCATGCACTTTTCCTCTTCAAAGAACCAGACATACTCTTAGATGAGTTGGCAAGAATCTTGAAAAGAAAAGCTACATTGATAATCTCAGCTCACAATCGCTATGTCACATCACTCGCAAGGTTGCCAGAAAGGCCAGAGTCAAAAGACCTAGAGAAAGCATTGATGTTGCTGTCTGAGAGAAAACATCAATTCATGACGCAAGACAACAAAGTCAAGGTTTTCACTTGGACTCCGGACGAATTTCGAAGTATGCTTGAAGGACATGGGTTTCACATAGAGAAAATCATCGGCAAGGGAATTACTATGCCATTGAGGATTTCGAATGAACTGTTTACAAGAAAAAAATACTCTGAAGATCTGTTCAACAGCATACTTCAGTTTGAACTTGCTTTATGCGACAAACCAGACGCATTAGCATTAGCTGGACATATGCAAGCAATAGCCCACAAAGAATAGAATCACAATTGTGGCAAACTGAATGGTATAGAAGACCCTTTGAAGGAAAAGGAGAATAACTCTCTTGTACAGGTACGGTTTTTCTGCAGAACAGTTTAGAAGTGATTCCTAGCAGGCTTGATTTGACCTTATCTTCAAGGAGACCCAGACACTGAAAAATCCAAGATCAGAAAAAACGTCTACCGAAAAATAGTTTCCCTTCTTCCTTTTTTCTATTATTTAGCGCGCGCGCTACGAGAATCTTAGTAAGAGACAAATGGATGCTTTAGGAAGACTTGACGAAGAACTGAAAAGAGCAGCTCTTATCAGAAGCTTGACAGATTACCTCTTGTCGCACGCCAACAACAGAGTATGAAATCCGCGCGCGGGACTCTGGAAACGGAACCGCGCACACGCATTGTTGAACTCAAATACAAAAATTCGGTTAGCGTGCGCTGTTGCTTACTAATTTGGGTTTTGGGGATAAAGTTTTGTCGATCGATCGATTGGAAACAAGATTTCGGCAAATACAGGAGTTTATCAAGAAATAACAAGCTCTAGCTTCTATCTTCGCTCTCTAACCACTCTTCTGTTTTGTCTCAAATCTATTCACCTTTTTTTAGAGTGCTTACGATGAATCTTTCGAGTTTTTCGATTACTTCGCTTATAAGTCATTTTTCAATCTTCTTTGTTTTCTTATTTCACTATTCCGACGATTATCTTGTAGAATGGTGTATTGTCCATAGTGCTTAATAATTATTCGCGCGCGCTCGAAGACGAATTCAGGGGATTGGAAGAACAATCGATCGATCGCAAGGAAAGAACTGGCGTATGATGTTATGCATTAGCACGCGCACCACAATTGAGAACTATTTCTTTAATCGCTTCTCCTTATGCTTTCTTCTTTTTTCTTCTCTTTCCTTTTTAGTCATTGGTTTCTTCTTGGTACTTCCCGTGCTCAACGCAATCACCACACTCAAGTAATCAGAATAGGGAATTAAGTTTTTGCGGCCTAACTAAAAGTTTCTAAGATTAGCCAGTCGTCTTTAGGTTCCCATCTCTTCCTTCTACACTTGCTTGCCTTCTCGCGCGCGCTAAATTAAAAAGGTGACAAAACTTCTATATATATTAGGTATCTGAGCTTGAACTAGCGGAGATCGAATATGAAACCTGAACATTATAAACCGATAAGGAAAGAAAAGCCCAAACGAAAAGGCAAGATTAGTGCGCGCAAAAGTCGAATGCTTGCAGTGGCTCAAAAATGGAAACCCATTACTTCTCCACAATTGCGTGAAGCTTACTCTACTAAAATAGAATGGGCAAGGAAGCTAATTCCCAAATTGAAAAAAGAAGCAGAAGCGCCGGAAGAAAAAGAAGAGCCTAGATAAGCGCACGCACGCGCGCGCTTTTTACGTTTCGCTTAATTATCCTAATGTTGTTCTTTTCCTAAGAACTATCGGAAGTACCAAATCGTGAATTACCATTCTGGTCATTTGAAATCACTCCATCTTAACTTTAAGAATCCATTTTCCTTTAGGATTGCCGTCTAAATCGACTCCTCTGCCCTTTAACACTTTAAATTCGCCCTGTTTCAAACCTAAATTTTGCGTGGCGAA
>Ga0315291_10006479_pt1 | contig 14543 bp, 10 predicted proteins | sample YL17G12_20_MG_FD_203070 | JGI IMG/M metagenome (GOLD analysis project Ga0315291, IMG submission 203070) | Sediment microbial communities from Yellowstone Lake, YNP, Wyoming, USA - YL17G12_20 | ecosystem: Environmental > Aquatic > Freshwater > Lake > Sediment | place: USA: Wyoming | collected...
ACCCTGTCCGTCTCGGAACCTTCGTCACGCCCGTCGGTGGCGGAATCGGAAGTCGCGACGGTCTCGATCTTGGCAATGGCCTGAGCGAATAAGCCCCTGGCCCGCTCGTGCGGAATCCGCTCCACGGTCGCCTTTGCCTCCTCCATGCGGCCGGCCAGGGCTTGTTTCTTCGCGACTAACCCCAAAGCCTTGCTGCGCTGCCACTGCTCGGTGATGATCGCGGCAACCTCGAGGGCCTCCGCCAGACGACCCTTGCCGCAGAGGACAGACACGGCGCGGCGAAGGGAGTTGTCCCGAATCCGCACGTTGGCGATCATCTCGGCCACCGGCTTTATGGCGGCAATGTCTTGCCGTCTGGAGTAACCCAGAATAACAGAAGAGAGGATCTCATCCCGTTGGTCCAAGCCAACCTTCTCCGCATGCTGCTTGGCGCCCTCGAAGTCGCCCGCGTCGGCCCGGGCAATCCCAATGAGTTTGTCAACCCCGGACTTGGCCTCCGCATCGGGAAGGCTGTCGATTTCCGCGGCGGCGCGGGCGAACCAGCTCTCGGGCGTTTGGTCCTCCAGGGACGGGAAGGCAATCGGACAAGTAGCCGGCTGAGTCGCTCCGCCGGGGGCGGTCTGTGCGCCTGCCGTCACGACCAGGGCAAGTACCGACATTGCCAGGATTGACAGAGCTGTCTCTTTCATGTTCATGGTCATGCTCCCCGCAACTGGACTGAGGTAGTTACGAATCACGCTTTCATTTTCACAATCCGGCCCATGGCTTCGGCCAGCACCTCGTCGGGGTAGGTCAGCGAGATGCGGAAGAATCCCTCGCCCCACCGGCCGTAACCCAGTCCGGGCGTGACGATCACACCGGTCTTGTCCAGCAGATCGGCGGCGAAGGCGGCGCTGGAACCGCCGTATCTCTCCGGCACCGGCGCCCAGACATAGATGGTCGCCTTGGGTTTCTCCAGCTCCCATCCGCTGCGGTTCAGCGCCTCTATCACCGCGTCGCGACGGCGCTGATAGACCGCGTTTATCGGCGGGACGATCTGCTCGAAGCAGTCCAGCGCCTTGGCGGCGGCGAACTGGACGGCACGCAGCGTGCCGTTATCGGTGTTCTCCTTGACGGTCCGCAGGCCCCGCACGGCAGAGGCGTTGCCGGCCACGAATCCCACCCGCCAGCCGGTCATGTTGCAGGCCTTGGAAAGCGAGAAGAACTCCACGGCCACCTCGTCGGCGCCTTCCACCTGGAGGATGCTTGGGGCCTTGTATCCGTCGTAGGTGTTCTCACCATAGGCGTTGTCGTGGCAGATAAGGATGTTGTTTTGCCGCCCGAACTCCACCGCCGCTCGGAAGAAGTCCAGGTCCGCGACAGCCGTGGTGGGATTGTTGGGGTAGTTAAGCCACAGGAGCCTGGCCCGGCGGCGGACGTCCATCGGAATGGCATCGAAGTCCACCAGGAAGCCGTTCTGAGCCAGCAGGGGCGCGTAGTACGTCTCGGCCCCGGCGAAGACGTGGCCGATGTTGTAGGTGGGGTAGCCGGGGCTGGGAGCAATCGCCACGTCGCCGGGGTTCAGCACGGCCATGGCGAACTGGGCGATGGCGTCCTTGCTGCCGGAGGTGGTCACGATCTGGTCTTCCCGCAGCACGACCCCGTAACGGCGGTTGTAGAAGTTCCTGGCGGCCTGCGCAAACTGTTCCACCGGCACGTCGCAGCCGTAGCGGTGGCGGTTGGGATCGGTGACGTCCCGCACCGCGCGGCAAAGCTCCTCGACGACGGGATCGGGCGTGGGATTGTCCGGGTCGCCGATGGCGATCCGAATGACCTTGACGCCTCGGCCACGCGCCTCGGCCTCCACCCGCCGCAGGTCCGCAAACAGATATGGCGGGAGTTTTTTCAGACGACTTGACGGTTCAATGTCCAACCACATCAGCCTTTCTTGACCAACGCGCTGCCCGCTCCCGGGGCCGGGGGCATTGTACCAGTTGGGAGTCGTGTGGCAATCCATTGAGCCCCGCCAACGCGCTGGCCTGGCGGAGCATCCCATTCCTCCGGCCCGGCCAAATCCACTGGCGCAACCCCGCCCCTCCCACCGAGCAGGCGCAGACCCTCGCGCGGGCCCTCGAGGACCTTCGTGAAGCACTGCGGTAAGATCCGCGGGTGGCATGGGACTGGCCCGAGAAAGCACCGGAATAACTGGAAAATCGCTTTTCCGGGTAGAATGTCTGGTTTTCCAGGAAGCACGAAGTGAGAGTCGCCCTCATCGTCAACAAGGTTACGGGGCGTTTGAAGACCGATTTGTCCTATATGGAGGAATTGGGAAGGAAAGCTGCACAGTCCAGAGTGGATCTGATTCTCTACCCGGAGGCGGCCCCGACAGGACTAATCAACAACGACGATCCGGGGCACGATCTGCCTCTGGGCACACCCATTCCCGGGCCGATAACGGAACGTCTGGCGAAGTTGGCTCGCCAGGCCAAAGCATACCTGGCCAGCGGGATCCTGGAGCGAGATGGCAACTGTCTCTACGACTCTGCGATCATCTTGGACCCCGTCGGGAAGATCGTGCTTCATTACCGGCGCATTCAGCCGCAGTGGCACGGGCGCAAGGCCGATCCTCACGTGTACCGACAGGGTGAGGAAGTGGTCGCGGCCTTGACACCTTTGGGAAAGCTAACCGTATTGATCTGCGGAGACCTGTTCGATGACCAGATCATTGCCAGGCTCAGACGGCTGGGGCCGGATTACCTGCTGTTTCCGTTCTCGGTGGATTTCGATGACGGCAGCTTTGACCAGCGCCGCTGGGACCAGGAGGAGCAGCCCGCCTATGCCGCCCGCGCTGCGGTGGCCGGTTGCACGACCCTGATGACCAACCTGCTTGTCGACGTGGCGGTGGCGGATTGCCCCAGTTACGGGGGAGCGATGGTCGTCTCTCCGCAGGGAGAGGTGCTTGCTCGTAAGCCCCTCGGGCAACCGGGGGTCCTGATTGCCGATGTGTGATGGGATCCTGTCACGATGCACGGCCCGCCCGGAACCTGAGCATATTCGGGGGTGGCGGGTGGCATGGGCCGCTTGCCTGGCCACGTGAGCATTCGCGGTGGTTGAGACAAGACATGCCCACGCCCGCGCGATGGCATCGCCCCATAGCCTACTTCGCCTTGGGAATCCTGCTGCTCCACACTCGGCCAGTGGTGGAACGAACGCTAAAGAGTATCCGTGATGGGTCATGCGAGCTCCCAAAGGTGTCCTTGCTGATAAATGTCACGGCCGTTTCGCCATCTTCCAGACGGCTTTCGGGTCGCCACGCGAAATCAAACCTATTTGTCTTGCCCTTATAGGTATACTCCGCGTCGAGGATTTCAATTGCGCGATGAGCCTTATTGATGGCCTTAACGAAGTACCAACTACCCTGCTTCATATGTGCGAGTGATTCACCGCCCCAGAGGTCGATCAATTCCGATTGTTCCAAGCTAGTGCTTACGAGCACCTTGAGCTGGGCCCGGGCCCGGCAAATCGTGTACACGCCGGCAATAGCGCCCACCATTGCAGCAATTGCGCCAAGCCAAACCACAAGGTCCGAGGAAATGCTGATGTTCATACCTGTTATTCCCTTTCGCTTACCCCGCGTAACGGCGCGCAACGTTCCACTTTTTTCCGTGTACAGTGGGTAGGTCGGGCATACCTGCCCTACATTTCGCTTGGTCAAGGTCGGGCGAGCCTATGCGAATCCCAACGATCCGAACTACCTGTCTTGACCTCACGCAACAGGGGCATCGATCTTTGCCTGACGAGCGCAGGGGGCGAATCAGTCGAATCTTCCGGTGGTCAGGAATTCGTATCTGACGGCGGCGGTGACTCGCTTGCCCGATTCGGAGATGAATGTCACGCTGCCAGGAGCGAAGCGGACCGTGCGGACCCGGCCGAAGGACGGTGGGGTCTTGACCACCCCGTGGATGTAGTTGATCGTTGTCGGACGCCCAGGCGACAGCTTGATCGTCGTGGGGATGCCCATGCGGCTGAGCGAGTTGGGCCGAACGGACGGCCCCAACCCGGTGGCGAAGAAGGCCCGCACGTCCTCCAGTCCCAGGCATCGCTCGCGCCCGTTCCAGGGCGAGTCGTGCCGCCCACAGTTGGCCATCCACATCAGCGTCATCGGAAGCACCGAGGGGTCCTTCAGCGAGAACCACAGGAAGCCCTCCTTGACGTACGTGGCCGCCGTCCAGGCCGGCGAGACAGGCTCACTGAAGACGCCGAGGATGTCGGTGAACCCCCGCCGCGCCGGGAAGCTTGAGCAGTCCCCATAGCGCGGCTGGTCCCAGATCAGCGGCACGCGCGACAGGCTGCGGAATAGCTTGTTGGTGGCAAGGGCCTGGTAGCGGCCTCGGCAAGGATCGCCGGTGGGGGTGGGATTGGTCATGCCGAAACGGATGGGGCTTGTGGCCACCAGGACGGTCTCATGCTCCTGCGGCATGGCCAGCGTCGCGTGGTGGCCGATGGGATAGGCCCCGGAAAAACCCTCCAGGACGTGCTGGTCGTAGACCGCCTGTTCGCCCTCAACCAGCATGAGCCGCTTGGTGACCTTCCCCGGTGGTTGCCTTGTCGTCATCGTCAAGACAAGCAAGGTAACCTCGCCGCATTTGTCCGCCGCGACAAACGTCCACTTCCCGGTGGCAGGTTCACCGTGGGTGTGATGGAACCGGCGGCGGAACTGCCCGCCGGCGCCGAACGGCAGGCAGAAGAAATCGCCCCGAAGGGGGACCAGCACCGGGTCGTCGATCTTCAGCCCTTCGTCGTGCCACGGGTTAACGTAGTATGGTTGGATTGGCCTGCGGCGGCGGTAGAAGACGACCGGCGCCATGTGTCCGCCCAGTTGGGTGACGGCGAGTTCCACGTCCTTGGTCCGCAGGACCCAGGACGGCTGACTGGCGATAGTCTTCAGCGGCGGCTTCATCTCGGTTCACTCCTGTCGGGCTAGGTTGCCGTCCCGCGCGGCATTGTCCGTGAAGCGAGGCCGAATCCTGCCTGACGATCGCCCCGGGTCGGCAGAATCCATTCAGAGTCACTCAGCCGGCTGCGGGGTCTCTTGCGGAGCATCTGCCGTCGGGGCTGTTGCCGGTCCCGTTGCACCGGCCGTCGGCGGCACCGGGCCTTGAGTCGCCAAGTTCACTTTGCACACCCGCTGGGTGGAGAAGCGCCTGCCGGTCAGGTAGTCGACAAACTCCGCGCGGACGGTGATCTGGTCGTGTCTGGGCGGGCCTGCCTTCCACGGGCAGATGAAGCTGAAGCGATACACTCCGAAGCCTCCCCGCCACTGCTCGGCCAGTTCGTCGACCGACCATCGGTACTCGCCGATGAGGTTCTTCTCGGCCGGCTCGGCCAGGTCAAAGAGGCGGATGGACACCTCCCCGGCGGCCTTGATCGTGCTGCCGTGCCGGTCCAGGGGGTCCAGGTACACCTTGATGGCGTCATGGCCGTCCTTACCGTCCAGGTCCACCCCGCCGGTGTAGCGGCCCAGTTCGATGGAGGTCACATGGTAGAGCTTCTCAAGGCGATCCGGGCCCAACCTCTGGAGGGTCTCAACCTGATCGGCGAGCGTTTTGTTGGCCTTGCGGAGCTGCTCCTTTTCGCGTGCCAGATCGTCCTCTTGCCGCTGAGCGTCCAGCCACTGCTGGTGAAGCTGGTCGTACTTCTCGGCCGGGACCGTCGGCCCGCATCCCGGCCAAACCCAGGATGCAAGCATCACTGCCGCAAAGGTCCACAGTGCCGCTCGCATCAGTCCACCTTCTCCTGGTCGCCCGCGGCCTTTGGCATGGGCAGCATGCGGTCGAGGACCTGGTCCACGCAGCCGTACTGGACGGCCTCAGCGGCGTCAAGCCACTTGTTGCGGTCGCAATCCCGCTCGATCTGCTCGATCGCCTGGCCGGTGTGGGCGGCAAGAATTCCATAGATGTGCTTCCGCAGGCGGATGATCTCGCGGGCCTCGATGTCCAGATCGGTCGCCGGACCGGTCAGCACCCCGTGGAGGAGCGGCTGGTGGATCAGGACGCGGCTGTTGGGCAGGACGTACCTCTTGCCCTTGCGTCCGGCCGCCAGGAGGATCGCCGCCATCGACGCGGCGATGCCCACGCAATAAGTCGCAACCTCGCAGCGGACGAACTGCATCGTGTCGTAGATGGCAAGCCCCGCCGAGACGCTGCCGCCGGCGGAATTGATGTAGATGTTCACGTCGCGGTGCGGCTCCTCGTTGCTGAGGAACAGAAGCTGCGCGACGACCAGGTTGGCAAGCTCGTCGTCGATGGTCCCGCCAACGAAGACGATCCGGTCACGCAGCAGGCGGCTGTATATGTCATAGCTCCGCTCCCCGCGGCCGGTCTTCTCAATGACGATGGGCACCAGATGCTGATTCTGCGTCATGATGAGGTCTTTCCTGTCCGATGCGGGGGCTATTTCCTTTGAGCGGGCCTGGCGGATTCCAGGATCTCATCCACGATGCCGTATTCCTTGGCCTCGGCGGGGCTGAGATAGCGATCTCGCTCCGTGTCCTGCTCGATGAGCTTGACGTCGCGGCCGGTGTGTTTGGCCAGCAATTCGTTCATCAACCGCTTGGCCTTAAGGACCTCCTCGGCCTGAATCTGGATGTCTGTGGCTTGGCCGGTGATGCCGCCCCATGGCTGGTGGATCATAATCTTGCTGTGGGGCAGGGCAAACCGCTTGCCCTTGGCCCCGGCCGCCAGGATCATCGCCGCTCCGCTGGCGGCCTGGCCGACGCAGTAGGTGGCCACGTCGCAACTGAGGTACTGCATCGTGTCATAGATCGCCAGGGTGTCGTCCAGCGAGCCGCCCGGGGAGTTAACGTACAGGCTGATCTCGCTGCCGGGCTGCTTGTCAGCCAACTCCAACAGCCGCATGATCAACCCGCCGGCGTTGCCCGGAGCGATCTCCCCCCACAGGAAGACGATCCGCGCATCGGCCAGACGCTCCTCCAGCGTCATCTCCCGCCGGCCGGCGTACTCCCGGTAAATCGCGTCGCGAGGATCGGGCCAGTGCTTCATTTCTTCTGCTCCTCCGGGCCACCGTCCGGCGTGGACTTGGGTTTTCGCGCGCCTGCGGACTTTCGGGCGGGCTTCTTCCTGCCCTGGCTTCGGGCCGGCCTGGCCGTTTCCGCCTGAGCGGACTTCTTCGGGGCGGCCTCCGGAGCGACCTCGGTAACCACGGCCTTTTCAAGCAGGGCGTCCAGGACCTTCTCCTGGCGGAGGACGTCCTCCAGGCTCCCCAAGGTGCCTTCCTGGGCAAGCCGCTGGCGGAGGCGCTCGGGCCGGCGGTTCTGCTCAGCCGCAAGGGCGGCGATGCGGGCGTTGACTTCGCCTTGGTCCACTGTGACGCCGGTCTCCTCGGCGATCTTCTGGAGCACGAACGAAAGCTTCACGTCGCGCTTGGCTCTGTCGGCCGCGGCGGACTGCAACTCCGTGATGTGGCTCTCGATTTCGTCTCGCGGAACGCCGCGGAGCAGCAGGTCCACCGCGTGGCGCTGAAGGACGCGCTCGGCGTGCCGGCCGGCGGCGCCTTCCGGCAGGTCGAAACTGGTGTTGTCCAACAGGTACTGGCAGATCTGGTTGCGCATGTCCGAGCGAACCTCGGCCTCCGCCCGCTGCTTGGCCCTGGCCGTCACGTGCCGCCGAAGCTCCTCCAGCGACCCAAAGCCCAGGGACCTGGCGAACTCGTCGTCCAGCGGCGGCAGGACGCGGCGGCGGACCTGCGATATCTCCACCTCCACCACAAGCTCCTTGCCGTGCCAGTCCTTGTTGGGATGGGCATCGGAGACCTTGGCCTTAAGCTCGGCCTTCTGCCCGGCTCTCTTTCCGGTCAGGGCCTTGCCCAGGTCCACCAGCGGCAGGCCCTCGATCTGGCCTGGCGCGACGCGGAGGTTCAGGCCCGGTCGCTCCAGCGGCGTCAAGCCTTCGCCGCTGATCCGGGCGCCCGCCAGCACCATGTCGCCCTCGGAGGCGGCGTCCTCGGTGGCCTCGAAGCGCGAGCGGCTCTGGCGCAGTTCATCCAGGAACCCGTCGATCCGCTCATCGGTCACCTCCAGCAGGACCTTGTTGACCTTGGCGCCTTCCAGTGGCGGCAACTGGAACTCCGGCATCACTTCCACCTCGAAGGCGTAGGTCATGTCGCCCTGTTCGGGAAGCTCGATCTTGTCCAGATCGACCTCCGGCTCGCCGAGGGTCTTCATTCCGGTCTTTTTGATGGCGGCGGCCAGCGAGTCGGCCACCATCGCGTCGCGAACGTCGGTGGATATGTCCTTGCCGAAGCGCTTCTCGATAAGCTGGCGCGGTGCGCGGCCGATGCGGAAGCCGGGGATCTGCGCCGTCCGACCCAGCTCCCCGAACATCTCCTCGTACTTGCTGTCGATCCTTGCGCGGGGGACGGTGACCGTGACCTTCTTTTTGAGCAGGCCGGCGTCCTGGACGTCAACGGCGTATTCCGGCCCGCGGTCGGTCTTCTGCTCGCCCTGCTGGGCATCGGCGGCCTGGCCGGTCGCCTCGGGTGAATCGCCCTGTTCCAGGCTGGATTCCTCCGGCATGGGCGTATCTGCCTTCCTGTTCGGGGCCTGCGAAGAACCGTCAGCCCCGGCGCGTCGCGACCAGGCCCGCCGACGCGGCAAGCCCCCGGCGACGCAGGTATCCGTCCCGTCCTGCGGTTTGCTCCGATCGATCCGCAGGCGGAGGCTGATAAATCTACGCGCTGATCGCCCCGGAGTCAACCTCGACGCCGCAGCGGAATGGTCGAAACGCTCGCGCCGCAAGGCGACGATCAGGACCAGCCCATGCGATCGGCCATCTCGCTGAGGATCGCAAGCAGCGCCATCGTCTGCGCGCTGCTGGAAGAGGGCAGGATCCGCACGCCGTAGCCGGGGACGTCCACCGACGCGTCGCTCGGCCGCCAGGGCAGATCGAGCCACAGGAAGTTCCGCTGCGGTTTCATTCCCGGGGGCCGGCCGTAGGGCGTTGTGTGAATGAGGCGAATCCCCCTGCCCAGGATTTCTCTGGCGGCAGGGACATTCACCGGACCGTAGCCCAGGTGCATCACCACGTCCCCCCGTTTCAGGTCCCCCGGCAGCGCCCTGGCCAGGTCGCTGACGGATGGACCCCAGCGCAGCGGATAGACGGGCCTCTGCTTGTCTTCCCCAGGCAATTGCAGGATCAACGGGTAGCTGTGTCCGACAAGGACGGTCCATGGCCTTCTGCCGGCCTGGTGAGCCTCCGCCAGCCATTTTCCCGCCTGGGCCAGCCGGTCGCCCTGCCCGGCCAGTGACTCGCGAATCCGCCCCAGCATCCCCAGGAAATGCTCGGCTGCGTATCCCGGCGGAAGCGGCGGGATGTACCGGCCTTTGTGGAACAACGGCGCCGACCACGGCTCGCGCAGGTTGTCCTGCTCAATAAAGCTGATGTTGCGGATGAAGCTGCCTTCCAGCCAGGCGCTCATCCATATCACGGGCATCTTACCCCCGCGTATGCAGGCGCAGATCATCTCACCGGCGGCGATCCAACCCCGGACGATGATCTCCAGCAGGCGCAGCGGCGCCAGCGGCCGGTGCTCGCCCAGGCCATAAAGGCCCTCCTGCGACTTCACGCCGCCGGTGAAGCCCTCAAAGCGGTTCGACGGGACACCCGCCGGCAGGTCGTCCCTGCGCCCCACGGCGAACAGTGCGGCCTTGCCACCCAGCAGACCCTTTAGGCGCTGCTGGACGGACTCATCCCACTTTCCGCGGGGCGGCAGAACCAGGAAGGCCACGTCATTCTTCGAAGCCGGTTGCCAGGAAGGCGCTTGGAGACCCATCAGCCCGCCGGCGCGGCCATAGAACTCGTGCTCCCAGAAACGCATCAGCCCCGGTGCGAATATCTGCCCCCCGGCCAGCAGGCGCCGGGCCATTTGCCCTCCCATCCGCGCCAAAGCGGGCGTATCTCGACGGATGGCGGCCAGCCGCCGCGCGATGAGATTCAGGCACCGCAATGCAGGTGACGGGTCTTTCTGCCGCAACTTCACTGGCCGATTCATGGGACATGCCTCCGGAGGGATACGCCAGGGATTGGCCCGGGGATGGGGAAAGTCTCACAGGTCCTTCACGCGGTTCCTGTATCGAGCGATGAGCTTGGCGTTGAACTCATCCCCGCCGGGCAGGTTGGCGCTGCGGAAGATCGGCGGCTCCAGCCCGCGAGCGACCATCTCGGCCACCGCCTCCATGACCATGCGATGGGCGATGTAGGCGTCGACGATCGTCGAGGTAGGCCCGACGGGCACGTCAAAACCTTCCACGTGGAAGGCCGCGTCGCCGAAGGGGTTCTCATCGTCGATGCACAGGTCTGCGTAGTCGAAGACGTGCTTCCTGCTGGGATGGCGGATGTGATGGTCCGGCGGCAGCTTCTTCCGCCAGTCGCTGGAGGAAATGGCGATGATCCGCGCCCCCAGTTTCTTGGCCTCGTCGGCGGCGTCGATGGTGGCGGGGTTCATCCCGATGTTGTGGAAGATTATCAGCAGGTCGCCCGCGGTCAGCCCGTAATAGCGGATCAGGCAGCGGGCGTATCCGGTGGTGCGCTCCACCTCCAAGTACTTGAGCGCCTGGCAGAAGGGGCTGATGTCGTGCCCCATGACGGGGTTGACGTTTGCCAGCCCCCCGGCCCGGAAGAACATCTCGCAGAGCATCAGCACCGTGTGCCCGCCCCCGCCGTAGACGTGCACGAGGCGGTCGGCGGCGTAGGCATCCGCGATCATCGCCCCGGCCTTGCGGAGATTCTCCGCCTGATGGGCCTCCACCGACGCCAGGCGGTTCTGAACGTCCTTCAAGTACGCTTGTCCGCGGTCGTTCGCAGGCATGACACGCTCCATGTCGCCCTCAATCGAGGCCGCGGCGACTTTACGCGCCGCTTGCGGACAAGTCAATCTCCAAGCTGTATGCAAGGCAAGCATCACGTCAGCCGCGAGCAACGCGAACCTGACTGACCTTCAACCTTCAGGTGCAAAGCCTCCGTGCCCGTAAGGGGAATACCCAATCGCAAGTTGCCCAAGGGCTTTCGGCATCGAGCAGGAAGGAGTAAGCCGCAGCGGGCCGCAGGCGGTCTCACGCTGACCGCTGAAAGCCAATGGCTGATGGCTTATCGCCCCACGGGCCGGAAAACGCCAGGCGCAACACCCGCAGGGCGGTATAATGTAATACTCGATGTAACAATAGCTATGCGGCGCGGTAGTGCGGCGTGGCATACGCTCATGCTGTAACCCCCGCTCGAATCCAAGCTCGCTCCGACGTTGCGCGCCGCTGAGCACACAGTTTCCTGCGACGCCGGCCGGAGTCTCCGGCCACAAGAACGAAAAGGAAAGGACATGAACGCCAAACCTAAAACACCGCTCAAACCGAACTGCGCCGTCCTCCCCGTGCTGGAAGCCTGCGAACCACGATTGCTCCTATCCGGCTGGAGCATACAGGACCTGGAATGGGGTTACAGCCAGGGGGACATAGGGCGATATACGTCCATCGCGGTGGGTGAAAAGGACACGTCGTATCCGCAGGCCAACGTGGACAAGGGCACGGTCTTCATCAGTTGCTACGATAATACCGATCATATCTTCTTCGATTACCACTGCCTGGTTTACTACTCGGGGAAGGTCGGGTCGTCGATTGGACCCCGGCGCTTAGTGGGGTCCGGGGACTTCGGGCAGTTCACCTCCATCGCCCTCGATAGCGGGAATGTAGCCCATATCGCATATTACGACGCTGGGGTTGGCGCTCCGATGTACGTCCGCAATGACAACAGCAACGCCTGGTCCGGGGGCTATGCCAACCGTCGATTGGACTATTCGGGCAACTGCGGCAAGTACACCGCGCTGGCCTTGGACTCCAAGGACCTGTCTCACGTCATCTACTATGACAGCGCAAACGGCAAGATAAGGTACACATTCGAGACCGCGCTGAACTCATGGACCGACCCGGTGGAGCTGGCGACCGTCGGTGCCGTCTCGGAGACGGGCGCAACCAAGGTCCACCGCCTGGCCAGCCTGGCGCTGGACAAGGACGACCATCCCCACGTGAGCTTCTACGACGCCAACAGCCAGTCCCTGAAGTACATGGAGTGGACGGGCAAGGCCTGGACGGCCCCGGTCACGCTGGACGGCGGGGCGGGGGCCAACGTGGGCGTGGACAACACGATGAAGCTCGACCGGCAGGGCCACCCGCACATCGCCTACTACGACGCCGTCAACCAGGACCTCAAGTATGTCCAATGGAACGGCACACAGTGGACCACCCCGATCGTCCTCGACTCTGCCGATATCGTCGGGCAATACGCCTCGATGGACATGGACGGGTCGGGCTATCCCCACATCAGTTACGGTTACACCCAATACCCTTTCGAACCCAACTCCCAGATCACCAATCCGCGACTCAAATATGCCCGCTGGGACGGTTCGGCCTGGCAGATCAGTGTGATCGACAGCGAGATGTTCGGGGCCTTCGAATACACCTCCTGCTACGTGGACGGGGCCGGCACGGCCTACGTCAGCTACTTCCTGGACTGGAACAACTACGTCGGAAGGAAGCTGAAACTCGCCGTCGCAGCGGACATGGGCGCGGTGCCCAACCCGGACCTGGCCGTGGAAGTGAAACTCCCCGCCGGGCAGACCTGGCTACCGGGCGACAGGGTGTCGGTGCCGGTGACCGTGACCGATATCGGCGCCGACGCGGCCGTCGGACCGGTGACGGTGACGCTCTACGGCTCGCCGGACAATACACTCGACCTGTCGGGCAACGATCCCGACCCGGAGATCGGGGACCTGACGGCGGGGGTGAATCTTGCCCAGGGGCAGTCCAAGGACTTCGTCTTCAGCCTGACGATTCCCCCCGACGCCATTCCGGGCAGCTATTACCTGATTGCTGTGGCGGAGGCCTCCCCGGCCATCAACGAGACCAAGACCGCCAACAACCTGGATGTCAGCGACAATACGCTGGAGATCATCTGGCAGGCCGGGACGTTTGGAGACCGCAGCAACTTCGCCCTTTCGGTCATGGACCTCAACGGAGTGGTGACGAAGTTCTCGCTGTCCGGCGGCGGGTACGCGCAGATCATCGGCGGGGATGACTTCACGCAACTGGTCATCCAGGACACCACGCCCAACTCCGTTTTGACCATCACGGCCCCGGCCGGGACGATCACCGAGATCGGCGACATCGTGGTCAACGGCTCGCTCAAGGGCCTCATAGCCAAGACGGTTGTCCTGGACGGGAGCCTCACCGTCGGAGGGACCATCGGCACGCTGGTTCTCAACGACGTTCAGGACGACCACGTGATCGATCTCAATACCCTCGGCCTGCCGGTGGACCCGAAGCTTGGGCTGACCATCGCACTCGACCAAGTGGCCGATTGCTCGCTGGACACCAACGGCATACCCATCAAGTCGCTGACGGTCACGGAATGGCTCGGCGACGGGACCATCCAGGCCCCGTGGATCGGCGCCCTGACGGTCAAGGGCGACAAGAAGCGCACTATTGCGGGAAGCTTCGAAGCGGATCTGAAGCTGGCGTCCGCGCCGCCGATGAAGCCCATACTTGGGGCCGTCAAGATCGCCGGTGACCTGGCCGACGCCGAGTGGAATCTGGCCAACGGCACCGTCGCAGGCATCCAGGTTGGCGGAAAGGTCCGCCAGTTGGACCTTGACGATGCAGGCGCGATCAAGTCCTTCAAGGCAGCCGGCTTCGAGGATTCAGAGGTCTCCTCCACCGGGGAGATCGGGGCGTTTGTCGTGGGCGCATGGGAGGATTCGGACCTTGTCGCCGACTCGGTCAAAAGCCTGACCTCCGGGGACTTCTCCCACGGCCTGCTGGTGCTGCAAGGTTATCACGCCTTGGGCAAGCCTGTTTTGGGCAGCGCCAAGGTAGGCAACATCACCGACAGCGCCCAGGACCCGGATTCCCGCGGCTGGGTGGTCATGGGCGACGTGGGCGCTGTGACGGTGGGCGATGTCAACGACTGGTACTTCCGTGCGGACAAGGCGGTGAAGTCCATCAAGGCGGGAGTGGTGAGCGACTCCAAGGCTGAGATCGGGGGTCTGTTGGGCAGTATGACGGCCAAGAGCTGGGTTGGAGGCTCAATCATGGCCGACTCAGCCGGGACGATCTCCACCACGGGCGACAAGAAGCTGGCCAACGTTGGGGACTTCGTTGCCAATATCGGGCTTGCCGGAAAGTATGTCCAGGCAGGCAAACTCACCCTAGGCGCCATCAAGGTGGCCGGCAACGTTGGCGTGAACGCGCCGACGACCGTGGAGTGGTATTTGCACGGGGACGTGGGCACTATCGCGACAAAGGGTGACATATGGAACCTGGTGGCCGATTCCACCGCAATCGGGAATCTGAAGGCCCTTTCCGCCGGAACTGCCCACGATACGCAGATCAAGGCCACCGGCGCGATAGGGACATTGCAGGTTAAGGAATGGGACACCGGCAAGCTCGAGGCCGACAGCCTGGTCGCCTTCAAGATCACTGGCGATGCCAAGGGCGGCATCCA